>Ga0206868_10011_pt2 | contig 54524 bp, 40 predicted proteins | sample Alteio_BWOrgCont_38_FD_152901 | JGI IMG/M metagenome (GOLD analysis project Ga0206868, IMG submission 152901) | Enriched cells from forest soil in Barre Woods Harvard Forest LTER site, Petersham, Massachusetts, United States -... | ecosystem: Environmental > Terrestrial > Soil > Temperate forest >... | reverse complement strand
TCTTTTCTTTCGCCGAATCCCAGTGAGCAGCTCCGATAGCAAATCCGGACTTGTTAAGGCGCGTGACAAATGAAGATCCTGGTTATTGAAGACGAAGTCAAAACCGCCAAGTTTCTCAAGAAAGGACTCAGCGAAGCGGGTTACGTCATCGACTTGGCTGCCGACGGCCTGGAAGGCCTGCACCTGGCTCAGGAAGTCGATTTCGACCTCGTCATTCTCGACGTGATGCTTCCAGTGCTGGACGGATGGCATGTGCTTGCGCGCCTGCGCGAGACTGAACAGAAGGCCCTGGTCCTGATGCTTACGGCACGCGACGCCGTGCACGAACGCGTGCGTGGATTCGAGTTGGGAGCCGACGACTACCTGGTAAAGCCATTCGCATTCTCCGAGCTCCTGGCCCGCGTGCGCTCACTGTTGCGCCGCTCAACTCCGCGCCCGCAGGAGACCTTGCGCATGGCCGACCTGGAGATCGATCTGCTGCGTCACCGCGCGACGCGCGCCGGCCACAGGCTCGACCTCACTGCGAAGGAGTTCCTGTTGCTGACCCTGCTGGCGCGGCGCTCCGGCGAAGTGCTGTCGCGCACGCTGATCGCAGAGTCGGTCTGGGATATGAACTTCGACAGCGATACGAACGTCGTGGATGTGAATGTGCGTAGGTTGCGCAGCAAGGTGGACGATCCCTTCCCATTAAAGCTGATTCACACGGTTCGCGGCGCAGGCTATGTCTTCGAAGCCGAGCAGTAGCGTCTGGGCTGCGCTGCCCCCGCGCAGGACCTTGGCGTTCCGGCTGTCGGCGGCCTATTCAGTGGCAGGCCTGTTGCTGGTAATTCTGGCCACGGCGAGTCTCTACATCGTCCTGCGAACGGAACTGGACCGAAGCACAGAGCTGTTCCTTGCCGACAAGCTGAACGTGCTGCACACCATGCTGCGGGAACGGCCGGACGACGAAGATGCCCTGCGCGAAGAGATTGAGCTCGAGTCCGAGGCCCGCCGGTATCAGCAGTTCTACATTCGCCTCCTCGATGAGCATGGCGTGCCGATCATGACGACGCCCGGCATGGCCGAACAGTTGGATCTTGCGGGGCTCGCGAGCCGAACCCACGGCCGCTCCGAGCGTTCGATTGCGATGGCGGGCAAACACGGGCAACCATTCCGGGTCACGAGCGCCGCGGTTGCCGTCGGTACGCCGCCGACTCACAGCGACACGGTTCAAATCGCCATCGACGTCTCGCAGGAAGAGGAGTTGCTGGCGCGCTATCGGCTGTGGTTCTGGGGCATTCTGCTGGCGACGTCGGTTCTCTTCCCGCTGGTGGGATACCGGATTGCGCGGCACGGTATTCGGCCCGTCGAAGAGATCGCCGCAACCGCGCGGAGAATCACGTCGACGAATCTGCGCGAACGGATCGGGTCGGAAGGCTATCCTTTGGAACTTGCATCGCTGGCCGGGACATTCAATGAAATGCTGGAGCGGCTTGATGAATCCTTCGAGCGCATCTCGAGGTTCACGGCCGACATCGCACACGATTTGCGCACGCCGGTCAACAACATCCGGGGAGAAGCCGAAGTAGCTCTCGCCCGCTCGCGAACGGTCGACGAGTACCGCGACGTACTGGAGTCTTCACTGGAAGAAGCAGTCCGGCTTTCCGAGCTGATCGGCGATCTCCTGTTTCTGGCCCGCGCGGAGAGCCCCTTAACCGAGTTGCGTCGCGAGAAGGTGAACATCGGCGAGTTGCTGACCAAGGTTCGCGACTATTATGAAGCTTTTGCGACCGACGCAGGAATATCGCTTGTCGTGAACGATGGGACCGAGCCGCTCAACGCGGAACTGGATCGCTCACTGATGCTGCGGGCGGTGAGCAATCTGGTCTCAAACGCCATTGCCCATACGCCGCTTGGAGGAACCGTTACGCTGACGCTCACCAACGAGGACGCAGCGATCCGCATCGAGGTCTCCGACACCGGCGCCGGCATTCCCGCTGAGGCGCTGCCCAGGGTATTCGATCGATTCTTCCGCGTTGATCCATCGCGCTCCAAGACATCCGGTGGCACAGGGCTGGGCCTGGCTATCGTGCAGAGCATCCTGACGCTTCACGGCGGCAGCGCGGAAATCACCAGTCAACTCGGCCGTGGAACTCGCGTCACGCTACGCATGCCGATCCTTGTAACGCGATGACAAAACTGTAATTCTCGCGTCAAGCTGGCATCCGTTGCCGAGTTTTCGGACGATAAGTGCTCGCGTCCGTGGCTTACGGTCCGTTGACAGGACAAATCCTCTAAAATGCGCAAGAGTCCAGGAATGCCATTGGGTAGAAATCCGCTTGAAGAAATATTCGCCGTCTCGGGAATTTGACTCCAATACACGTTGCACGCTTGCAGAGCAGATAGTGAACGATAAAGGACGTTCACATCAACAAGGCCATTCCTCATTTTGCAGCGGAGGGGAAAACAGGGAAAATGGATATTGCTCATGGTCGACATCAAAAACATCACCATCACCTCGGAAATTCTCAAACTCATCGCGGAAATTGATGAGTTCAAAGGCCGCTGCAAACTTTCATTTCATCCGTCAATTACGAGCGTGAATTTCATCTTTTGGGGTCCGCAAGTTTCGTGTTATCTCGATCGACAAGACGTAAACTATTGATTTAATTCTCCGTTGGATTTCAACTTATGCGTAAACTCACAGAGATTTGCCCGGTTAGAAGCATTTCTACCCGAAGAGGGTTGTGATATAGCTTCAATAATGCTTGAAGATGGGATGATTTCACGATGACGCCGACAGCTACCACCGCCGCCCCGCAATTGACCCTCAGCGAACTGGCTCCGCGCGCCCTGCAATCCGAGATTCGCGCCATGAGCATGGAGTGCGACCGCATCGGCGGAGTGAATCTTGCCCAGGGCATCTGCGACACCGAGGTTCCGGCTGTCGTTTCCGAGGCTGCCATCGCCGCCATTCACGCCGGCCACAACATCTACACGCGGCTGGATGGAATCGCACGGCTGCGGCAGGCAATTGCCGGCAAGATGCGCCGCTTCAATGGCGTTGAGGTCGATCCGGATAGAGAGATTCTGGTCACCAGCGGAGCCACCGGCGGCTTTCACGCGGCGGCCATGGCGCTGCTCAATCCGGGCGACGAAGTCATTCTCTTTGAGCCGTTTTACGGCTACCACGCCAGCACGCTGCGCTCCATGCGCGTCGTACCAGTCCTGGTGCCGCTGAATGCGCCCGTCACTTCGGACGCCGACTGGACGCTCGACATGGACGCCCTGAGCGCCGCGCTGACGCCGCGTACCAAGGCGCTGCTCATCAACACGCCCTCCAACCCCTGCGGAAAGATATTTACCCGCGCTGAGTTGGAAGCGCTCTCGGCCGTGGCGACTGAACATAACCTTTTCCTCTTCACCGATGAGATTTACGAGTACTTCGTCTACGGCGAGGCGGAGCATCTCTCTCCTATATCTCTGCCAGGGATGCGCGAACGGACAATTCTAATCTCCGGTTTTTCAAAGACGTTCTCGGTCACTGGATGGCGGCTTGGATATCTGGTTGCCGACGCCAAGTGGCTGGGAGCGATCGCCTACTTCCACGATCTGACCTACGTCTGTGCTCCATCTGCATTGCAGCACGGAGCGGCTGCAGGCCTGGAGCAGCTGGGTCCGGAATTCTATGCCGATCTGGCCACCGATCACCTGGCCAAGCGCGGCAGAATTGTGGCGGCGCTGAACGACGCAGGCATGACGCCCTACGTGCCACGCGGGGCGTATTACATTCTGGCCGATGCCAGTCGTATACCGGGAGAGAATGCGGCCTTGAAGGCTCGGGCATTGCTGGCACAGACCGGCGTTGCTTCAGTGGCCGGATCGGCATTCTTCCGCGCCGGGCACGGCGAAGATCTGCTGCGCTTCTGCTTCGCCAAACGCGATCATGACCTCGACGACGCCTGTGCTCGTTTGCGGACGCTGAAGTAACCAGCCGCTATTTGGGAACTACCGGCAGAATCAGCGCCGACGGATGATCGGCGTCATGCAGAATTGTTTGCGTCGCCTTCACGATGGCACTATCTGTCGCCGCGCTCTTGCCAGTGTTCAGGTTGCGATCGAAGCGCGGAAAGTTGCTGCTGCTGACTTCGAGCCGAATCGAGTGGCCTTTCAGGAACACGTTGCTTGTTGACCACAGATCGATCTTGTATTCGACGGCTTTGCCAGGCTCGATCGGCTTTACCTCAGTCCTTGAATCGCGATAGCGGGCGCGCAATATTCCTTCAGTCAGATTGCGCGCAAAACCGTCCGGGCCCACGTCAACAAGTTTGCCTGTGAAATCGGTATCGACCGCCGACGAAGTGGCAAACAGGTCGAGCGTTACAGGCCCAGTCACTTCAACATCATGATCGAGCGGCGGGGTTGAATAGACCAGCACATCCGGGCGAGCCTCGACGGTCTTCTGATCGCGCGGACCGGCGGGCAGATGTTCCGGGTCGCAGCACAACGGACCGCCTACAGTCGGGACCGGAGCCGCCGGATCGTACACGTAGCTGTCCGCCTGTTCCTGCTTGGCGGCCGCAGTCGATAGAGATCCATTGCCTGTAACGCTGTTTGCCTTCCCCTCTGAATGCAGAAAGTAGCGCGTCTCCTTCGCGCGCTCCAGCGGCCAACTATCTTCCTGCCGCCATTGGTTGACACCCATCACGAAAATCTTGACTTTCTGCGTAGCGAATTCATTCTGTTTGCCTTGCAGCAGATAGTCGTACCAGGTGAGCGTGAGCGCATGTTCGTCATACTCTGCTGCCGCTGGACCGAAGTCCACGCTGCCGATCATTCTGCCGCCACCGGCATGGCCGCCGATGGTGACCAACAGCCGCTGCTGAGAGCGCGCGTTCTCGTTACCGGCATGAGCCTTCAGGCCCTGGAAGTTAAGTAATGACCCGCCCTGGAAGATGTCATACCAGGCGGCGATGGTCAGCGCCGGTACTTGAATCGAAGCGTAATTCTCGTCGATAGCCCACTGCTTCCAGTAGCTGTCGTACTCGGTGTGGTCGGCCCAGTCCTCAAAGTACGGAGCTAGTTGTTTGGTCAATTCGGCAGGATCGTGTGGAACGGCTAGGTTGAAGACAGGGTAGTTCTTCAGTGGAAGCACCGAACTGCCGATCATGGCATTTGTTTGACCGCGCAAAGCGCGATTGGCTGTGTCCTGAGCCAGGCCGGAGGTCCACGATTCGTCGAACCACTGCTCGAAGGCGCCACCCTGATAGGTCCAATTTTCGTGATAATTGCTGGCCGTCACCACCGGACAAATGCCCGCCAGATGCGGCGGATGACTGATGGCCGCCAGCATCTGCGTCGCGCCTACATACGAACCGCCCCACATGCCGACCTTGCCATTGGAGTTAGGCAGAGCCGCTGCCCACTCGACGGCATCGTAGCCATCGTTCATCTCGTACTTGAAGGGATACCAGTCGCCCTCGGAGGCATATCTGCCGCGCACATCCTGCACCACAACCAGGTAACCGCGAAGCGCCGCCGATCGCTCGAAGTCTTCCGCGCCAGCCTTGTTGTAGGGCGTCCGCTCCAGCAGAACCGGGTACTTGCCGTTGCCTGCCGGATGGTAGATGTCCGCGCGCAGACTCACACCGTCGCGCGTCTTCATAACGACGTTGCGCTCCACTACAACGTCAGCTACCGACTGGCTCCAGGCAGCATTGGCGCAGACCGCCGCGATGACAATCAGAATGGAAAAGGCAAATTTCCTGAACATGAACGATCCTTTGAAGGGCAATGTATGCAGCAGGCCAAGCGAACGGATCACCTCAACTCGCGTGCATCATTCGCGAAGAAAAGTTGACGGCTCATTATATGTCGCGCGGCCAAGGACGGCGGACCCGGATCGATTGCCCTGATCGGTGCGTTTCATTCTCGCGGTAAGAATGAAACGCACGATAGCCACAGAATTACTGAGGAAGGGTGAACGCCATCAGAGTGGTGCCCACGGCGACGAGCACGTATTGGTGTCCGTCGAGCAGATAGGTTTCCGCGGCATTGGAGATGGAGCCGATGCGGGAATGCCATAGAGGTGTTCCATTGGCTGGATCATAGGCAACGAGATTGCCTGATCCATCGCTGCTGAAGAGCAACTTTCCCGCAGTTGTGAGAAAGCCCGGGACGCCGAAAATCGCGCCTTCTCCTGGAAACTTATACTTCCACGCAATCTTGCCGGTCTTGTAGTCGATGGCCACGATCGAAGATCCGAGGCTTCCCACAACATCTTCTTCCTTGCCTCCGAGCCCGGTAACCAGCCGCTGATTGCTCTCGGTGAGGTAGTACATCGAGTAGACCTCGCGCAGCGGCACGTAAAAGAAGCCTGTGTCGGGATCGAAGCTTGGCGGCTGCCAGTTAGTCGCGCCGCCGTTATCCGGAGATACCAGCGAACCCGCCAGTATTGAGTCCTTGGCCGGCTCGCGCACCGGCTCGCCGCGCTTATCCACACTCGCCGACCAGTTTGCCGCGCCGGAATATTTGCTGGTGAGTAGATGCTCTCCGGTAGTGCGATCGACTACAAAGAAATATCCGTTGCGCACCGCCTGCAACACCATCTTGCGCGGCTTGCCATCGAACATGCCATCCACAAGAACCGGCGCCTGCGTTGAATCCCAGTCATGCGTGTCGTGCGGAGAGGTCTGAAAATACCACTTCATCTTTCCTGAATCGACATCCAGGCCGATGATCGAGCAGGTGTAGAGATTGTCGCCCGGGCCGCGCGTCTCCGAGGTGTAAGCCGGCGTCGGATTGCCGGTGGGAAAGATGTAGAGATTGGTTTCCGGATCGTAGGAGCCGGGAATCCAGGTCTGCGCGCCACCGTGGCTGGCGGCATCGAGATTGGCCCAGGTTTCAAGGCCTGGGTCGCCTGCCTTCATCGGCACGGTGAAGTACTTCCATTGCAGGTCGCCAGTTTCCGGGTCGAAGGATTGAAGGAATCCGGGAGAGTCCAGATCGTCGCCCACCCCAACGATGAGGTGATTGCGGATGGCGATGGGAGCCATGGTGGAGAAGTATTCCTGGTTGAAGTCGGCGATCTCTTTATGCCAGCGTTCTTTGCCCGTCTTCGCATCCAGCGAAATCAGGTAGTCGTCCGGCGTCTCAAAGAACAGCCAGTCTTTGACCATGGCCATGCCGCGATTGCCAATGTGCGTGCCGCCCTTGCTCTTCCAGAAATAGTGCCAGAGCACAGTACCGGTGCGCGCATCGACCGCCCAGGCATTGTCGGGAGCGGAGGTGTAGAGGATGCCGTTCACCTGCAGGATTGCGCCGCCCACGCGAGTCGGAAATATGCCTCCGGTGACCGGCGTAGTAGCTTCACCACCGACGATGGTTGGCGTTCCGCTGCTAAAGAAAGAGAAGCCGCCGCCTGCGCCGACGGGCAAGCTGCCAGTCCATGCCAGGGTGAGGTTCTTCACGTTGGACTGGTCGATCTGCTTCAGCGTGCTGTAACGGCGCTGCGAGTAATCGCCGGCATACGTAGGCCATGAATCGGTCGCAGGCTTGGTCAGTAAAGCCGGGTCCAGACCCTGAGCGAATGCGCCAACAGAGATTAAGCAGAGAGGAAGCGCGGCGAGAAGCCACATCGATTTTTTCATTTCACCGTCACCAGATACGCTGTGAGATTGTGGATGTCGCTGTCTTTCCAAGTGGGCAGCATATCGAGATGCGGCTGCAAGGGGTTATGTACTTCGACCTTGGGCTGCGCGCCATTGATTGAGAAGCTGCGATAAATACCATCGCTTCCCTTAAGCGCCACATCGAAGGCGTCCAGATGGGCAAGGTCGCCTTCGAATTTTTGCCCATTGGGCAGAGTCACCGTCACCGTGGTTGGCGGAACATGCGATTCGGCAGCACGTGGTCCATAGCTGAAACCACCGCCTCCGGAGACAAGAAGATTCTGCAGCGTCTTCGGGTCGTACTTCGTTCCGACTCCCGCCAGGTCGCCGGTAACGGAGTGGCACGAGCTGCACTTTCCCGCTCCGTTGAAGTAAGCCTGCCCAGCCTTGGCGTCGCCTACCACGATATTGATCGGAGCCGACGGCGGCAGGCCTCGATCATTTGTGGGCTGGCTGTGAAGGAAAGCGACGATCGCTGAAACATCGGCATCGGGCAGGTCGAACTTGGGCATCCCCTTGGAGATGCGGCCTTCGCGCACAACTGGGGTGATCAATTCACCGCTCTTATCGTCCAGCACTAGCTGGGACCGCACCAGATTCGGCCCGGTCGCACCACCTCGCGCGTCGGTTCCATGGCAAAAGCCGCAACTGACGACAAACGCCTGCCTGCCATGCAGAACGACGGCAGGGTCAGCCGGCGGACGCTCGGGATAGGACGGAGGGATAACGAAACCACCGTGGGCTGGCGCTGGATGTTGCGGCGCTGGCGTGGGTGCGGGAGCCTGAGGCGAGGTCTGGGCCAAAGCAATGTAGATAAGACCCGGAAGTAGACACGATGCGATGATGATTCCACGCTTCAACGAGAGAGCCTCCCAGTTGCAAAAAAAACTGACGTATCCCAGTGTGCCGGATGAAACGGCTTTTTGGGAAAATTGTGACAATCTTTTACAAACGGTGGTAATAGTCGCGATGCGGCGTTCCCCCAGACGGCAATCGATTGCGCTCGATAATCGATGCCGCAGGAGGGTTTCTCTGTGGGCAAACCGGCGGCCCCGCCGCATCCATTTGCTCTCGCAACCCGTTTCTTTCGTGACAGCCCTTACGATGCGTGAAAGAGCATTTGCATCAAGATGGCTCCGCCCAACGAAAACAGCAACGCCACCGGCATTACCACCGCTCCAACCTGGAGAAACCGCCAGAAGCTCACTTCGATCTTTTCCTTCCGCAACGCCAGCAGCCACAGTATCGTCGCCAGCGATCCCGTTACCGATAGATTGGGGCCGAGATCCACGCCGATCAGGACTGCGTCCGCGATTAATCCGATGGACCCGATGAACCCCTTAATGTGCGCCGCCTGCAAAGTGCCCCCTGCGATCAGCCCGAGAGGCAAATTGTTGACCACATTGTTGGCCACTCCCACCGCGAAACCAGTGACCATAGCTCCCGTCGCCGGGCCAAGCCCTTGCGCCCATGTCAGCCATGCCTGAGTCAGCTTCAGAGCTCCTTGGCTTTCTACCGAGTCCACCATAATGAACAGTCCGGCGACCAGAATCAGCGTCGCCCAACTGATCTCCTTCGCCAGCTTCAGCGGACTGCTTTTCGCTTTGATGGATACAGCCGCAGTAATGGCAAGCGCAACCAAACACGTCGGCAGCCCAAGATCTTTCTGCATCGCCGATGCCGTCAGCAGCACTACCACCATCAGCAACAATCCAGCCAGTACGAACTTTCCATTCGCCGTTAGTTCGACATCTTCGGCTTGGCACTCAATCGTCTCGCGCAGTTCTTTGCGGAAGACCACACGCATCGCAAAGAACGTCGCAACAATTGAAAGAACAGAGGGCACAGCGAAGGACTCCAGCCATTGCGCCAAGGACGGCATCCCTGCGCGAAACACCACCAGATTCGCCGGATTCGAAATCGGCAGCACGAAGCTCGCCGCGTTCGCGATGAGAGCGCACACAAAGAGATACGGAAGCGGCTGTACCTTCGCCTTGCGAACTGCGGCGAGAATAGCCGGCGTAAGCACCACTGCCGTAGCATCGTTCGACATAAAGATCGTGACTAGTGTTCCGATACCATAGACCAGCACAAACAGCCGCGAACAAGATCCATTCGCGCTCTTGACCGCTATCGACGACATCCAATCGAACACGCCTTGCTCGCGCGCCAACTCAGACAGCAGCATCATGCCGATGAGGAACAGATAAACATCTGCCCCTTCCGCGACCGCTTGTCCAGCGAGCTTCAGCGGTATCAGCCGCAGCGCGATCAACAGCAGCGCACCGCCGCCAATCCAATACACTTCCGGGACGCCGCGGGGCCGGATCAGCATCAAAACAATGCTGACACCGACAATAACCGGCAGAAGGATATGCGCCACTTCGGGCGAAATCATCACCGCTATCGCTCGTCTAAATCTACGGAATAAAGATTGACCGTCGAGGTACGCGCGCTGACGACCGGCAGATCGCCGGGCGCCAGGCTCAGCAAGCGGAAATCGCTGGCAAGAATGGGCCGCAGATTGTTGATGGTCGCGATTTGCTCCGATCGTCCATCGGGAATCGCAATGCGATAGATGGGCTTGCCCGCCTCCAGAAAATCCTGGAAATAAACCGACCGTCCATCATGCGACCAGAGCGGATCGCCCGCCCCATGCGACGAGATAGTCGTCCATTGCTGTGTCGTCCTGTCGAAGAGCAGCAGTGCCCGCTGATCCAGGCGAATGGCTACGATATACCGCCCATCCGGCGACAGACGCGGACTGAACAGTCCAACGGAGCCCGGAACTTCAGTCACTTTGCGCGAAGCAATGTCCAATAAGTAGATCGCCTTGGGTTGGGACTCGCTGTCCATGCGGTCGGGCAAACGACCAAAAACCAGCGTCTTGCCATCGGCAGACCAGTTCGGATCTGCCTCATTGCGGTCGTTCTCATCGCGATCCTGAGGAACGAGCGGCGTCAATTTGCCACCGTCTGAATCAACCAGATAAAGCTTCCACGGCTTTCCCGGTTCCTCGGCCATCAGGGCTAGATGGTTGTTGTCGGGCGACCATTTCATGCTGAAGATACGCAAGGGCGGCGCAGTGAGTTGAATACGCTCGCTGCCATCCACACGACTTCGCCATAGATAGCCATCCGCGCTGTTCAACCACGCGACCCAACGCCCGTCGGGCGAGTATTCCGCCAGAGATGCAAGATTCAGGTTCTGATCCAGCGCATTGAAGGTGGCAGAGTGAGGCAGCGCCTGCAACAACTCAATCTGCGAATTGACCCCAATGAAGTAAATGCGATGCCTGCCCGCAGCCGTACCCGGCACCGTGATCGGAGCTTCAAAATCCAGCGGGCCATTGGTGATCTGCCGTGGCCGGCGATTGAGCGCATACCACGGCCCTTCGCGCTGAGCCCATATTTCGCTATGGCCCGCACGTGTCGCTTGAAAGACAAACTCCTCGCCATCCGCAGTCCAATTGCCGCAACACACCGCAGCCGCCTGATTCCAACCCGGCAACAGCGGATGCAGATTGCTGCCATCGGCTGCAACCTCCCACAGCTCTGTGGTCTGCCGCTTGGCATCCTGGAGCGTAAAGCGAAGCCTCTTGCCATCGGGAGACCAGCGCAGCCAGAACGCCAGCCCCGGCACCGTGAGCAATTTGTGCGGATCGCTGCCATCCTCCCCCACCACGATCAGATCGCTGCCGTTGGCAATGAGCAGACGGTTTCCGTCCGGCATCCAGGTCGCATCGTGCGCCTGCACCTTGGGCACGCGATGCGTGTTGCCGCCCAGCGTCGGCACGATCCACAGCGGCTGCTCAGGTAATGCCTGGAGATGGCCATGCACCACCAACTTGGAGCCATCCGGCGAGAGCGAACCGATCAGCGGAGCGCCAATCTCCGGGGGAAGTTGAAAATGGCCGATTTCGCCATTGGCCACCAAAGCCACAGCGAGCACCGCATTGCCATTCTCAATGTGCGAAAAATACAGCCGCGTGCCATCCCCTGCCGAACTCGAAAACCCTTCAACATCCGGCTCGTTGCTGAAAACTCCTCCGGAATAGGTAATCTGCGAAATCTGGTATGGCTTGCGGTTCGCCGGCTGCACCAGCAGAACGATCCCCACAATCGCGCAGACTGCCACTAAACCGATGAGCCACCAGCGCGAGAATCTCCACCAGCCCGCGATCCCGTCTGCCGGAATCGCGGAATGCGGCTCGGATACCAACATGCCGACAGAAGCTCCATTGGAATCTGTGACCGCATCCGGTATTTTCACCGGGGCGATGAAGCGATAACCGCGTCGAGCGAGGGTCTCCACAAAGCGCGGATTCTCTGCCGAGTCTCCCAACGCCTCGCGCAGTTTGTTCACCGCAATGCCCAGGCTATGGTCGAAATCGACGGTGGTCGCTCCACCCCAGAGCTGCTGTTGCAGCTCCTCGCGGGAGACAACCTCCCCCGGCTGATCAAGAAGAGCTGTCAGCAGCTTGAAGGGCTGGCCCTGCAGCCGGACCTTTACCCCTGAACGGCGAAGCTCTCCCGTCGACCGGTCCACTTCAAAGACGCCGAATTGCACTCTTCTGGCGCCGCCGTTCTGCTCTCCCGCAGTCATCATCCGTGAGGAAAAAGTCCCCTGAGCAGTATAAAGAAATTCCCGAAAGGGTGCTGCCTTTCAGTAGACACCTTGAAACTGAGTCACAAAGTCCGGAGATATGTAGCTATAAACACTTGTCTTATAAAGAGTTATCTGGAGATCGTCAATTGATTTCAAATTGGCCCTTTGTGGGTTGACTCTCCTTGCGTTCAAAGAGTTTTGTGATCCGTGTTCACCAAAGGCAGGCGTTCAAAACGCCCAAGAAAAACGGAACCAAGACACGAATAAAGGCACCAAAGCTCAGGAGGATTCAACTATGTACCACCCATCCCCAAAACACTTCCAGAAACAACTGTCGCTTCGTCAGCTAGCCTTGGCGCTCGTAACGGCACTCGTAACCTTGTTGCTTACTCTAACCACCCCCAACCTCTTCGCGCAATCGGACCTTGGCAGCATCCGCGGCACTGTCGCAGACGCCACCGGAGCAGTCGTTCCCGGCGCAACCATCCTGGTCACCAGCACCGATACCGGCCAGACGCGCACCGTCACCTCAGACGCCGCCGGCAACTTCTCGGTGCTCTCGCTGGAGCGCGGCGCTTACAAGGCCAATATCTCGGCCAGCGGCTTTGAGCAGGAAACCGTCACCTTCGACCTGCAAGTCTCGCAGGTAAAGTCGATCAACTTTGTCCTGAAGATCGGCGCAGCTTCCAATACCGTCGAGGTCACCTCTGCGGCCCCGCTAGTAGACACTGAAACATCCTCGGTCGGCGAAGTCGTCGAGGGTCGTCAGCTCTCCGAGATCCCTCTCAACGGACGCAACTTCACCCAGTTGGCCCTCCTCTCGCCCGGCGTAACAAAGGGTTCGTATGGCAGCGTAGCCAGCGGCACCAATGGCAACGCGGAAACCTTCCGCTACAGCGAGACCGGCGGCGGAGCACTCTCGGTAAACGGGCTCCCTCCCGAGGCAAACAACTACATCCTCGACGGCGTGGACAACAACGAGTCCCTCGCCAATGCCCTGACCTTCTTCCCTCCCGTCGAAGCCATGCAGGAGTTTCGCATCAACACCAGCGACGCCCCAGCGGAGTTTGGCCGCGCAGGCGGTGGCGTCGTCCAGTCCACAATCAAATCCGGCACCAACCAGATTCACGGATCGGCCTTCTGGTTCCTCCGCAACGGCACCGTGGACGCCAACCCCAACTACTTTTCGCCAACCTCAGCCGTACTACCCTTCCAGAAAAACCAATTCGGCGGCACCCTCGGCGGACCCATCCTCAAAGACAAGCTCTTCATCTTCGGCGACTACCAGGCCACGCGCCAGAAGCAGCCCGACAGTCCGGCCTTCAACACCGTGCCCACCGCCAAGATGCGCACCGGCGATTTCAGCGACCTCATCGGCAGCGGTCTTACCACGCTCCCTAACGCCACATACTCCGGATGCACCAGCGTCACCCTGGCCAATGGCACCGTCATTCCGTCCGGCGGAGCGCTGACCACCGCCAACGGTGGCAGCGGCGCGATCTTCGACCCTACCACCTGCTCCCAATGGAACTACGGTGGCAGCCCCAACGTCATCGATCCCGCACGGCAGAATGCAGCCGCAATCAAGTACCTGAACGTCTTTCCCTCCCCCAACACCGGAACGGCAACCACCATCGAAAACAACTACGTCAATGTGCAGAACGAGATTCGCAATTTCAACGACTTTGACGGACGCCTCGACTGGGCAGCCACGCAAAAAGACACACTCTTCGGCCGCTACAGCTACGGCCAGGACATCTTCCTCAAGACGGTCAGCGTCGTCGGTACGCCCTCCGGCTTCGCCGCCGGTAACAACGTCAACCATCCGCGCGGTTTCGTGGTCGGCGAAACCCACATCTTTACCCCCGCGCTCATCAACGAGTTCCGCTTCGGTTACACACGCCCGCTGTACGGCTACATCAACCCCTTCGAAGGCACGCCCTTCTCGGCAAACCTGGGAATTCTCAACGCCAATCGCAGCCCCCTGCTCGGTGGCGGAGCGCTCATCGGCGGCTTCAACTCCGAGCTAAGCTATACCGGCGACGGCGGCCCTTACGAGGTCCCGCAAAAGAGCTATCAGTTCTCTGAAGCCCTCTCCTGGTCGCATGGCCGGCACACCCTCAAATTCGGCGCCAACATCATTCATCGCGGAGTCGATTTCTTCCAGGGCAACAGCGCCAAGGGATTCTTCATGATCGGCCCCGGCACCGGCGATTTCACCGGCTACGAAGCCTCTGAACTCGTAGCCGGTTTCGTCGACAACTACTCCGTCTCCAATGTCAACGGCTTCTTCCACACCCATAGCTGGGAGACCGGTTACTTTGCCCAGGACGACTGGAAAGTCAACAACCGCCTCGTACTCAACCTCGGCCTGCGCTACGACCTCTACACCTACCCAGTCGAAAACAATAACTTCCAATCCAATTTCGACCTGACCACCGGCACTCTGCTGCGGGCAGGAACCAACGGCAATTCAGCCTCACTGATCGACACTAACTACGGCAACTTCGCGCCCCGCTTCGGCTTTGCCTACGACCTGACCGGCAAGCATAAAGACGTTGTGCGCGGCGGCTACGGCATCTTCTACTACCAAGTGCGCGGCGGCATCGGCAACGTGCTCAGCAACAACCCAGAGTTCAACGGAACCGCTTCCTACTCAGCATTCAGCGGCTATCGCATCACCTTTTCTGGTGAAGCCCCCAACAATACCAACCTCAACACCGCGGCCACCGGCCAGCTGCCGCTGCCAACGTTTGCCTCGGCGGCCATTGAAGCCAACCCCACCAACGTCAATGTGATCTCCTACGCCAAGCACGATCCCACCTCGACCATTCAGGAGTGGAACCTGCAGTTGGAGCATCAGTTCGGCCAGAACACTGTCATCGACTTGGCTTATGTGGGCGCTAAGGCCGACCACGAAACCAACACCTTCTCCTACACCAACCCGCAGTTGGTCACCGGAGCCAAGTTCTTCGCCTCTCAGGGACTCGGCGTCACAGTCAACACCAACAACGGCTCCTTCAGCTATCACGCTCTGCAGGCGCGGCTCAATCGCACTATGAGCCGTGGACTCCAAACCACAGTGGCTTATACCTACGGCCACGCTCTCGACAATGCCACCGGCGCCTTCTCACAGACCGGCGGCTCGACAATTCTTCTCGACGCCAACGGTCCTCTCTTGAGCGCCAACTACGGCAACACCGATAACGATCAGCGCCATGCAGTCACCGTCTCCATCCTGTATGAACTGCCCTTCGGCCGCGGCCGCCAATTTGCCGCCAACGTGCCCAAAGCCGCCGACTATATCATCGGCGGATGGCAACTCAACCCCTTCTGGGTAGCTGGAACCGGTACTCCGTACAACCTCACCATCAATGGACTTAATTCCAGCAGCCCCACTAATCGTCCCGACCTGGCAGGCGATCCCCACAATGGCGAACTGACTCGCGACAATGCTCGCGGCGGCTATGACTGGTTCGAGAAGAGCGCCTTTACCACTCCTCCCGTGACCACCACCACCGCCCTTGGTCCGATCGGCGTCTACACGCGCCCCGGAACAGTGGGCCGCAATACCTTCCACGGACCAGGCTACAATCAGGCCACGGCCTCGCTCTTCAAGAACCTCCCAATCGGCGAAAAAGTCGTAGGGCAGCTTCGTTTTGAAGCCTACAACCTGCTCAATCACCCGCAGTTCACAAATCCCGACTCCGGCTTCAACGACGGCAACTTCGGCCTGATTAATTCAACCCGCCAGCACTCGGAGCGCGAGCTGCAAGCCGCTATCCGCTTCACCTTCTAGCGCCGGCACAGATCGCGTCCTGCACTCGTCTGCTCCATCGCCAGAAATCGGGTGCCCCACCCTTTGCGCGTTGTTTGCGCAAAGGGTGGGACGCCACTGCTTGATGAAGTGCCTATGAACAGAACTCCTCGGGTACAGGAATCCCATGAAGAACTTATTGAACACCTACCGCTCTCTTGTCCTTCTATTCCTGTTCGCCGCAGCGGCGCATCTTTTCGCCGAGAAGCCGGTCGCCGAAAAACCGGTCATCGACAAAATCGACCCGCCCGGCTGGTGGACGCAGCTTCCCGATCCCATGCTTCTCGTACATGGCCAGGGTCTCGATCACGCCAGCTTCAAGGTGAGCGGAAAAGGCGTAACCCTCATCAAATCCCAACCCTCCTCGAACGGCCACTGGGCCTTTCTCTGGTTGAAGACCGGCACCGCTTCTGCGCAGACGCTTTCAATCACCGCAAGCAGCAACGATGGCAAAGCGCAGCAACCTTTTGTCCTCGCCGAACGCGCACACGATCCGAACGCGCACAGTGGCTTTTCCTCTGCCGACGTAATGTACCTGATCATGACCGACCGTTTTGCCAACGGCGACTCGAACAACGATGCGCCCGGCAATCAGCGCAGTCTTCCACGCGGTTGGCATGGCGGCGACTTCGCCGGCATCGAGCATCACATCGACTACCTGAAATCGCTCGGCATAACAGCACTCTGGACCACGCCGATAGTTTCAAACGGCGCCATGCCCGAGTCCTATCACGGCTACGCCGCCACCGATCTCTACGCTACCGACGCGCACTTCGGCACTCAGCAACAGTATCGACAGCTCTCCGACGCACTGCACGCCAAAGGCATCAAGCTCATCATCGATCTGGTCCCAAATCATCTAGGCCTGCAGCATCCCTGGGTTCTCGACCCGCCAGCCCCTGAGTGGTTCCACGGGACCGTGCACGATCATCACAAAGTCAAAACCAACTTCCTTAATCTGGTCAATCAACACGCACCGCCTGAAGAATGGCGCGACATCACCAACGGCTGGTTCACCGACGCCATGCCCGACCTCAATCAAGAAAATCCGCTAGTCTCCCGCTATCTAATTCAGAACGCGCTCTGGTGGATAGAAACAGCCAATCTCGATGGCATTCGCCTCGATACATTCCCATACGTAAGCCGCGCCTTCTGGCACGATTTTCACGCAGCTCTTCACGCCACCTATCCACACCTGACCACGGTAGGCGAAGTCTTCGACGGCAATGCTGAAGTCACTTCCTTCTTCGCAGGTGGCGCAGAGCGGCGCGGTGCAGACACGAACACTGGGATGAACATCGACACCGGCCTCGACACCCCGTTCGACTTCCCCGTGTACTTCACACTGCGCGACGTGCTCGCGCACGGCAAGCCGATGACCGCGCTTGCCGACGTTCTTCGCCAGGACGCGCTCTACCCGCATCCTGAGCGCCTCGTCCCCTTCATCGGCAACCATGACACCACCCGCTTCCTCACCGAAGCAGGCGACTCCATCCCGCGCCTCAAACTCGCTCTGGGCCTGATAGCTACATTGCGCGGCATGCCGCAGATCTACTCCGGCGACGAGATCGCCATGATCGGCGGCGCAGACCCCGACGATCGCCACGACTTCCCTGGCGGCTTTTCCGGCGATGCGCACAATGCGTTTACGCAGGCAGGCCGCAGCGCAAACGAGCAGGAAGCCTTCGCATGGACATCCAGCCTGCTCGCACTGCGCTCAGCTCATTCCGCCCTCAAGACAGGCCTGGAGCAGAACCTCTTTTCCGATGAAGATGGGTTCGCATTCGTCCGCACGGTGAGTGATTCCGGCTGCACTCAAAGCTCAAGCCAAGACAAGCTCTTGATCGTCGTCAATAAAGCGCAGCAGCCCAAACCCATCGACCTTTCTATGGAAGAAACGGCACTCGCCGGATGCACGCAATTTCTCGTCGAATCGCCCACGCCAGATGCTACTTCAGAGATTCGCAACGGCAAGCTGCACATCGAAGAACCAGCAGAATCGATGACCGTCTTCACCGTCCACTAAACAATCGCTGGAACATTCTTAACGCCCGCCGTGCCAAACACCTTGCGATAGCGTGCCACTTCCTCCGGCTCGCCCATCGCCTTGGCATAGTTATCCGACAGCTTCACCGCCGGACGCCCATTGGCCTCCGTCAGCTTGCACACCAGGCTGAGCGGATCGAAGCCCGTACCACCCGTAGGATCGCAGTTGCGAAAGTCATTCGTTAGCAGCGTTCCCCAGCCGGAACTGAAGCGAATACGCCGCTTCGCGTTCCACTTATGTGGATCGAGAAAATCCGCCGCGCTGCGAAAATCCTCCGGCATCGAACCGCCCATCATCTCGCCTGAAAAGTAGGCATGAAGCCCTAGTATCTGCTCCACGTCAAGCCCATCCGAAGCAATGATCAGCTTCTTCTCCGGATCTCGCCCGCGCTGTCTGAGCCAATCGATATATTCATCGCCCGCAATGTACGGATTCTTGCTGTCCATGCGCTGCCCCGTCCAATCCGCCACCCAATCCGGCGCATCGGCAAGAAATTGCGTTGTGCCAAAAGTATCCGGCAGCATCACCAGCAACTCGCGTTGATACGTGTTCTGCCACAGGTCGAGCATGTGATATTGCGAAGCCTTCAACTGCGCATCGTCCTCGGCCATCGCCGCCAGCGCCATGGGCAGTTCATGCGCATTGGTGCCGATCGCTTCGAGATCGTGCTTGTACGCAAGATAAGTATTCGATGTACCGCTAAGGTTCGTGCCCAGTACATCGCGCATCGCTCTCACCACATACTCATGCCAGAGAAAACTATGCCGCCGCCGCGTTCCAAAATCAGCGATCCTCAACCCCGGCACACCACGCAATCGTTCGATCTTGCCCCACAACGTAGCCTTGGCCCGCGCATACAAAATATCCAGCGAGAACTCGCTCATCTCACGCAGGCTTGCCCGCGTCTTCAACTCGCTCAGAATCGAAAGCGCGTAGACTTCCCATAAAGTCGTCTGCGTCCAAAGCCCGCTGAACGAAAGCCTGAATTCTCCATCCTTGATCGACAGCTCGTAATCGGGCAGCGCAAAGTCCCGCTCCAGCCACTCGATAAACTCCGGCTCGAAGATACCGCGCTTGCCATAAAAAGTATTGCCCGCCAGCCAGATCAACTCCGACTTGTAGAAGCGCAAACCGCGCACATGATCCAGCTGCATGCGCAGTTCGTCAATGTTGATGCGCTCCGCAAGCGTCACCACCGAAGACCGGTTCACGAAACTGAAGGTAACCGTCACCTTGGGAAAATGCTTCCAGATAAACTGCAGCATCAGCAGCTTGTAAAAATCCGTATCCAGCAGCGAGCGCGTAATGGGATCGAGCTGCCAGTTGTGATTATGCGCCCGCTCCGCCAGGTTCACGATCATGCAATCAAAGCTCCTGCACCCAGCTTACTTGACCGTCGCGCCCAGGGCTTTCAAATAGCCGTCATTGACCGTCGCATTCTCAAAGCGAATCTTGCGCAGCAAGTCATCAAATGCAGCACGCGAATCTTCCAGCGAAGGCCGCGCAGTCACTGACTTTTCCGTATCGCCCATCCCCGCATGACGCGCGGCATACGCGACAATCTCATCCCAATGCTCGGGCCGCGCAAAGGTCACGGGAGCGGACTTCGCTTCCATCTTCTTGTACGGCCAGAATGTCCAGCTGATTTCGTTATCATCCAGCAGCTTGCGAAACTGCCCAATCCACTCATCGGTATTCTCGCCCGACTCACCCATCCAGATCGGCACATTGTACTTATCGCGAAACTCCACATAAGGCTTCACCGCATCCTGTACTGGTGGCATCCAGTACTTGTGAAAGGTGTACATCGCATTCTTATCGAAAGGCGCACCAAACACGCTGAAATTCGTATCCCACTGCGCGCCGCCCAGAATCACCACATGGTTTCTATCCTCTGAACGAACAGCCGCCACCAGCTTGCGATACACCGGCTCCAGCTTGGAGTTATATTGCTGCAGCTTCGGATAGTGCGGAATCGGCTCATTGAGTAAGTCATAACCCACCACCGTTGGATTGTCATGATAGTGCGCGGCGATCCTCTTCCATATCTCCGCCGCCTGCTGTTGGCTTTCTTCATCCTCATAGAGCCACGGATAGCCCCAGCTATCGTCGATATTCGCGCCCGTCTGTCCACCCGGCGCGCAATGCATGTCGAGAATCACATAGAGGTGATCCGCCTTCGCCCACTCCACAACCCGATCCACCAGCGCAAACCCTTCCTCATCGCCCGGCACAAAAAACTTGTAATGAAATGGAATACGAATCGTGTTGAAGCCTGCCTTGGCGATAAAGTCGATGTCCTTGCGAGTAATGTACGCATCGCGATATTCATGCCAGAACTTCGCCGCATCTGTCGGTCCGATCAGCTCATTGACCATGGCCTCGATCTCGCGCGCCGACTGCGGTCCGCCCTCTAGCCTGAACATATATCCTTCCTGGACCAGCCAATTGCCCAGATTCGTTCCTTGCAAAATAAGCTTGCGCCCCGCACCGTCTACAAGGAACTTCCCCTCCGCGTGAATAAAGCGAGTCTCCGCGTGCACTCCGCACGCAAACATAAAAAGCAACAGAAGAGTCAGCCTGCGCATAACATTCCACCTCAGAATTTCTTCAGTACAAGCACCAGCAACACTCTACATGACCGGCGCATCGACAGCACGAAACGCGGCAAAGACCGCCCCGGATACCACGCAGATGTTCGCTCCAACACGCCCTTGCGCAGAGTTTTCAAGTATGCTCAAGAAAGCTATGGATGCCGCGATCTCAACCTCTGGCCTCACCCGCCGCTTCGGCGATTTTGTTGCCGTGCAGAACGTCAACCTCAGCGTCGCGCCGGGCCAGTTCTTCGGCTTCCTCGGTCCCAACGGCGCAGGCAAGTCCACCACCATTAAGATGCTCACCGGCCTGCTTGCTCCCACCTCCGGCAGCATTCAGGTCCTCGGCATGGACTTCGCCACACACTCCATCGAGGTCAAGCGCCAGATCGGCGTCGTGCCCGAAGGCCTCGCCCTCTTCGGCCGCCTCACCGCCTCCGAGTATCTGCGTTTCGTCGGCCAGATGTACGGCCTCGACCGCGCCACCACGCTGCAGCGCAGCGAAGAGCTCCTCGAATTCATGAGTCTCGCCGGCGAAACCAAGAAGCTGATTACCGACTTCTCTCATGGCATGCAGAAAAAGCTGGCCCTGGCCGCAGCCGTCATTCATGGGCCTAAAATCCTTTTTCTCGACGAGCCCTTCGAAGGCGTAGACGCCATCGCCGCCGGCACGCTCAAGCAGATGCTGCAAGGCATGATCGCCCGCGGCGCAACCATCTTCCTCACCTCGCATGTGCTCGAAATCGTCGAGCGCCTCTGCACCCACGTCGCCATCATCAATCGCGGCGAACTGATAGCCAATGGTTCGCTCGAAGAGCTCCGCGCCGGCGTTCACACCCAGGCTGACTCCGATAACGCAGCCGCGCGCCTTACCCTCGAAGAAATCTTCATTCGTGTCATCGGCAAAGAAGATGGTTCCGAGAATGCCCAATCCGAGCAGGAGCTGTCATGGCTGGGATAAATGGCGCTGGAATAACAGAAGCCGCGATCGGCACCGAACAGCTATCCCGCCAGCAGTTCGCCACCATCACCTGGCTGCGCTGGCGCATCTTCGTCAACAGCCTGCGCAGCAAAGGGGCAAAGGGCGAGCTCGTCGCCAAAATCATCTCCTATCCCATCCTGGCTTTGATGGTTCTCGGCCCATCCACCGGAGCGGGATTTGCTTCCTGGTATTTCGTCAGTCAAGGCATGGAGCCCTACCTTGCCATCCCACTCTGGATCATCGTGGTCTTATGGCAATTCATCGGCGTCAGCACCTCCGCCACCGGGCCATCGTTCGACCTCAGCACGCTCACGCGCTTCCCCATGCGCTACCGCGACTACTTGCTCATGCGGCTCTCCTTCGGCCTCATGGACCCTCCTACGCTCGCTGGCCTCTGCTGCCTCATCGCCATGAGCATCGGCATTGGCATCGCTGCACCAGCGATCTTTGCATGGTCTGCTCTAAACCTCTTCGTTTATGCCGTTTGTCTCGTTCTCTTTTCGCGCGTGATCTATTCATGGACCGAGCGCTGGCTGGCGCAGCGGCGCACACGCGAACTCTTCACCGGCATCATCCTCGTCGCATCACTCGGCTTTCAATTCGCAGGCCAGGCCTTTGGCCGTTTTGCCCAGAAGATGGGCAACGGTCACCATGCCACGGTCAGTCCCTTCCTTGAGAAGATTGGGAAGGTTCTCGTCTCCATCAACTGGTGGCTACCGCCCGGCCTTCCCGCCACGTCCATCGATCACATGCACGCCGGCCTGCCCTTGACTGCCGTCGCGGCATTGGCTGGCTTGCTCGCCTATTCCGCGTTGTTTCTCCTCATTTTGCATCTGCGTCTGCACGCGCAGTATCTGGGGGAGAATCTCAGCGAAGCGCCCGCCGCTGCCGGAAAGAAATCGAAAGCAGTCCGGCCCAGATCCAACCCGGCACTGGCGTCCACTCGCTCCTCTGCGTCATTCTCACTTCTCTCCCCGGTTGTCGGCGCCAATCTCATCAAAGAGACTCGCTATCTCCTGCGTAGCGGGCCCAAGCTCTACGTCCTCATCATGCCCGTCTTCGTGGTCTTCCTCTTCTCCATGCGGACCTCAGGCATGAATTACGCTGGCTTTGGCCATCACGGCCTCGAAGGCATTCTCTTTACCTATGGCTGCGCATACACGCAGTTGTTGTTTGTTGGCATGATCTATAACTCGCTGGGCAGCGATGGCGCAGGCACGCAGTTCTACTTCATCGCTCCATTGCGCTTTCGCGATGTCATGCTGGCCAAAAATCTACTCACCTTCATCATCTTCTGCATCGAAGCAATTCTCATCTATATCGCAACATCCTTCCTCTCCACACCCGCCCCGCTCGACCTGACAGCCGCGACCATCGCGTGGAGCCTCTTCGCGCTCTTCGTCAATATGAGCATCGGCAATGTACGCTCCATCGTGTCACCGAAAGCCATGGACCCGGCCAAGGTACGTAGCCAGAATGTCTCCGGCCTCAACAGCCTCATCAGCCTCGTTGTGGTCGTCGCTTGTGTCGCTCTGGGCAGCGTCATGTTCTATCTCTGCCGCTATCTGCACGCCAGCTACTGGCTCGCCGCTGCAGCCTTCACCGGACTGGCCGCAATTGCATTCGCCATGTACGCTATCGTCATGAGCCGCATGGATGGAATCGCTGCCAGCCACGCCGAAGATCTGAATGCAACTCTCAGCAAAGCCTAGTGACCTGTTACATATGTGCCAAACCCACGCTCGATCAGATACAAAGGTAGCCGAACTAATTTGTCCGCTATGCACATACCCATCCTGATCGCCGCGCACGGCCACTCTGCCAGCCTCGCAGGTTTCATCAGCGCAGGCCTCCTCGCCGAGCCAGATCGCTTTTCGCTCATCGAAAAGCTTCTTCTGATCGCGCTGATCGTCACCTCAGCTGCTCTCTTCTGTAAGCGCTTCGGCATCGTCGTTGACAAGATTCTCAAGTCGCGTAGAGACCCCGGCTTCCATCTCAATCACCTCGGTAAGCGCACCTGGGATTTCTTCTGGGAAGTCCTCTGCCAGGCCAAGGTCATCCGCGAGCGCCCGCTACCCGGCCTTGCACATGCCTTCGTGTTCTGGAGTTTCCTCGCCTTCGCGTTGGTCACGCTCAACCACATCGCCTCTGGCCTCGGCATCGGCTTCCTTGATCCAGCAGGACTCTTCGGTCGCTTCTACTTCTACTTCGCCGCAGCCTTCGCACTGGCCTGCGCCGTCTCCATCGCCGGCCTCTTCATCCGCCGCTTCATCGTCCAACCAATCTGGCTCTCCCGCGAAGGCCACAAAATCTCGTATGAATCCGGCATCATCGCCGGACTGATCTTCGCGCTCATGGCCACCTATCTGGCCTCCTTCTTCGTAACCGACACCAGCCTCGCCGCGCGCATTCTCTGGTGGACGCACACCCTATCGCTACTCGTCTTTCTCCCGCTCGTCCCGCACACTAAACATCTCCATCTGATCCTCAGCCCCATTACCATCTTTCTCTCGCGCGGCAGCTTCAGCCAGATTCCACCGCTCGTCGGCGATGAAGACTTCGGCTTGGTCACCGGCAAAGATCTCACCCAGCTCGTCACCCTCCAGGCCTACTCCTGCGTCGAATGCGGCCGCTGCACCGAGCACTGCCCCGCCGCCAACACAGGCAAAAGCCTCAACCCCAAAGAGATCATCCTCGGCGTCCGCGGCTACCTCAACGAGTATGGCCCAACAGCCGAAGAACTGCTTCTCGGCAAATACAACTCGCAGGAATCCGCATTCCAATGCACCACCTGCGGCGCTTGCGAATTCCAGTGCCCCGTCGGCATCGAGCATGTGCCCATCATCGTCGGCCTGCGCCGCGGCGCAGTGAACACCGGCGCGTATGAAGACAGTCACGGCACTAAACTCTTCCTCGCCCTCGAACGCAACTCCAACGCTCTCGGCATGAGCACCATGGAGCGCGACAAGTTTATCCAGAAGCAGGAACTGCCCATCTTCGACGGCAGTCAGGAATACTGCCTCTGGCTCGGCTGCATGGGCGGCTACGATCCCAAGGGCCGCGAAATCATCTCCAGCTTCGTAGAAGTCATGCGCTATCTCGGCACCAGCTATGGCGTCATGCGCAAGGAGAAATGCACTGGCGACCCCGCCCGCCGCCTCGGCAACGACCTCGTCTTCCAGGAACTCGCCGAAGGCAATCTCGAAGCCATGCAAACACAGAAGGTTAAAAAGATCATCTCCATCTGCCCCCACTGCGTCCGCACCATCGCCGAGGACTGGAAAGACTTCGGCATCTCCCCCGAAATAGAGCACCACAGCGAGTTCCTCGCCCGCCACCAGGCCCAGCTTCCGCATAACAAAACAGAAGAGAAAATCGTCTACCACGATCCCTGCTACCTCGGCCGCTACCGCAACGTCTACGAAGAGCCGCGCTCCGTCATCTCCGCCGCAGGCACGCTGGTCGAAGCAGAGCGCAACCACGAGCGCAGTTTCTGCTGCGGAGCAGGCGGCGGACTCGCCTTCCTCGGCGAAGAAACCGGCCAGCGCGTCAGCTCCGTCCGCGCCCAGGAACTCATCGCCACCGGAGCCACCTCCATCGGCACAGCCTGCCCCTTCTGCAACACAATGTTCCGCGACGCGTTGGCCAATACAGGAGCTAACCCTCCGCAGCTTCTCGACATCGCACAGATTGCCGCCGCCCAGTTGCCTCAGAAATGAGTCGTCATCCTGAGGATTGCAAGTTGGTCCAAGTCATCGGCCATGCCGGTCACGGAATGCGAGGAACAAGGCTCCCTTAGTTGAATAAATAATCCCTAGAGATGACACCTCCGCCGTATCATCTCTAGCATGGTAACAATAGGTCGAAACGATCCTTGCCATTGCCCTTCTGGCAAGAAATATAAGCATTGCTGCCTACCCCTCGACGAGAACCGGCCGGCACGAATCAGTGCAGTACATCAGGCCAATAGCTTAAAGGAAAAGAACCTTACGCTCCTCGCTGGGGCAGCGGATATTTTCAATCTCAAGCAGCCGTGGGACAAAGTAAAGAGTGGGATGACGGACACGAGAATTCGCGAGTTTTATCAATTCATTGCAGCGCTTTGGCCTGTCGATACGGACTATAGAGCGCTCCTGCCGAAACCAGACGGATCGCTCCGCGCGCTTTATCTGGGGGAAAACGACCCGGAAATGATGATGGAGAATGTCTTCCGCTTTAGCCTATATGCGGACGAAATAATCCTTGTTAACCCTTTCGACAATCCCAATCTGGTAGCGGAAAAGTACAATCCTGCGGTTAACCCTGGCGAGTGGCGGTTGCAGACTCTACGCCTTGTCTATCATCTACAGATGCTAGCGCCGTGGATCGTCGCAGGGCTTGTAAAGCTTATTCCCGATCCAGGTGATTTCAACCGGAAGCTTGGCGAAGAAACTTGGAGTCTGGCTGCCACCCGACTTGCTAAAAATCCAATAACTTCCGAAGACGTTGACAAAACGCAAGCTCGAAAGAAGACACAGGAAATGTTCTACATGCTGCCCGACGATTATGTGCGGCGTACGGCTAAGGAACATGATCCGAACACGAGTACCCGGGACGTCGAAAAAATAGTTGAGTATTTCCGAGCTTATCGCTCACAGCATCCCCTTCTACTTAACGCAACGATGGATCAGATTCCGGGGCAAATGACCGCGATGCGTATGGGTGCGAACCTAGAGATGGGCCTCTACCTTTGCCAAACGATTGGAGCGTTCCCGTATACGAACGTTCCGTTTCGCTGGAAGGAAATTCTGTCCGCATCCGACCAACTCGATGCCAGTGCGCAAGTTTGGAGCCCTTTAACAAATGCGTTTGGAAACCTGAACTTCAAATTTCTCAATAAAGTAGATTCAAATTTCGCAGTAACCATGCGGCAGGAAGAGCGACTGGGCAGCTTTCGTTCCTATATGCGAAAACTCTGGAAAAGCGTTGATGGCAATCCAGACCCTACGAAGATTGAAACGCTCGCGCGGGATTTCAAGGACGAGCTCGAAGGCGAATATGCTAAGGCACAGGCTGACTGGTCAGCCATCGATCGCGACTTGGTGAAATGGGCTGTTCCCGCAATTGGCGGCATAATATCGACAGTAGCGGGAATCGTCACGGGGCACTACGCCTTGGCTCTGGGTTCACCCTTAACCGGGCAGGGCATCAGCGAGTTTTTGCAACGAAACATTAAGCGTGGAGAGTTCCGCAAGAGCAATCCGCTATCTGTTTTTATCGACCTAGAAGAAATGGGCGAATAGGGCTCGAAGGCGAATATGCGGCCAGATAAGTCTCGATGAACATCGTTTTCATCACAAAACACCGACATACTGTAAAGAGTTCTGCGCAGTGAATTCAAATTGACCCACACCTCACGGCCCCTCATTTGACCGCCCCTGCATCAAACCGAAACAATACAGAGTTGTCTTTAACCGGAGTTTATCCCGCATGAAAATCATCGTAGCCATCAAGCAAGTCCCCGAACGCGATGCGCGCATTCGTATCGATTCCGCGGGCAAATGGATCGACCTGCAGGACGTCGAGTTCAACCTCAACGAATCCGACGCCTACGCCCTCGAAGAAGCCCTGCAATTGAAGGAAGCCCACGGCGGCGAAGTTGTTGTCATCAGCGCCGGCCCCGAGCGCGTCGGCAAGACCATCCGCGAAGCTCTAGCCAAGGGCGCAGACCGCGGCATCCACATTGAGAGCGATGATCTCGCCAGCTATGACGCCCTGGGCGTCGCCCGCCTGCTCGCCGCAGCCATCGAAGAGGAACCCGAAGACGCCGACCTCATCCTCACTGGCCTCCAATCCGACGATCTCGGCCTCGGCCAAACCGGCGTAATCATGGCCGAAATTCTCGGCCTGCCCCACGCGACCTTGATCCTCAAAATCGAAAAGACCGACAACGGAATCAAAGTCCTCCGCGAGCTCGAAGACGGCTGGTTCCAGCATCTCGAACTGCCCACCCCTGCCGTCCTCACCATCCAATCCGGCAACAGCAAACTGCGCTACGCCACGCTGATGGGCATCAAAAAGGCCAAGACCAAAGAAGTCCGCCGCGTCACCGTCGCCGACCTCATCCACAATGACCCTGAAGTCAAGCCCGCCGACCCGGTAGTCATCCTCGATCAGGTCATGCTTCCCAGCAAGCAGCGCACCACCCAGATGCTCGGTGGCACCCCAGCCGAGGCAGCAGCGGCATTAGTCGAAAAACTGCAATTTGAGGTGCGTGCCCTATGAGTTCCGTCCTCGTAATTCTCGAAATCAAAGATCGCATCATCAGCCGCATCTCCTGGGAAGCCATGGCCGCCGCGCATACTCTCGCCGAGAGCCGCGGGCTCCCCGTCGACATCGCCGTCGTCACCAGCCCGACCAATCCTATCCTCGCCAAAATCCAAGGCAAGCCACCGCGCACCATCTACGCCGTCGACCACAAGCTGCTCCACGCCTATACCTCAGATGGATACACCGAGGCCTGCGCCCAGCTCATCGCCCACGTAAAGCCGGCCTACGTCGTCCTGCCGCACACCTACCAGGTGCGCGACTTCGCCCCGCGCCTCGCCACACGCCTCAAGCAGGTCCTTATCAGCGACGTCACCGGCATAGAAACCCACGCCGGAGCCTCCGCCGCGCCCACCTTCATTCGCCAGCTTCTTCAAGGCAAGCTCAACGCCCGCTACAGCCACACCGGTACCGGCGTCTGCCTGCTCTCCGTCCAGGCCGGAGCCTTCCGCGCCGACGCCCCTGCAGGCGGGACAACAACGGTCGAGCATTTCGAGCCAAAGCTGGACGCAGCCCAAATCCGCATCCAGCCCGGCGAGCCCTTCCGCGCCTCAGCCCAGACCGTCGACCTCGGCTCGGCCTCGATCCTCGTCTCCGTAGGCCGCGGCATCAAGGAAGAAGCCAATCTTCCCATCGTGCAGGAGCTCGCAACAGCCCTCGGTGCGGAGCTCGCCGCCTCGCGCCCCATCTGCGACGCCGGTTGGCTCCCCATGGAGCGCCAGGTTGGCAGCTCCGGCCAGACCGTCGCCCCCAAAGTCTACCTCGCCGTAGGCATCAGCGGAGCCATCCAGCACTTAGTCGGCATGAAGGGCTCGCAGTGCATCGTCGCCATCAACAAAGACGAAAACGCCCCCATCTTCGAAGTAGCCGACTACGGCATCGTAGGCGATCTCTTCGAAGTCGTCCCGGCGCTCACCGCCGCCGTCCGCAAAGTGAAAGGCTAGAGCCAAAGTACTTCGGTACCAGGCCCAGTCGAGGAAGCATCGGGGCTGCGCATCGCCCCGAGAAATGCCTTGGTATAGTCAATACGAGTTCACAGGTCCGGATATCAGATCAAAATACCGGATTCGGGCTGCGAGTCTGGATCGACGCGAAACCCCGTAGCGGAGGCGAGAGATGGCAGGCGGAAGAGTCCCGGCAAGCGGGCAAGTCACATTCACGCGAAATCCCGTCGCCCAGCACGATCCGAATCCGTTTCTGTATGTCAACAAGGTCGGCACCGACGGTTGGCTGCAAACGCGCAAAGGTGAATCGACTGCGCGTGTCCCGCTCGTTAAATATACAAAGCTGCAACGCATCGAATCGAAGAATGGCCGAACCTACTTCAAGATCATGGACGGCCCCAGCCGGGGTCAGGTAGTGAGCCTTACCGATACCAACGTCGGCACATATATCGGAACCAAGCCACCCGTGCAAACACCAGCGAATATCGTCGTCACCTACGGCAAGTACGTGCCGGGGTGGATTTCAGAGGCTCGAGGCGGGCAGAAACTCGATCAGCAGATGGCCACCCTCGAAGTTGACGGCCTCAGCGTGCAAGTCACCATGAATACCAACTGGGGCACGCCCGAGCACTATACGCCGATACCCCCTGGCACCTACACGGTATTGGTCCCCGACGCGCCGCACAATGCCGATATGACCCAGTTCTATCGGAAGTACTCAAAAAACCTCGAGTTCGACCAGGTCTGGTTTCCCATCCAGCACGGTGATAATAGCCGTTACGTGCATGTGGGCAACGTCTCGGATGGCTGCACGACAGTGCTCGATCTGGACCACTGGCGCGATGTTGAAGAAGCCCTGATCAGTCATCGCAGCCCCGATGGCACAAGCGTCGCCCAGCTTCACGTCAAAGGTAAACCGGAAAGGGCCGAATAGTGTCGCTCAACCGGTGGATGTTCATCATCGCGTGCATACTATTCGCCGGTTCAGCTGGCATGCCCATAGTCCGTGCTTCCGGCCAAACAGAATCGCCAGACACCAGAAGAATCCTGGACCACATCGCAGCCAATCGCAGTAAACAAACTCCAGCCGGTCGCGCGGCGGCACGCAGGCTGAACTCCGACGGCGACCGCGCCTACAGGCGTCATCACTACGGCGCAGCCTTCACCGCGTATATGAATTCCTACCCCAATGCTCCGAATGCCTACGCCTACATCATGGCAGGCGATTCGCACTGGCGCGATATTGCTCAGCCACGCATTCAGCCTTCCAGCCAGACACCGGCGCAAACCCTGCCAAGCTGCCGCCTGGACAATCATTACTTCGCCCACGATCTGGCCCTGGATGTGGCGCAAAACCAGGCGGTCGGCCTTGCTCTCGCAGCTCATGACGATATGCATGGCCCCGATGGTCATAATCCCGATATGCATAACAATGCCCTGCGCGTTATAGATCCCCTGTTCTATAAACGCGCTCAGGAATCAACCGCATGTCTGCAAGCCATGGCACAGCACTATGAAACTGAACCGCCCACATCCTGTGTCGACCTGGAGCGGTTGCGCAAGTGCCTTGGTCCACCGCTGATCAAGTAAGAGTAACTGCGCAGATATGGGTAATTTAAGGCTTGGCCTCGGCAGCCAGAGCGGCCGCCTGTTTTCGCTGTTTCCTGCGCTGCAAATAGTGGATAAAGTCCGGCCAGAACTCCTCCAGCATCGAACCCACGCCGCCCTCCGCCGTTACCAGGAATGCGCCCTCGAAGGTGCTGCCCACGCCCCGCTCATCCGCCGGCAGATACACATTTGAAATGCCTCCGCTGATCAGATTCCCAATTAAATTCGAGTAGTTCGGCTCCCACTTCCCCGTCCCATCGTGCTTGGCTCGCACATTCGTCGACAAAGCGTAAAGAATACGGTGCATGGGCGGTCCCGATCCTAACCGAAAGTAACGCGGATCCTGATGCAACAGCGACGGCAGAACCGCGTTACCCCAGAACGCTCCATCGAACGTGTCCGCGTAGTTCTGTCCAAATCGCTTGCCGTAGCCTCCGATTCCGCCACCGTATGCCGGATGCGATCCCTCGGCCTGGCCGATCAACGCCACAAACATCGAGAATCCAAATGTCGCCGGATCCTTCTCCGTAGAAAACATCAACCGGAACTTCTCCCCCGGCGTCAACGGTACCGCTCCTGAAATATAGCTCGCATTGAAGTTGGGTAGAATGCCGATCCGCTGCTTCTTCTGCTGCTTCAACTGGTCTTCCGCAATTTCCCGTTGTGTCTTCTGAGACGCTGTGTCGCCAGACTGTGTGGCAGGAGCTTGCGTGTCCGGCGCGGACCCAGACGCTGAGGTTGCCGAGGAGCTACTGGAGCTCGAGTCCGCCGACGCAGCTGGATTCGCCGGTGCAGGGGAATCGGGTTGCCGCCCAGGAGTTTGCTGCTGCGGTAGCGGAGCATCCGGCAACTCCGCCAGCGTTACCGTCGATTGCGTACTTGATTTATCCGTCTGCGCCGTCAAGCAAGGACATAAACCCCAAAAAGCCGCACCCGCAAGCAGGCAAGCCGAAACATGTGCACTACGCAACTTCATTCGTTGATTCTTCTCCAAGGGCGGCACCGGAAACCTCCGGTTCAATCAGGAGCCAGCCGCAGTCTGATCGCCTTCACGCCCTCGAAAACAAGCAGGAAGCCCTCTTTAGGGTAACCGATACATAGTTAGACGCAATTGCGCGTGCCTAGGCCACCCAAAATTTCACAGAGCCTTCCTGCCTGGTAGCTAGTTTCCTCCCGCCGCTACTGACGCTTGGGCTCAGCCAGCGCCGCTTGCGATTTCAGCTGGCTCAGCAGCAGCTCCACCTGATCTTGCTCCTCAAGGCTATGGAAGCGCTCCTCAAGTGATTCAGGCGCCAGAATCTCCCCCGCCGCCGCATTCTCCGCCGCGTGCTGCCGAACCCGGCTCTTCATCCGCCCCAGCGCCGCATCCTGCGTCACGCCCACCGTCTGCCGCGCCTGCGTTGCCCGGCCTACCACCTTGGCCCTGCGATGCTCCGCCATCAGAATCTCGCATTGCGCCCGCGTCTCATTCAGCTTCTGGTCCAGCTTGCGCAGTGTCTGACGCAGCGTATCGGCCTCCAGCTTCTGATCCTCGGCCTGCGCAGCAAAGCCCTTGGTCAGCCGCTCGACGCTCAGTGCACGCTCCAGCGCCCCACGCGCCAGGTCGTCATGCCCCTTAGCCACGGCCAGCTCCGCCTTGCGCTTCCACTCCGCAGCCTGCTCCTCATGTTCCTTCCGCTTGCGCTCCAACAAGTGCTGGTCGGCAATCGCGATAGCCACCTGCGTCTTCACCTGCATCAGTTGATTCTCCATATCCAGAATCAGCTGCTTCAACAGCCGTTCAGGATTCTCGGCCTTCTCGATCAGGTCGTTCAGGTTGGCGCGTAACAACGTGCTCACTCTCTCCAGCAATGCCATGACATACTCCTTTTGCCTGCCTGTTTTCCTGCTTGATGACTACCTGTTTACTTGCTCTTGTCCTGCGTACTTTCATCCACCGTCTTCACCAGCGGAATACCGTTATTTCCGCTCGGAATGTAGATCGTGGTGTGGTTGGGACTATTGGCCATCGTCGTCTGCGCCTGAATAGCCTCATGCTGCAGATACCGATCAGTCAACGTCGCATTGATGATCTGCTGCGACTTCGCAATACCCTCCGCATCCACAATGCGAATCTGCGCCTTCTGCTTCTCCACCTGCACAAGTTGTTCCGTCTGCTGAATCCTTAGCTCATTCACCTGGATCTCGTTCGCGGCGTTGGCCCGCACCTGGTACCGGCCATACACCGGAACACCCCAAAGCAGCAGCGCCACTAAAACCAATCCAAAAATCCCAACCACCCCCAGGAACCGCACAGCGCGTCCCGCTCCATTCATTCGTATGTCGTTCATCTCTCTCACTCGTTCCGTTCTTTTTTGAATTTCCATCTCGCTTAAAGACCTAAACAAATGTGGGTGCCCCACCTTCACCACGTTTTTTGTGGTTAAGGTGGGATTCCACTACTCTCCAAACCCATTCAGGAGTTTTTCTCTTCCGGCTTGTCTTCCGGCTTCTGCCGAATCTGCTGCACGTTAGCCATCAGGCTCTTGATGTCCATACCGCTCAGCGCCTCGAAAATCGCCGGCACCTGCGCCGCAATCTTCGTCATGTCGCCGGTAATCTTGTTCACTCCGGCAGCTCCGTCATTGCCCGTCGAAATCACCGTAATGCGATCCACCTTCGACAGCGGCTCACTCATCGCGCGGACAACATCGGCCATGTTGGTCAGCAGCTTGTCGACCACCGCAGCCTGGTTCCAGCCCTGGTACGCCTCAGCCTTCAGGTTCATGGCCTTTGCTTCGGCCTCGCCCTTCTGGAAGATGATCGAAGCCTCCGCCTCACCCTGTGCACGAATCGACGAACCGCGGCCCTCAGCCTCTGTCGTCAATCGCGCCTTTTCCGCCGAAGCCAGCGTCTCAATCCGCATCCGTTCAACCTCGGCTGGCTTCAACACCGTCGCAATCAGCTCCTTCTCACGCCGCAGAATCTCAGCCTCCTGCACCTTGACCTGCGCCTCCTTCTCCGTCTGCTCGATCTTCACCTGCTCAGCGATCACCTGCTGCTGCATGATGTTGGTCTGAATCTCGTACGCCTTATCCGCCGTAGCCTGCTGCCTGCGGCTCTGCTCGGCATACTGCGACTTTTTAATGTCCATATCGCGCTGCGCCTCAGCCTGCCGTGCCTGCGAAGCCGTTTGCGCGATCACCCGCTCCTGGTCGGCAAGCGCCGTGGCCACGGCTGCCTCCCGCGATGCCACCGCACGCTGGATCGCCGTATCCCGCTCTGCCGTCGCCATCGCAATATCCGCATCGCGCTTGATGCGCGCCACATCGGGCCGCCCCATGTTGGTGATGTAATCGTTCTTGTCGCGCACCTCCTTGATCGTGAACGACACCACCTCCAGCCCCATCTTGCTCATGTCCCCGGCGCAGGTGTTACGCATCCGCTCGCCCACCATCTCGGGCTCTTTGACAATCTGCTCCACCGTCAACTGCCCGATGATGCCGCGCAGATGGCCCTCCATCACCAGCCGAATCAACCCCTCCCGTTGCGGCGGCGTCTTGGTCAGAAACTGTTCAGCCGCAGTGAGTATGGAAGGCTGATCGCTTCTAACCTTGATCTGCGCCACAGCTTCAACAGTCACCGCAACACCCTGGTTGGTGTACAAATCCTGCTGCGGAGCCACATCGAAGCTCATCAGTTCCAGCGACAGCTCACGGCAGCTTTCCACCATCGGAAAGATCACCGTGCCGTGGCCCGTAATTACGCGCGGCCCGCGAAAACCGTAAACGATCAGAGCCTCGTTCGGCCCCGCCTTGCGAAACATCTTGGCCAACATGCCGAGCAGGAAAATCAACACCAGCACGGCCAATCCAGTCATTAAAACAATGTTGTTCATCATCGAGTTCCCGGTCCTTTCAACCGGGAGGTTTACAGATTTTGGTTAAACAGCGTTACTGGCAAACAACAAAGAATTCAACTCAGCCAAACAAATCTGGGTGCCCCAGGTCTCGATTCTGAGACCTGGGATCTTCAGATGTGGGATAACAAATCCGGGTACCCATAATTTGGGTGCCCCATCCTTGCCACGTCTTTCGTGGCAAGGGTGGGATTCCACTTATCCATGCATCTCCGGCAAATCCTCCCACCGCCTTACATAAGCAATGCCATGCTCATACCGCACCACAAACACTTCCTCTCCGCGCGCAATCGAAACTCCATCCCCCAACTCCGCATCCAGCCGCGCCGGAACCGATCGCCGCGCGCCCATCTGCTCATACAAAATCTCCCCAGTCCCACCAACGCGGATCGAAGCGCTCACCCGCCCAACGGCGCCGGCCACCGCCGTCTCATCCGCAGTCAACTCCCGCTCATGCGGCAGCAGCACCTTGGCCAGAAACCAGAACACCACCGCCCCGCCCAGCAGCCCACACAGCGCCGCCAACATAAAGACCGCGCTCGCCACCAGCGTTCCATAGCGCGTCATCAGATATCCCGCCGCGCCAAACCAGCACAGGAACACCATGATCGAAAACGCATTCCACCAGGGAACGTTCGAACCTCCCCGTCCAGCCCCACCCGCCGCTCCACCGCCATGCACATGAACCCCATGTGCCACATGCGTTCCATGCGGAAGATGAAAGCCATGAAAATGTATGTGCCCCATCCCACCGACCAGCGAAACAAGACTCAACAACAGTCCCGCCACAAAGCAGGCAAAGTAAAAGCCCTGCCAGAAACCCATATCCGGACCCACCATTGACAATGCGGTTACCCCAATCATTGCCATCATCGCCCTACCCTCTTTCCTTTCTTCGCCTTCGCGCCCACTCCAGCGACGGCTTCCTCTTCCGGCAAAATCGCCGGCTTCAATACTTCAACCAATCGCGGCATCAGCCCCGGCGTCTCCAAAACCGCCTCCAGCAGCAGCAAACACTCGCGCGACTGCTCATGCCGCGCCACTGTCAGCAGCGCATGTTTCAACGCCGCATCCCGCCGGAACCTCTCCGCCCCGGCCACAAGCCATAAGTCCAGCTTGTCTTCCATCCCGCGAACGTCACTCTGCAACTCCGGGTGATAGCCCTCCGGATCATCCACCAGATACCCCGGATGCACCTTGAAAAAGCTCGCCAAGGTCTGCCGTGTGGTGTTGGTCAGGTGCGGCCGCGCCCCGCTCTCAATCTGCGAAAGATAGCTCTGGCTCAGCTTTCCGCCAGTTTCAGCCTCGATCAACCGCACCAACTCTTGCTGATTGATCGCCCTGCCCATTCCGCGCAAACTGCCTTCCACCTCGCGCAGATACCGAATTTTGTCCCCCAACTTCATCCCCGAAAATCACCCCGTTTCAGCATCGCAATATTGCATATTGCAATGCGTCAATAAATATATCGCGGATTGCAATACAACGCAACAAAAATCGTAAACGGGCGATTCAGAGTAATTTTGGTGTAATCGGCTTCTTGCAGCAGATTCAATTCTGACAAGAAATCTTGTTATGCAGCTGCTTTTAGGGCCTTAGGATTGAACTTGTCATGGACACGAGCAAGTACCGCCAACTTCTTGCAGCTTTCAATGAACAGGTATCGTCATGCGACTCTCAGGCAGGTCGACTCACAAACAGATGGCTTCAATCTTTCGATACTGTGGTTTCTTCGACACCTACAAGATTCGTGCTGATGGATCATCTCTCACGTGTTAACCGAAGTGTTACTGCTATAGAAATTCTTGCGCGAGAACAGGGCAATCTACCGTCTATAGCAGGTGCCAAAGAGGTTCTTGAAGCAACTGCGGCAGATCTCCTGTCTGAGATCGGACGCCTTCAAAAAGAGGCTCAGCTTATCGATGAAGTAATAGCCGACCGTGGTTTGGAAATGATAGTAGGCGAATTCATGAGCTCGGTTGAATTTGTCATGGACTACGTTCAACTGCACTTTAATGGATCTGCGCTCACTTCATTCGTTAGCCCTCAGGTGCATGACCATGGTCAAGTCTTTCGAGAAACTGAACCGGGATATCGTGATACTATTTGCGGTTTGATAGGCGCAGTCGTCACCGACACAGAAATCCGCTTAGAGGATGTATTGCGAATTACTTTCGCGGACAGTCGTTCGATTACTGTCCCGTTGCGTGCGGAGGACGCCGTAGGACCTGAATGCGCCTACTTTGTATCTGCTACAGGACGCTGGTGGTTCTGGTAAATACGGCAATACTTCTCCCTTTTCAATATCTGTTGGGCATAGCAAACACTATTAGCAGACAGGTATTTCCCAATCAGCGGACGCCCATGTCGCATATAGTAACTAGTAAACGTACTCGATCGGCTCCCCCTTGAACACCATCGAAGAGACGAACGAAAAAGGCCGCCTCGAAGCCCTCTTCAGCCTCGATATTCTCGACACACCCGAAGAACCGGAATACGATGAGCTGGTCCGCCTGGCTGCGCAGATTTGCGGCACGCCGATCAGCACGGTCACGCTGGTCGATGCCGATCGCCAGTGGTTCAAAGCATCCGTTGGTCTGACCGTCCGGGAAACCCCGCGCAACGTCTCCTTCTGTTCCCACGCAATTCGGCAGCCCGGCCTCTTCGTTGTCGAGAATGCAGCCCGCGACCCGCGCTTTCAGGAGTTTTCCAACGTCACCAGCGCCCCCGGCATCCGCTTCTACGCCGGCATGCCGATTGAAACTCCCAGCGGTCATCGTGTCGGAGCACTATGTGTCATCGATACCGCGCCGCGGACACTCACCGAGAGCCAGAAAGACGCGCTCATCATTCTCGCCCGGCAGGTCCGGGGCCGCATGGAGTTGCGCGCCAAGAAGCGTTCTCTTGAAACTGCGCTGGAGCACAACCGTCAGCTCACCGCTGAACTGCGCAGCCAAAGCATGATCTTCCAGAGCTTCGTCAAGAAAAACCCCAACATCTGCTTTTTCAAATCGGAAGACGGCAAGTATCTTGCCTATAACGCACGCTTTGCCGAGCTATTCGGAATCGACAAGCAGGCCTGGCTCGGCAAGACCGATCATCAGGTACGTCCGCAGGCGGTCGCCGACGAAGCGCGTAGGCTCGATCTCGAAGTGCTCGCACAGGACGAAGTCAACGTAACCATCCGCCACCTGCAAAACGCAGCCGGAGACATGGTCTGGCACAAGGCTTTCAAATTCCCCATCCGCCTCTCCGATGGAACCAGCATCCTCGCCGGCGTGGCTATCGACATCACCCGCGAAATGGAAAAGGAACAGGCGCTCTCCGAAGCCAATGTGCGCCTGGAACAGCTGGCCACAACCGACGCTCTGACAGGTCTCTACAATCGCCGCATCTTTGAGCAGCGCATGGCAGCCGACTTCGCCATCGCCCGGCGCAATGGCCTTCTATTTTCAATCGTCGCCATGGACATCGACAACTTCAAAAAGCGCAACGACACCTATGGCCATGCAGCAGGCGATGAGGCCTTGCGCGCCTTGGCGAAATTGCTCTTGCGCAGTGTCCGTGCAGGAGATGTAGCCGCGCGCGTGGGCGGAGAAGAGTTCTCAGTCCTGCTCGCTACTACTGACACAGCAGGAGCCAAAGTCTTTACGACGCGCCTCCAAGCGATGCTGCGGGCCACAGACTGCGGCCCCGGAGGAGAGCTCACCGTCAGCATCGGCATCGCTTCGCTGACTGCTTCCACCAGCAATTGGGAAGAACTCGTAATCCACGCCGACGACGCTCTCTATCAGGCCAAACGCGCAGGCAAGAATCGTTTCGTCGTGAGCCCAGAGAACGCGTCTTCTTAAGTCGTCACAACCAGCGTGGTGGAACTAGGCTGGATCTCGATTGTAATCGGCTGCGACTCCGCAACAGCATAAGTCGAATCCCCGCTGTATTTGGCGGCGATGTTACGCCTGCCATCGGTAAACTGCCCGCTCTCCGAATAACTCACCGTACCGTCTGCAGCCATCGTCACCGGCGATCCCGTGTGGCCTTGCGTGTGGTCTCGATAGGTTCCGTCGATCCAGTTGAGATCCGGCTGGTCCAATTCAGGCGACCTTTTTGATGAGGAAAAGGCCGTTTCAATGGCCCCCGAGGACGCATCCAAAGACGCATCCACCCTGCTTCCGCCACAGTGTGAGGTTCAAGACGATTGTATCCCCGCAGCCGTAGAAGTATGCCCGGCAAACTTCTGCGTTTCGCCGGCCGATACAAGAAATCGCCATCTATGTCCCCTTTCCCGCGCAAATCGCGCCATAGATAACAAGGGTTCTGGAGGCCCGAATCCATGAAACCACGTACTGCAACGCTTGTTGCCCTTGCCTGCCTCGTGTTGTTATTCGCGCAGAGAGCAGCCCGCGCAGATACACCACCACCACCACCGTTCGCTTGTGCTCCGATCCCGGTCTTTCCTGCCGCAGTGATCTTTGCTGAATATCCCCACTTCTACTATTACTGCAAAAACAAGTCCACCGTTGCCGATGCGCAGTCCGCAATGCCTGCGGACGTGCCCATCTATCTCCGTAACGGATCTTCGCTCCGCATCGTTGTGATGGACATCAATCCGGTGAGCCAGCAGGTCAACGTAGCCATCGGCTCAGCCAAGCCATACACCGAGTTAGACAGCAACGTAGTCCAGGGCGTTTTCCAAGCGAAGCTTCCAGCAAATGCCACCTCACCGCCCAACCCAAAACCAGGATCGGTCGCCAGTCAGGAGAAAAACGCGCTTAAAGATGTGTTGGGGAACATTCAAACACCGACGGACGAGGCTATCCTAAACCAAGCCTTTGCAGCGCAATTTTCTACGCTATCTGTGGACCAGCAGAAGGAAAAAGCCCCGGCTGTTCTCCAGCAACTGAACTCGTGCCAAGCGCCGCATGACCAAATCGACCAGCAAATCACAGCTCTGCGCGCAGACGTGGACGCGTTAACCGATCAGGTAAATGAGTACAACTCCGCTTCAACAACCTTGCAGCAGAATTACTCGAACCTGGTCAATGCGTTGATGTCTAAATCAATAGCGCTGCAAAGCGATTTCACGGGACAGGTGCGCAGCTTCGGTCCCTTCCTGACAACCCCGCCAAGGTTCGTCTCCACAAACGGCGAGCTCAACGGCAAAGATCTATCCACTGCCATCAGCTTGATCCGAAATCGTGCTGTTCAGCTGCACGGTTCACTAACCCAGGGTTTGGATGCTAAATGCCAGTCGCTATACAAAGATGAGCTTGCCAACGACCAGGACTATCTTGAAAACCTCTTCAACACCACCAAGACAAACACATCGTTGGCCGACACCCTGACCAATGAACTCACCGCAGACAACGAATTGCGCAGCCAATTGTCTGAAGCGGTATCTGCTTTGTTCAAACTAGTAAGCAATCCTGAGAACTACATGTACATCACAACCATCCCTCCCGAAGATCGAATCCAGGATCAGGTTCTGGTCACCGTTACCGTACAACAGCGCGACCTCTCCGTACCCAGCGCCGACCCCGCACCAGCAGGTAAGAAGGCCCCGGCAGCCCCGGCAAAGGCAACCAACGCCACCCTCGCCACGACTGCATTTACATTAAGCTTTGGCGCTGGGCCAATCACCTTCGAATCTGCCGGCATGGTCTTCACCCCGCTGCCGCAGCACTCATTCGCCACCGCAACCACCACCACGACCTCCGGGCAAGCATGTTCCGCTTCCGTCACTACCGGCAACTACTGCATCGTGGACAACGCAGGCTCTGGTTGGCGTATCCTTCCGATGGCCGTCGTCTCGGCGCGCTACTGGACCCTGGATAGCTCCTATAATCGCGCCCAGTTTCTCCTCCCCAACTATCTCAGTGCCGGAGCCACCATCAAGTCCAACAGCAGCGCCGGTTCATCCACTAGTCTGGAGTATCTGCTGGGCTTCTCATGGGCGATACCGGTGGTGAGTCCATACCACTCTCCCAACCTGTTCGCCACCGTCGGTGCTTATGCAGGAGAGGTGTCGCAGCTTGGCGGAGGGCTGAAGCTTGGCGTTCAAAACGGAACAGCGCCGGCCACCCTTCCAACCTCTTCTGTCTACAAATGGAAATTTGGCTTCGCCGTCACGTACGCCTTCGGGTCACAGGGGGGCAATGCTAAACCAGCCAAGACATCCTCCAACGGAAAAGACCAGACGTCATCGACACCGCTTACAAGCCAGTAGTCGGTTGTTCCAATCAGTGTTCCCGAAGCTCGGAAAGGGCCTTCCGCTGGCGTCCGTCCCCGTCGAAATTGGCGGGGGCAAGCCAAGCCTCGAAGGCCCGCTTCCGTTCCGGCCACTCCGAATCCAGCATCGAAAACCAAGCCGTATCGCGATTCTGCCCCTTGATCACCATGTGCTGCCGGAAGATGCCCTCAAAGGTAAATCCAAGCCGCAAAGCCGCCCGCCGCGAAGGCAGATTCAAAGCATTGCATTTCCATTCATAGCGCCGGTAACCAAGCTCCTCGAAGACATACCGCGCCATCAGGTACATTGCCTCAGTCGCCGCCGGAGTCCGCTGCAACTGCGGCGAGAACATCACATTCCCCACCTCAATCACGCCATTCGGAGCATCCATCCGCATCAGGCTCGCATAGCCGGTAGCAGCCCCCGCCGCGCCAGACGCCTGCCTGGGCAGAATCGCAAAAAACCGCGCTGCAGATCCGTTTTCCTTAGCTTCCAACGCCGTAAAAAAATCCTCTTCGCGAATATAAGGACCATCCCCCAGCCACTCCCAAACCTCATCGTGCCCCAGCACTGCCTGCCAGAGAGAGCGCGTATGTTGCGCCGCCGAGAGTGGATGCAAATCCACCCAACGCCCTGTCAGCGTCGTCGACCCCGGTGGACGCGCGCCAGCCCAATCCTTGAGCGTCTTCAGCATCGCACCAGCTTAACAGGCGACTTCAGAGCTTGCCCCACGCATGAAGTAGATCCATCACCCCATGTGCCTTGCCCTCGGCGTCGCCCAGCGGCATATTCGACAGGCAGATCACCGTTACTCGCTGCTCAGGAAAGCGCACCATGTACGTGGACGTATCCGTATCGCCTCCGGAATAGTCCAGCGCATCGTGGCTGTAAAAGCTACGCCATACCAATCCCAGCGCGTCGTTGTCCTTGTCGTGCGCAAAGCGCCTGCGCGCATTCATCTGCTCGGTGAACTTCGTTCCTGCCAGCGCGCCTGAATACCAGTTGCGATCCCACAGCAGCAAATCGTCCATCGTAGTGAAGACCCCGCTTCCCCCAAAATGCGGCGAGACCCGCACCAGGCGAACCCACTCCGTATCAGCCTGCCCCGCAGCGGTATGGATAGCAACACCCACCTCCGCCAGTTCCTTCACCACCCGCGGATCGGCTCGGTCGGCATATCCTGTTGCGCGGTGCGGAATCACTACCGTCGTATCGTCGTCAATCAGGCTGTGCGTCATCCCCAGAGGCGCAAAGACGCGCTCCCGCATAAACTGCGCAAAAGGCTCATGGCTTACAACCTCAACGATCTTTGTCAGCAGCATATAGTTGGTATTGCGATAAGCCCACGCCGTCCCTGGCGCAAATTCCAGCTTCTCCGGAGTCAGCGCTGCGGCTATCGCCTCATCGCGCGTGAAGTAGTAAAAGCTCATCCACGGCACGCCGCTTTTGCGCGGCAGGTCGGTGTATTCATGCAGCCCGCTGGTCATGTAAACCAGATGCTCCACGCGCAAACCATCTCCATACCGCGCAGCCTCAGGAATGTACTTCACTACCGGATCGGAAAGCGACAGCTTCCTATCCAGCACCAGCAACGCAATCGCTGCAGCTGTAAACTGCTTCGATACCGAAGCCAGATGAAACGCCGTCTGCGGCGTAATGGGAACCTCATCGTCGAGATTCGCCATGCCGTATCCCTTGGCATAGGCAAACTCGCCATCGTGAATAACCCCCAGCGCATAACCGGGCGACCCACCATGCGCATGATCCGCAAAGATCGCGTCAATCGCCCCACGCTGCGCAGCATCAAGCCAAGCCTGCTCGCTTTGCGGCGATTGCGCCAACACTGCGATAGCTGAAAAAACAATTGTGAAGATAAATAGAAAAAACAGCCGAATGCTGCGAAACCCATTCGTATCGTGCATACAGTGCATACCGTGATAGTACGGCGCACCGGTATCGGCAGTTCCTACAATTTCTGCGCCCGCTGCACTTCACGCACACCCGGCAGCCGCCGCAACCCCAGCACCATGCGATTCAAATGGCGCAGATCCTCAGCATCAACGACAAACTCCACAATCGCCTCGCCGTTCTCCCCATCCCGCGTTTCCACCGCTCGAATATTCGTATCGTCGTTGGAGATAATCGCCGTCATCTCCTTCAACATCCCTGAACGGTTGTCGCAGTAGATTGTAATCTTCACCGGATAGCGCTGCGCCTTGCCTGCAATTTCATCCGCCGTTTTAGCCCACTCCACATCGATGCGGCGGTCGCTCTCATACAACAAATTCTGCACATTGGGGCAGCTCCGTGCATGGACCGCCACGCCCTTGCCCCGCGTCACATAGCCAATAATCTCTTCACCACGAATAGGGTTACAACAACGCGCCCGGTACACCAGCAAGTCATTCTGCCCCTCAACCTGCAAGCTGTCTGAGCCGGTCAGATGCAGTTTCTTCACCGCATCCGACATCGCCGCTTCCGCTGTGCCTCCAGCCTTGACCTCACCCGCTTCAGATTCAGCCGCCGTCCCCGCCGCAGCCGTCACCATTCCCGGCGCCAGCTTGTTCAGCACCTGCCGCGCCGAATGCTTGCCAAAGCCAATGGCCGCCATCATGTCGATTGCCGTCGCCAGCCCGTAATCGCCCGCAATGCGCGCCAGGTCCGTGTCATCAATGCGCGCCATCGGCACCTTGAACTTGCGCGCCTCGCGCTCCAGCAGCTTGCGGCCGACTTCAATCGCCCGCTGCCGCTGGTTTTCATTCAGCCAATGCTTGATCTTGTTGCGCGCCCGCGGACTCTTGACGAAAGTCAGCCAGTCGCGGCTCGGCGTGTGTCCGTTTTGCGTAACGATCTCAACGATGTCACCATTGCGCAACTTCGTCCGCAGCGGCACCATGCGTCCATTGATCTTCGCGCCCACGCATGTATGCCCAACCTCGGTATGCACCGTGTACGCAAAATCAACCGGCGTGCCTTCGGCAGGAACAATGACCACTTTCCCCTTCGGCGTGAAGGTATAAACCTCATCCGGATAGAGGTCCATCTTCAAACTCGACAGGAACTCATTGGGATCGGTCATCTCTCGCTGCCAGTCGACCAGTTGCCGCACCCATGCCAGCCGCTGCTCGTCCTTCGCAGAGATTACCGACTCGCCCGCCTTATACTTCCAGTGCGCGGCAATGCCTTCTTCCGCAATCCGGTGCATCTCCTCGGTGCGTATCTGCACCTCGAACTGATGCCCGCCATCGCCCATCACCGTCGTATGCAGCGACTGATACAAGTTGGCTCGTGGAATGGCAATGAAATCCTTCACCCGCCCCGGCACCGGCCGCCACAGCGAATGAATCAGCCCCAACACGCCATAACAATCCGCCGAGCTCTGCGTAATGATCCGGATCGCCAGCAAATCGAAGACCTGATCCACCTGTAACTGCGACTTCTGCAGCTTCTGCCAGATGGAGTAAAGCCGCTTGATCCGCCACTCCACCCGCGCGTCGATATTGTGCTCCCGCAGTTGCTCGACGATCGCATCCTCAACCGTAGTCAAAAACTGCTCGCCCTCGATCCGCCGCGCCTCGATCGCCGCCGCCAGCTTCTCGTAATTCACCGGATCGGTATAGCGAAACGCCAGATCCTCCAGCTCGCCGCGCACCTTGCCCATGCCCAGCCGGTGCGCCAGCGGAGCATAGATATCCAGCGTCTCCCGCGCAATCGCCTCCTGCCGCTCCGGCTTCAAATGCTCCAGGGTCCGCATATTGTGCAGCCGGTCGGCCAGCTTGATCAGCACCACACGCACGTCCGAAACCATGGCCAGCAGCATCTTGCGCACATTCTCAGCCTGCCGGTCTTCGCGATTGGCAAACTGAATCTTATCGATCTTCGTGACCCCATCGACAATGTGCGCCACCTGGTCGCCAAAGGCCGTCGCAATCTCATCGCTGGTCACCGGCGTATCTTCAACCGCATCGTGCAGCAGACCGGCAGCAATCGCCGTAGCGTCCAGCTTCATCTCCGCCAGCACCTCGGCCACCTCCAGCGGATGGATGATGTACGGCTCACCCGAGGCGCGCAACTGCCCCTCGTGGTAGCGCACACAAAACTCCCACGCCTTCTGGATCGGCGCAATATCCTCGCTCGGCCGATTGGCCAGAACAGTCTTCAGCAGCCCCTCAAACCGCTTCCCGATAGGGCCGTCATGCACAGAAGATTTCGCTGGAGAGCCTTCGGAAGGCTTACCGGCAACCGGACTCGATGCAGCATCAGCCGCAGAATCCAACACTCCTTCACCTGTCGTCTCCAGCGCCACCTGACCTGCATCAGGGAAAACAACTTCAGTATTGGCCGCCGGGGAACTCGAAGAATGGGTCGCCATGCTTCATTATAGGCCCGAACTGTTGCACAGTCGCGCTTGCTTCGCTCCTTGTACTGTCAGATAGGCGCAGAAACGCATTGACGGCCCTTTTCGAGAAGAACTAAACTTCGCCCGTGCGGCGCCCATCCATCTTTGTTTTGCTTTGCCTATTTACCTGGCTGGGAATCCCATTGGTTCTGACTCAAGCCCCGGCTCATGTCGTCAAACCCCCTCTGCCCGTAGGCACACGCCGCCCCCTTCTCGATGTAATCACGTTGAAAGGAGATCGCCACCTCACGTGGTCCGGCCTAAGCGGGAAGGTGGTAGTCGTGGATTTCTGGGCAACCTGGTGCGGCCCATGCATCGCATCCTTCCCCAAGCTGAACGCGTTGAAGGCTCAATCCGCCGGTAAGCCCGTTGAATTCCTGTCAGTCAGTTATGAAACCCGCGGACAAGTAGAACCTGTTCTACGAAAATTTCCCCTCGACACAGTAGTTAGCCTCGACAACGATTTCAGGACCTTCAAAGCCTTCAATGCCTGGGGAATTCCTAGCGTCTTCGTCTTCGACACCCAAGGCCGCCTTGCGGCTGTGGTCTATCCGGAAGATATGAACCTGGGCCTTATCCAAACCGTTCTGGAAGGCCGCATCCCGAAGGTAGAACAGGAAAAGGCCTGGGACGATCCAGCCGGTGCAGAGGCATCCTTCCGCACTCTCCGCGATAAGGCTGTCAAGGCGGAACAAAAGCCCTGAGTCTCTGACTTCACCCCGCCAGCACCCGATTTACGCTTCGCCCTAGTAACGAGTGCATTCCCTCCGGGCTCACCAACCCGCTAAACCTCCGTCCAACCTCCGCTGTCCTGAACAGGCTCACTCCGTGCGGTGGGTGCCTGCCGACAAGTTCCGGTCGACTCAACGAGGTGTTCGAATGCTCATGAAGCGACTCGCTGGTTTCTCTCTCGCCTTTGCTTTCGCTCTCTGCACTTCCCTCCCAGCGCAAATCCCTTTTGGCCATAAATCCGCCCCCAATAACGAACTCTACGGCGGCTACTCCTACTCCTTCCGCGACTACGAACACAACCAGGACAATCCCGTCAGCGGCGGCATGAACGGCTGGCAAGCCTCCTTCAAAACCCCCGTCCTTCCCTGGATCGGCCTCAAAGTCGACGCCTCCGAATATCGCAAGAGCGACAGCGACGGCCTCACTCCCAATATCTTCTTCATCATGGTTGGCCCTCAGGTCTCGCAGCACATCGGACACTACACCGTCTTCGTCCACGGCCTCATCGGCGGCTCGCATCTCGGCGGAGCATTCCCGCTCAGTTCCGACTTCACCCTGGCAGCCGCTGTCGGCGGCGGCCTCGACCGCTCCCTCACCCGCAACCTCGCCTGGCGCGTCACCGGAGACTTCCTCCATACCAACTTCTCCCCCGGCGGCCAGGAGGTCAACCAGCTCCACGACCTCGTCTCCTCCAACGGCCGCCTCGGCACAGGCCTCGTCCTGCGCTTCTAAACCGGCAATCTAAGCTCTTGATAAACTGGGAACTCAAGAAGAAGACGGCGATCGCGATTTCTGCTCGCTCTTTGGATTGCCAGGAGAGCATCATGTCCAGCCAGAAACGTCCACCCGCCCCACCTCGCCAGCCCTCAGCTCCTGCATCCTCACCCTACGCGGCGAAGAGGCCCGCCCAGGTATCCTCTCAATCCGTTTCTAAAGGACGAGCCACACCCTTCACCCCCAAGCCGAAGCAAGATTCAAAACCGGCTCCATCTTTCTCGTCCAAACCCTCGCCTAGATCTGCACCCTCAAATCCCAAACCCTCCTCAGCTACTCCACGCCCCAAACTGCCCATCCCCTGCGCCATGGTCACCCGCCGCGCCTCAGAATCCCTGCGCCGCGACCATCTCTGGGTCTACGCCTCCGATATAGAGCAAGTCGAACTCGGCCCCGGCAACCCGCCAGCCCTCATCCCCGTAGTCGACAACCGCGGCATCCCGCTCGGCACCGCCCTCTACAGCCCCATCTCGCAGATCGCCCTGCGCCTCGTCTCCCGCGAACTCATCACCCAAGCCCAGTGGCTCACCCAGCTCGCCGATCGCCTGCGCGCCGCCATCCACCGCCGCAAGCCTCTGCTCGACGCAGACACCAACGCCTGCCGCCTCGTCTTCTCCGAAGCCGACAATCTCCCCGGCCTCATCGTCGACAAATACGCCAACATCGTCATCGTCCAGCTCCTCGCCAAAGGCCTCGACAACTCTGAAACCAGAAACACCTGCATCGAAGTCTTGTCCAAAGAGCTGCCCGGCGAAATCACCCTCTGGGAACGACCCGACCCCCGCATACGCGAACTCGAAGGCCTCTCCGCCCCAGCCACCACCCCGCTCTTCAGCAACCACCCCGAAGCCCCGCAATCCAGCACCCACTTCCGCCTCAACGGCCTCAGCTTCCACTTCGACGCCAACAGCGGCCAGAAAACAGGCGCCTTCCTCGATCAGCGCCAGAACTACGCCGCCGCAGCCACCTGGGCCAAAACCCTCGGCCTGAAAAAAGCTCTCGACGTTTGCACCTACCAGGGCGGCTTCGCCCTGCATCTCGCGCAAGTCTGCGCCCAGGTCACCGGCATCGACGCCTCTCGCTCCTCCCTCGAAATAGCCGAGCGCAATCTCGAATCGAATCGCAAAGCAATCAAGTCAGAAGTCGACTGGGTAGAAGCCGACGCCTTCGAAATCCTCCGCGCCTGGTCGGAAGTTAAGGGTTCCGAAACATCAGAATGGGACCTGATCGTCCTAGACCCGCCCGCCTTCGCCAAAAGCAAGCGCGCCGTCGAAGGCGCCCTGCGCGGCTACAAGGAGCTCAACCTCCGCGCTCTCCACATGATCCGTCCCGGCGGCCTGCTCATCACCTGCTCCTGCAGCCACCACGTGTCTTGGACCGATTTAGAATCCGCCGTAGCCTCCGCCGCCATCGACGCCCACCGCCGCGTGACTCTCCTCGAACGCCGAGGCGCAGCCCAGGACCACCCCGTCCTCCTCAACCTCCCAGAAACCGAATATTTGAAGTGCCTAATCTGCCAGGTGGACTAGACCCAACCGCTCCAAATGCGGAGAATAAATCACCCTAATATCCGCAACTTTGCGGCGAATGCTTGCTCTTGCGGAGAATACAGGTCATAATATCCGCATAGGTGCGGAGAATGGCCCGCTACATCCATGAACTCCCCAATTGGCCCAGTTTCAGTTGGAAATACGAAGCCTTCGCCGACCAGCTCGCCGCAGTCCGCCACCAGCAGGGCCGACTGCTCGGCCGCATGGAGAGCTTCGGCTTCCACTTCCGCCAGGAATCGCTCCTCAAAACCCTCACCCAGGACGTCGTCAAGACCAGCGAGATCGAAGGTGATCTCCTCGACACCGAACAGGTCCGCTCCTCCCTCGCCCGTCGCCTGGGCATCGAAATAGCCGCCCTCAAACCAGCCGACCGCCACGTCGATGGCGTCGTCGAAATGATGCTCGACGCCACCACACGATACCAGTCTCCCCTGACCCCGGATCGCCTCTTCTCCTGGCACGCCGCGCTCTTCCCCACAGGCGCCAGCGGCCTGAGGCGTATCCGCGTCGGAGCATGGCGCGATGACCGGGAAGGCCCAATGCAGGTCGTCTCCGGAGCCCTCGGACGGGAAAGAGTCCACTATCAGGCCCCGCCCGCAGCCGTCCTCGACAAAGAAATGTCGGCCTTCCTCGATTGGTTTAACAAGCCAAACGACACCGACTGGGTCATGAAAGCAGCTCTCGCCCACCTCTGGTTCCTCACCGTCCATCCCTTCGAAGACGGCAACGGACGCATCGCGCGCGCCATCGCCGACCTGGCCCTCGCCCGCTCCGAGCAAAGCTCCCAGCGCTTCTACAGCATGTCCGCGCAGATCCGCCAGGAACGCAGCGCCTACTACGAAATCCTCGAGCAAACGCAAAAGGGGTCACTCGACATCACGGCTTGGATGACCTGGTTCCTCAACTGCATGAGCCGCGCCATCCAGAGCGCGCAGCTCACACTGTCCGGGGTCCTGCATAAAGCAGAGTTCTGGGAATCCATGCAGGAAGTCCCGCTCAACGAACGCCAACGCAAGGTCCTCAATCGCCTGCTGGACGGCTTTGACGGCAAACTCACCACCACCAAATGGGCCGCCTTCGCCAAGTGCTCTCAGGACACTGCCCTGCGCGACATCCTTCCGCTGGTCGAGCAAGGCATCCTCATCCGCAGCGCAGGTGGTGGCCGTAGCACAAGTTACACACTCGCATCCTGATGCGGCTGGCGTTCACTTAGGCTGCGGCCAGACCCCGTGATAGAAGAATCCACCCAGCCCCACCGTAAACAGCCAGCATCCATACAAAGCATGTTCAAAGCCGGAGACAAAGAGCGACCCCGTCTCCGCATAGCGCCAGGCAAACAGAATCCCTCCGAAAAACGTCAGCACCACAGCCAGCGAATTGCGAAAGATAATATGCAGAAATCCGAATGCCGCCGCGCTCGCTACCAGCAGCGCCCATCCGCCCAGCCGCGTTTGAGGAAACAACCCCGCGTAGCGATGCAGAAAGAAAGCCCGGTACAGCAGCCCCTGCGGATACACCGACAGCACCGGATACAACACCATCACCGCGGCCCAGAAAGCAGGATGCTCCCGTACAAAGCTCCACTCCAGTTGCGGAGCTAGCCAGCGCACTCCAACCCAAAGCATCACCGCCACCACCGCGAAAATCGGCATCATGAAGATCAGTTGCCCGCCAAGCGGCGTCGAATTCCATAGCCTGCCGCGATCGAAGCTCTTGTCCCGCCAAAGCTGCCACCAGGCATAGCCCGCCACCAGCCAAAGCAGCGGCAGCGCCGGAATCCGCACCGGCGAAAACCGGTATCCAAGCGGAAGCCCGACAAAGATCGCCAACAACTCCACAATGAGCCAAACTCGCGCCATTCCTCCGCCTTTCCCGCCGCCACTTCAAGTCTCGCACTCCTCGCACAGATCCCGTTCGCTCCATTCCGCCCAGCCATCCCGCACATCATCGGTAGTAAGTTTGAATCCATAGTTTCCGAATGTCCGACCACCCATCCGGAACTCAAAAAGAACGACGGCATCGTTCTCTGCGCCATTGCCCTGTTCCCATCAACCGAGAGCGGGAAATGGCGGCCTATGCGCGATCTTTTCCGCTACACTGGCAACTGCCGCCTGCCCGGGTACTGTCCTGTCGTGTGGCCGTAAACTTCACGACAGAATGGCGCCCACCGCTATGACCAAAGAGCGGCAATTATCGCGAAGTGCGGTCGAGAAACGCGCATCGAAAACAGAATTAGCACTATCCAATTGCAAGACTCACGGAGATTCTCATGGCCACGCTAGAGGTTAGTTTCCTGCAGGGTCAACTGGAGGAGCGCAAACGCCGGTTGGAAGTTGCGGTTGCATCCACGCCGCGAAACTCCGGCCTGACCGACCTCTTGCGCGAAGTAGATTCGGCGCTCGACCGGATGACCGAAGGCACCTACGGCCTATGTCTGGAGTGCCACGACACGGTCGAACGGGACCTTTTGCTCGCCGATCCGTTGGCGCGCTACTGTCTCGACCACTTGACCCAACTGCAACGCGCCGCGCTACAGCGGGATCTCGACCTGGCTTCCCAGGTGCAGCGCAACTTGTTGCCGCAAAAAGGCCTGCGCGTGGGCGACTGGGAGACGAGCTATCATTTCGCGCCGGTCGGCGCCGTCAGCGGCGACTATTGCGACTTGATCCCGTCCGATGGGCGTCTTCTCTTCCTGTTGGGAGACGTCTCCGGCAAGGGCGTGGCTGCTTCCATGCTGATGGCGCAGCTTCACGCTTTGTTCCGCAGCCTGTCCGGCATGTCCCTCCCACTCGGCCAAATTGTCACCCACGTCAATCGCTTTTTCTGCGAATGTGCGCTAGCTGGACAATACGCGACGCTGGTGTGCGGGCTGGCCAAGCCGACCGGAGAGGTAGAAATTCACAACGCCGGCCACTGTCCCGCAATCGTCGTTGGGCGAGACGGCGTGTTTTGTATTGAATCTACCGGCTTGCCCCTGGGGATGTTCCGCGAAGCGGAGTTTTCCGCCACGCCCGTACAACTGGAAGCCGGCGATACGCTCTTCCTTTTCACGGACGGCCTTTCGGAAGCCAGCAACGAGAGCGATGAGTACGGCTTGGACCGCGTCATGACATTGGTGCGCCAGCAGGCTGCGCGGCAACCTGCCGAACTGATCCACGCCTGTCTTGAAGACGTTCGAGCGTTTACGAACGGCGTACCGAACTTCGACGACGTGACTGTGTTAGCCGTACGGCGCTGCGGCTAGGCGGCAGCTCATGCCCAGTCCTCACGGCCCAGTCCTCGCGAAAGTACCGTAAAGTAGTGTCCATGCACTACGGCCACACCCTCGGCGGCATCCGGCACAGCTTCGTCAGCCTCGGCGATCTCATGGCCAAAGCCACGCCCTTCCGCAGCGGAGACGCCCTCGCCGGCATCGCCGCCACCTCCGCCGAAGAGCGCGTAGCCGCCCAGTACACCCTCGCCGGCTTGCCCTTGCAGCACTTCCTCGACGAACCCCTCATCCCCTACGAAACCGACGAAGTCACCCGTCTCATCGTGGACACACACGACGCCATAGCCTTCTCCCCCATCGCCACGCTCACCGTAGGCGAATTCCGCGACTGGCTGCTCTCCAGCGACGCCAATGGCGAACGCCTCGCCGCCTTAGCCCCAGGCATCACCCCCGAAATGGCCGCAGCCGTCAGCAAGCTCATGCGCGTCCAGGACCTGATCCTCGTCGCAGCCAAGATCAGCGTCGTAACCCGCTTCCGCACCACCGTAGGACTCCCCGGCAGGCTCTCCACCCGCCTCCAGCCCAACCACCCCACCGACGACCCCGCTGGCATCGCCGCATCGCTCCTCGACGGCCTGCTGCTCGGCTCCGGAGACGCCGTCATCGGCATCAATCCAGTCAGCGACAACCCCTCCACCGTCACCCGCCTGCTGCGCATGATCGACGCAGTACGTGAGCGCTTCACCATCCCCACGCAAAACTGCGTTCTCGCCCACATCACCACCCAAATGGCAGCCATCGAGCAAGGCGCGTCTCTCGATCTCCTCTTCCAATCCATCGCCGGCACCGAAGCCGCCAACAGTAGTTTCGGCATCAATCTCGCTCTGCTCAAAGAGGGCCACGAAGCCGCGCAATCCCTCAATCGCGGAGCCGTCTGCGCCGACGGAAGCATCGGCCGCAATGTCATGTACTTCGAAACCGGCCAGGGCTCTGCACTCTCCGCCAACGCCCACCACAACATCGATCAGCAGACCCTCGAAGCCCGCGCCTACGCCGTCGCCCGCGCCTTCTCACCTATGCTGGTCAACACCGTCGTCGGCTTCATCGGTCCTGAATATCTCTACGACGGCAAGCAGATTACCCGCGCCGCCCTCGAAGACCACTTCTGCGGCAAGCTCCTCGGCCTGCCCTTGGGCTGCGACATCTGCTACACCAACCACGCCGAAGCCGATCAAGACGACATGGACGCTCTGCTAACCCTGCTCGGAGCCGCCGGCATCAACTACATCATGGGCGTCCCCGGTGCCGACGACATCATGCTCAACTACCAAAGCACCAGCTTCCACGACGCCCTCTACATCCGCAAACTCCTCAACCTGCGCCCCGCCCCCGAATTCGAGTCATGGCTCAACGGCGAATCCTTCCACCGCCTCCACCACGAAGCCTCACTCCCCGCCTTCGAAACCCTCCTGGATACGAACGTCGAAACCAACCTTGCCCGCCTGCCCTCCGCCACCATCTAGCAGTTTCTGCCACGGATAGCTTCTTGTGTTCTGTGAATAGGCACGTCTTCAGCCGTGCCACAAACAGCCTGAAATCAGCGGGGCTTTCGCCGAAGACATAAGATACAATCTCGCTAAGCAACCAAGGTTCTGAATGCTCTCGAAGCTGCTTCCCACGCTGCGCTCCGCTCTCGTCTGCACTCTCTCGCTGCTCGCCACCGCATCCCTGGCGCAGACGACGATCCACGTCGGTCCCGGCCAGACCTATACCACCATCCAGTCCGGCATCGATGCCGCCAACGCAGGCGACACAGTCCTCGTCGCTCCTGGCACCTACAAGGAAAACATCGATTTCAAAGGCAAAGCCATCACCGTCACTAGCTCAGGCGGAGAAGCCAGCACCATCATCGACGGCGGTAACAAGCCTGGAATAGCCACCGTTATCTTCGCCAACGGAGAAACGAACGCCAGTGTAATCTCCGGGTTTACCATTCGCGGCGGCGGCGACACCATCTTCACCGGAACCAGCGACGGTGGCATCTACGTCGGCGGCGCATCACCCACCATTCAGGGCAATACCGTCACCGCCAACTACTGCCACGATATAGACGTACAATTTGGCGTCGCGACGATCCTCCACAACGAGGTCTCAGGAGTCCTGCAAAGTAATGGGCAAACTGGCACGAATGAAAGCTACTGCACTTTTGGCAGCGCAATCCATCTGGGCGGCGTGGGATCGATCATCAACGGTCGGGGGACTACCGTTATCGGCAACCTCATTGAAAACAACCTCACCGGATCGGCGCTTAACCTGTGGGCTGCGGATGATGTGCTCATCATGGACAACACTATCCGCAACAACACCTCGCCAGACCCCGGCAGCGCCTACATCGAGGCCAACAGCATCGGTGTCCTCATCGTACAGAACCTGATCTACGACAATGTATCCAACTGCGGCGGCGCCATCGCCTTCATGGAAAACCCCATCATCGCCAACAACACCATCGTGGATAACACGACCCCGGAAATTGCCTCTGGCGGATCGGAGTGCACTGCGATCGCCCAGATATACCCCGGTCCCTATGCCTATGGATCGAGCTATCCAGACGCGGTCATTGTCAACAACGTCATCAGTGGCTCGACCACTTATCCAGCTGTCAACTGCTCCTGGTTCAACGCGCCGAGCGAAGCAGACCAGCCGACATTCAAAAACAACATCCTCTACAACGCCGGAGGCCCTTTCTTTGGATCGTATTGTGTGGATGTCTCAGACAAATACAACAACATTGCCGCCAATCCACAGTTGGTCGATCCATCGGGCGACTTTCACGTCAAGAGAACATCGCCAGCCATCGATAGCGGAGATAACAGCGTGATGCAAACCCTCTTGGCCAGGACCGGCCTGGACTTCTCAAAGGACGCCGGCGGGAATCCGCGCGTGCAGGATGCCACCGGCAAGGGCTGCATCATCGATATGGGCGCCTATGAATACACCGGCACCGTCAGCGATTGCGGTGGTATCTCTGAGACTTTAACCAGCTCTCTCAATCCCGCACGCGCTGGACAAAGTGTTACTTTCACCGCACAACTCACCGCGCAGTCCGGCACACCCACAGGCGACATTCAATTCCTCGACGGCGCCGCACTCCTCTCAACGCAGGCTGTTTCCAGCAC
>Ga0206868_10010_pt1 | contig 60037 bp, 55 predicted proteins | sample Alteio_BWOrgCont_38_FD_152901 | JGI IMG/M metagenome (GOLD analysis project Ga0206868, IMG submission 152901) | Enriched cells from forest soil in Barre Woods Harvard Forest LTER site, Petersham, Massachusetts, United States -... | ecosystem: Environmental > Terrestrial > Soil > Temperate forest >... | reverse complement strand
CTTGGTAAAAGGAAGAGCCCCGTGAGCGTGATCTAACGTAGTATTTGGCGATAATAGCGCGCCCAGCATCATTGCCCCTCTTGTCATCGCTGGCTGCTCCGCTTCAACAGTAGGCTCCAACTCAAAATCATTTTCAGGGCCGAAAAGCAATTTACCCAAAAAAGTAAGTTCTGTTTCGCCAAAAACAACATCAAAAATAGAAAACAATTTCGTTTTAATATCTAACAACTGTGGTGAAAAATGATGTTCAATCATTTTTGCACCTAGCCATGCGACGCCTACAAAAAAAAGCGCAGCAATCCAGCTACCGGTAAAAAAAACAATCGCACCACCAATAAGGAGAATAGGTGTTAGCAGAGCAATATCCCGCACAAACTGCTTTTCCCTCTGTATTTCTTCATTCGGCATGATGAGACCTCTTACGTTAAACTACAACAATCAGACTTCCTTATCCAAAAAAAGAGAGGTCAGTCCAATGACATCGGAGAATTATACTTCATGATGAGTAATACGGGAAGTAATAAATACGGGCAACGCGATCTTAGTTTATTCGATTAACTTGTTGATCAATTGAAGCCCCCGATGTTATCTCGGTGTCATCCTAGGTTGATCAACTGAGGCCCGATGTCGCACCGGTGTCATCCTAGCCAGTAACGCCCCTCTTTATTTGACCGAAGTTACTGTTGCCTATGGCGTTGCTGGGTAGGATGACACCGAAATAACATCGGCTAACCCTATCTATTTCTTCAAATGCTTTTTCATCTTCTGCACCGCCCGTATCTGCGCAATGGCTTCTGCCAATTCCGTGCTTGCTTTGGCAAAATCAATTTCAGAAGATTTATTGGCTAATGTTTGTTCTGCGCTTGCCTTCGCCTCCAAGGCAGCCGCTTCATCTATATCATGAGCGCGCACGACCGTGTCGGCCAATACAGTCACTACAAAAGGTTGCACTTCCAACATACCGCCATTAACAAAAAAAACTTCTTCTTTTTTCGTCTCTGGCAAAATACAACGAATATCGCCCGGCTTAAGCGCGGTAACCAAAGGTGCATGCCCAGGCGCAATACCTAACTCACCCATTTCACCGGTAGCAAAAACCATCTCTGCTTCGCCAGAGAAAATGGCTTCTTCCGCACTGACTATATCTAGCCGTAATGTCACTCGTGTACTTGTCATAAATACCTTGCATTACTAACGTCACTATTTCTGGATCGTCTTCGCTTTTTCTATAGCCTCATCGATCGTACCGACCATATAAAAAGCTTGCTCTGGCAAATGGTCATAAGCGCCTTCTACAATGCCTTTAAATGCACGGATCGTTTCTTTGATCGGTACATATCGACCTGGCACGCCCGTAAAAACTTCCGCTACAAAGAAAGGTTGCGATAAGAAACGTTGTACTTTCCGAGCGCGCATGACAGTTAAACGATCTTCTTCAGAGAGTTCATCCATCCCTAAAATAGCAATAATATCTTTTAATTCCTTATAACGCTGCAATGTTCTTTGTACCGCTAAAGCCACATCATAATGCTCTTGACCTACAATCAATGGATCCAATTGACGGCTCGTAGAATCTAAAGGATCAATAGCAGGATAAATGCCGATTTCCGCAATTTGCCTGGACAGTACCACTGTTGCATCTAAATGCGCAAAAGTCGTCGCAGGTGATGGATCTGTCAAATCGTCTGCAGGAACGTAAACAGCTTGAACGGAAGTAATAGATCCTGTTTTGGTTGATGTAATACGTTCTTGTAGCATACCCATTTCTTCTGCCAACGTCGGTTGATAGCCAACAGCAGAAGGAATACGACCTAATAATGCAGACACTTCCACCCCTGCCAACGTATAACGGAAAATATTATCAATAAAGAGCAATACATCACGACCTTCATCACGAAAACTCTCCGCCACGGTCAATCCAGTCAACGCTACGCGTAATCGATTACCGGGTGGCTCATTCATTTGACCATACACCAATGACACCTTGTCCAATACCTTGGATTCTTTCATTTCCAGATAGAAATCATTACCTTCACGGGTACGTTCACCCACGCCCGCAAACACAGAGAATCCACTATGCTCAATGGCGATATTACGAATCAGCTCCAACATGTTAACGGTCTTGCCAACGCCTGCGCCACCAAACAAACCCACTTTACCGCCTTTAGCAAAAGGGCAGACCAAATCGATAACTTTAATACCCGTTTCAAGCAATGCTTCTGAAGCCGCTTGCTCTGCGAAAGAAGGTGCGGGGCGATGAATAGGCAATCGTTTTTTAGTTGTAATAGGGCCGACTTCATCAATGGGATCGCCCAAGACATCCATGATTCTTCCTAGCGTTTCTTGACCCACAGGCACAGTAATCGGTTCACCTGTGTTAACGACATGAAGACCGCGACGTAAACCATCTGTTGTGCCCATTGCGATGGTGCGTACAACACCATCACCTAATTGTTGCTGCACTTCAAGAACCAGGTTTTTTTCTTCCACTTTAAGCGCGTGATAAACTTGAGGAACAGCATTGCGCGGAAATTCTACGTCAACGACAGCGCCGATAATTTCTGTGACTGTACCTTTGTTTGTACCCATATTCATTTAGGTTACCTCTATACTATTAGATTTTTTCATAACTATACCACAGCCGCCCCGGCAACAATTTCATTCAATTCCCGCGTAATTGCCGCTTGCCGTGCTTTGTGATAAATCAATTGCAAATCATTGATCAAATCAGCCGCATTATCAGTTGCATTCTTCATCGCGACCATTCGCGCCGCTTGTTCACAGGCAATATTCTCAATTACTCCCCGATACACTTGCGATTCAATGTAACGACCCAATAACTTATCCAGCAACTCTCTTGCATTATCGGGTTCATAAATATAATCCCAATAATGCTGCAATTGTTCATCCGTCGAAGCAACAATAGGCAACACTTGTTGTACCACGGGCTCTTGTTTCATCGTATTAACAAACTCATTGGAACACAAAAACAAAGCATCTATTTGATTGTCCATATAAGCCGTTAACATCACTTTCACGATACCCACTAAATTCGTTAAACTGGGCGCATCGCCTAAATGATCAGCATGGCCTAACACCTTTCCACCCACCCGCTTAAAAAAACTCTCTGCCTTAGTGCCTACCAAACAAAGACTAATTTCCGCGCCTTTGTCCTTCCATTTTTTAATCTGCTGCAACGCGTGCTTCAACAAATTGGCATTTAACCCACCACACAGACCACGATCCGTCGTTACCACTATAAAACCAACGCGCTTAATTTCGCGCTCTTGCAAATAAGGATGGCGATATTCAGGATGGCCTTTTGCCAAATGGCCGATCACTTGCAAAATTTTATGCGCATAAGGTTTTGCGCGATGCATACGATCTTGCGCTTTACGCATTTTACTCGCCGCTACCATTTCCATTGCGCGCGTAATCTTTTGCGTATTTTTGATGCTCCGAATTTTAGTGCGAATCTCTTTCGCAACAGCCATGGCGCACTACCTTTTTATACGTAATTCTCTTTAAATGATGTAATGATCGTTTTCAGCGTTTTAACGATGTCATCACTATAATCACCCGTCTGATTAATTTTGGACATAAAATCAGAATAATTGCTGCGCGCAAACCCCAGAATGCCATGTTCAAAATCAGCAATTCTGTTAAGCGGTAAATCATCCAAATAGCCTTCGCTAGCGGCATATAAAATAAGCGCCATTTCAGCAACAGAAAGTGGTTTATATTGTTTCTGCTTCATGACTTCTGTGATACGTTGGCCACGCTCTAATTGCTTACGGGTCGCTTCATCTAAATCAGACAAAAATTGCGAAAAAGCAGCTAGTTCGCGATATTGCGCCAGCGCAATACGAATACCACCCACCAATTTCTTAATAATCTTAGTTTGCGCTGCGCCACCGACACGAGACACTGACAGACCTGCGTTAATAGCAGGGCGAATACCTGAATTGAATAAATCTGTTTCCAAGAAAATTTGACCGTCAGTGATTGAAATAACATTGGTCGACACAAATGCGGAAACGTCACCAGCTTGTGTTTCAATAATCGGTAATGCTGTTAATGACCCTGTTTTACCTTTGACTTTTCCTTTCGTCATTTTTTCCACGTATTCAGGATTAACACGTGATGCACGCTCCAACAAACGCGAATGCAGATAGAAAATATCGCCAGGATACGCTTCGCGACCCGGTGGACGACGCAATAACAATGAAATTTGACGATAAGCCCACGCCTGTTTCGTTAAATCATCATAAATAATGAGCGCATCTTCACCTTTATCACGGAAATATTCGCCCATCGTGCAACCCGCATAGGGGGCAATATATTGTAATGCAGCTGCTTCTGCCGCCGGTGCTGCCACGATAATAGTATGGGCCATCGCACCATGCTCTTCTAACTTACGCACGACGGACGCAATAGATGATGCTTTTTGCCCAATCGCCACATAAATACATTTAACGCCTGTGCCACATTGGTTAATGATAGTATCTACAGCCACCGCTGTTTTACCTGTTTGTCTATCGCCAATGATAAGCTCACGCTGCCCACGACCAATCGGCACCATGGAGTCAATCGCTTTCAAACCCGTTTGCAAGGGCTGAGATACCGGCTGACGGAAGATAACACCCGGCGCCACTTTTTCCACTGGTGCAGTGTGTGTTGAAGCAATAGCCCCTTTGCCATCAATAGGATTACCTAGCGCATCAACCACACGACCTAATAATCCTTCTCCGACGGGTACTTCTAAAATGCGTCCTGTGCACTTTGCCACTTGACCTTCAGCCAAGTGATCCGCTCTCCCCAGCACAACCGCACCCACATAATCGCGCTCGAGATTCAGTGCCAAACCATAGGTATTATTTGCAAACTCAATCATTTCACCTTGCATAACATCAGCCAATCCGTGGATACGCACAATGCCATCTTTTAGACTGACAATCGTTCCTTCCGTACGTACTTCTGCTTTCACATCAAAATGCGCAATGCGCTGTTTGATCAACTCACTAATTTCCACTGGACTTAATTGCGTTTGCTGCATATTTCTTTACCTTAAAGAGATTCGTATAACCGATTTAATTTACCGCGCACAGAACCATCAATGACTACATCACCTGCTCGTATCACTATTCCACCTAACAAAGTAGCATCAATAGCACATTGCAAAGAAACTTGTTTTTTTAAGCGCTTTGTCAAGCTTGCTGCTAATTTATGTTGATACTGCTCATCCAATGCAATCGCCGAAGTCACTTGCACCGTCATACTTTTTTCATACTCGGCGCGATAATTTGCGAACAATTGGGCAATATCGGGCAAAATAGGCAATCTATTATTTTCCGCTAATAAAAGAATAAAATTTCGTTTTTCCGTATCAAGCACTGCAGATAAAACATCACAAAATAAATTGGCTATTTTTGTTTTGTCAACAGATGGACTCGATAACAATGTCCCTATCATTTTTTCTTTCACTAACAAAACCGCACTATGCAACATCCTTTCCCACGCAGATAAGGCATTTTTTTGCAAAGCATACTCAAACGCTGCGATTGCATAAGGCCGTGCTATGGTTGTCATATCGCCCATTTATAGTTCAGCCATAAACTCATCAAGCAATGCGACTTGTTTGCTCGCATCTAAATTATGCTGAATAATCTTTTCAGCGCCTTGTACCGCGAGCAGCGATAATTGCTTGCGTAATACTTCTTTAGCTTGAGTGACTTCTCGCCCAATCTCCGCCTTTGCCTGTTCAATCAAACGTACGCCTTCTTCCCGCGCAATACCTTTCGCTTCTTCAATCAGTTGGGTAGAACGTTTATGTGCTTGATCAACCACATGCGCAGCATCACGCTTAGCATCTTGAATGATAGATAATGACTTATGTTGGGCTTGTTCAAGCTCGCGCTTGCTACGTTCAGCCGCTTCCAAGCCCGCTGCAATGGTTTTTTCACGTTCTTGCATTGCCTTGGTGATCGGCGGCCACACATATCGCATGGTAAACCAAACCAATATCGCAAAAGTGATCAGCTGACCGATTAAAGTTGCATTAATCTCCATTCTTCTTCCTCACGCTTAACTGACTTGTTTAGCAACTTCTAATATGTAAGAAACAAAAGGCCCGTTGGTGAAGAATAGCAATAATCCCATGACAATGGAGATAACCGCGAAAGCGTCCACTAACCCTGCCATAATTAATACGCGTACCATTAACATATTGGACAATTCTGGCTGACGAGCAACCCCTTCAACAAATTTTCCACCCAAAATACCGAAACCAATCGCCGTACCCAACGAAGCCAAACCAATCAATAAACCCGCCGCGATTGCTTTGAAACCTTGTACTTGTGCCACTAAACTTGCAATTTCCATTCAACCTCTCCTCAATAAAATAAAAATATCAATGCATATCATGTGCCATGCTAAGATAAGCAATCGTCAACATCATAAAAATAAACGCTTGAATCGTAATAATCAAAATATGAAAAATGGCCCAAATGCCGCCTGGTAACCATTGCGACCACCACGGTAACATCGCAATCAAAATAAAAATGAGTTCTCCAGCAAACATATTGCCAAAAAGTCGTAATGCCAATGAAAAAGGCTTCACGAACTCTTCAAGCAGTCTAAATAAAATATTCAGCGGAAATAGGTAAGGGCCAAAAGGCGATGTCAGTACTTCTTTCCCTAAATGCCATCCCTTTACCGTAAAATTATAAAAAATAATCAAGCAAAACACGGTAACAGACATCCCAAATGTCATATTGGGATCAGCGGTAGGAACCATTTTAAAGTGTTCTACACCCGTCATGTGCAAGAGGGATGGTACAAAATCCACTGGCAATAAGTCCAGTGTATTCATTAAAAATATCCAAAGAAACAGTACGAGCGCGAGTGGAGCAATTAATTGGCTCTTGCCGTGGTAAGTTTCATTGACTGTGCGACCGACAAATTCAATGGCCATTTCAACAAAATTTTGCAACCGCCCAGGTGTGCCTACTTGCATATGGACAGCCACATAACGAAATACGCCGCCAATTAACAACGCTGTAATCAAGCCTACAATGAAAGTATCCAAATTCAGCGTCCAAAAGCCGCCATGGCCGATGGTGAAAGTATTCAAATTTAATTGTAAATGCTCTAAATGGTGCTCAATGTAGTTCGCTGGTAATTGGCTCATACCGCCACTCCCGTCCGATAAAGACTCATCGCAGAAGCGACCCAAAATGCAACGATTGCCACCAAAAGTCCAATCACCGCATAAACTGCTTGCGCATGTAAATAGCTCACCGCCATTAAGAACAAAACACCGCTCAATGCTAATTTAATCGCTTCACCAGCAAAAAAAGTAATCATAAACCGTGCAATGGCACGGGCACTTGCGCATGCCGCCAAGCTACGGACAAAAACACAGCTGGGCAGCCAATAAGCCAAAGCACCCGCCAATGCTGATAATCCGCTCGTCATTCCTTTTAATGCTGACAATATCAAAATGAACCCTATTATTAACGTGAGTTGATAAAAAATTATTCGATATACTGCATGAGTTACTGGTTTTATTAATGCAGTCATCACTGGTTTACTCCTAGAAGCCGCTATTTTCCGCGAAAACTCGGGCGAGTATAATGATTTTTTTTGGACGCTGCAATGCTAAATCGTCGATCAGTTGGATTCGTTACAAATACTCTAGCAACGCATCCAAATCAGCGATGCTCTGGTAACGGATAACCAATTTTCCTTTTCCTTTCGCACTGTGATGAATGACTACCGGCAACTTAAGCCGCTTCGATAAAGAAGCTTGTAAACGTGCCACATCAGGATCTTCTGGCCTTAACATGCCAGGGAGCTTGGGTGTTTGCAAGCGGCGTACCAATTCTTCTGCATCTCGCACCGACAATCCTTTATCCGCTATCATACGCGCCGCGTCCGTTTGTAAATCAGGCGATAAGGTCAATAAGGCACGCGCATGGCCCATCTCTATATCCCGTCGCTCAAGCATGGTTTTGACTTCACTGGTCAGCGCAAGCAACCGCAATAAGTTAGTCACACTGGTTCGTGATTTGCCCACCGCCTCGGCCACTTGATGATGAGTCATAGAAAATTCTTCCAACAACCGCTGCAAAGCCATCGCTTCTTCCACCGGATTTAAATTTTCACGTTGAATATTTTCGATCAAAGCAACCGCAATAGCCGACTCATCTGGAATATCGCGCACGATTGCTGGAATTTCTGTCAAGCCAGCCAATTGAGCCGCCCGCCAGCGCCTTTCACCCGCCACTATTTCATAACGACCACCCAGTAAATGCCGCACAATGATTGGCTGAATCACGCCTTGCGCACGAATTGAACTGGCCAAATCTTCTAAACTTTCCAAATTCATATCCCGACGAGGTTGATACTTGCCGCTTTGAATGAGGCCAACAGATAACTGACACAATTTCTCTTTACGATCCCCGCCAGCGTCACTCTCTACCTCAGCCAAAGAAGAGGTAGATCCGACCAATAAAGCATCTAATGACTTCCCTAAACCACGCTTTTTCACTATGACCTCGATCTTTTTTACGTTAGGCATCATCTTAATCAATCGAGGCGGGAAGCGCTAGTGCGTTGTCGCTCTTAATTGCTAGAAAAGCAGAGTTAGAGTATCCTTTTTGGAAATAGGAAAGTAACGCCTCATTCTTTCCACCTTTCTGTGACCAGCTTATAAGTTGCCTAGCCATGAATAATGAAAATATCTACCACGTCATCAAAGACCCTGTACATGGCACTATGCAATTTTCCATGTCAGAAAATAATTGGCTCAAGCCATTTATTGATAGCTCCAATTTTCAACGCCTACGTCATATCAAACAATTAGGCATGGGTGATTTCATCTTCCCAGGCGCTGTTCATACCCGCTTTAATCATTGCCTAGGTTGCTCCTATATTGCAGGCCAAATTGCGCACAAGATAGGGTTGGCGGAGGAAGAGCGACAGCTGGTAATGATTGCATGCTTATTACATGATATTGGTCACGGCCCTTTTTCTCATACATTTGAAGATTTATTTCATAAAAAATTGATTCGTCATGAAGCATGGACTCCTTTTTTTCTGGCTGACTATCGTAACAAAGAATTTTTCACCGCTTACAATCGTCATAATCCACGACATCACTTAACAGAAGAAAAATTCCAACTCATTGAAGCCATGATTATGCATAAAGCACCCTTAAAGCGCTTATTGGCCGATATCGTTTCCTCTCAACTTGATGCAGATCGTTTAGATTATTTATTACGAGATAGTCATTTTTGCGGAGTCGCTTATGGTGAATTTGATTTGCGCTGGATGCTGAATTCAATGACCATTGTTCATTCCAAACAAGGTGAGCGTCTTGGTCTCACTCACAAAGGAATAGGCGTCGTTGAGCATTATTTAATGGCACGACGTTTGATGATTCGCAACATTTATTTTCATCAAAAAAAATTAGCACTCGAATTCTTTCTCATCAAATTATTATCGAGCCTTGCTGAAAGCTTGGCTGATTATCCATCCTATGCCGAAATCAAAAAAACTCGTTTAGGTATTTTTTTATTGCATGTTAATCAATTTAATCAACAAATCAATGCTTCAACGGATTTCGAACAGCATACGCAGGATTTTCTCACACAAAATTATACTAATTATAAAGAATTATGTGATTATGACGTTTTTGCTATCGTCAAACTATTAGCTCAATTGGATACAGAGCATCCTGCAGCGCAAATTGCGAAACGTTTGCATTACAGACAAATGCCAAAGATTATTCGCATTGACCCGATGCATAGCGTTCGTATCAAAAAACAATTAGAGGATTTTAAGTTTACTCACAAAAAAATCATACAAGATTGGCAACTAGAACTAATCCAGACACCACACCAATCTTATACCGTAGAAGAAGACCCTATTTTGATTAGCAATGAACATAACACTGTGAAGCCGCTTAATGAAATATCCTTAATGATTGATGCAATAGGTAACAAATTAGAACATACCGCTTTTCTTTGTATCGATAAAACAATTTACTCTATGACGGTCGTGCAAAAATTTATAAGCAAACTTTAACTTATACTATGCACTTTTCTCATAAAAATTAACGCAATTTATTGAAAAAAGAATTAAGGAAATCGTGCATGGCGAGATCTCTATAGTGATCTTGGATAATCTGCTAAAAAACTGGATCCTACCCAGCAACGCCATAAGGCAACAGTGGCTTCGATCAAGTAGAGAGGGGCGTTGCTGGCTAGGATGACGCCGGAGTAACATCTGGCTTCAATTGATCAACCCCTATCCTTGTCATTGCGAGCGAAGCGAAGCAACCCAGGCTTTTCAACACTGCCTCGGAGTCATGAATTATTCTAATCAGCTCTCAAAAGCCTGGGTTGCTTCGCTTCGCTCGCAATGACAGCGCGATAGGGTGATTTGTTACAATTCCCGCAACTACTCGGCTCGTTATTGCGACCAAGCAAATGGTTATTGAGTTAGTACAGTAGCCCAAATAAATATAGCGGGACTTTTCTGCCAAAACCAATTTCAATATTATCAATGGCAAGATAGGCATTTTCCACTGACTTTACTTGTCGAAAATCTTTTGATTTTCCACCGACTTCAATGACATATTTTCCATCCACCACGAAACCACCCTGATCATGTAAATGCAACGCGTGTTTTTGCATGAGTTGATTAACAAAAAAAGTTTCTCTTGTGCCGCCTAAATCATTTTCCAGCTTTAAATCTGCATGGATTGCATAAAGCAAATTCGTATTTTCTAAGTAGATTTTTTCAGGCTTCCTAATGAGCTTCATGCCTTTTGCCGGCACGTGAACATTATTCAACAATCCAGAATGCGCAAGATAGTCAAAACAATCATATACAGTGGCACGTGAAACACCTATATTTTTACTGATTCGTTCCATGTTAGGTGCAAGACCATTTGATGTTGCCACTAGCCAAATGAGTTTTTTTAAAATAGGTAATGTACTTTGACGTAAGTTATAAATGGTCGCAATATCTTCAAATAATACTTTCTCAATAATATTTGTTATCTTTGCTCCATAATCCTGCACTCCCTCCAAAAAGAAAGGAAAATAGCCATGCATTAGATAATCTCTATAATGCTTCAAAACAGTCACTGCTTTGAACTGATCGGCTATATTCACATGATCATGAAGAATTTCATCCAACGTAAAAAAAGGAAATGAGAGCTGCGCGCTAAAGTGTAAATATTCACGAAACGAGAGCCCTTTTAATTCATAATAAACGACACGACGTGAAAGATCATACTTGCTTTGATGCAAATCAACCGAAGAACTCCCGGAAAAAACAATTTGATGTTGACGATAGGTGTCAATAATATTTTTTATTTCACGCTCCCAATCGGGATACTTATGTATTTCATCAATGAAGAGTGCTTTCCCACCGAATTTAAAAAATTCTTGTGCAATCGCAAAGAGACCCAAGCCCGCCACGCAGATATGGTCAGCGGAAATATATAATGCCTGGCTTACATTTTGATACTGAGAAAGAAGATATTGACATAGAAGCGTCGTTTTCCCAACACCTCTTGCGCCGGTTACACAAATCGCCCGCGCTGCCCAATTGATTTTATCAAAAAGATAACGCTTTTCGGTTTGTGGTAAAGCTGCCATCACGTTTTGGTGAATAGCCGCGAGCTCTTCTAGCATGTTATCGAACCCTCTGAACTAATCTTTACTGTAATCTACATTATACAATTTTATCATAAAAATGTGTTTTATAGATTACATATATACTATAAATCTGTATAGTACAGATTACAATTTTACAAGAATATTTTATGATTTATAATATAATCAATATATTACATAACGCCCCGAATGCTTTAGCAACTACGTCGACATGGCAACGTAGTTCAAGCAGACTAACGCCTGTGTCGATGGACGCTTTGTTTTGACAAGAATCAAGGGATTTTTGTTTTCTTCATTTTAAATAAATTAACTAAGAGAAAAGTTGCATGAAATACTTATTTTTAGCATCTGCCGTGCTTGCAAGTTCTATCGCTTGGGCTGTTGACCCAATCGAGGCTCCTAAGCCCATTACCTACTCCTGTCCTTCTATTTCATCTTCATTTACAGCAGGGGGCTACGTAGTTGGTCAAGATAATGAGACATGGAAGATTACAGTTGACGACATTGCTAACCACTCCACTGTAAACTGGGCGGCAACAGATAGCGCTCAATATACCGCTACTGACGTGTATGGAGGCGGCCTTAATGCGCTTTTTAGGGGTGATAATCATTTTCATACCCTATCCTGCCTTGGCAATATGACAATTGCTGGCAAATCTTATAATTTTGAAGTGACTCGCTATTATTCTAGAGATTTGACTTGTAACAAGGCATCTGATTATACATTTACCTGTCACTATTGATACCTGTACAACCCATAGTAAGAAAAATATTTTTCAGGTATCCTACGGTAAATTAATAGACAATAGCCAGGTGATCAGTGTCCATCAGTATTGTTATCTTAGCCGCCGGGCAGGGTAAACGTATGCGCTCGCAACGGCCTAAGGTGTTGCATTGTTTGGCAGGGAAGCCATTGCTAGAGCATGTGGTGCGTAGCACGTTTGATCTCTCTACTGCTGCTCCTATCATCATCTATGGCCATCAAGGGGAAATCGTTCGTCATACTCTCACGAATCTCAATATCACCCCCCTCACTTGGGTTGAACAATCTGAGCAACTTGGCACAGGGCATGCTTTACGCCAAGCACTGCCACATATTCCAACAGAAAACCGAGTACTTGTTTTATATGGCGATACACCGCTCATTACCTCTGAGACATTACAGTCATTTATCCGTCACACGCCGGTCAATGCGCTGGGAATCATAATAGCACAAGTACCTGACCCTACGGGTTTGGGACGCATTATCCGGGATAAGAATAATAACATCATTAACATTGTTGAAGAAAAAGATGCAACAGCTGCTGAACGCGCGATTAACGAAATAAACTCTGGCATCTATTTCATCCCCGCGGGTTATTTACAAAAATGGTTACCCAAGTTAAAAAATCACAATGCGCAACAAGAATTCTATTTAACCGATATTATTTCACTTGCCATTCAAGACAATGTACCCATTTATAGTCAAGAGCCTTTTCATCATGAAGAGATTTTAGGTATTAATGATTGCGTACAGCTCGCGCAATCTGAACGTTTTTATCAGCGCCGTGCTGCAGAGAAATTAATGCAGCAGGGTGTTACTTTTTATGATCCACATCGCTTTGATCTACGTGGCGAACTTTCGGTTGGATTAGATGTTGTTATCGATGTTAACGTGATCATAGAAGGTCGGGTTACCATCGGAAATCATTGTGTCGTCGGGCCCAATACTGTTTTACGTAATGTCACCTTGGGTGATCACGTAGAAATCAAAGAAAACTGCGTCATTGATGGCGCAGAAATCGCCGAGCATTGTGTGATTGGGCCATTTGCACGCATTCGCCCTGGCACACACATTGCATCGAATGTGCAAATTGGCAATTTTATTGAAATAAAAAATAGCTTCATCGACTCTGGCAGTAAAGCACATCACGTCAGTTATCTTGGCGATAGCGAAATTGGCAAACGTGTGAATATTGGCGCAGGAACTATTACTTGTAATTATGATGGTGCCAATAAACATAAAACGATTATTGGTGATGATGCTTTTATAGGTTCAAACACAGAACTAGTTGCACCTGTCACTGTTGGCGCAGGCGCCACCATTGGTGCAGGTTCTACAATCACACGTAATGCACCACCAGAACAATTGACATTGTGCCGCGGACAACAGCGCAGTATTGCACATTGGAAAAGAAAACAGAAAATTCCACAGGAGATAAAATAATATGTGTGGCATTGTTGGCGCAGCAGCGCAACGCAATATCAAGCAAATATTAATTGATGGCTTAAAACGACTGGAATACCGCGGTTATGATTCAGCAGGATTAGCGATACTCAACGATAAAAATCAAATTAAACGCCTGCGCACGCAAGAAAAAGTGCGTGAATTAGAGAACTTAGCTTTCAAATCCAACATTGATGGACACACTGGTATTGCACATACACGCTGGGCAACGCATGGCGCGCCTTCTGAAGAAAACGCGCATCCTTTGATTTCACATAATGAAATTGCACTGGTACATAATGGCATTATCGAAAATCATGAAGAATTAAGACAATTCCTCCTCGAGCAAGGTTATACGTTTGCATCAGAAACAGATTCTGAAACAATTGTGCATTTGCTTCATTATTACTTTAAAAAATCAAATGATTTGCTCGCTGCAACACAACAAACGGTTGCCAAACTAAGAGGGGCTTATGCGCTTGGCATTTTATCTGCACGATGCCCTGGCCGTCTTTTTGCTGTGCGCCATGGCGCTCCTCTTGTCATTGGTAAAACACATTTCAATGAAAACTTTTTTGCTTCCGATCCGCTGGCTTTACTCTCTGCGACCAAGCAATTTATTTATTTAGAAGAAGGCGATGTTGCTGAAATCACACCCGCCGACGTCATGATTTATGATGCGAATAATCAAAAAGTCGAGCGCAAAGTGCATCAAGTCGATTTGACCTTGGACAGTATTGATCGCGGTAAGTTTCGTCACTATATGATGAAAGAAATCGTTGAGCAACCGCAAGCGATTATCACTCACTTAGAAGGGCGTTTGAGTGGAGACACGGTTCTGGAAAATACATTTGGGTTACCTGCCAATAAAATTTTTCAACAAGTGCAGCATGTGCAACTCATTGCGTGTGGTACCAGTTATCATGCAGCCATGGTTGCACGTTATTGGATAGAATCACTTGCGGGTATTCCGTGCTCTGTGGAAGTAGCCAGCGAATTTCGCTATCGCAAAATGGTCGTGCCTCCCCGCAGTTTGTTTGTTACGTTATCGCAGTCGGGCGAAACGGCTGATACATTAGCTGCGTTGCGTCTTGCGAAAAAATTAGGGTATTTAAGTTCGCTTGCAATTTGTAACGCACCAGAAAGCTCTTTAGTTCGTGAATCAGATTTGCATTTCATGACACGTGCGGGTATTGAAATTGGCGTGGCTTCAACCAAAGCGTTCACGACACAGCTAACTGCATTGCTGCTATTGACGATTGCATTGGGACGACACCATCAAATGCCTGCAGAGATAGAAAATCATTTGGTTTTGGAGTTACGCAAATTACCGCATGCCATTGAAATGGCGCTTCAGCTGGACAGCCCTATTCGTCACCTTGCACAAAATTTTGTGGATAAAGAACACGCTTTATTTTTAGGACGCGGCGCACTCTATCCTATCGCATTAGAAGGCGCATTAAAGCTAAAAGAAATTTCTTATATTCATGCAGAAGGTTACCCTGCTGGTGAATTAAAGCATGGCCCTCTGGCGTTAGTCGATAGGAACATGCCTGTGATAACAGTGGCGCCTAACGATGAATTATTAGAAAAATTAAAATCCAATTTACAAGAAGTGCGCGCACGCAGTGGCGAACTTTATGTATTCACTGACAGTGTTAAGTCAACGGATAATGGCATTCACATCATTGCAATGCCAAAGGTTGATAAATGGTTGGCACCGATTGTTTATACTGTTCCTTTGCAATTATTGGCTTATCATGTGGCTGTATTAAAAGGCACAGATGTGGATCAGCCGAGGAATTTAGCGAAGTCGGTGACTGTCGAATAAGAAGTTGTTATCGCGAACATAGTGCATTACTGTCCAGCATATGAATACATTAGCTAACTACAAAAATTTTCGTCCTTTGTTCTCAACAAAAACTCTGGGTTATCACGAAAATTTGTGCAGGGTCTGGTAATAATGGCACTACCTTAAGTAAATGCAGTTTTGCTTCAGTGGCAGAGAGCGTCATCCAGTAACGCCCCCCGTGCTTGATCGAAGCAATTGCGGCTGAAGGCGTTACTGGGTAGGATCCAGTTTTTTAGCGGCTTAACAAAGTCACACGCTGAGCTGCTAAAAGACTGGATCCTACCCAGCATGCCGAATAAGGTTACTGTTTCTGTCTAGTGTGGGGCGGCATCCTGGCTAGGATGACGCTTTGCCACTGAAGCAAAACTGCATTTACTTAAGGTAGTGCCATTGGGGTCTGGTAACGGCTGCAACAAGAAAACAAAAACACAGGTTGAAACCGCTACCGGATCCCGCACAAAAACACGTAACAAAGGCTTGCGCTCCTAAACAGGACAAGGGACGTGTTTTTTGCGGGATGACATAGGTTAATACATGTAACAAAGACCTACGTTTCTAAACAGGGCACTTTTTACTTATATCCCTAACCAACCTCGGCCCCTGATAAATTAAGCTCGTATAAATTTGTATAAGGTTTGCACCTGCGGCTATTTTTTCTTGCGCATCTTCAGCAGATGAAATACCACCGCAAGCAATAATAGGAATTTGATTATTAAGTAGCACGCGTAATTGTTTAATGACTTCAGTGGAGCGCATCATCAACGGCTTACCGCTTAAACCGCCCATTTCTGTGGCGAAAGGGGACAATTCCACACCATCACGACTCACTGTTGTATTAGTAGCAATAACGCCATCTATTTTTTCTGCGAGAAAAATCTGGCACATTTGCGCTAGCTCATCTTGAGTCAAATCTGGTGAAATCTTAACTACCAGGGGGACATATTTATTTGTATTTGTGGAGAACATCGCTTGCTCTGCTTTGAGAGTATTTAATAAATTTTTTAATAACTCGCCATGCTGTAATTGACGTAAATTTTCTGTGTTAGGAGAAGAAATGTTGATCGTGATATAACTTGCAAAAGAGATGACTCGGCGCAGCACATGGACATAATCTGTTACTGCATTTTCTATAGATGTATCTTTATTCTTACCAATATTAACACCTAATATACCCGTAAATTTCGTTTTTTTGAGTTGCTCAACAAGATAATCAACGCCCTTATTATTAAAACCCATGCGATTAATAATGGCTTCTTGTTCTGGCAAGCGAAATAAACGCGGCAATAAATTACCAGGCTGGGGTCTCGGCGTAATAGTACCCACCTCAATAAACCCAAAGCCCAATGCAGCAAGCGCATCAATATATTCGCCATTTTTATCTAATCCTGCTGCTAAACCAATCGGATTAGAAAATTGCAACCCCATCACTGTGCGAGGAGAATGAGCAACAGAAGGCAATAACTGAGTCAATCTGAGTTTTTGTGCAAGATTGAGTGTTTTTAAAGTAACATGGTGCGCTCTCTCAGGATCGAGACAAAATAATATTTTTTTAATGAATGCGTAACACATGATAATTTCTCATTATTTTGCCGCCACAAAACTGGCAATTAACCATTTCGTACCCACTTTTTCGAACCGAACTTGAATACGCGCATGCTCTCCGCGTCCTTCGTATTGTAAAACAGTCCCTTCTCCAAATTGATGGTGTGTTACGCGTTGTCCTATACGCATATTACCATCATTATCAGCCATGAATTTTTTAGAGGGGGCAGGGGAGGAGAAGGAATAAGCTGACTGTGGTTTTGCTACAGTCGTTGTAAGACGCACAGCGTCCAAAAGCTCTTCGGGTATTTCTTTTAAAAAACGCGAAGGACGATGGTATTCTTCCTTACCATGTAAACGTCTTACTTCGGCGTAAGTCATATATAATTTTTGCATCGCACGTGTCATACCGACATAACATAGGCGCCGTTCTTCTTCCAACCCTGTAGGGGCATCCATTGCCATACGATGTGGAAATAGCGTTTCTTCACATCCACATAAAAATACCACAGGAAATTCCAATCCTTTTGCTGAATGCAATGTCATCAACTGCACGCCCTCTGCAAAATCATCCACTTGATTATCACCAGATTCAAGCGCAGAGTAAGATAGAAAAGCAGCCAACGGAGACATCCCTTCTTCCCGCGCATCTACATCAAATTGACGCGCTGCATTCACTAACTCTTCAAGGTTATCAATGCGTGTCAATCCTTTTTCACCTTTTTCTTTACGGTAATGTTCAACTAAGCCACTGTTATGAATCACATGCTCCGTTTGTTCAAATAAAGCGAATGCTTGAGTATCTTCACATAATCCATCAATGAGCTGTAAAAAACTCTGCAAAGCATGGGCGGCACGCGCTGGAAATGTCTGTTGCTGCAACAACACCTGCGCTGCTTGCCATAGGGAAATATTTTTTTGTTGTGCATGTTCACGTAACATTTCAATCGTACGATCACCAATCCCACGTGTTGGCGTATTCACAACACGCTCAAAAGCAGCATCATCATCTCGGCTCGCAATAAGGCGTAAATAAGCCAATACATCTCGAATTTCAGCACGATCCAAAAATCGTAACCCACCATACACTCGATAAGGAATACCAAACTGCATTAAAGCTTCTTCAATCACGCGCGACTGTGCGTTAGAGCGATATAGAATCGCTACCTGGCTCAGAGAATTACCCATTGCTTGCCAATCTTTGATACGGTTCACTACATAACGCGCTTCATCTAAATCGTTAAATCCGGCGTAAACGGTGATACGATCACCTTCCGCACCCGACGTCCACAAATTCTTTCCCAAACGACCTGTATTGTTCCCAATCAAGGCATTCGCTGCCTGTAGAATGACACGTGTTGAGCGATAATTCTGCTCTAGCTGCGTCGTCCTCGCTTGAGGAAAATCCTTGCTAAAACGATAAATATTTTCAATCTTTGCGCCACGCCAACCATAAATAGATTGATCATCATCGCCAACGATCATCACGCTATTATTTTGCCCCGCTAGTAATTGCACCCAAGCATACTGAATCGCATTAGTGTCTTGAAATTCATCCACTAAAATACAGCGGAACCGTTGTTGGTAATGCGCTAAAATCTCAGGATGCGTCGTCCATAACCGGTGTACTTTTAATAATAAATCTGCAAAATCAATTAACCCAGCGCGTTGGCACGCTTCTTCATAAGCACGGTAAATTTTTACCATGGTCTTAGTCGTTATATCACCGTAGTCGGGTACTTGATGTGACTCTAATCCTTCATCCTTCTTCGCATTAATAAACCATTGCGCTTGCTTGGGTGGCCAACGATCGTCATCCAAACCCAGCATAGCAACGCAACGACGAACAATACGCAACTGATCATCTGAATCTAAAATCTGAAACCCTTCAGGCAAATGCGCGTCACGCCAGTGCAATCTTAACAAACGATGTGCAAGACTATGAAATGTACCCACCCACATTGTCTTTGCAGACGTACCCAAAATAGTTTCAATACGCGAACGCATTTCATGTGCCGCTTTATTAGTAAACGTCACTGCTAAAATATGATAGGGAGACAAACCTTCATTTTCGATTAACCAAGCAATTCGGTGTACCAAAACACGCGTCTTGCCACTGCCCGCCCCCGCCAAAATTAATTGATGGCATAAAGGCGCCGCCACTGCTTCACGCTGGGCGTCGTTCAAAGAATCCAGTAAGATGGTCGTTTTCATCGCGTTCGTAACCGGTTATTATCCCCATTGTCGGATCAGGATTATATAGAAAAGTATTTACTATGACCAAACCTAATTATCAAAACGCACAATTCCTTTTGAGTGTCGCTCATCTTGATCAACTACCGGCAGACCAGGGTATAGAGGTCGCCTTTGTCGGTCGCTCAAATGCAGGGAAATCGAGCGTGCTTAATCAATTGACGCAAAATAAAAATTTAGCCCGCGTCAGTAAAACACCAGGAAGAACGCAGCTCATCAACTTATTTACACTGGATGATCACCGACGCATCGCTGATCTACCTGGTTATGGTTATGCAAAAGTACCCGCCGATATTAAAAAACAATGGCAAACACTGTTAGATACTTATCTGCGCAATCGTCACAGTTTACGGGGACTTATTTTAGTGATGGATATTCGCCACCCGCTCAAAGAATTTGACCAAAATATGTTGGATTGGTGTAGTCAATGCGCCCTATCAGTCCATATTTTATTAAATAAATCAGATAAATTGACGCGCAGCGCCATCCATACAACTTTCAAGGAAGTCAGCAAAAAAATTGAACATTATCCCAACACGATTACGCTGCAAGTATTTTCTGCTGTCAAAGGTACCGGATTAGATGAGTTGAAGGAAAAGCTCAATAAATGGTATCGTCGTGACGAACATTAAGTTATTCTAAAAATGGCTTATAAAACAAGAGGAAGTACAGCATCATGAGCAATCAAAATAAAGCGCAGCAGTTACCCGCTGATATCCCTCTTATTCCTGCCAACCGCTCTCTGCCCGAAATCACTGTGAGAGTCGTGCTGCTTGGCATTGTATTAACCGTTATTTTAGCAGCAGCCAATGCTTATTTAGGTTTAAAAGTAGGACAAACTATTTCCGCCTCCATACCAGCAGCCATTATTTCGATGAGCGTATTGCGTTTTTTCCGCAATTCAAATGTGCTTGAAAACAACATGGTGCAAACAATGGCTTCTGTGGGAGAAGCATTGATCTCGGGCGTTACTTTTATTTTACCCGCATTAGTCATTTTACATGCCTGGGATCATTTTTATTATTGGCAAACTGTTGTCATTGCACTTTTAGGCGGTACATTAGGCGTCCTTTTCACTATTCCATTGCGGCGCGCATTATTGCTTGATAAAGCGTTACGCTTTCCAGAAGGCGTGGCCATTAGCAATGTATTTACAGCAAGCACATCAAAAGATAGAGCTGATTTTAGCAACTTAACAACAGGCGGCGCGATCGGCGCTGCCATTGCATTTTTGCAAACGGGGTTGCAAGTATTAACAGACCAATTTAATTATTGGGTAAAAACAACTACCACTGTTTTTGGTTTTGGTTTGGGGTTATCGCCCGCATTAATTGCAGCAGGTTACATTGTTGGCACCAATGCTGCCATTAGTATTTTGCTCGGTGTTTTAATCGGCTGGATTGCGGGTGTACCTATTCTTACATGGATCCATGGCGTCCCGAATCTAGATAACGCACAAGACATTGCTCTCTTAATGTGGCGTTCCCATATTCGCTACATAGGCGTTGGCACCATGATGGTCGGTGGTCTATGGACATTACTGCGTTTATTTAAACCGATACTGGATAGCTTATCAGCTTCGGTTATCTCTTTTAAAGTATCAAAAAATAATCTCAAAAAAACGGCCATTCGCACTGAACATGATATTCCTATCAATCAGGTATTTTGGAGCATTATACTGCTACTGATTCCTGTATTTATCTTTATTGCATACTGGATTATTCCTGCTAACGCTCCTATTTCACAAACAGTGCGCGTCATGCTAGCGAGTTTAAGCACTTTTTATGTGTTAATTGGTGGTTTTGTATTTTGCTCGATTGCTGCCTATTTTGCAGGTTTAATCGGCTCTACCAACGCACCTGTTTCTGGCTTACTGGTTTCATCTGTTTTGATTTTATGTTTATTTATTTTAGGGTTCTTTAGTTTAGTGGGCGGCATTAAAGGCAAAGAATTAGTCGGCGTACTACTTGGCATTGGTAGCACCATTATTATAGGCGCCGGCCTCGCCATAGCGAGTGATAGCATGCAAGATTTAAAAGTAGGGCATGTCATTGGCGCCACTCCTTGGAAACAACAAGTCATGCTCGTAGTCGGTGTTATTGTTACTGCATTTGTCATGCCTCCCATTTTAAATTTGTTATATAACGCTTATGGAATAGGTGGCGTATTCCCTCACCCCGGCATGGACAAAGCACAAATGCTTGCTGCACCACAGGCCGGGTTGATGTCTGCCATCGCACAAGGCGTTTATGCACATAACTTAGAATGGATCACGATTGGAGTTGGCGCAATCATTGCAGTCATCTGTATTTTTCTGGATGAAATTTTAAAACGCTATGGCACTCGCATTCCTGTACTGGCCGTTGGAATGGGAATTTATTTGCCGTTAGATGCTTCTGTTCCTGTTGTGATCGGCGGCTTGTTAGCCTATATCATCCAATTAAACCTAAATAAACGGTATCCTGTACGAGACCCACAAAGCAAAGCCAACATGGCACAACATCGTCATCGAGGGTTGTTACTTGCTTGTGGGATGGTTGCAGGAGCTTCTGTCATGGGCGTGATATTAGCGATTCCTTTCACTCTCAAACAAAGCGCAGATGCGCTTTGCATTATGCCTGCACGGCTTCATTCATTAGCCGGTATTTTAAGCTTAGTAGTGACATTTTTATTGTGCGCATGGTTATACAGAGTAGTGATGAAAAAGGTCTAAGCAGCAGCTCGCAGTCGCAATGACAAGGACAGGGGTTGAGCTATTACAAAATCTAAGCAGATGAAAATGCGAAACTTATCACGCCATCAATTGTTTCACACTCTAATGCGAGCATGATCAACCTATCTATCCCTAAAGCGACACCGGCACAATCCGGTATTCCGTGTTGCAGTGCAGCAAGAAAACGTTCATCCATTGCCACCAAAGAAATATTATTTTGCTTTCGGTATGCTAAATCATTTTCAAATCGTCTACGCTGCTCAGCAACATCTTGCAATTCATGAAATCCATTCGCCAACTCAATTCCTTTGTAATACACCTCAAAACGCGAAGCCACCGGTGGATCTTCGAGGCGAATCTTCGCAAGCGCTGCTTGCGAAACAGGAAAATCATATAAAAAGAAAGGCGCATCTTTCCCCAAATGCGGCTCAATAGAATGCGTAAATAAGAGATCCAACCAACTATTTTTATCGTCCTGAATAGAAGGTAATTGTTCTACATGCTGTTCTGCACACGCTTTTAATTCCGCCACAGTCGCACGATGCGGATCTATTCCTAAGTAGTGTTCGTACACTTGCGCCACGCTTCTACGTGTAGCAACAGGAGATTGCAAAACTACTCTTAACAATTCATCCATTTCATCCATCAATGCATGATGATCAAACCCAGGACGATACCATTCCAACATACTAAATTCAGGATTATGTATTCTTCCCACTTCCCCTTGGCGAAATGATTTGGTTATTTGAAAAATAGCGCCCGTACCCGCCGCTAATAATCTTTTCATCGCATATTCAGGCGATGTTTGCAGATAACATAACTCTTCTTTGGTTGACCCTATCTGCTTAAAAGGCGCCACGATACTCATAATGTACGGATCGGTCACTGTCGCATGCGACAACAGCGGTGTTTCTACTTCTAATACGCCACGCTCCATAAAAAAAGAACGAATACGCCCAAGTATTTGGGCGCGTTCTCGCAATATGTCAATGGAAGCAGTAGGCTGCCAGGTAACTGCCATGGTTATTCTTTTGCTCTCGCCACATACACACCGGTACGAGTATCGACTTTAATCAATTCACCTTCTTGCACAAATAAAGGAACACGCACAACAGCACCTGTTTCCAATTTAGCTGGCTTACCCCCTCCGCCAGAAGTATCACCGCGCACACCCGGATCCGTTTCCACAATTTTTAAAATAACAAAATTCGGTGGCGTCACCCCCAATGGTAAGCCATTCCAGAGCATTAGCATGCAAATGGCTTGTTCTTTTATCCATTGCTTGGCTTCACCGACTTCTGTGTCGCTCATCACAAACTGTTCAAACGTATCTTGCACCATGAAATGAAAGTGCGTTCCATCGTTGTAAAGATATTGTGCCTCCACCTCGACCACATCGGCTGCCTCTATATTTTCACCCGATTTATAGGTACGCTCTACCACGCGACCTGTCTTTAAGTTACGGTATTTTATACGATTAAATGCCTGTCCTTTGCCCGGTTTAACAAATTCATTCTCCAATATGACGCAAGGATCATTATCTACAATGATTTTCATGCCTCCACGTATTTCATTCGTTGTATACATAGCCATGGCTTTCTCCTTTCAAGAATTGGCATATAATAGCCTCCTTATTAAATAAGCAAAAGATAAAATGATGCCTCACATGATAAAAGCACGCTGGCAAACTGCCTTAATAGATGCCGTGACCGATCCACAAGAATTATTAGAGCTGCTTGAGCTTGATCTCGTTTGGCTAGAACAAGCCAAGGCTGCCGCAACTCTTTTTCCTCTTAAAGTACCCCGCGAATTTGTGAATCGTATGCAAAAAGGCAATATCGATGACCCGCTTTTACGACAAATATTACCAATAGGAGATGAATTTCAACAGGTAGCAGGTTTTGAAAAAGACCCTTGGCGCGAAGAAACCATTAACCCTGTCCCAGGCTTACTGCATCGATATTATGGACGTGTATTACTAACCTTAACCGGCAGTTGCGCCATTAATTGCCGATTTTGTTTCCGACGACATTTCCCTTATGCGAAAAATAATCCGGGAACCCGCGGTTGGCAAGTCGCACTCGATTATATTGCCCGCCATGAAACAATCACAGAAGTCATCTTAAGCGGTGGAGACCCGCTTGTCATGAACGATGCGCAACTCAGTGATTTCACCGAAGCACTCAGTAAAATACCGCACATTCAGCGCCTTCGTGTACACAGTCGTATGCCTATCGTCTTGCCGGAACGTGTTACACCCGATTTAATTGGCTGGCTAACGCAGACACGGCTACGTCCTGTTATGGTAGTGCACTGTAACCATCCTCAAGAAATAACGCAAACTGTTATCGATGCGATTAAGCAATTAACTGCGGCTCATATCCCCGTGTTAAATCAATCCGTCCTACTAAAAAACATTAACGATCATGCTGATACACTCATCACCTTGAGCGAAACACTTTTCTCAGCGGGGATCTTGCCTTATTACTTACATGTACTAGATAAAGTAGAAGGTTGCGCGCACTTTGATCTCGCACGAGAAACTGCCCAACGTTTACATTGGGCCATCACACAAAAATTACCTGGGTATCTCGTTCCAAAGTTAGTGCGAACACAGGCAGGGGCAACAGCAAAAATAAGGATAGATTGCTCGGGAGAAAAAGCTTAAAAATTTCTTTTAAGAAAAGCAGTTATTCTGTCAGCAACCAAAGAAGACCCAAAAGCCCAATCATTTCTCTCGCTGCGGCTTCTATCCGCTCCCAACTCTGACAAACTGCTATAGGATGTTTTCTCTTCATTTTCTTCTTCAAACATACTGGATTCTTCATTAAATTGTTCTCCACGCGCAGATGCAAATACAGCCTTACCATCCCACATTTCTTCTGAAGAATCATCGCGCGATTCTGAAAAGAAAGACCACCCACTTTTCAGAGTATTTTTTATCTGCATCGACAACCCATTTCTTGTTGTTGCATCATCTGCCATAGGGCCTGACTCTACGCCACTAAAATCCGGTTTAAATCTAAATAGGGGCAGCGAAGATCGCTGATCTTCAAGGACTGATATCGGTACGCTTTTTATAGTACTTGCAAAGGGATTTTCATCATCTCCTGGCTCCAGAATAAGTACCGTTGATTCATCTTTTTTTTCTTCGCTTGCCTCAGTAAAAGGATTTTCCATTTCATCCTGCTTCTCTTTCACATAATTGTGCTTTTTTCTTCGACACGAAAAAATTCTTTTTAAGCAAGTATAGGTGGACATATCAAAACTCCTCGTCATTTTTTGTTCAATTTAAAATAAAGACCATTCTCTTTGCGCTTAGAATTTTACACAGACTAATTCTCGCCCATATTTTATGGCATAAGAAATGGAAAGTGCGGTACTGTCGCTCAAATACGACATAACTATTTGATTATAAACAAATTAAAAACATAAGGGATAACCCTTAGAGCAAAACACTCCCAGCTTTTACCGTGCTTTTAACAGAGTTAGTCACATTATTATCCACAGAAATTGTGGATAACTCTTCATGACTCTTGCTTGCTTTGCTGCGACCACACAACCAATACTCGACACGCAGAGAACTGGATGGAACCAAAGGCAAAGAAGGCAGAGATTGAACAATACAATCTTTGCGCTCTTCTAGTTCCTCATCACTATCCTTACCTGACATAGAGCCATACGAAAGCACTGGCAGATAATTTTTTTTTCTTCTCTTACATGAAAACAATGCATCTAACCCAAACCAACGTGTATACGACATTCAGTACTCCCCATTAAAATTCACACTCAAGAAAAGCAACAGCTTACCCTATCGCTGTCATTGCGACTGCGAGCTTGCGCGGCAGGAAGCAACCTAGGCTTTTCAACGCTGCTTCCGAGTTGCATAATCATCTCTCAAAAACCTAGGTTGCTTCCTGCCGCGCAAGCTCGCAGTCGCAATGACAAGGATAGGGGCTATTACCAAGAAAAAATTACCGTTTCAACCTAAATTCACAGAACTATAGTTTCTTTCATTACAGTTCTCGCTATTGGATTAACTCCTCCAGGGTCTTACTGGAAGCACATTTCCACCCTCCCCTCTGGGCCCCTGCTGCAAACGCTCCCGTCGTTCCTTTGCTTCTTCAGCTTTCATTCTACTCGTGCTTTCCTGCGAAGTTTCTTCGTAAAATTCATCAAGCATTTTTTTCTGTTCTAACGTTGTTCCAAATGGAACCTCTGCAATTGAAGATAGTTCTCCAAGTTGTTCTGCAACATCAACAACAAGAGCTTTCGTCATATCCGTTGACTCCTCAGGCACTACCACCTCTACCGCTGGTTCTTTAACTTCTAGGGTAAAGGGGTTATCACCTTTATTATCTGGTTTGGGATTTCTCTCTCGAACATCATTCAATTTGCGATTTCCACTCCCACAGAATAATCTTCTTAAACATCTCGTAGTACACATCGGTATCTCTCTCTTTTTGTATTTAATTGGGATAACAATTTGAATGCAGGCATATCAATGCTCCCTTCATTTTAGGTATAATTTGATGAAGACAAACTCGTGTCTCTTGCAAAAATCCGGCAATGATAAAAAATGCACAAAACCAAACAAAATAAGCATCGCATGATACAGATAAACCACATCATTGTCCAATATTTAGTGCTTAAAAAAATAGCACCCCCTGTTCTTCAGTTGAAAAAATGGGCTAAAAAAGCGCTGGAAGGCCAAAAAAAGGGAATCGAAATGACCATTCGGATCGTGGATACCCAAGAGATCACCGATCTTAATACCCAATACAGAAAAAAACCCTATGCAACCAACGTGTTATCTTTCCCTTATGACATCTCAATGGATCTGACAGGTGAACCACCACTACTCGGCGATATTGTCATTTGTGCTGCCATTGTCAATCAAGAAGCGCAAGACCAAGGTAAGCCTGCTACTGCCCATTGGGCACATATGGTTGTACATGGGACATTACATTTGCTAGGTTATGATCATGAAACACTGGCTGATGCAAATAAGATGGAACCATTAGAAATTAAGATCTTAAAAGAATTAGGGTTTCCTAACCCTTATCAATACAGGTGAAGAGCAAATGGAAGAAGATGCAAAGTCCAAACACCGCTCCTGGCTCGAACGCTTGAGTGACTTATTAACGCGTGAACCGCAAGATCGTGAACAATTGATGAATATATTACGCGACGCAGGTGAACGTGCTATTTTAAGCGCCGATATGCTCCACATGATTGAAAGCGTATTACAAGTATCGGACATGCATGTACGCGATGTGATGATTCCTAAAACACAGATGGCTGTCATTGAGAGTGATAGCAAGTTAGAAGCCGTGTTGCCATTAATCATTGAGTCAGGTCATTCTCGCTTTCCTGTGATGGATACGGCCAGCAATGACGTCATTGGCATATTACTCGCTAAAGACTTAATTAAATATTGCTTCAATCATGAAACAAGCCAATTTAACTTACAACGAATTTTACGTCCTGCTGTTTTTGTCCCTCAAAGCAAACGCTTAGATGTATTACTCCGTGAATTTCGCATCAGCCATCATCACATGGCTATTGTCCTGGATGAATATGGCCATGTTGCGGGTCTCGTTACCATCGAAGATGTATTGGAGCAAATTGTAGGCGACATTGAAGATGAGTACGATACAGAAGAAGATGATGAAATAAAAAAACAAGCGGATGGTTCTTATATTATAAAAGCCATAACACCCATTGATGATTTCAATGAATATTTTGATTCAGAATTAAGCGACGAAGAATTTGATACCATTGGTGGCTTGATATTGCAAGGCTTTGGACATTTGCCAAAACGCGGAGAAGTATTAAAAATTCAAACTTTCCGTTTCAAAGTATTACACAGCGATAATCGCCGTATTCATTTATTGGAACTCATTAAAGAATCATAACTTATGCCAAAATCCACTTTTCATTGGGACGATCCATTTATTTTCGAGCAACAACTCACAGCGGAAGAACGTATAGTGCACGATACCGCACACGTCTATGCACAAAACAAATTGCAGCCTCGCGTATTAGATGCTTTTCATAATGAACACTTTGATCGTGAAATCGTACATGAAATGGGACAAGCTGGATTTCTTGGCGCCACGATCAAAGGTTATGGATGTGCCGGAATGAATGCTGTTTCTTACGGGTTGCTAGCGCGGGAAATTGAACGAGTCGATTCAGGTTATCGTTCTCTGCTCAGCATACAATCCAGCTTAGTCATGCATGCTATTCATGCCTATGGCTCAGAAGAACAACGCCAAAAATATTTGCCCAAATTAGCTTCTGGCGAATGGTTGGGTTGTTTCGGTTTAACGGAACCTAACCATGGCTCTGATCCACACAGCATGGAATCACATGCTCAATCCACTCAAGAAGGTTACATTCTGCAAGGCGATAAAATGTGGATTACCAATGCACCCATTGCCGATATCTTTATTGTCTGGGCCAAAAACGATAAAGGCCGTATTCGCGGTTTTATTTTAGAGAAAGGCATGAAAGGATTATCAGCACCTATTATGCATGGCAAAATGAGCCTGCGCACAGTAATCACGGGAAAGATCAAGATGGACAACGTACAGGTATCCATTGACCAAGAATTACCAAATGCAGATGGTCTCTCTAGCCCATTAAGTTGTTTGGACAATGCACGTTATGGTATTGCGTGGGGTGCTTTAGGTGCTGCGGAATTTTGTTGGCATGCGGCAAGACGATATGTATTAAATCGCACGCAATTCGAAAGACCATTAGCAGCAAATCAATTGATTCAAGTCAAATTAGCTAATATGCAAACACAAATTGGTTTAGCGTTACAAGGCTGCTTGCGAGTAGGTCGTTTAAAAGAAGAAGGGCTGGCAACATCAGAAATGATTTCTCTTATTAAGCGTAATTCAACGTTAATTGCCTTGGATATTGCACGTGAAGCGCGAGATATGCATGGCGGCAATGGTATTATGGAAGAATTTCACGTGATGCGACACATGTTAAATCTTGAGACAGTCAAAACTTATGAAGGCACTGAAGACATACACGCTTTAATTTTAGGACGGGCACAAACAGGAATACAGGCGTTTAGTTAATGAAGAAAAAAATTTATGCTGATATTGTTATTATCGGTGGCGGTATCGCAGGATTATGGTTATTAAATCGATTGAGACCATCTGATTTGTCAGTGATCCTGTTAGAATCAGGCAGTTTAGGCGGTGGACAAACTCACAAATCGCAAGGCATTATTCATGGCGGCATGAAATATGCGCTGCAAGGTGAATCAACACCCGCCGCCCAAGCCATTGCGAATATGCCTACTATTTGGAAAGAATGTTTGAAAGGACGCGGCGAAATCGATTTATCCAATGTGCCTATCTTATCTAATCAACAATATCTCTGGTCAACAGGCTCACTCACATCAAAACTAGCAGGATTTTTTGCAGGACTGACTTTAAAAAGTCATACACAAGCATTGGATCAAAATGATTTTCCACTTATTTTTCAACATCCGCAATTCCACGGATCAGTTTACTCTTTAGATGAAACAGTCATTGATGTGCACGCATTGCTACGTGAACTCATGATTCCCAATCAGGATGTTATTTTCAAAATAGATCCCATGGAAGAAAATCATCTTGAATTAGACGATCAGGATCATTTGACTTCTTTTACAATTCACTCCGGATCTATGCAAACAATTGAAGTCCACGCGCAAAAATATATTTTTACCGCTGGCGAAGGTAACGAATTGTTTTTGAGAAAATTGAAGCATCACACAATTAAAGCTCAACGTCGGCCACTACACATGGTCATCGTCAAACATGAACATGACTGTCCTCTCTATGCACACTGCCTAGGATTAGGCACTACACCACGCTTGACCATTACCACACATAAAGCACATGATGGTAAATTTATTTGGTATCTGGGCGGACAAATTGCTGAAGAAGGTATCCGTTTGAACTCTGAAGAACAAATTTTGGTTGCTAAAAAAGAATTAAAAGAATTATTCTCATGGCTTGATTTTTCCAAAGCAGAATTTGCAAGTTTTTACGTAGATCGCGCGGAAAATTCACAGCCGCATGGGCATCGCCCAGATTCTTGTTATCTACAAGAAGTTAAAAACAGTATTATTGCTTGGCCAACCAAACTCGCATTCGCACCTTTGCTCTCACATGATATTATACAATGCTTATCGAATGCCCATATTAAGCCTGGCATGACAGATCTACGAGAACTGCGTGCTTGGCCTATGCCTGCACTTGCAAAACCGACATGGGATACGTTGCTACCATGATACCGAAAATACCACTTGGCAATACAGGCATCTCGATCAGCCGAATCGGCTTAGGAACAGTTAAATTTGGCCGCAACCAAAAAATACATTATCCAACCGCATTTGCTTTGCCTAGCGATAAAGAAATTACTGAATTACTCCATTGCGCCAACGAACTAGGCATTAACTTATTAGACACTGCTCCAGCGTATGGCACCAGCGAAGAACGTTTAGGAAAATTATTAAATGGTCAACGTCAACATTGGGTACTTTGCACTAAAGCCGGAGAAGAATTTACAAATGGCGAATCCTCATTTGATTTTTCTGCTAAAAGCATTCAAAAAAGCATTGAACGTAGCTTGACACGTTTGCGCACTGATTATCTCGATATTGTATTGGTGCATTCGAATGGCGATGATAAAAAAATCATTGAAGATCAAGCCGTATTTTTAACCTTGGCCAATATGAAAAGCGCGGGACTAATACGTAGCTTTGGCATGTCAACTAAAACCATTGAGGGTGGGCTATTAGCGGCAGAACAGTCAGATGTTGTCATGGTTACTTACAATCCCACGCATACGATCGAGCAATCCGTCATTGCTTATGCACATCAAAAAAACAAAGGTATCTTAATAAAAAAAGCATTAGCCAGTGGGCATTTAAAAAAAATTGCTGATGATGATGCAGTGCAAACAGCCATGCAGTTTATTTTTCAAGAGCCCGGCATAAGCGCCATCATTCTAGGCACATTAAACAAAACTCATTTAAAACATAATGCATTTTGCGCAGAGCAAGCCTTAGGGATAAAAATATGCAAATCTATTTAGTTGGCGGCGCCGTCCGCGATCAATTACTCGGCCTACCCGTAAAAGAAAAAGATTGGGTTGTTGTCGGTGCAACAGCGAATGATATGCTGCAAGCGGGATTTCGACCTGTCGGGAAAGATTTTCCTATATTTCTGCACCCAAAAACAGGTGAAGAATATGCGTTAGCACGTACAGAGCGCAAAGTAGGGCGCGGCTATACCGGATTTACATTTGATACTTCAACGACGGTGACCCTAGAGGAAGATTTAAAGCGGCGCGACTTAACAATCAATGCCATGGCACAAACCACTTCAGGCGAACTCATTGATCCTTATCACGGACAAACTGACTTAGCAAAAAAAATCTTGCGACATGTCTCACCCGCCTTTGCAGAAGACCCTGTGCGAATTCTGCGTGTTGCACGCTTTAATGCCCGTTTCAATTTTGATGTCGCTCCTGACACACTACTACTCATGCGCAAAATGGTAGAACAAGGCGAAGTAGATGCGCTCGTGGCCGAACGTGTCTGGAAAGAATGGGAACGCGCGCTTCTTGAAAAATACCCAGAAAATTTTTTCGCCATCTTGACTGCTTGCAATGCATTAGCCATATTGTTCCCTCAAATCACAGCCTCTAACGCTGGATTATTGGCTTTACGCCAATCAGTCAACCTATCAGCTAATCCGCAAGTACGCTTTGCTGCGCTATTACATACCTTATCTGAAAACGAGATTAAAACGCTTTGTGATCGTTACCGCATACCCACTGATTATCGCGAAATTGCCACCCTTGTCTCAAAATATTTACCTCATTATCAAGATGCGACAAATCTAAGCGCAGATGATTTACTCGATTTTTTGCTTGCCACAGACGCTTTCAGGCGACCCGACCGATTCAAAGATTTTTTACTTGGCTGTGCTGCCTGTTCTGCTATACACACAACAGATTGGCTACTAGCCTGCTCTGAACAAGCCAAAGCCATCAATGTCAAAGAATTGATTACAGATTATACTGGTCAAGCACTTGCTCAAAAAATCAAAGAAAAGCGTCGCAACGCTATTCAATCTTGGCTTAGGCCTTGACTTTATTGTAACGCTACTTTAACGTGACTTCTCTCTTAAGACTTAGTGAAAGGATATCCCATGAAAATGAATCAAATAACCAGCCTAGCGCTAGCCTGCTTACTCGCTTCTGGTACCGCCATGAGTGCACAAACAACAAATAGCACCCTTAACTCAACACAGAAACAACAAGTTGAAGGCATTGTACGTGATTTTATCATCCAAAACCCCGAAGTAGTTATTAAGTCATTACAGGGTTATCAACAAAAACAATTTTCTGAGCAAACCAAAAAATTTGAGAAAATCCAACAAAATGCGCCTAAGTTTGCTAATCAATTATTTCATCAAACCAATGACCCTGTTGCAGGGAACCCAAACGGTGCTATCACAATAGTCGAATTTTTTGATTATCAATGCCCTCACTGCATTGATGCAGCAGCCGCCATACAGGAGTTGATTAAAGCTAACCCCAATGTACGCATTGTCTTAAAAGAATTCCCTATCCGTGGTGCCATGTCTGATCTAGCCACTCGAGCCGCGCTGGCTGCTCAAAAGCAGGGCAAATATGTTGCAATGCATACAGCCTTAATGACTTCAAAAACAGAGCCTCTCACTGAAAACACGATTTATGATCTTGCTAAAACAGCAGGCTTGAATGTAGATCAACTCAAGGCTGATATGAAAGGCCAGTCAGTGGAACAGCAAATTAAAACAAATTATCAATTAGCTAAAGATTTAGAAATTATGTTTACACCTGTCTTCTTCATCGCTAAAAGCAATGTCTCAACTAGCACAACACCAGGAGGAATCGTCTTTATTCCTGGACAAGTATCTGCTGCACAATTAACTGAAATACTCAAAAAAATAGGTGGATAAGCCTATCAATAAATCCTCAAAAATCCCTTCTTCTGTTAGATCTTATCGAATGGAAGAGGGGAGAAACATATCCTTCACGCCGAACCCGGACAACGGCGCGAAGGACATGGAGGATAACCTCTATGCTCTATTCGGTAACCCCGTTTCACACAGTTTATCGCCATTCATTCATTCCTTATTTGCTAAACAAACACATCAAAAAATGACATACTCTACAATCCATGTAGAACGCGATTGCTTGGCAACTGCATTAGATAATTTCCAAGCGCACCATGGAAAGGGAATGAACATCACAGCACCTTTTAAACAAGAAGCTTTTTTTTTAGTGGATTCCTGCAATGATCGCGCTAAGCAAGCGCAAGCCATTAATACTATTTTTTTTGATAAAAAAGGCCAACGCGTGGGGGATAATACAGATGGCGTTGGTTTAATAAGAGATCTCATGCTTCGCCAAAAAATATCGATTCGCAATAAGCGATTATTGATTATAGGAGCAGGTGGCGCAGTACGCGGTGTTCTAGGCCCTTTATTAGCAGAGCAGCCCGCTGAAGTTATCATAGCCAACCGCACAGAAGGCAAAGCACAACAACTTGCTAAAGAATTCGGTTCTCTTGGCTCTATTCAAACACGTTCGTTCGATAAATTAATGCAAAAAGATTTTTTTGATTTAGTCATAAACGCAACAAGTATTAACATACGGAAGAAAGAGATATTACCACTTCATCATACTTTATTAAAAAATGCATTTTGTTATGACATGTCTTATAGCCCATCAGAGACTGCTTTTATAAAACAAGCAAAAAATCAAGGCGCCATTGCTCATTGTGATGGCCTAGGCATGTTGATAGAACAAGCTGCAGAATCTTTTTATCTTTGGCATGGTGTGAGACCCGATACACAGATTACGTTCGCAACGGTTTGCAACATAGACACTTAAAATGAGTAACAGCCCACCCTATCGCTGTCATTGCGACTGCGAGCTTGCGCGGCAGGAAGCAACCTAGGCTTTTCAATGCTGCTTCCGAGCTTCGTGAATTATGCTAATGAGCTCTCAAAAGCCTGGGTTGCTTCCTGCCGCGCAAGCTCGCAGTCGCAATGACAAGGATAGGGGTTGAGCTATTACTAAAATGACTGTCTCAACTCCTCTTCTGTCAAAACACCATCTAACATAACATCCCAAGCATCATTCGGTACTTTAGCCACTTTCTGTGCTTCATACCCCAAACCCAATAGATAAGGCTTTTCAGCCACTTTTCGCTCCCGCTTAAATGTAAACGTGCGATCATAATAACCTCCGCCCATCCCTAACCTGTAACCACGCTCATCAAATGCAAGCAATGGCACGATCACCAAGTCCAACTTTTCTGTGGCAATTTTATCATTCGCTTCGGGTTCTAAAATTTTATAGCGATTCAAACGCAAAGGATCTTCTGGACGATACGCTGCGAACTCTAAAAAATGTGACTGCTTGGGGCACAACACAGGTAAATAACATTTTTTTCCTAAACGACAAATTTCTTGAATCAGAGGGGCACAATCAAATTCATCTTGTTGAGCAACGTAACAGGCAATATGTTGGCTTGAATGAAAAAGAGAATGGATAACTAATAATTGCTTGGCTGCTTGTGCTGCTGCGATACGCTGTTCAGTGGTTATAGCACGGCGCATAGCCAATAGTACTTTGCGCATATCATCTTTAGTCTGCAGGCTGCTCCTCCAACTCTAGTTGCACAAGTGCACTTTCCACTTTATTTTGTAATTTGATTAAGCGTTGATTAATCACTTGAGCATGCTGATTTTTCTGCTGCTCTAATGTCAATAACTGATGCGCCACATTCAGTGCGGTAATGATAGCAACCCGATCAAAATTTAAAACACCCGATGCACGTACCTCTCGCATCTTTTCTTCAAGATATTGCGCCGCACGCTGTAAAGAGTTTACTTCAGAAGTAGGGCATTTAATTTGATACGCTTTACCCATGATTTCAATTGAAGTATCGGTCGTGTCATTCATCCTTATAACCCCTCTAGCGCTTTGAGACGCGTGACCATACTCTCAATTTGAGTCACCACGCTCTTATGTTTGGTCAAAATATGTTCTTTCTCGCGGGCTAGCGACCGCTTGCCTTGCTGGATGTGCTGGTTCGACTCCGCTAAATGCTCTATTTTTTGCAGTAAGTGACGGATGCGCCGCTCTAACTGTTGAAACAATTCTTCCATGATACAAACCCTTTGTTACCCCACTTAAATCCCATCATGTTACTCTGGTTACACTCATTGATGCAATATCTAAAATCAGGTATCCTACCCGTCCCAAGCCAGGATATTTTCACTTAAAGAACATCCATGAATAAGCTCACTGAGCAGGTAGAGTGGCAAGCTCTACAAGCTCACGCAAAAGCCATTGCCCCTTATCGCATGCAAGATTGGTTCAACCAAGATCCGCAGCGTTTCTCTTGTTTTTCTTTGATAAAAGAAGGAATATTGCTGGATTATTCAAAAAATAGGGTAACGGCAGAAACGCTGCGATTACTAAGCAAACTAGCTAATGCAACTCATCTACCCCAAAAAATCAGTCGATTATTCTCTGGAGAATCCGTTAACAGCACAGAAGAACGTCCCGCGCTACATACTGCTTTACGCGCTCCCAAAACAGAATCTGTCATGGTGAACGGTCAAAATATTATTCCCACTGTACATGCCACTTTAGAGAAAATGCGCCTATTCACAGACAAAGTCCGCGATAAAACGTGGCGAGGCGTCACGGGAAAATCGATACGCCATATTGTGAACATTGGCATTGGCGGTTCACATCTGGGCCCTTTGATGGCTGTGTCTGCTCTCGCTGATTTTGCTAGAGAGGATTTACATTGTCATTTCATTTCCAATATTGATAGTGCGCATGTGCACGCAGTATTAAAACAAATTGATCCTGAGTCTACTTTATTTATTATTTCATCCAAATCATTCTCTACGTTGGAAACCATGACCAACGCCAAAACCCTATACCATTGGCTACAGACTCAGCTCAAAACGCGTGATATAACACCCCACTTTGTTGCCATCACTGCCGCCACTGAAAAAGCACTCGCTTTTGGCATTCCCAAAGAAAATATATTTGATCTGTGGGATTGGGTAGGAGGACGGTATTCAATTTGGTCGGCAATAGGCTTACCCCTGGCGCTACTGATTGGCATGGATCATTTTCTGCAATTTTTAGCAGGGGCACATGCTATGGATCAGCATTTCCAGCATGCTGAATTAACACAAAATATGCCTGTGCTCATGGGCTTACTCAGTATCTGGTACATTAATTTTTTTGGTGCTACACACCATGCTATCGTCCCTTATTCACACCTCTTAAATAACCTACGTTCGCACATTCAGCAATTGGACATGGAAAGTAACGGTAAAAGCGTCACATTTACAGGCGAGACAGCCGATTTCTTAACGGGCCCTGTTATCTTGGGCGAACAGGGTTGCAATGGACAACATGCGTTTCACCAATTATTTCATCAAGGCAAACACCTGGTGCCTGTGGATTTTATTTTAGTAGGAAAAGGAAAAAATGAGCTAGACCATCATCATGCTATTTTGGTTGGCAGCGGGCTCAGCCAAGCCAAAGCACTCATGCAAGGCAAATCTTATGCGGAAGTATTAACAGAGCTACCCCTTGAAAACAGCACCGCAGAAGAGCGGGAACAACTCGCGAAACATAAAGTTGTCCCAGGTAATCGACCCAGTAATCTTTTATTCCTCGATCAGTTAACACCTTACAATTTGGGTGCCTTGATCGCATTATATGAACATAAGACATTTGTCCAAGGCGCCATTTGGAATATTAATTCTTTTGATCAATGGGGTGTTGAATTAGGGAAAAGTCTCTTGCCCCCTATACTGGGTGCGTTAAATGCACAACACAATCTTGCTCATGACTCTTCAACTCAAGGATTGATACAACATTACAAAGCACTGAAGGAAAACAAATGAAACTCTCTTTTATCCACACACTCGTCCTGTGTTGTATACTAACGAGTTGTGGACAGTCTGGTCATCTCTATTTACCACCCAATGACTCAACCTTTACCACACCCTCTGGAAAATAAAGACCATGCTTAAATTTTGCAAAATGCACAGTCTAGGCAACGACTTTATGGTCATCGATGCTATTCGCCAAGTAGTCGACATTGAAAATATGGCCATTCCTGCACTGGCTGACCGACACCGAGGCATTGGATTTGATCAATTATTATTAGTAACCACTTCATCACGTGCCGATTTTGCCTGTCGCATCTTCAATGCAGATGGAAGTGAAGCTGAACAGTGTGGTAATGGTATGCGCTGCGTAGCACGTTTTGTGCAAGAAGCGCAATTGACGCAGAAAAAATCGCTGGTGATAGAGATTCGCTCGGGTCTTGTCAAAGTGATTGTCCATGATGACGATACTATCCAAGTCACCATGGGCGTACCCTGTTTTGAACCTGAAGCGGTTCCTTTCATCACTGAAAAAAAAGCGGCGCAATACACTATTTCGCTTGATCCAGCGGTTCCTGCCTTATCATTAACGGTTCTCTCTATGGGTAACCCACACGCTATTTTATGCGTACCCCATGTCAAAGAAACACCTGTGACAGAAATAGGCATGAAAATCGCCACACACCCCCGCTTTCCCAAAGGCACTAATGTCGGCTTTATGGAAATCATCAATCCTCAACAAATTCGTTTACGGACTTTTGAACGTGGTGTAGGCGAAACATTCGCCTGTGGGAGTAATGCGTGCGCAGCAGTAGTGGCGGGCATTCTTCATCATGGATTAGATCATGAAGTTGCCGTATTTCTTAATTATGGAAATTTGTCAGTCAAATGGATGGGGGGCAATACACCTGTCATTTTGTCAGGTTCTGCCACCTCTGTATTTTCTGGTATATGCTTTCTTGAATAAAATGTAGTATCATTTCAAAAAATTAAATGGATTTGATATTCAATGAAAAAACACTTTCTTACTAAAAACTATCTTAAAGTTATCCTGTTTGTTTTTATGATAATTTTCAACGCTGCTGCTGCAGAGACCCTGCCAACCAGAGTAGGGCCAGCGCCATCGTTACCAGGCAGCGCAGAACCAGGCCGAGTCACTACTAACTATCTGCCATCAAAAAATCAACCTGCACCGTTACGACAACCCTTCGCTGCGCAGCAAGAAAAACCAACTGCTCTTGGCCCGGAAGCAGAAAAAATTAAGTTCAAATTGACAAACATCATTCTCGAAGGAAATCACGTCTACTCAAACGCACAACTACTGCCCATTTATCAAAAAAAGCTAAATACCAAAATCAGTATTGCTGAATTGCAAAATCTAGTACAAGACATTACTAATTTCTATAGAAATAATGGCTATATCTTATCTCGCGCTATCCTTCCGCCACAACATGTCGAAAACGGCGCTGTTCGTGTCCGCATTATTGAAGGCTACATTGATAAGGTAAAAATCGTAGGAAACCCAAGGGGAGCACGAAAGATGTTGCTCGCTTACGGTGAAAAAATTTCAAGTAACCGTCCTACACAAATCAGCGTTATGGAAAAATATTTACGCTTAGCCAATGAAATTCCAGGCGTAGAAGTGAAAGCGGTTTTAGAACCTTCTAAAACTGAAACAGGCGCATCCGATATGGATTTGGCTGTACAAGAAGAAATAGTCAATGCTTCGCTTTCTTATGATAATTATGGCACTCTTTACATAGGCCCACTGCAGCTCACAGCTATGACCAGTGTCAACTCTATTTTCCGCTCTGGTGATAGCACACGTTTAACTTACCTGTCTGCTACACATGGCAAAGAACTACATTATCTCGATCTTGCTTATCAAACACCGTTGGGAACGAATGGGCTACAAGGGACGGTGGGGGGAAATCAATCTTTAACAACGCCTGGTTTAAATTTAGCACCCATTCAAACACAAGGTGTAGCAAATACGTATTACGCTTCTCTGCAATACCCTTTAATTCGCTCACGCTCGCAAGATTTAACACTGGATGGCGGCTTTACTTACCTGGACAGTAAGACCACTGTATTTTATAGAAATATATTATTATATAACGATCATATACGTCCTGTTCGATTTGGCGGAATTTATAATTTTGCTGATCGCTTTAACGGTACCAACTCAGCCCTTCTGCATATTGAACAAGGCTTAAATATTTTAGGCGCTAGTAGTAATCCCAACTCATTCACCACATCACGCTTTGGAGCGGATGGTATCTTTACAAAACTAAATGGACAAATTGCGCATATACAACCTTTCTTCAGTCGATTCTCATTTTATACTCTCGCTCAGCTACAATATTCCTTTAATCCACTCTTGTCTTCCGAACAGTTTGGCTTTGGCGGCAGCCAAGTGGGTCGAGGTTACGATCCTGCGGAAATATTAGGCGATCGCGGCGCAGCAGGAACCCTAGAGCTTCGGGTTGATACTTATCCAGAGTCATTCATTATGAAAACCATGCAGTTTTATACTTATTACGATGCTGGTGTTATTTGGAACATCAAAAATTTACCTAACATCAAACAAAAACAAAGTGCAACGTCAACTGGTGCAGGAGTACGTTTTGCCATTTCCAAATTGTTATCAGGCAATTTGATGTATACTCAAGTGTTAACAAAAAGTATTGCTTCTGAAACAATCGTGGGTCGAGGCAGAACGCCGAAAATTTACTTTAGCTTAGTAGCTTCAGTTTAATTTTGTCATCCCGCAAAAAACACGTCCTTTATTCTGTTTAGGAAAACAGATCTTTATTACGTGTTTTTGTGCCGGCAGCTATTTTGACCTGTGTTTTTGCTTTCTTATTGAGTCTGCTACCAGACCCCAATGGCACTACCCTAAGTAAATGCGGTCTTGCTTCAGTGGCAGAGCGTCATCCAGTAACGCCCCCCGTGCTTGATCGAAGCAATCGCGGCCGAAGGCGTTGCTGGGTAGGATCCAGTTTGTTAGCGGCTTAACAAAGTCACACGCTGAGCTGCTAAAAGACTGGATCCTACCCAGTATGCCGAATAAGGTTACTGCTTCTGTCTAGTGTGGGGCGGCATCCTGGATGACGCTCTGCCACTGAAGCAAGATTGAGTTTTACTTAGGCTTAAGGTAGTGCCATTGTTACCAGACCCCGCACAAATTCTCGTGATAGACCAGCGTGCTTGTCTATTTCTGTGGACGAGAATTTTGCGGGGTGACAGTGTCAAAAAAGTGATGCGGGTAGAATGACAATGGCGTTAAGAAATAATTTTCACCGTATCCGGCTTGACTAGATCGAGAAAAATTAATAACGCCACTTGCTCTTTTTCGCGAAGTTTATCAAATGAAGGGGCTTCAAACATTTGCTTTGCATGAGGAACCAGCGCATTGCTGGGAATAAAATCATCAATATTTTTTAAATAACTATTCCAAGTAAGACTAGGTTCCAGCTTGGTCATGGTCTGCTCTATTGGTTTTTTTAATGCGGCACATAAAAAAGCCAACAAACCACGATCCTCTTTTGTAAGAGTTTCTATATATTCTCTACATTCTCTTTCATTGCCCCACGCTTTCCACGCCTGAAGCAAAGATAAAAATTGAGGGTGCTCAGAGAGTCGTCGCATTTCAACCCACGATAAAATTTTAGAAACAGCCAATGCTTGTAATTTTCTTAATTGTTCTGGTGAAAATTGACGATGCTCAATAGGGACATATGTTTCTGCACTTTCCATATGTTCTTTATTTTGCTCACGAATTTCATGCACAATGATATAGATACTATTACTTGCTTTTTTAATTGCATCACTAAAAATGCCGAAACGTTCGTCATGACTGGGAAATCGCTGCATTAATTGCTGAAAAATGCGATGAATACGCATCGCCGTATTACAACTGAGCACACCGGCATCCCCTTCTGGGAATAAATCAGCATTGTCCATCAATGCACTGATCACATTAGGCACGTTCTGAGTCGCTATTTTATAAGACGTTAAGCTATCCAATAAATCCAAAAATGGAGGAATACGCTCATCTTTATTAAGGCGCGCTAACGCTAGCGCAAAACCTTCTTCATCGGATGTTAATTCAAGAATGGCATTCATTTCAGCGTCAGAAATAGAACCGCTTGGAATAGAGAGGCGGAAATAAAGATCAAAAATATCCAGCGTGCAGATACGTTTATTTTTTCGAGCCAATGCTTCAGAATGATAAAATGTCGCCTTGGGTTCGTAAACACGACGTAACCGTGGAAACAAGCGCATTAATAATTGCAGCAATAAATCCCGTGGTAGATTTTCTGTACGGCCAAGGATCTCATCACAACGCAACTTGTCTTCTGCTAACTTCTCCGCATCGAAATCATAAACACTTTCGGCTAAATCAGTAAATAAGTCTTTGTTATCTCTCACGCCACAATACACTTTAGGCTCAAATACTTCAATCGCTGTGATTGCAAAAAAATCGACGGGATTAACTAATTCTTTTACCCAAGAAAAACCGAAGCTAAGTGTGTTCACATAACGAGTAATATCGCGACAGTTTTCAAAAAAATATTTGATCGTTGAATAATACATATCAGACCACGCCTCGCTATCCCAACTGCTTTCTGGCACAACGACAAATAATTTATTCAATCGATCAAGCAATATTTTCTCTAAATCTTGTTTAGAAATGTCGGGGATTTGAAAGGGCAGTTGGATCAATTTTTCTAAATACTCAGCGCCACCTGTCCCATGCAACCGATTCATGGCACCTATGATATTTTCTTTGTCCAGCGCCAACACATAGACCGTATTAGCGTAATCACCCATCGATTTGACTATTTGAAAAATTTGGTTGATTTCACTGTCCACTAGACGGGGGATATTGTCGATGAAAATAATAATTTTATGCTTTTGCTGTTTAAGCAACTCATTTAATTCCGCTTTAATCATCGTTAAATCACGCCCTGATTCCCACCCCGACGCTTCTTCAATAGCATGTTGCGATTTTAACAAATGCTTTAGCCAAGAAGATTTAGGACGCAATATTTTAGGTACAGGTTTATGCGTAAAAAAGGAAACATATAATTCTAGCAAGTGAATAATTTTCTTCGAATTTTCAAAGTATTCTGCATGCCGCATTTCGGAAGACAGGCGACGGAAAAAACTATAGACCAACTGATCTTGGCCTGAATAACTCCAAGGGCTAAAATTTAAGATAATTGGCCTTTCAACATCAAACATATTGCCGGAGGCAAAATGCAATTCTTCTAGTGTCAAATTGATAACGGAGGTCTTACCTGAGCCCCAGCCACCATTCAAACCAATGACTAAGCTTTCTGTATCTTTATGGTCGAGAATACAACGTGCAAGGGATTTAGCAAATACCGTCCTTCCTAGACGGTCTTGTTCGTTTTTCTGAATAGGGCGGTCAGCATCGAACATGCGGGGACTCCTTAATAGATCCATTATATAACTATTTGCACCCTTTGGGCATATTGGGCAGATAGAGTCTGTTATCATAACAAAACGGTAGTACAATCAATACAAATACGCTGCGAAGACCTTCGACACTGCCTGATCATTGCGAGCGGGAGCAAATCAACCTAGGCTTTTCGAGGCTGCTTCTTAGGATTTCAAGTTCTAATCCGCTCTGAAAACCTAGATTGCTTCGCTCCGCTCGCAATGACGGAGCACGGAAGACATCTCAAAATAAGCTCCTTTCCTGTTAATAAAATATTGTGTAATACCCTTAAAATATAGTAATATTTGCCCCGAATACAAAACGGTGAGGAGGCCATTCTTAAAATGGCAGCAAAAAAGATAAAAGAAAAAGATAAGCCCTGGCATTCTGCCGTAAAATGGTTAAACAGATTCGCTAATGGCGCGAATTTGGGTATTCTGATCCATATCGCTCTCACTTTAATACCTCCTTTAGCTGCCATCAAGGTAGTAGCGTTTATAGCTCATATTATTACATCAGGAACAGATCCGTTTATTTATGTTTGCAAAGGAATTAACAGAATAACGCGTCATATTGGCCGAGGAAAGGGTGTCACCTTTCTCGAAGAAACTTATGGCCTCCATGATAAACAAAACACAGCAGATGTAATTAGTGGTATTTTATTTGGGATTGCAACAACCGCATTTGTTTTGAGTCATTTTATACCTTTTTTAGCACCTGTTGCATGGCTTGCAGGGTTAATAGGTACAGGTATTAATATTTATTTTGATGAAACATTTCCAGCACAACAGGCAGCAAAAGATAAAAACCCCGATGAAGAAACAGACCGTTATTATAAGGATCATTTTTATGAATCAAAGTTTTTCTCCTTACTCCTTTTGTGTTTATTTGTATATCTACCTTGCCATTCAGCAGTAGCATCCCATTTGTTTTCCTCGCATAAGATTACTGAAGACGCATTGAAGAGCATTGCAGTCATAGGCAGCGCTTTAGTGGTTGGACTCAACGTAATAAGAGGCATTGGAGCTTGTTTCGGTGGCTATCAGAGATTGCCGGGGTTGAAAGAAAAAATGGCAGTGGAGATAGCCGGTTCTACCAAAGAAAACCTAACCAAGAATGCTGAAATGACAAGACGCTTGTCAGCTAACAAGTCACCAACACAGTCTGTAACAACGACATGCCCTACAAAACAATCCACATCACCATGGTCGTCGCCTCCAGTTACTCCTCGGCTTTTATCTCCTATTATCCTTACTTCCGATGACTCTCCCAGAAGAGGTTTCTGTAGATTAGGTTAAACCCACGCCTAAGCGCTATGATCGCACCCTCTGTTACCTGTTGTGTAACAACAGCCCACCCAAGTTAAGGGTTCTGTTGCGTCACTGTTTCGCAGTGTCACCCCGCAAAATTCTCGTCCACAGGAATAAACAAAAACACGGATCTATCACGAGAATTTGTGCGGGGTCTGGTAACAATGGCACTACCTTAAGTAGAAATGCAGTCTTGCTTCAGTGGCAGAGCGTCATCCAGGATGCCGCCCCACACTAGACAGAAGCAGTAACCTTATTCGGCATACTGGGTAGGATCCAGTCTTTTAGCAGCTCAGCGTGTGACTTTGTTAAGCCGCTAAAAAACTGGATCCTACCCAGTAACGCCTTCAGTCGCGATTGCTTCGATCAAGCACGGGGGGCGTTACTGGCCAGGATGACGCTCTGCCACTGAAGCAAGACTGCATTTACTTAAGGTAGTGCCATTGGGATCTGGTAACAAACTCAATAAGAAAGAAAAAGCATAGGTCAAGATAGCTACCCGCACAAAAACACGTAACAAAGATTTGTTTTCTTAAACAGGACAAGGGACGTGTTTTTTGCAGGATGACAAGTTAAAAAACATCACAAAGACCTGTTTTCTTAAACCGGACAAAGGACGTGTTTTTTGCGGGACAGGCTATAACAGATAACAATGCCCATCCAGAATAGTATAAACAGGACAACCATGCAGAACGCGTCCTGCGTACGGTGACCAACCGCATTTTGTTTTTAAATTTTTATCTATCACTTGTACTTCTTTTTTTAGATCAACCAATACAACGTCATGATTAAGAGGTAAGTTAAAAATTTCCCTTGCACGCTTAGAAGTCAAAGAAATAATTTCTTCCAAACTAAGCAAATTTTCATAATGCGCGTTTAATAATAAAGATAAGGTCGTTTCAATACCGGGCATACCGGAAGGGCATTCTCCATACGGCTTTTCTTTTTCAGTGAGCGTATGTGGCGCATGATCAGAACCAATTGTGTCTATAACGCCAGAGTGAATTGCATCAAATAAAGCGGAGCGATCAGCAGCCAAACGCAATGGCGGGTTGACTACCGCTTTACCTTTCAAGACAGGATAGACAGTCGTATCCAAAAATAAATGATGCGGCGTTGTTTCCGCATACACCGGCAAACCAGCTTGTTTGGCGCGATCGATTAAACGAATTTCTTCTTGGCTTGAAACATGTAAAATATAAAGTTTGGTCTGATAGCGTTCAGTCAAGGTAATTGCTTTTTTGACAGCGCGGCAAGCGACTTGCACATTACGGATTTCAGAATGTGCTGCATAATCCTTTCTATCTTTAAATTCTGCCTTCCGTTGCTGCAACAAATGCTCATCTTCCGCATGTACAGCAACTAATAAATTATTTTCTGCCGCAATACGAAAAACTGTTTCCAAACTCTCGTCGTCATCAATCACTAAATTACCAGTACTGCACCCCATGAAAACTTTAATGCCAATGATTTGATCTTTCACCTGAGCGATTTCATTTAAATGGTTTTTATCCGCACCAAAAAAAAGTTGGTAGCGCAAAGGAATACCCACTTCCTGTAACTGAGCATCAATCAATGCTTTTTTGTCTCGTAAATACGCTTGTGTAATGGTCGGAGGCGACGTGTTAGGCATATCAAATACAGTAGTATAACCGCCACGAATAGCTGCTTGGGCCGCGGTACGCCAATCTTCTTTATACTCATGGCCGGGCGTGCGAAAATGCACATGCGGATCAATCAAGGCGGGCAATAAAGTCAGACCACTGTCATTAATTGTTATTTCTTGTCCGCTCACGATAGCGGGCACATCCACTAACGCGCCATAAATATCTTTGGCTTTCTCAATTCTAATCATCCAATGCTAACCTTTACCTGATCTCGATCAAATGCTTTTTCACAATAGTGACAAAGCAATTTGACTTGCTTACCTTGGTCTTCGACATGAAACACACTCTCAACAGATTCATGATGTGTAATACACGCCGGATTAGCGCAAAGAAAAATACCCGCAATTGTTTTCGGCAAATGCGTCGTAATTTTTTTAACAACTTCAAAATCTTTGATAATATTAATCGTGGCTTCAGGAGCAAAAATGACTACTTCATTAGCTTCATCATTGGTCAATACACGATTTTCAATTTTCAATAAATCTTTCAACCCAATTAACTTGCTAGGCAAGTTAAGCCCCATGGTAATTTTATTCTTACTTTGCAATACCTCGAGCAAACGCATAATTCGCGGCGCTTGCCCAGGACGGATATGATCAATCACAGTGCCATTTTTGATCGCAGAAACAGGGAGTGTTTTGCTCATGATAGTAGCTTCTCATTGAGTAATAAGGCCAACAGGGCTTGACGCACACACACGCCATTAGCTGCTTGAATAAAATAATGTGAATACGGCGTCTTATCTACGCCAATATCAATTTCATTGACTCTGGGCAAAGGATGCAATACTTTTAAGTTCGCTTTGGTTTTGACATTGCTTAATAATGCAGGCGTTAAAACATAATTACTTTTGGCTAATTGATATTCTGCTTCAGAAAAGCGTTCTTGCTGAATACGGGTCAAATACAGAATATCCACCTTAGGTAATACTTCCTCCATAGAACGATGAAAAGAAAAACGCACCCCCTGTTTTTTTAATGCATCACAAATAGATTCTGGTAAAGCTAATTCTTCGGGTGAAACGAGGTAAAGGCGCACATCAAACAACATACACACCTGAGCAAACGAATGAATGGTGCGCCCATATTTTAAGTCGCCGACGAGGGCTATACTTAAACCATCCACGCTTTTTTGGCATTCTTGAATGGTAAATAAATCAACTAATGCTTGTGTAGGATGCTGATTAGCACCGTCACCCGCATTAATGACCGGCTTAGCAGATACTTCAGCCGCTAAACGCGCTGCGCCTTCCCGTGGATGCCGAATCACAATTAAATCGGCATATTCCGAAATAACCCGGATAGTATCCTGTAAGGTTTCACCTTTCTTAGTAGAAAGCACTTCATCACTCGAAAAGCCTATATTATTTCCGCCGAGACGCAATGCAGCTGATTCAAACGACAATCGTGTGCGAGTAGATGCTTCAAAGAAGCATTGTGCCACTATTTTACCTTGTATGCGTTGAGAACCCGGATTTTGCTTTAACTGCTTAGCTGTTTTTAGAATGAGTTGAATTTGCTCAAGCGATAAATCTTTAATAGACAAAATATCGTGCTCGTAAAGCGAATTAATCATCGTTAGTGACCTCAACTAATTTGTTGTCGACCCATCGCACTTGGACATTTGCTTTTGGTTTTGTATTATGTTGGAATTGGCGGATGAAGGACAGAAATATTATGAACCACAAACCGCTTATTCTTTCACTCTACCAAATCGGCGCCATTAAGTTTGGTGATTTTACCTTAAAGAGTGGAAAAAAATCGACTGTTTACCTCGACTTACGGCAAATTATTTCATTTCCTGATGTATTGCGCGCGGTCGCTGAAACAATTTGGCAACAAGTGAACGACAATCCCGTCGATGTCATCTGCGGCGTTCCTTATACTGCTTTGCCTATTGCCACTTGTATTTCTCTTAAACAGGAAATACCCATGGTCATGCGGCGAAAAGAACCCAAAGAATACGGTACCAAGCAACGCATTGAAGGCACATTCAAAGCAGGCCAACAATGTTTAATCATTGAAGATATTATTACCACCGGCAGTAGTATTTTAGAAACAGCCGCTGATATTGAAACGGCTGGGTTAAAAATAAAACATGTCGGCGTATTGATCGATCGAGAACAAGGTGGAAAAAGGAACTTACAGCAACGCCAATACAGTTTGCATGCCGCTTTTACCTTGAAAGAAGTTTTTAATACGTTACTGGCTGCCAATATATTGCCAGAAAATGAACGCACCATTGTCAATGTCTTACTGCATGAAAACACATAAACGACTGTCCTATGCTGAGCGCGCTGCGCTATGTACCAACCATATTGCGCAACAACTATTCTCTTTGCTTAATAAAAAAGAAACGAATTTGGCGTTATCTGCCGATGTTACGTCCTGCGCTGCATTACTTGAGTTAGCTGATAAACTTGGCCCGGAGATTTGTGTCTTAAAAACACATGTGGATATTTTGACGGATTTTACTCAGGATTTTACGCATCAATTAGTGAAATTAGCGCAAAAACACGAATTTCTTATTTTTGAAGACCGTAAATTTGCCGACATTGGCAATACAGTCAAAAAGCAATATCAACAAGGCATCTACCATATTGCAGATTGGGCTGACATAGTGAATGCACATACTTTGCCAGGGCCTGGTGTGATTTCAGGACTTGCAGAGGTAGGGCTGCCAAAACAACGTGGCCTGTTGCTCCTGGCAGAAATGAGCTCGGCGGGTAATTTAATTAACGCCGATTACACTCAAAAAACGTTACGCATGGCAGAACAATTTCCTGAGTTTGTTTTGGGTTTCATTTCTCAGAAAAAAATATCAGCCGATCCTTGGTGGTTATATATGACGCCAGGTGTACAGTTAGCCGAAGGAAAAGATCCGCTAGGCCAGCAATACATAACGCCTGCAAAAGCCCTGCAAGAGCATGAAAGCGATATCATCATTGTTGGACGTGGGATATTGCAAGCCAGTGACCCGCTGCGCGAAGCGCAAAAATACCGCCAAGCAGGGTGGGATGCTTATTTAGAGGGTCTGTGTAACTGATCAACCCGTGCCACTAACATTTTCAAGCGTTTCACTTCATCCGGCGAAAATTCTTTATAGTAATTAGTGCCCACATTAAGACAGAAGTACACTTTCTCACTCATCCCTGCAATAAAATCACGGCCTGACAACTCCACATATCTCATTTCGTTTATGTGCTCGCCCGCCCAGGCACGCAAGCGTTCCACTGTATCGAATGCCAACAGGAAATGGTTTGCATCGATCGTGGCAAATAAAGGGGTAAAAGGCTCCTCCTTATCTCGGCTTGGCTCTTTTGTAACAGGAATCACTAGGTGAGAACGCAACAGAGTCAGATAAACCCTATTCACTTCCTCCTGTTGGCCTTCACTTGCAAATGCCGCCGCAATTACTTGATCTAATTCCGTCATACAGCGCTCCTCTCGTCGTTTTTTGTAGAGTAGCATTAATTAATCTGCCTATTCAAATGGAGTATTGGCGAAGTTTTAGGTACAATGCGCTTCTTGCGATAATCAAGGCAAATGAGGCTATTATGATTCATGAAAAATATATTAATCTATCTACCTCAGAACTAGTCAATATGGCATTGGCTAGAAAAGAGGGCGTGCTGGCTGCCAATCAGGCTTTAACTGTCACAACGGGTGCGCGCACAGGACGTTCCCCTAAAGACAGATTTATTGTTAAAGACGCCTTAACTGAAAACACAGTGGATTGGAACACAATTAATCAGCCCATCGACTCAGAAAAATTTTCTGCCTTATGGCAACGTGCCTCTGATTACTTACAAACCAAAGATTGCGCTTTTGTTTCTTACCTTAAAGTGGGTGCGGAAGAAAAGTTTGCTTTAACTGTCAAAGTGGAAACAGAACTGGCTTGGCATAACCTCTTCACCCACATTTTATTCATCCGTCCTGAAGAACCTATCCAAGCCGATCAACCTAACCAATGGACTCTGCTTTGTGCACCCGGTTTTAAAACAGATCCAACACGAGATGGCGTGAATAGTGATGCAGCTGTTATCTTGCACTTTTCTGAACGACGTATCTTAATTTGTGGCACGTATTATGCTGGTGAAATGAAGAAAGCCATGTTTTCAGTATTAAATTTTCTCTTACCACAGCATGAGATACTCCCGATGCATTGCGCTGCCAATGTTGGGAAAGACGGTAAAACGGCTTTATTTTTTGGTTTATCCGGTACGGGTAAAACCACTCTATCCGCTGATCCAGAACGTTATCTCATTGGAGATGATGAACACGGATGGGGTCAAGAGGGTGTATTTAATTTTGAAGGCGGTTGTTACGCAAAATGTATCGATTTATCACGAGAACGTGAGCCTGTGATTTGGGATGCCATTCGCTACGGATCAGTGATGGAAAACGTCGTGCTCAACTCCAAAACAAAAGAACCTGATTACAGTGACATAAGCTTAACGCAAAATACGCGCGCCGCTTATCCACGGGAATTCATTCCCCTGCGTGTCGAAGCCAATAAAGCGAATCAGCCACATGCCGTTTTGTTTTTAACTTGCGATTTATACGGCGTACTACCACCGGTAGCACGACTTACCAAAGAGCAGGCGGCTTATTATTTTTTAAGTGGATATACGGCGTTAGTCGGCAGCACGGAAGTGGGACAAGGCACTGATATCAAGCAAACCTTCAGTACTTGTTTTGGCGCACCCTTTTTCCCTCGAGCCGCTCGCGTCTATGCTGATTTATTAATGAAACGCCTAGAGAATTGGGATGCGCAAGTCTACTTAGTCAATACAGGCTGGACGGGTGGCGCGCATGGGCAGGGCGGCAGCCGATTCTCTATTCCAACCACACGTGCTGTTGTACGCGCCATCGTCAATGGTGATTTACGTGATGCGCAATATGACGTATTGCCTGGATTTAATCTCGCCATTCCCAAAAAAGTGGAAGGGGTCGATACAACCGTGCTTAATCCACGGCACGCGTGGGGCAATGAACAAGCCTATGACAAATGCGCCAAATTGCTCATAGAAAAATTTACTGAAAACTTTAAAAAATTTGATGTGAGTCATTCAATCCGCCACGCTGGACCTCACATTGATTAACATCACAAAAAATATCGCGGAAATAAAACAGCAAATAGTCGATGACGAAGTTTTATTTTCGCGAGTGCCGGGCTCTGTTTTCTTGTTAGCTGTTAGTAAAGGACAATCAATAGAGAAAATTGAACAAGCTATCTCAGCAGGTCAACTGGCTTTGGGTGAAAATCATTTACAAGAAGCACTGCCCAAAATAACCGCGCTTGCCAAAAGAAATTTAGAATGGCATTTTATCGGCTTACTTCAACGCAATAAAACTAAAAAAATTGCTGAACACTTTAGTTGGGTACATAGCATCACTGATATACACATTGCTAAACGACTCAGCGAACAAAGACCTTTGCACTTACCCCCTTTAAATGTTTGCCTACAAATCAATGTCAGCCAGCAACCAGGCAAAGCAGGTGTTCCTATCACTGAAGTCACGGCACTCGCTCACGCTTGTGCAGCGCTCCCCCATTTGAAGCTACGCGGCTTGATGACGGTTCCTCAACTCAAAACAACGTTTGAAGAGCAAAGAGCGGAGTTTAAAAAATTAAGCGCCGTGTTCCATGCGTTGAACGATAATCAACTTCATCTCGACACATTGTCTATGGGTATGTCAAATGACATGAAGGCAGCGATTGCTGAAGGGGCCACCATTGTCAGGGTGGGTACTGCTATATTCGGGATGAGGCATGTTATACCATAAAAATGGACAATCGCTATCTTATGACCATTATTCAACAAAATTAACGTGCGTTTGCCCTGATCCAACCGGCCATATGTGGGCTTTGTCCTACAGGTCTACCCGCTGATTGCTTACGCATAAAATCGGTTTCTTGCTGTAAGCTTATAACGCTTGGGCTAACGGGCTTAAACCTAAATTCGGCTCGTCTGATTAAAATAACTACATCACCAGGAGCCATTAATCTATGCAATCTTCCTCTCCCGATTTCCAGGTTCAATTTACAGTAACCATTCCTGCCATTGAGCCACAAGGATTACAATTTGATCCTGATGTCGATTCAGGTGCGGATAGAACAGAATTAGGCCGGGGTGCTTTTGGTATTGTGTATGCAGGCCACTACCGAGGTCAACCTGTCGCCATTAAAACACTGCATGTCACCACCCCTAAAGTAGTGAAATCACTTTACGAAGAAGCGGCTGTCATGTTTAGAACAGCTTCGCCTTATACGGTTAAACTCCAAGGCATTTGTTCTACACCTAAAGTCACCTCTCTTGTCATGGAACGGATGTTAGGCGGCTCGTTATTTCACTTATTGCAAGATGAAACTAAAGAACTGCCCTGGGTTTTACGTTACCGTTTAGCGTATGAAATTGCGGAAGGGATTGGGGTGTTGCATGGACAAGGTATTTTGCATCGCGATTTAAAAAGTTTAAATGTGCTGTTGGACGAAGAACAACACGCCAAGATCACGGATTTTGGGTTTTCCAAATTACGTGGTCAAGTGACTTCGATAGCAGGGTCTTCGCATAAACAATCGTTAGGTACGTTAGTTTATAAATCACCGGAGCTTATGGAGGCAGAGAGTGATTCAGATGATGATGACGAAGCCAAACAGCTCATCTCCTATACCCCATATTCCGACATTTATGCTTATGGCATGATTTTGTGGGAGATCGCAACCCGTCGCATTCCTTTTGAAGGCAAGAGCCAGAGAAAGATTGAAAAGCGAATACGAAAAGGCAAACAAGAAGCGATTCCTGCGGATTGCCCGAAAGAGTTTGCAGAATTAATTCAGGCCTGCTGGGCAAAGGAGCCAGGTCAACACGGCCGTGTACAGATAAGTTAGTAGCACACGTGAAGGCACTCTATAAAGCTGCCCTGGCTGCGCAAATGGCTCAAGAAGCAGAGGGAAATGAAGAAAAAAACACACCTGCACCGGTATCCTGGTATATCTATCCTGCTATTCGCACCGCAGCAAGCAAAGAAATTGCAGCAACAGGGAAGCTCTATGCATTATTACCTGCGGGGAAGTATGATATTGAAAAAGTCATTTCTTCGTATCAGCTTTGCCCTGTGCCCGGACAAAACATTAAACGTGTTCAAGTGATTTATAATCCACGGCTTAATAGAAAATTTGGTTTAGAACTCAATACATTAAATGCAAAACATAATAAACCCGCTTTCAATGCTCATTGGCGGAATGAACAAGGCCAACAAGGTGCATGGCGTGATACGACACATCAGCTCTTGGAAGTATTGGCTAAGCCTCATCGAGATGTGCAGAATCCTCACGTAAAAATCTTACCTATGTGGCACGCTACCAACGCGCAAATATTACCGAGCCTGTTTGAAACGGGATTTGCAAACTTAGCGATGGTCGATACAGGATTTTTTGGCAAGGGGATTTATTCAGCAGCCGAAGCGCGGTATTCACAAACCGTGTATGGAAAAATGTATGCCACGCCTGCGCTCCTCATGAATTGGGTAGCGAGTTTTTCTGCTTATCCTGTCATTGACGGTGATATGGGAAAATTACAGGGGGGAGCAAACCTTGGTAATTACGATGCGCATTTTATTCCCGTACGGCCTTTGAACCCTCAAGACCCGGATGAAAGTGTGTTTTATCCTTGCAGAGTCGGTGAAAAAGCAACCTATACAGAAATGGTTGTTTTTCAGTCAGCACAATGCTTGCCACGTTATTTGGTTGAGTTGCAATCTGATTTATTAAAAACTCCACAAGAAATCGAAGAAGCGAAACTCAAACACGCAGCAGAGCAAGTGCAAAAAGCCAACGCCAAGCAACAAGCAGATGACATGGAGAAACAGCTTGTGCAACAAGCGTTGGAAGCCGCTCAAAAACAAGCAGCATTGCTTGAAAAAGAACAGGAAAAAGAAAAAATAAAAGCAGAACAAATCGAAGCGGAGAAAGTCGCCACAAATTTAAATGGTATAAAACCTCTTGGGTTAAATGAAGAAAAAGGAGGATTGCAACAAGCAGAAATAGAAGATAGGCCAGATGAAAATGATTTATTATTTATGGAAGATAAGCAACCTAATAACGATGAAACAATTGCAAGCAATAACGGAGAACAGCTTTTACAGGAGGGAGAGAAAAGGAAGCCTAGTCTTGTTAATCCCCGAAAGTATGTTACAGAACACCAGTGGATTGTTTCTTTGCTTAATACAGATGGTGTTGTAGCTGGGCTAAAAGGGGCTGGACACGTCAAAATGCTGATTGAAGGCATTGAAAAATCAAGTCATCATCATTTTTTCAAATTTTATTTTAGAATATGCGATATAATACCTGACTTAGTAGAAGATGATAATAGCTTGATTAATAAGAAAGGGAGGATCATCGATGTACAATGTCTTAAAACAGTGCCGGCAAACGTGGATTACAAAAAATCTCCTTCTCGCTCTTACATAGTCACTCCGTTGGACGCAAAAGCAATCGTGGCGTCGGTGGAAAGAGATCGCGCTATTTGCCAAGCTGCGCAAACAGGAAATGGTGAATATCCTCTTTATCAATCGGTTGGAACTCACCATGTTTTATCTGATGCTGGGATGGGACATAACTCCGCAAGCTGGTGCGTTGAAAAATTAGCTTTAGCTGGAATTGATTTAACTAATCGAGCGTCAAAGGCGAAGAAAGTGACAAGCCCTTGTGTCATATGTTAAGAAGAATTAATAAAGGTCATTGGATTAACTTAAAGTTCATCATACATTTTTACGATAACATGACAAACGGTAGCTTTAGCTGTGGACAATAAATAGAGAGTACCCCTATGCTGGATTGGTTGCATCATAAAATAAAAAATCTAGCTGAAGAAGCTTGGCATGTATTGCGAAAAGAGTGGACGATCAGTATCGATGAATGGAGTAGTCGGTATGATGAATGGTATCAACCTTTCTTTGATATTTTAAATAAAATATGGAGGATAGGTTTTTATTTAACAGCGGGTGTAGGTCTTTTTATTTTATCTCTTCTCTGTCTTCCTCTGGCTTTTTTCGCTTCTTCCCCCCGCACGTTTTTACAAACCGTTGGCAGTATGTTTTTGACGAGCGCTGTTTACTTCGCTTGCGGCATAGCAGAAGTTTTAACCATTCCTTTGCTGTTGTGCAAGATTCCCTATCGATCATACTTAATCACGCAACAGCCTAAAGGTAAAGGCGCCAAAGCAGAAAAAAAAATAAACGCAATGATAGACAAAATAGAAGAATCAATCATACGCTGCTTTGAACAAGATGCAAAACATCTGCATTATTTTTGTAAAAGATATAATCCACGTTATTACGTAACTGGCGACTCAAACCAAGCCTATTGTGCATCACCGTTGGGGCAGGAAGCGATAAAAGCATTTCATACCCCCGAAATACAAAGTTCTTTATCAGATGAAACAAAAGCATTGATACGCGATAATCCCAAAAAGTTGTTTTTTGGATTTGTCCAACGTCAAGTGGCTAAGAATATAGAGTCTGTTTATTTTCATATAGCACAACTTGCTGTCATGATCGGACAAGGCGATCCTGAAGAGTGGTGTTTCCCACACCGATACCGACCGCAGCACTATATCTGTTTCCCACCGCATAGCGAAGGACTGTATTCAGAAAAATACTCTCATTTTCATCACTGGAATGATTATCATGAAAATAATCCTAACAAAAAACAGCAGATTGAATCATTACTCACCCAACTGAGAAAATATACTACAGATCATGCCGACACACTGTTTGAGTTGCGATTTCGCTTTATCTTTTACGGTGAAAATTTTTTTAATTCTAGTGCCCCCCGTTATACCTATTTCAATCGCGATCGCCTTAGAACGCTACCACGAGCAAAGCTAGAAGAACAGGCAGCCCGAATCAAAGCAGAAGATTGGCCATGGCTTTTTGGTGAAAACGCCATACAACTCCCCTTGCCTCATCGATATTACGAGCAGGATCCACTAGGTAAGGCTTGTATTCGATTTCAACCCTGCCCTCTTCCTCCACCGCCTCCTTTTCCGACTATTTTTTCTACGCTGAATACCATCAGACCGAATGCTTGGCAGCAAGAAGTGGAACGTTTGTTACTCAAAAGCAAGGCACTGTCGCGTGATTCATTTAATATAGTCGCTGAGTATGTGGGCTATCATCCCGGTGGCAGGAGCATGCATCATGTCTTTTTTAAACCTGCCTCTCTGCACCCCAACAAGGTACGTATAAAAAATGAAGATAGCAAAGCACAAGATACGGATCATGATGTGAGACCATCCTTTAATTTAGAGAGGTAACCTAACCCATGGAAAGCGCTTCTTTACTGACAGCAAACGGAGCCTTTGTCAACATTTATGGTGCCCTAGAAGAAGAGGGTAGCCTGCCTAGACCCCAACGTTTTTCTAATGAAAGGAAAGAAGGACACAAAGAAATAGGGCATATAAGCGATGTCCCCTTATTATGTGAGCAGCTGCCGAACGGCAAGACGATCTTTTTTTCAGAAAAAGCAGTGGCAGGGAAAGGCGACTGTGGTTTTATTAGTTTAGGTATCACACGAAAAAAACTCGTTAACTGCTTAATGCCTTTAATGGCAGAGCGAAGCGCACGACGCACGCTAAGAAAAGAAATTCAGCAAGCAGTCGAAACAGGCGAATTTAAACGCCCCAAATTACAGTCTCTCCTTCAAACAAGAACAACATTCATGACATGGTATGATGAAAAGACACGTCATATAAAAGAAAAATTTCCCTCTGCGCACATAGACTCTACACAAACACAAGAAGAACAAAGAAAGAGCTTAATAGACTGGCTAGAACAACAAGGCGAACAAGAAGAGGCAGCCACCCTGCGATACATCAAAAGGTCTTGCCGAGAGATAGAGCGTACATTCAAAGAGACTTGTCAAAGCAAGAAAATAGCAAAAGCCTATATCACTGAATTAGGAAAAAAAATATGGCTTGGCTATCAAAGTGCGTTACTGTATGCAACACACAACCGTATAAGCCTTTATATTTGGCGAAAAAGAACGAATAAACAGCAAGTTGTTTTAATGCATCATTATGAAGATGATCAGCCCCGACAAGTTATCCATATGCTACACACGCAACGGTATACGCACTTTAATTTACTTGTAGAGCGGCCGCCACCGATCATACAACCTATTTCTAGCGTAGAGGAGAATAAAGCACATCACACACTGGATGTAAGGCAGTCGCCTGTCGTACAAAATGCTTCCGGTGGAAAGAACAATGAAGCGAATGATACGCTGGATAGGGCGGTCGTTATTTATATATGGAAACCTGCATATGCGAATAACGACGACCACGATTGGCGCCATAGTACAACGGGGCATGCGAGTATAGAGTTAGGTGAATTCGGTAAAGACGAGGAGGATCCTCCTTACATCAGCTTATACCCTCCAGAAACAACGTGCGGTTGCTGCTCTAACGAGCCATTCCACCTGCAAGATAGGAGAACCGAGATATTAGACTCACATAATTTAGAAGAAAATACGTGCTCTTGTTCACAAGTACTTTCTCGCATTTTTTGCTGTTGCCTGTGGATTTGTCAAAGCAAGAGCGCAGAACAGACTACTCACGATGAAGAATTTACTATTGAAGGACTTGATGTGAATGCGATGAAAGAGGCATTTGAATCATTCGAACAAAATGCGCGTTCGAAATATAATTGTGTATGCAATAGTCAGCATGAATATAACTGCTCAGAGCTCACTGTTAATTTATTAGCGCACGGCGGATTACCCCTTACTGAAATGCTCGATATGACAAGAGCCAGAAAAGGATGTTGTAGGCGGACTCAGGAATTGATGCTGTATCTCCTCTTTCCTATTAGCATAGCCATATTAGATTATTTCGCTTATAAACTAGAAGACTACCTTGAACCCCATTACAGTTGGAGCTTGGCCAATTTGTTTCGTGATAGCGTTAATCTGACTAAGTTACCTGTTTGGTGTTTTTGGATGTTTTATTTATACATTAATCTGTCTTTATGCAATACCGAACGCTCTGTTTTATGCAAGGATATCATGAGGGTCTTTTTATGCATATCGGGTGCCATGACTTTTATAGCCCTCTGCTTTGGTAAAAATTTTATTTTAGAACTTACATCTACTGCTATAAAAAACGAACTCTTTGATGCGAGTATGCGTCTGGTGGGCGTGACCATCAGTGTCATTACCTCTATTAAACAGAGTTGCACTCAATTTGTAGTGACTCCTGAAGAGTTAAGTCGCGTATTGAAAAGGCTACCTGACGCTCTCAGAGAACAAAGAGACCGAGCAAGGGGCGCAAAAGGTGATGCAGCCAGAGCAAAAGAAGCGCTGTATTCCCAAGATTTGGTTACAGGATTTTTAGCGCGCGCTCTGAGATGGGTACCCAATCAAATGACGCTACGCGATGAAGAAGAATCATTCGATAGACAACTTGATACCTTAGGATCAACAGAAGTGATTTTAGTTAGCAGTGAGAAACCAAAAAATGAAACGCATGAATTTCATTACAAACTGGTAAGGCGTGCGCCTTCGTCAACACAAAGAAAGCAAGCCTTAAATGATGCTGTGGTTAAACCTTCTTTACAGGAAGAAAAAAGAGGAGCATCGCCCACACAACGAGGTTTATCGTCTAACCGATATTCTTTTCTTCATCATGCGCACCCTATTAACGCCAACCATAGCATCACAATTTTATCTTCCTCGGAAGACGAAGCAGGGCAAACAAGACGCTCCCGCTGCATACTTCAGTAAGTGTTATCATGAAGGCAGCGATTGCTGAAGGGGCCACCATTGTCAGGGTGGGTACTGCTATATTCGGGATGAGGCATATTATACCATAAAACGGGCCTGATAATTTGAGATAGACTATCCTTATCAACTCTCATAAAAGGCGACCCGGTATGTATAAATTTCATGCAAGGTTAGCGTTTCTAGTCTTTTTATCGATGATGTTATTCTTCCATGGTGGCGCCGCAAACGCCGCCCTCACGAAGGGAATCTACATCACTCAATCTACCCTGGAAAATACCACCTACATTAACTATTTAATTAGCCGTGCAAAAAAAGTAGGTATTGGTACTTTTATCGTCGATCTTGATCGACCTTCTTCTCGCTATCAAACGAATATACAATTACTTAAGCAGAATAATATCCTCTACGTTGCCAGGATTACCATGTTCCCTGGCGGCGGAACACCTGATCAAGTGCGATCAGAAAATTATTGGCAAGAAAAATATCAGTTAGTAAAACATGCCGTTGCCTATGGCGCCAATGGAATTCAACTAGATTATATTCGCTACAATACAAAACAAGCACCTTCATCACAAAATTCAAAAGATATTTTAAAAGTCATTCAATGGTTTAAAAGCAGGATCAATGTCCCCTTGCAGATCGATGTGTTTGGCGTCTCTAGTTTTGGTGAATCCAAATACATCGGACAAAATATTAAATTATTCTCATCGAGCGTCGACGTCATTTGCCCAATGGTCTATCCATCACATTATGTGCCTTTTGACGTACATGTGAAAATTCCCTATAAAACCGTTTACGATTCACTTGCTTCTATTAAAGATCAATTTAACAACGAGCAATTACCTTTTAAATTGATCCCTTATATTGAACTGTCTAATTATCATTATTTGCTGTCACATGAGAAAAAGTTAAATTATATTTACGCGCAAATCCAAGCAGCAGAAAATGCGGGAGCCGATGGATGGTATGTGTGGAGTCCGCATAATAAATATGACAGCTTATTTCAAATATTAGAAACGAGGAAAGTGAGATAGTCCTGTATTGCAATATGTTATTGCTATAAAATTATTATAACCTCTGCGCGCTTATTCACGAGTTGTTGCTGGAGTAACCGGTGCACCTCAGAATGTTGTTACACGTCCATGGTAATTTTTAAATAAACTACCATGCCCTAAAAAAGGCAGCTAAAAACTGCCTTTTTTGTTGCATCCCTTAGCTTAGCATACTACCCTGACAGTAATTCCTAGAGACGTAATAGCTCAACCCCACTGCCATTAAGTTAAGGATACGTGTCATCCCGCAAAAAACACGTCCTCTGTTCTTGTTAGGTAAACAGGTCTTTGTTACGTGTTTTTGTGCGGGATCCGGGTAGCTATCTTGATCCGTGTTTTTGCTTTCTTATTGAGCTTGCTACCAGACCCCAATGGCACTACCTTAAGCCTAAGTAAAACTCAATCTTGCTTCAGTGGCTAAGCGTCATCCTAGCCAGGATGCCGCCCCACACTAGACAGAAGCAGTAACCTTATTCGGCATACTGGGTAGGATCCAG
>Ga0206868_10008_pt1 | contig 65212 bp, 73 predicted proteins | sample Alteio_BWOrgCont_38_FD_152901 | JGI IMG/M metagenome (GOLD analysis project Ga0206868, IMG submission 152901) | Enriched cells from forest soil in Barre Woods Harvard Forest LTER site, Petersham, Massachusetts, United States -... | ecosystem: Environmental > Terrestrial > Soil > Temperate forest >... | reverse complement strand
TATAATTTGTTGAATATAGTGCAATGAATAGGTTTGATAATGCGCTGTGTTGAGCATTCCTCCCCAGGTGTCAAAAATCATAACCACCTCAGCGCCTGCATTAATTTGCGCATTCAAGTGTAAGCTTACTGCTTCGGCTAATTTATGCAGCAAATTGTGTAATAGCTGTGGTTGTTCTTGCAACATCGCCTGGATTGTTGGGAAAGATTGTTTAGCACTACCCTCAACCATATAGGCTGCCAACGTCCAGGGACTTCCACAAAAACCAATTAAGGGAACTGCCCCTGCGAGTTCTTGCTTAATCATGCGCACTGCATCGAGCACATAACGCAAATTTGTCTCAGGGTCTGGAATAGCTAAATTTTGGATGTCACGCTCTGAACGTATGGATTTTTCGAAAACGGGCCCCTCACCTTCGATAAAATGTAATCCTAATCCCATCGCATCTGGAATGGTTAGAATATCAGAAAAGACAATGGCAGCATCCAAAGGGAATCGCTTCAAAGGTTGCAGAGTCACTTCACATGCCAATTCGGGTGTTTTGCATAATGTCATAAAGCTGCCTGCTTTTTGACGTATTGCACGATATTCGGGTAAATAACGCCCCGCTTGCCGCATAAGCCATATCGGCGTTTTATCTACCGGTTGACGATAGATGGCTCGCAGTAAACGGTCATTATTAAGTTTCATCTTCATTGCTTTTTCTGTAGCGAGTAGGATAATATGTTTGTGTATTTTTTCTCTACCATAAAAAGGATATTGCCATGCGTAAACATTTTCTAGTTGCTACACTTGCCGGTCTTTGTGTTGTTGGGATGACTGCTTGCCAACAAAAATCAGAAAAAGCCAATCCTACCACAGTGACAGAGGCAACTGCTACCCCTACACCACAACCAACAACAGAACCTGCACCTACGGTACCTACAGCGCCGGAAAGCCCTGCTTCGCAGTCAGCACCAGCGTCTATGCCAACTGACTCCAATGCAACAACCTCTTCCAACGTTGCACCCATGGCACCACCCGCTGCACCTACACCAGAAGCGATGCCTGCACCTCAAGCGGCTGCTCCTGCTATGCCTACTACTGTCCCAGCAACACCTGATAGTGGTGCTGCTCCTGTGGCTACGCCACCATCTGCTGCCGCAGCACCTGCACCAGTAACAACGACGCCTGCACAGTAAGTATAAAAGATGGCACAGTCTAATACCCCAGCATTGAATGGAACGACGATAAAGGCCGTGATCGTAGGGCCTGAAGGTGCAGGAAAATCTTCTTTAATGAGAGCGATGCAACAGGTAGCTAACACAGAAGAAGGGCTATCACCAGAAGAACTTGGATATCAATCTGGGGTAATGCGGGACGATCAGTTTCGAATGGTTGAGATGGCAAATGTAGGATCACAAGCAAATGAGTCATGTAGGGTACAAGTTTGGGATACTCCGCCTCAACCCCCTAACAGCATGTTTAGTAGCGACTATAAACGTGGAGCAAGGCTCGTATTTGTAACCTTTGATGTCAATGACCGAGACTCATTTGAGCAAACCAAAGAGTATCTTGCTTATTGTACGCAGCGAACGACTGAATCGGAACCTGTTGCTATCGTATTGCTTGGCAATAAAAATGATACTCCAAGTAGAAAAATGGTCAGCACAGACGAAGCTCAGCGTCTTGCTGATACCTACGGAATCCGTTTTTTTGAGGTATCGTCGCTAAAGGAACAACAAAACCATAGTTTACATAAAGCATTACGTGCAGGCATAGAAGAAGTGCAGAATATGCAGTGGCTTCATCAAGTTGGGAAGGATGCAAAGGCAGCTATTCCCATCATCGAAATACAGAAGCCTTCTTGGACAGAGTGGATACGAAAGGTGCTTGCGCATGCTAAGCCATACCTCGGTGATAAAACATACCAAAAATTAGAGGGAATAGCCGATAGGCTTGAGAAGCGATATACTGCCGCCAGAGAATACAAAAGCAATCAAAAAAAGGAACAGCAACAGTTAAGTCAGGACGAACCTACTAATGATGCAACAGCATCGCACACATCCCGGAAAACTCGCCCGTAATAGCTCAACCCTTGTCATTGCGAGCGAAGCGAAGCAACCCAAGCTTTTGAGAGCTGATTAGAATGATTCATGAAACTTGGAAGCAGCGTTGAAAAGCCTAGGTTGCTTCGCTTCGCTCGCAATGACAGCGATAGGGTGAGCTGTTACATAGGGTGAGCTACAATGGTAGCGCTCAGACTACTCATAATTTGCTTCGCAGTAAGCCCCTCTGCGCTATGCGCACATCCTATCGCTTTTAGCAAAATTAATTTTATTTTTCCATCTTGGTTTTTTTTATCACGCTTCATGAATGCCACTAGCTCAGCAGGTTGCCATTCTTTTTGTAAACGCACTGGCAAGTTGCATGCGCTTAATAACGCTCGGATCCGTTCTACTTCTGTAACAGGCAAGCCATTTACAAGAACAGACAATTCGGCTGCCATTAGCATGCCTATTGCAACTGCCTCACCATGTAATAAGTGTTGGTAATCATGTAATGCTTCAAGTGCATGCCCAAATGTGTGGCCAAAATTAAGTAATTGCCGCTTTCCACTTTGGTCACGCTCATCTTCTGCTACAATTGCCGCCTTATGTGCAACGCAGGTAGTGATGACATGCATTAACGCATCTGGCTCTTTGGCCATCACAAGCGAAATATGATTTTCTAGCCAATGAAAAAAAAATGCATCACAAATCAAGCCATACTTGATCACCTCAGCCAATCCGGCCACAAACTCCCGCGAGGGTAATGTGTTTAAAGTATCTATATCAACAATGACACACCTCGGTTGATGAAAAGCGCCTATCATATTTTTTGCAAGAGGATGGTTGATCCCTGTTTTGCCACCAATGGCAGAATCTACTTGCGCAATCAATGTCGTAGGAATTTGAATATAATGAACACCGCGTTGATAACACGCTGCTGCGAATCCTGTCATGTCCCCGATCACCCCACCCCCTAAGGCGATTAATGTGGTAGAACGATTGTGATTTTTTTCTATTAGCGCGGTAAAAATTTTTTGCCATTCAGCCATATTTTTATATGACTCACCATCCGATAGTACTAGCACATCACATTGATAATCCGTTAAATTTTTTTCAATATTTTCTAGGTAAAAATGAGCAATATTTTTTTGTGTCACAATCAAGACTTGCTGCCCATGAATATGAGGCGCTATTATTTCCCGGATTGTAACAAGAGGGTGCCCTATATAAATAGGATAATTCGCCGGAGGGAAAGTAACTTGTATCGTTTGCATGATTTTATTTTTTGTCTAGCCAGTGAATAATATCTTCCGCCACAACGCGCACACTACGATGATCCGTCAAAATATGATAATCCGCCAACGCTTGATAAAGCGGCGTGCGTTCTTCGTATAATTTTTCAATGACTTCTTCTCGGTTCGGCACACGCAACAAAGGACGCCGCGCTTCATTCACTGTACGTACTTGTTGATGGCCTAATGAAGCATCCAAAAATATGACCACGCCATGTTTGCGCAACAACACTTGCACTTCAGGCGAAATAACTGAACCGCCACCTGTCGCCAAAACAACATTGGGCAGATGAACAAGATCTGCAATCACGGCGATTTCACGCTTGCGGAATCCTTCGTCACCCTCTAAATCAAATATCCAGCCAATATCAACCCCTGTACGATTTTCAATCTCTTCATCCGAATCATAAAAATGCATATCGAGCTGCTCTGCCAAGTATTTCCCGACACTGCTTTTACCTGCCCCCATGGGGCCCACTAAAAAAATATTCTGGTACTGTCGTTTTTTCATTTAACTAATGACCTTAGGTGTAACGAAAATAAGTAATTCGCGTTTCTTGCTTATGACATTTTGCTGTTTGAATAGCCAACCTACAAGTGGAATTTTATTTAAAAATGGCACACCTTGCTCCTGATGGCCCTCATCTGACTCATAAATACCTCCCAGCACAACCGTTTGCCCACTCTTAATGAGAATATTGGTACTTATTTGGCGGGTCATAATGGCTGGTACGCCTAAAATAATCCGATTACTTGGCTTATCTTGGTTCACCTGCAATTGTAGCAAAACTTGAGCACCCGGCATAATCTGCGGAGTCACTTTTAAACTCAGCACCGCTTTTTTAAAAGCCACCCCGGTTGCACCACTGCGACTAATTTCTTGGTAGGGAATTTCTTCACCCGATTCAATAGAAGCCGTCTGCTGGTTCGCTGTGAATAAGCTGGGACTGGAAATCAACTCACCGTGTCCTTCTTCTTCCAAAGCAGATAACTGCATATGCAAAAATGAAGCATCCGGTAATTTAATAATAGCCAACCCATAATGCGCGCTCAGCGGTGAAGAAGTAGACATTGCTGTAGAATCTGTTTTCTCGTCTTCTTGATCAACGAAATTAATCCCTAACTCCCGCTCAAAATCACTATCCACCGTAGCCAAATGCACTTCAATGAGCACTTGCTGTACGGAAATGTCTAATCGTTGAATCAATCTGTGAATATCGTACAAGTGACTCGGTATATCTTGCACGCACAATATATTCGTGCGCAAATCAATATGTACATGGCCACGAAGAGAGAGCAAAGTATGGCCATTATCTTGTAATAAACGTGCAATATCATCTGCTTTAGCATAATGCAGTTGCCAAACCTGTGTGACCAATGGCTCTACATCATCTACCATTTTTTTTAATTTTAATTCTTGCTCTTTTTTCTGCATCAATTCACTGCGCGACATAATGTACCATACATTATGTATACGCCATTTACTTAATTCATGTGACATCAGCAATAGATTGAATGCATCTTCTGCAGACATATTTTTTAAATTCAACGATACAGTACCGTAGATAGCAGGGCTTACAACAATATTTTCATGGAGATATTTTGCCAATATATTAATTGCATCGCGTATGCTGACTTCTTTTAAATTTATGGATATTTTTCTTGAGTCAAGTGGTAATGATTTTGGATAGAGCGAACTAATACAAAAAAAACTGAAAAATATAAGAATCAGAATTTTTTTTCTTTTAGAGAAAAACGACATGTGCATTTCCTTTAGGTTTTTTAAAATTTTGTACGCACTGCAAATACCCACAATTCTATATCGACAATCATTTCTCCTCCTTGATCCATCTGTAACGAGAAGTCACGTATCAAAATGGGCCTATTATTACCAGAAAGCGCGTCAATTAACTTATAAAATGTAGAAAACTCGCCTACTGCACTGATTTTTACAGGCAACACATTGACAGCCGACACTGTTTTAATTTTAAGTAATTGAATTTTGTTCATACTCATATTTTGCGATAAAAAAATTCTCTGTAGAAAATCAAGTGAGTCTGATGTATCCAACAATTTATTATCCATTTGTAGAGATGGCATTTTTTGACTATGCTTTTCATTCATCCATATTTCTTTATTTTCCTCTATCATTGTAATGATTTTTATTTTCTCTTCTTTTTGGTGCGAAATTTTGATTAATTTTTTATTTAATCCAGAACAAAAAACGATTAAAAAAAGTGAAAATACGGCCAAATAAATACATAACCAGTGAACTCTTTTAACGATCATCGTCATTTTTAACTTGTCTCATTAAAGGCGGCAATGAACGAATCAATCGTAAATGAAATTGCAATGAACCGTCTGCATGAGCATGATTCGCACTCAGAATGGTCGCGGGTAATGTTTTGTTCTTCCTATTGTATGACCTGACAAAATGCGTCAACGATATCAATGAATCTGCATTACCTGTGATAGTTATTTCATTTTCTTTGCTAGTCAGAGCGGATAAAAAAACAATATCTCTTGCCTCTTGCTCTAGTATTTTAAAAAAATGTACTAACTCAACATGATTAGAACAAATTTGTTCTATCACTAACGAGGCAGGATTGATATGATTTTGTGGTATTTCACTGGTTAACTCAGTTAACTCATTTTGGAGATGAGAAATAGTTGTATCATACGTTTGCATCACGAAACCACATAAAACATGAACGCCTATCCACAATAAGCATAACGCGCCAAGAAAGATTAAAAATATTTTTCTTCTCTTGGCATTTTCTGAACGCACCATGGAGCGCCATGGTAATAAATTTATCTCTACCATAGACAACTACTACGCAAAGCCAAGCCCAGGCTAATTAACCATTTTTTTTCTATCGATAAGCGCTGTTGTTCTACTATTTGATTTGCTCGATCTAATGCGTATTGATCCACATCCACTACACGCACTTTCAATCCCGCATTTTGCACAACGGTAAGAGGTGTATTTAAATGCAAAAAAGCGGTTGCCACTACAAGCACATCATTCTGTATATCTTCTTGCTGATTTGGCATCACGTAATCATAACAAAGACCCTCTGTCACACCCGGTAAAGCATGATGCAAATGACTGATCACTTCTGCTTCTATTTCAGCTTCATCCAACCCTCGTGCCACAGAAATACGCTGAATGAGAACACTACTCGCTGGTAAAGCAATAGCGACTTCGTGCTCTTGCAGCCGGTTGTCTTGTACTAATTTCTGTAAACAATCACCGACTACCTCTATTTCTTGAATTTTACCATCCACAACAGAGCCTACTGGCAAAGGCATGGCCACTGTTTTTTTTATCACGCATTTTTTCTTGGCTCGTTGTAGTTGCAATAATCGGATTTCGTCGGATTGGATATCCAGACCTAGCAATGGCTGAGGCCAAAAATGGGTAGACTTTAACAAGATAAATTCTCCTTTGGAGTCAACTAGCATGGTTAACTTATGATCAGGTCAGCAAAGCGTATTTTGAGATGTAATGGGTATAGGCGAGAAAAAGCAGGGTCACTCAAAGCAGAATAGGGGGAATTTGCTAAATATAACGACGTGTCGCGCAGATTAGAGTGATATCCTGGCGATTTTTATAGTAAAATGCAAGTTTATTTTTGCTAATTAACCCAATGAATATTCTTTTACGTCTTTTAAAACAATTCACTGTACTAATCTGCGCTTTGCTCGGCATTATTGGCCTAGGTGTTTTATATTATATCGTCTTTCAATTACCCAGTGTGGATGAACTCAAGACCATACAATTACAAGTCCCTCTGCAAATTTTCACAAAAGATAATAAACTTTTAGCAGAATATGGTGAGATCAGACGCATTCCTCTACCCTATGATCAAGTCCCCAAACCTCTGATCGATGCGGTATTGGCAACTGAAGATCAACGCTATTTTCAACATCCCGGTATCGATCTTCCCGGTCTGATGAGAGCAACCATTAAATTAATCGCCACTGGAAGAAAAGAAGAAGGTGGTAGCACCATCACCATGCAAGTTGCTCGTAGTTTTTATCTGAATCCACATAAAACATTTGGCCGCAAATTACGAGAAATTTTACTTGCTCTTAAAATAGAACATAAGCTCAGTAAACAAAAAATTTTAGAACTCTACCTGAATAAAATATTTTTAGGTGCCCGTGCCTATGGCGTGGAGGCCGCTGCTGAAATTTACTATGGCAAACCATTGGATCAATTGTCACTCGACCAATATGCTATGCTAGCAGGCTTGCCACAAGCACCTTCTGCGCTCAATCCATTAGTACATCCTATTGCCGCGTTGAAACGCCGTAATCACGTATTAAGTCGCATGTATGAGTTGCACTGCATTGATGAAAAAGCTTATAAAACAGCAATAGCTGCACCGCTCAATGCGCATTATCATGACTTGCAAATACAAGTGAAAGCACCTTATGTAGGAGAATTAGTTCGTCAACAACTACAGCAACTCTACGGCGATAGAATTTATACCGATAATTTTAAGGTGTATACCACCGTGGATAGTCAATTACAAATTGCTGCGAATCAAGCTGTACGCGATGGATTAATAGCCTATGATCAACGTCACGGGTACCGCGGCCCCGAACAAAATTTGGGAACGCCTGGTTTAAAGCAAATGGAAGAATGGGAAAAATCGCTTGGAAAAATACCCACCATTAATAGCCTAGAACCTGTCGCCGTAGTAGATATTGCGACACATTCTATCACTGTTCTACGCGCCAATGGTTCACTAGTCGTGATTCCTTGGCAAGGATTATCTTGGGCACGCAAACAAATAAGTCCTGATTTGTTAGGGCGGATGCCTCATAAAGCCTCTGAAATAGTCAACTTGGGCGATGTCATTCGGTTGATGGAAACAAAACAAGGTGGTTGGCGTCTAGCGCAAATTCCATTGGCAGAAGCAGGGCTCATCGCTTTAAATCCGACAGATGGTGGCATCTTAGCAATGGTAGGCGGTTTCGATTTTCAGCATAGTAATTTTAACCGCATTACCAATGCAGACCGTCAACCCGGTTCCAGCTTCAAACCTTTTATTTATTCTGCTGCTTTAGATAAAGGCTATACACTCGCCACCGTGATTAATGATGCACCTGTTGTCGTTGAAAATCCGACAGATAACAGTTTGTGGCGTCCACAAAATGATGAGCATCGTTTTTATGGGCCAACCCGATTACGTGTTGCGCTCACACAATCACGTAATTTAGTGTCTATTCGATTATTGGATTTAATTGGGTTACCCTACGCAATGAATTATATGCAACGCTTTGGTTTTGGCGCTCATCAATTACCGGCTGGTTTATCTTTGGCACTCGGCACAGCATTAGTGACACCCTTGCAAATGGCTACCGCCTATGCTGTATTTGCTAATGGGGGCTCTAAGGTCATACCGTTTGCTGTTGATTCTATTCGCGATGGACAAAACCAAATTGTTTATCAAGCCAAACCGCTGACAGCGTGTCTCACCAATTGCACTCCTCAACCCAATGTCCCTAACACCTACGCTCCACGCATGATCAGCCGACAAAATGCCTATCTCATCACTTCGACATTGCACGATGTGATTCAACGCGGCACAGCAACACTTGCACGCAGCTTGGAACGTAAAGATTTAGCAGGTAAAACCGGAACGACGCAAAATCAAGTTGATGCGTGGTTTGCTGGCTACAACAGCGATATTATCGCTGTCGCCTGGTTGGGATACGATCAACAACAACGTTCTTTACACGAATGGGGAGCGCAAGCAGCATTACCCTTATGGATTCAATTCATGCAATCCGCACTGCAAGGCCAACCTGAGCGCCCCATGGAACAACCACCTGGTATTGTGAGTGTGCGCATTGACCCTCTCACCGGCAAGCGCGCGACGGCAAATGATCCCATGGGCACTTTTGAATACTTCATGACGCCTTATGTGCCAGAACAAGAACAAAACCCTGTGACACAGGATAATACGACTGCGCCGGAGGGCGGTGGGGTATATTAGTTTATTGTTTTTTGCTGTTAACTACATAATACGTGGCGAATCGTGGCGTGCAGCAGTTTGTGCACGACAACAACAATAGCAACAAACAAGCGCAAACAGCAGACCTGCTAGCGCGCCAGTTCTGCTAGCACGAAGCAGAAAAGAAAGCTCCTGCTCATGTCCTTGTGGCGGCCTGTCATCATCAAACGCCGCTCTCATAAGAGCAGCATTAGCACCAATAGTAGATAGGTCTATTTTTATACAGACGGATTGTGCCTAAATTGCTCAAAAAGTCAATCAAATTATGAAAACCCCAGCTGTTTAAGCAACGCTAAATCATCTGCGCCAAGCACACCGCCCCTTCCGCTGATAAATCCAAACTCATCACCACGCTTAAAACGTTTTCGTAATAGATCAAACACAGCAGGGCCTTCTTTACGAAAAGCTTCTTGCATGAACAAGGTTATTTCTAATGGATCAAATACTTGCAACACCACTTCACGCCAATCCATTTTTTCATTAGGAAAAGAAAGTTCAGCACGAGGAAAAGAAATAGGAGGTATTTTTTTATCAAAAATAATACCCTGTTGTACCGCCGCTTCATAAACCATTTGAATACCGCGATATTTACTCTGCACCGAATGTCCTGCAATATGAGGCGACGCTATCATGGCATTCGACAACACATCCAGATTAATCATGGGCTCATTTTCCCATACATCTAAACACCATATTAAGTGCTGACCATAGTGTAGTAAATCTGGGAAATGAATGACTGATCCACGGCCTGCGCTTAAAAGCACGCAACCTTTCTTTTGTTTTTGCAAAAAATTCTTTTCGACTAAATGATAAGTGGGATAAGGGCCATCTGTCGTCAATGGGGTATGCAATAAAACAATATCCAAGTCAGTTAATTCTTCTATGGGTACTGAAATAAATTCTTTTTCTTTTTGCGCACGCAATGGATCACATTGCACCACATCAAAGCCTACTATTTTTAGTTTTTCAACGACACGCGAACCGACTTTTCCTACACCGATGACACCCGCACGACTCTTTTTATTCAACAACAAACCTTTTTTCTGTAATGCAGCGATCACAGTTACCACATATTCTGCGACTGCTACAGCATTACAACCAAGCGCTGCGCTCCAGCGAATACCTGCTTGCTCCAACCAATCGATATTCAGGTGATCTGTACCAGATACCACACTACCCACAAACTTAACGTTTGTATTTTGCAGCAATACCTTATTTATTTCTGTCACAGAACGCACTAATAGAATGTCCGCATCGCACACATCTTCATGCGTCAATGTCCGTCCCGTTTTAAAAATTAATTCCCCGTACGAACCAAAATAATGCTCGACACCAGGAATTTCTTCATCAGCCAAAATTAACATAGCTCAATACTATTCCTATGAAAATAACACAACCTACCCAATGATTATTAAGAAATGCTTTAAAACAATTCGCTGGTACACGGTCTTTAATGAGCCATTGTTGATAAACAAATAAACCCGCAGCGACGACTAAAGCCAGATAATAAGGTAAAGTTAATCGAAAAATAAATCCCACTATACAAAGTAATAATAAAAATAAAATTTGCATTAATCCAACAAGTGTTTTATCTGCTTTGCCAAATAAAATGGCCGTTGATTTCACACCAATTTTGACATCATCCGATCGATCAACCATCGCATATAATGTGTCATACATACATGGCCATACAAAAGCCCCAAAAAATACAAACCATCCCGCGGAAGAAACTCTCCCCGTCAACGCAGCAAAAGCCATGGGCACACCCCAGGAAAATGCAATACCCAGACCCAATTGAGGTAAATGAGTAACGCGTTTTAAAAAAGGATATCCTACAGCAAGGACAAGGCCTATCCATGCCAGCAAAACAGTGAACCTATTCAAGCATAAGACCAGCAAAAAAGCGCAAGCAAGCAAACCAACAAATAAACTCCATGCGATTTTTTTGCTGATGCTCCCCGCCACTAAAGGACGATAACGAGTACGTTCGACAAAACCATCAAATCGATGATCCACTATGTCATTGATAACACATCCCGCAGAACGCATCACAACACTGCCCACAATAAAAATACAGACTATCGTCCAATTTGGCTTGCCCGCGCTGGCTAGCCATAGCGCCCACAAGGTGGGCCATAGCACTAAATAAATCCCGATCGGTTTATCGAGACGCATTAGAAAAGCAAGCTGCTTAATCATGCCCCTATTCATAGATGACCAATGGCAGGTAAAAATACTTCCGTTAATAAAAGTGGCTTGTCACACAAAAAAAACAGTGAACGTCGCGCCCATAGAGGAGGCATAACACACCCTACGGCTCGCGCTACTTTTCTATGCCATCGTCGTCCTGGCTGTAAAGAGGTGATTTCAAATTCACTACGCTGTAAAGCAGGATGTTGGAATAATAGGGAACCCAAAGAACGGTTCTCTAAACACGCTAATTCTTCGTTGCTTGTTAAAGTATCCCGTGGAATCACCGTACGTGCAAACATCCAAGGTGATTGTTTACTTAGAATTAATACTTCTCTTATCAATGCACGTTCTCGCCCCCTGTTTAATCGTTTTCTTTCTGCTGATTCAGGTAACTGCCAATGCTGTTGTAAAACTTGAATACTTGCATCACTCACCCCTTGCTGCGCTAAACGCTGCATAAAAGAACCAGAATGTAATAACCATGCGCGCCACGAGTCAGGGATATCCGCAGGTTGTTTATTCCAGCCAAGCCCTTCTCTTTTTTTCATATTTATTTAACTTCATATATTTTGTAGCGGATTTTTATTGTACTATAGGGTAGGGATGAATATATAGGTTTTTAGCCATGCCGCAACCCATCGTCATTATCGGTACCGGACTCGCAGGCTATCAATTAGCACGCGAATTTCGCAAAGTGAACAACGATACCCCTCTCACATTAATCACTGCCGACGATGGTCGTTATTATCCAAAGCCTGAATTGAGCACTGCGCTTACCCGTGGCAAATCATCCGATACCATTGCAACAGCAACTGCAGAAAAAATGGCCATACAATTAAATGCAACCATCCACACGCATTCTCATGTTTCTGCCATTGACCCTGCACGGCGCTTGGTTTTTATCAATGATGAAGCAATCCCTTATGAAAAACTGGTACTGGCTTGTGGCGCTGAAGTCATTGCACCACAACTCAAAGGCGACGCCATAGAAGAAGTGCTATCCATTAACCATATTTATCACTACACGACATTTCAAGAATGCATTAAAAATAAAAAAACCATTGCCATCCTAGGCGCAGGATTGATTGGCTGTGAATTTGCCAATGATCTGAGCAATGCGCGCTATAAAGTGCATATGATCACACCTGCGAAAGCACCTTTAGATCTACTGATCCCCGAAAAAATCGGCAAAATATTGCAAGAAGCACTGGAAAAAAATGGGGTTAGTTTTCATCTTCAATGCACCGCTCACCGTGTAGATAAAACAGCCACAGGCTATACGCTTGAGTTATCCAATGGGAATGAATTAGAAGCCGATTTTGTTTTATCTGCTATCGGGTTAAAACCGCATATTGCATTAGCGACGACTGCAAACATTCAAACTGACCGTGGGGTTTTAGTGAATCGCTATCTCGAAACCAGCGTAAAAGATATTTATGCTCTAGGCGATTGTGCCGAGGTCGAAGGTCACGTCTTACCTTATATTGCGCCTATTCTGAATTGTTCACGTGCTCTCGCTAAAACTCTCTCTGGAGAACGTACAGCCGTAGAGTACCCTGCCATGCCTGTCGTCGTTAAAACACCTGCTCACCCAATCGTAGTTTGCCCACCACCCAAAGTGATGCCAGGTAAATGGGAGATAGAAACACAAGACGATAGTATTCGTGCGCTATTTTACAATCAGCAGCAACAGCTTTATGGTTTTATCTTAACGAATGAAGCCGTACGAGAACGATCTATTTTAGTCAAACAAATGCCAACTTTATTTTAGGTGAATACACAATGATGTCCCTTTACACAGCAACCATTACTCTAGTCCTCGTCATGGATCCGTTGGGAAACGTTCCCGTTTTTTTATCTGTGTTAAATAGTGTTAATCCCGAGCGTCGTAAGCTCATCATTTTACGAGAAACATTTATTGCCTTTCTCATTCTCTCCGCTTTCTTATTTTTTGGAAAAAACATATTAGAAGGTATGCGAATTTCTGAACCCGCTCTTAGCATCGCTGGCGGTATTATTTTATTTCTTATTGCACTGCAGATGATTTTTCCGCCGGAAGACAATAAGCAATCTAAAATAACAGGCGAACCTTTTATTGTGCCCCTTGCCATTCCACTCATTGCCGGCCCTTCAACAGTCGCCGTGGTCATGTTGCTTGCTAATCAAGCTCCTCAACATCTTGGATTATGGTTGTTGGCGTTATTTTGTGCCTGGTTATTTTGTACAATCATTCTCGTATTTGCAGATTTCTTAAGAAAAATATTCGGCGACCGCGGACTCATCGCTATTGAACGCCTCATGGGGATGATATTAACCACCATGGCTGTACAAATGTTTTTAACGGGAATTAGTGCGTTTTTCCACCTACAATAAAGAGAGAAATATCGTGTTTAATTTTATAAAAAACAATCTACTCACTGACGAAAAAATTCTCTATCAAACCAAAAAGCACTGGATTATTTTTTTCATGCCCTTCTTCTTGACATTAGTAACTGTATTCTTTTTTTTGAATGATAATCTTTATGTCGTTAAAGTATCTTATATTCTAGCGATCATCACTGTTCTGAATTGGTTGAACCAATTTTTGCTTTACACTGTATCTGAATTTGCCATCACTAATAAACGTGTAATGATGCGTGAAGGATTTTTCTATAGACATACCAATGAAACACGTTTATCGGCTATTGCTAATGTGGGAGTCAATCAGAGTTTGCTAGCGCAGTTATTCAATTACGGTACTGTGTTCATCAATACTTTTGGTGGGGAAACAGATACTTTTACAGAACTAGATGCGCCCATTTTATTTCAAAAAAAGTTGCAAGAGTTACTGTATGTTGCTCAACCGCATCCGCCGTTAAGTTAGAACAAATAATTTAAGGTGGCTGTTAATACAAACCCTGCAACGGCAAGCGCCCCCATCAACTGCAACAGCGTAAGGCCGAATTGGCGATAAGGTCGTAAATCTTCTTTTTGGTTAGATTGGGTCATGTTTTCAAACCTATAATGAATAAATATTAGGCATTGTAACAAAAATTTGGGCACTCTGCTATTTAAAATAATCCTGCTGCATCGCTGCCTTAGCTAACGCAAGGGTGGTGGCCGCAACTTCGTTTGCTTTTTCTGTACCGGCACGCAAAATAGCAAGCACTTGGCCTGGGTCTTGCTCGTACACTAGCCTGCGTTCACGCATGGGTTCAATGAGACTAATGAGCACTTCAATCAAGCGCTTTTTACACTCTACATCGCCAATAGCACCTTGCCTATACCGCTCTTCTGCCTCTTTGACCCAGTGTTGATCTGGGTTAAACGTTTCATGAAAAATCCATAATGGATTCAACTCGACTGTCCCAGGATCACTCGCTTTCAAACGCTTGGGATCCGTGTACATTGCCATGACTTTACGCGTGATCGTATCTGCATCATCACTTAAGAAAATAGCATTATTTAATGACTTAGACATTTTGAGTAAATTGCCCGATGCATCCGGTGCACCGATTCCAACTAATCGTTTGGTACGGCCCAACTTCACATTAACAATCGGAAATAATCCACCCTGTTTTACATACTCTTTATCCTCAGCATGAGAATCAACGCCGCAATATAATTGATCAAAACGACGCGCTACTTCACGAGCAAGCTCAATATGCGGAATTTGATCCTCCCCCACCGGTACTATTTCGGGACGAAAAGCCAATATATCCGCTACTTGGTTAATGGGATAAAGCAAAAACCCAAAAGGGTAATTATCGCCTAATCCTTTATCACGGATTTCGTCTTTAATCGTCGGATTACGCATGACTCGAGGGAAAGGTACCAACATACTAAAAAAAAGAGTTAACTCAGCAATTGCCGAAATTTCTGATTGAATAAATACCGTGCTGCGTTGAAAATCAATGCCTGCAGCTAAATAATCCATTGCAACATCCAACACATTTTGTCGCACTTCCCCGGGTCTATCCATGCGCGTCGTGAATGCTTGAACATTGGCAACCATGAAATAACAATCGTAATCATCCTGCAATGCTAAGCGATTTTCTAACGAGCCAACCCAATGACCTAAATGCAAACGGCCAGTGGGGGTATCGCCTGTTAATAAACGTGGTTTGTCTTTCATGGCCGTTATTATACCAATCGTCGCGCTAAATGATACGCTACTTGCCCTGCTTTTTTACTTTTTAGTAATTGCCAATGAGCAGGTAAATCAGCTGGTTGCACGGGTTCCTTCGCTTCCAAGTAAATGTAGGCTCCTTCAGCAAGCAAGCCTTGCTCTTCTAAATAGAAACACGTGGGTAGTAAGATATTGTCTTGGTAAGGTGGATCTAAGAAAACAATGTCAAATGGTTTGGGTGAGCACTTTAATTGGTGAGGGACACGCGCGCAATACACTTCTGCATTCGACGCATTTAACACAGCCAATTCTTGCTGCAAAAGTGTCACGACTGTGTTGGTTTGCTCAACCATCACAACATGCGCTGCTCCCCGTGATAAAGCCTCAAATCCTAATACCCCACTGCCTGCAAATGCATCTAAGCAATAAGCCCCGCTGATGACAGGTGCCAACCAATTAAACAACGTTTCGCGCACGCGATCCGGTGTCGGTCTTAAATGAGGCACCGCTGGCACAATCAATTTGCGCCCCCGCCACACGCCCCCAATAATTCGTACTTGGCCTTGTGCCACGCAAAAATCCTCAGTTTCGTTACCCATCTATGTTAATATAAAGCCCAACATTGAAACAGGAATAGCGTGATGTTAAATCTTTTAAAGCGAAAAAAACAGACTGATCATGAATCAGACCCTGCAGTCGCACCTGAAAAATCAAGCTTTTTTTCCCGTCTCAAGACAGGGTTAACCAAGACCCGCGCTCACTTTACTTCTGGCATTGCCAACCTCATTCTAGGTAGAAAAACACTCGATGATGATCTGATAGAAACCATTGAGACTCAATTACTGAGTGCCGATGTCGGTGTAGAAGCAACTCAGCAGCTTATAAAAACACTCACACAGAAATTAGCTCGTCAAGAATTAACAGACCCAGCCGCTGTCTTGCATGCCCTCAAAGAGGAAATGACTGCCATTTTGCGGCCTTGCCAAATATCGCTTACCATTCTCTCAGATAAAACCCCTTTTGTGATATTAGTCGTTGGCATTAATGGATCCGGCAAAACAACGACGATTGGAAAAATTGCAAACCACCTTATCCACCAAGAGAAAAAAGTGTTATTGGCGGCAGGCGATACTTTTCGAGCGGCAGCGATTGAACAATTGCAGATTTGGGGGGAACGGAATCATGTGCCTGTGATTGCACAACAACCTGGTGCAGATACCGCCGCTGTCATTTATGATGCGCTTGAATCTGCTAAAAACCGTAAGATGGATGTGTTGTTAGCCGATACGGCGGGGCGCTTGCACACTCAGACACATTTGATGGATGAATTAAAAAAAGTGAAGCGTGTATTAGCAAAATTAGACCCCACCGCTCCTCACGAAATTTTGTTAATTCTTGACGCGAGTATCGGCCAAAATGCCTTGAACCAAGCACTGCGTTTCCATGAAAGCATTGGCATCAGCGGGATCGCTATTACAAAACTGGATGGCACGGCAAAAGGAGGCATTATTTTTGCTATCGCTAAACAACTCAAAGTTCCTATTCGATTTATTGGGGTAGGAGAAGGCATTAATGATTTACGACCATTCGTCGCTGAAGATTTTGTCGAAGCGCTATTTGAGTCTTAATTAAGGTAATAGCTCGTACACCACCTTCCCTCCACACACTGTCATCACAACATTCAACTTGTCATCCAACACCACTAAATCAGCCTCTTTCCCCACTGCAATACTGCCTTTTTTATCAAAAACATCCAATACCTTCGCTGGATTTTCAGACGCCATTTTGAATGCATCAAACAAACTGCATTGCGTAAAACGTGACATATTCTGAATCGCTGTTGGCATCTTTAATGTACTACCAGCTAATGCGCCATCTGGCAAAGTCGCGGTACCATTTTTAACGGACACCGCTTGTCCCCCTAAATCGTAAGTGCCTTCGCCCATACATTTCGCACGCATGGCATCCGTGACTAAAATAATTTTCTCTGACGTCTTCAATTTTAAAATTAATTGCACAATCGCAGGATGTAAATGCACTCCGTCCACGATCAATTCAGTGACCACTTCTTCCGATAACAACGCGGCTGTCACCACGCCCGGCTCACGCTGATGAATTCCACGCATGGCATTAAATAAATGCGTCGCGTAGTTCGTGCCTTCGTTAATCGCAGCCATGGTTTCGGTATACGTTGCGTCTGTATGACCTAACGATGCAACGATGTTTTTCTGTTTCAGATAGCGAATAAATTCAGCGCTGTGAGGTAATTCAGGTGCAAGCGTTACTAGTTTAATCACATTTTTTGCTGCTTTTTGCCAACGATCCAACATCGTTATGGTTGGCGAAAGAATGTGATCAACACACTGCGCACCCACTTTTTTAGGAGAAATAAAAGGCCCCTCTAAATGAACGCCTAAAATCGCTGCGCCACGCACTTCCTGTTGTGTACTCATAAAATCACGTACTGCGACTAATGCATTTTCGATTTGACTCGCTTTGGCCGTCATCGTGGTCGCTAAAAAGCTGGTTACACCTTCTTCCGCCAATGTTTTACTCATCATGCCCAATGCGGCTGGCGTCGCATCCATCACATCGTGTCCTTTCACTCCATGCACATGCAAATCAATGAAACCGGGCACCAAATGATAGTCCGATGGGAAATGCATCGTTTCATCTGCTGCTGCCGCTTTCATTTGTGCCGCTGTAGTAATCGCTTGAATAGAGCCTTTGTTAATTGAAACAGATGCGTTTGATAAAATACCTTGCTCGGCATAGACTTGAAGACCAGTTAGAATGAGATTCATTATTTATCCTTTTGCACTTGCTCACGAATCATTAAAATAGCACCCGCTGTTGCATCACCTTGACGCACAACGAATGTGGCACGTAATTCTTCACTTAACCACGGTTCAATAAAAGGTGCAATGCCTCCTAACAAGCAACAAGAGAGGGATTTTTGTACGCGCATTTTCTTTAATGCATGATCCACCCTATCAATGGCATGCGCTGCTTTTTTCATTAACCGCACTGCAACCACCTCTTCTTGTTGGCTATGATTAATCACCATCGGCGCCAAACGTGCAAATTCACTTGAATTAGCACGATTTGCCCATTGCACAAATTGTTCATGATCTTGGTTAAAGTAAGAAAAGATATCTTCGACTAACGGCGATTTCTCAATACGCTGATCCAGCCATTGCAAAGTGAGACGTGTTGCTTCTAATCCTAACCATGCACCTCCCCCTTCATCATCATGCGGGAAACCCCAGCCACTCACACGCATGCCTTGACCTGCTTCCACCTGATAACCAATGACACCCGTACCGGCAATAATAATTGCACCCTCTGCACCCTGATGCGCACCGAGACAAGCAACATGTGCATCTGTATTTAATTTGAGTGTCATAAAAGGATGTGGGTAGTTTAAAAAAGCGTGGACAGCTTCAGCGATTTCGCAACCTGCCAAACCTAAACCTACATGAAAATGATAATTTTTATTTTCTAAAGCAATTCCAGTGGATCGCAGTGCTTCTTCTATTACAGCATGAACAGAATGCCATGCGCCTTCTATCGATAAACGAATATTAGCAGGCCCGCCGATTGCTTGGCCTAATAACTGACCGTCGCCATCCTCAATACGTACCCTTGACTTAGAACCACCACCATCTATTCCGATAAAAATATCTTGTGCCAATGGCTTATCCTCGCTTCCGCCCCCGCAAATGCGCCAGAGGAAATTTTACCACACCATCGCCCACTACCTCATTTTTATTCATCTCTGGCCGCCACGCATGGCCATAAACAATCTCATACGTCAGCGGAATCACCCCCGCGACATCTTTTTTAAGTGGCTGTAGAATGTCCTCTTGAGAAATAAAACCAGTTAATTGCAATTCATGTTGCAATGTTTGCTGTTCTTTATAAGTTAACGTAAAATGATCGGCATCCAATACAGGATCAGCAAAACCTGCCTGCATCAAAGCATCGCCTAGATTATGCATATCTGCAAAATACGGTAACTGTATCCCTTGCCCCTCTAATTCACGCAGTGTATCAGGGCCAAAACTGCTGAACATCAGTAATCCCTCTGGTCTTAAAACTCGCCGCCATTCCTGCAATAGTTTCATTAAATCAGTACACCAAGGTAACACTAAGTTTCCTACGAGTAGATCTACGCTGCCATCTGCTACGGGTAATTGATCAAACGAGGCATGCAACCAACGTACTGACGCGACGGAGCCCGATACTTTAGCAGCATAGGCTAACATCTCAGGCGCATCCTCTACTGCAAACAATTCAGCATTTGGGTAACGTGCTTGCAATAACTGCACACCATACCCTATCCCACAACCCACCTCCATCACACACGCTGGTTTCAATGCCACTACATCCAAACGGGCCAACATGTGGCTGCTTACTTCGCACGCCAGTACAGCGACGGCGGCATAGTCTGCGGGAGAAACATGTTCAAATCGACTTTTCAAAACACAGAACCTTACCATGCCAATAAAAAACAATTATCTCAAAAAAATACTCACCTGGCTGCTGCCTTATACTTGCATCCTATGCGGTTACCCTGCTCAGCGCAATCAAGATTTATGCGGCCCCTGCCACCACACGCTGCCTTTATTAAAGCAAGGTTGTATCTGTTGCGCCATGCCTTTACCTGGCTCTACAGACGGATTGTTATGCGGTCAATGTCTACAGAAAGCACCTCCTTTCGACGTCACTTATGCCCTTTATCTTTATGAAGCACCCATCACCAAACTCATTTTGGCACTCAAATTTAATCAAGCGCTTGTGAATGCCAGGGTACTCGGTGAATTGCTCGCAACGGCAGCATTGCAATCATGGTATAAAACGAGGTCATTACCAACCGTCATTATACCGGTACCCCTCCATCCCACCCGCCTAAAAGAGCGCGGCTTCAACCAATCACTGGAAATCGCGCGCCCTCTTGCCAAAGCGCTCAAATTACCCATTGATACTGATCATTGTAAGCGCAATAAAGTAACCGCCCCTCAATCCACACTCTTGGCAGCAGAACGCCGAGACAATGTCAAAGGCGCCTTCACCGTGAGCGGCCATTTTGCAGGGCAGCATGTGGCTGTGATTGACGATGTGATTACAACAGGGAGCACGGTGACAGAGTTTTGTAACGTACTCAAACAGCATGGCGCGCAAACGATTGATATCTGGTGCTGCGCTAGGGTCTGTTGACAATTCGCTAGGCTGAGGTGTAACGTCTTGATTTTCGAGCACCGCAGCGCAGTTTACATATTAAGTAAATGAGCAGCGGAGCGCAGGAAATCAAGACGTTACGCCCAGCATAGTAGGATTGTCAGCAGACCCGAGCAGGCAGGCTTTTTTCTGGTGATTAGCTATCCTACTGTGTATAATCCCTCGTTTATGAAATAGGTAAAATCGAATGCAAGATATTTTTTTATTCGCACAACATCATGCGACACTCAGCACTGCTTTAGCCATTGCACTGATCGTATTAGCCATCCTTGAATTCCTCAAATTAAAGCATGGAGCACAACAGGTTAGCCCCGCTGTGGCTACGCAAATGATCAACCACCAAAATGCACTAGTGCTTGATATCCGCAACACAGAAGCGTTTGCTAGTGGGCACATTGTTGATGCTCTCTCGATACCCTTTGCTGAATTAGAAAGTAAATATAAAAAATTAGATAAATCCAAAGCACGGCCGATTATCATCGCCTGCGCTACCGGTCAAGAGTCAGCACGCGCTGCAAGCTTGTTAGCAAAGCAAGGGTTCACTAGCTTCTTACTTGCAGGTGGAATACGAGGCTGGAAAGAAGCAGGTATGCCTGTAGTAAAAGGATAATGTGATGACGAAAATCGTGATGTACACTAAAGAAGATTGTCCTTATTGCGTACGCGCCAAACAATTATTAACTGCTAAACATCTTGATTACCAAGAAATTCGTATCGACCTGAATCCTCAAAAACGCGAGGAAATGGAACGCTTAAGTGGGCGACGCACTGTGCCACAAATTTTTATTAACGACCAATCTATTGGTGGTTATGATGACCTTTTTGCCTTAGCGCAATCAGGCAAACTCACCCATTTATTAAATTGAGGAAATGACTATGACAACTAATTCTGAAGCCACCAATACAACAGCACCACAATTCGAAATTCAACGCATTTTTGTTAAAGACATTTCCTATGAAGCACCTAACACGCCTCATACTTTTGTAGAAGAATGGAAACCAGAAGTTCAATTGAATTTAGAGACAAAAAGTAACCGCATCCAAGATAACGTGCATGAAGTAGTACTTTCTGTTACTGCCACAGTCACGAGTAACAAAAAATCCGCTTTCTTAATTGAAGTACATCAAGCAGGTATTTTTGTCATTTCACACGTTCCAAATGAACAACTACGCCAAATGCTAGGTAGCTTTTGCCCTACCATTTTATTCCCTTATGTGCGCGAAGTGATTTCCGATATCATCGTGCGCGGTGGATTTCCACAATTATTATTGGCTCCTGTGAATTTCGACGCTTTGTATGCACAACACCTACAAGATCAAAGTCAGAAAACACCGGATGACACGAGCGCAGAAGGCACCACTACAACAGGTGATGGGCATCTGCATTAGACAATCGCTATGACAAATTATCAGCAACCATTTGCTATTCTTGGCGCCGGCTCGTGGGGAACGGCGCTGGCGTTGCACTTGTCTCGCCAAGGTCAAATCATCCATCTGTGGACTTTTGATGAAAAACACGGTGCTGATTTACAAGCAGAACGGGTGAACAATCGGTATTTACCCAACCACCCTTTTCCCGATACGTTGCTACCCGTCACACCACTGGCAGCTGCTATTCGCGGGGTGAATGATATTCTGATTGCAGTGCCCTCTGTTGGTTTTCGTCAAATCGTCATGCAATTGAAACCCTTATTGAAACCAGGTATGCGTATTGCGTGGGCCACGAAAGGTTTAGATGAAAAAACTGGGCAATTATTGCATGAGGTCGTGTCAGAAATACTTGATAAAAAATATTCTTTTGCCGTACTCGCCGGCCCTTCTTTTGCCAGCGAAGTGGCACTTCAACAACCTACCGCCGTTGTCGTTGCAAGCGAAGACCCTCTATTCGCTCGTGATTTATTAACTCGTTTCAATACGCCACTTTTTCGCGTTTACTTAAGTGCTGATGTCCCTGGTATTGAGGTAGGCGGTGCCGTCAAAAATGTGCTCGCTATTGCCACCGGTATTTCGGATGGCATGGGTTTTGGTTCTAATGCGCGCTGCGCATTAATCACTCGCGGTTTTGCAGAAATGATGCGATTGGGCAACGCCTTGGGTGGTCGGTTTGAGACTCTCACGGGCTTAGCAGGGTTAGGCGACCTCATCTTAACTTGCACCGATGACCAATCGCGCAATCGTCGTTTTGGATTGGCGCTAGGCAAAGGGACAAATGCAATCTTGGCAGAGAAAGAAATTGGGCAAGTGGTAGAAGGAAAACGCAATGCAGAATGGATTGTGCAGCTTGCGCATCAACATCAAGTAGAAATGCCCATCGTGGAAGCCGTCTGGCAGTTATTACAAGGAAAAGTGACAGCGCAACAAGCGATGAATGATCTTGTAACACGTGCAACAAAATCAGAGAATTCGTCGCTGCTATAACGTGAAGTAAGTTCAGCGCCCCTGCCATTAAGTTAAGGGTACGTGTCATCCCGCAAAAAACACGTCCTTTGTCCGTAACAGCTCACCCTATCGCAGTCGCAATGACAAAGATAGGGGTGAGCTATTACCTCTGTCCTTGTTAGGTAAACAGGTCTTTGTTACGTGTTTTTGTGCGGGGTAGCGGTTTTGACCTGTGCTTTTGCTTTCTTATTGAGCCAGCTACCAGACCCCGCACAAATTCTCGTGGTAGATCAGTGTCCTTGTTCATTCCTGTAGACGAGAATTTTGCGGGGTGACAGCGTCAGGTAACTTCTTAATCGTACATCAACTGATCCAATGACGTCATGTCACCGCGCGGTGTGGGTTGTACTAATTCATGCAGTACATCGGTGATACACAGCATTCGTAACACATTGGGCGTGATATCATCAAAAATAACTTTCACCCCCAGCGTCGCACCTTCTGTTTCTTCAAACGTGGCGCCTATACCATAACCCAAACAAAGAGAACACAATTGATCTGCACGTCGCGCAATCGCAGGGAGTAAACTGGTAGGAGAAAATACTTCTTCCATTGTCATCGGTCGGCCATTCAAACTAAACCTGGCGCCCATGGTTCTTGCCACCTTAATAATTAATTCTGACATGTCCATCTGAAGTCACCTCATCTTTTCCACCAAGGCTGGGCGATTTTACGGTTTCCCGCAATAAATGCACGCAGCCAGCGTAAAAATACATTTAATGTAAAACCATAACGCTCCAATGCAGCAAAAAAACAGGTCGCCACGACAGCCAAAATAAATGTCCAGAAGCGGATATGGAGCAATAAAATCAGCAATGGGAAGCATGCTCGGAAATCGAGAAAAAATAATCTGACAGTTCTTGCTGAATCACGCCAATGAGCCATGGGGTATCCTTGGGTTGGTAGAGTTTATTATGGCGTAACTTGTTATATTGAGCAAACTCCTAGTGGTGAGGCAGGGCGATCGCCGGTCGCCCTTACGGCACGCCAATGGCCATGGGACGGTATGATTCTGGCAGAATCCCTGCTAATATTAGGCTTTCTTTCAAACGGACTCAGGGAATATACCGTTTATGAGTTACTCGATTCGTTTCACTACTTGTATCGTGTTATCGCTTGTCCTGGCAGGGTGTGCCAGGCCGCCCGCTTCAAATACACCTGATCATGCCAGCACATCGCTAGCTGAAGCGTCTTACTCTGTTAGCCGCTCTATCGTGAGCCTTTCTGAAACAGCACAGGCAGCGCACCCTCTACCTGATTTAGCAGCACCTCCCAACCCCGCTTCCTATGGTATGGCGGGCTTAACTTCCATTGACTGGTCAGGCCCCGTTGAACCTTTGGTCAAACAATTAGGAAAAGCGGCTAATTACCAAGTGAGAGTGCTTGGCGTAACACCGGCTATCCCCGTCTTAGTCACCGTCTATGACAAAAATAGAATGCTAGCCGATGTGCTACGTGATGTAGGCTACCAGTGCGGTAGACGCGCCACCGTAGTTGTTTACCCTGAAAGCCGTGTCATTGAATTACGTTATGCAAAAAATTAAGGCACCATTGATATGATGCAATTAGTGAAAGCCATCACGCTTACTTTGCTAATAAGCTCGCTCTCTGCCTGCGCTTCACATGGACACACAGACATCGACCCCACTAATATCAACCAATTAGAAAATATGAAAGACGAGGCACCCGTCCATGCTGATGGTAGTAGTCCTGCTATGAGCCAAATCCGTATTAAAGCGTTAGAAGACACTGCGATGAGCCTGGGCGCGCAGGGTGGGCTTGCCGTTACCTCCAAAGAACTCAATACCCACCTAGAAGCAGATAAATGGTCACTCGAAACGATTTTTAATTTTAATGGGATGTTATTAAGCCATGGCGTACTACCCCCTGTGTTAGTCGAAAGCAATGACAGTTTAAACTTGGCAGACCCTAGTACCATTCGAGTAGCAGATAAAACATATAAAATCGTCGCACAGGCACGCTTTGCCACCACACCACCCAATTGGCGTGATTATTTATGGATGTCTTTCAATAAACCGGAATTACCCGACAAAGTGCTTTTACCACGCACCGCTGAAGAACGTAAAATTTGGGTCAAATCCATCAGAATGGGTTGGGACAAAGGTATTGAACAAGCCTATAGCATTTTTCAACAAAATTTGGCACGCTTAAAACGAGATTACCAAGGCATGATATTGTATCGTAAACTCTTGCAAGAAAAGATGGTCAGCCCGCCTTATGTTTCAAAAACAGAATTGGGCGTCACTGGAAATGGTACTGACATGCGCATTAACGACCAAGTGTTGCGCATTACAGAATTACCTAAGTTACAAACGGATAGTCACACATGGAAAGCCATAGTGGTGCAACAACATGACGAGTGAATTTCTTTTTCCACAAGAACCCATACGGCTCTCGATTGAGATAACCGATGAGATATTAATGCATTGCGTTAAACTCGGCGCTTCTGATATTACACTGCAAACCAATGAAGCTATTTTTGCTGAAATTTATGGCCGCTTGAATAAAGTCACGCGCCGCCGTTTATCCAATCCAGAAGTCAGTGAAGTGATTAATGCAATGTATGGCCCTAACGGCACAGCACAAATCATGTCGGGCAAAGACATCGATACCCATTATGAAATTCGCCCTAACCGCAGTGATCGTTATCGTTTTCGTATTAATGCCACAGGTTGTCTAGTGGAAGGCCATGATGGCATTCAAATTACGGCACGTACTATTCCAAGCGATCCACCGACTTTAGAGAGCATGCATCTGCCGCAATCCGTGTTAGATGCCATTACGCCAGAACAAGGTATTGTTTACGTTACCGGCGCCACTGGTTCGGGTAAAAGTACGTTACTTTCGTCTATTATTCGTAGTATTGCGGAAAACGTCGACAGTAACCGTAAAATTTTAACGTACGAAGCGCCTATTGAATTTGTTTACGACAGTGTGGAGAAGGTCTCTGCCATTGTCAGCCAATCCGAAATTCCGCGTCATTTACCCAGTTTTGCGGCGGGCGTACGTAATGCTCTACGTCGTAAACCGCGATTGATTTTGGTCGGTGAAGCACGTGATATGGAAACGGTCAGCGCCGCCATGGAAGCCGCGATGACAGGTCATCCTGTTTATACGACACTGCACAGTAATGGAGTCGCCGAAACGGTACGCCGCTTGGTAACAACCTATCCGGCCGAAGAACGCGCTGGCCGCACCATTGATTTGATTGAAACCATGCGCTTAATTATTTCTCAACGGCTTGCACCTACCGTGGACGGCAAACGCGTGGCATTACGTGAATATTTAGTGTTTGATGAAAAAATCCGCGATACTTTGTTGGAAGTGGATCCTATTAACATCACGGCAACCGTGCGTAAGCTTGTGCGAGAGCAGGGAAAAACAATGGCAGCCGATGCAAAAGAGAAATTTGAAGCGGGTGTGATTTCGGAGCGAAATTATCGGGTCATTGCAGAGCAAACGAAGCGTGAAGATAAGGATGTGGGGTTAACGTAATAGGCTAAAATGGAGAGACTCACGTTGCCTCTTTCCCTGTTAGTTTCTTTTTCTCCTCGTCCTTCCTTCTTTGCTCAGCTTGCTGAGCTAGATACTCGGCCTTATGTGCCTCATCTTGTCCTATCTTTTGCGCGCCCGCCGCCAAAGCTCCACCTGCTTCTTTACCAGCACCCGCTATTGCTCCTGCGCCGCCTTCCATAGCTTGCTTCATACCTGCCAATCCTTCGCTTTCACCATAAGAAATCGCTTGACCGCCAATGTATGTCAACACTTTTTCCGGCACGACATGAATCAGCGAAAATACTTTATTTAACGCCATCATCAATAATGAAGTATAGGCAATCATGAACATAACACCTTCAACCAACCCAGGCGCATTAATAATATCAAATGCCACTTTGACAAAGCCTTGGTTAATCAAGGTCACTACAACCACCGCCACCAACATCGATGCCATCATGCCAAAAACCATGAGGCTAGGACGTAAAATTAAATTGAAGATGATCATGACAGCAGGTTCTGATTTACCTAACAATTCATGTTGCCCACTTGGACTTAAAATACCTAACGCAATAAGAGGGCCAGCCACCATAGCCTCAACTGTCGCCATAAACCATCCCACAGCGCCCATGGTAAAAATAACGTAAGGAATAAGAGGTATATAAATACCCAAGATAGCGCCTATCGAAAATAATGCGGATATCATTAAAACCCAGAAAGGTGAAACGAGACCCCAAATCGCTTTAGCCACTTCCCACGGAATAGGCAATGTCATACCTGTACCCCATAACGTAAAATTCAAACTCATCCAGATAGCGAGCCCGGTTACCACTGTAACAGTCGTCCAAAACAATATTTGCATTCCAATCATGAGGCCATAGCCATAATTGGATATCCTGTACAGCACGTTACTTTCTGCCATCTTATTATCTACTCTTCCTGCTGCCCCTTTTCCTGTCACATCTGCCATAAAGGAGGATAACATGCTGCTCGTAGCACGCCATGTGGATGTACTGACAGCGCTAAGAGCAGGAGAGGATGCGGCAGAGAGCGTATCATCTCCACTCGCTTTGCTCAGCGCCTCAAATAGATGTGGCATTACCGTTATATTATTGCGATTATCCTTGATAGATGAGTCGTTGATCATTGGACTTGGCACAGAAAATGAAAATGTTGGGAGATCGCTCAGCTTAGGTTGTGCTGCTGCATTTTGCTTGACAATGGTAAAATAATACATGCCTGCGACTACCCAGCCATTGGCGCTAGCGTCTCTCTGCCAACCCGCCGTTACTTCCTGCGCCACTGTCCTTGTAGTGATATAATTTGTATAAACTTCTGTCAGCGCACCTACGTATTGATTAACCGCTGCAGTGATAAAATCAACCTGGTCTGTATAAGGCAGTATTCCATATTTTACATAAATCTGCTTAAGCGTATCAGCATTCACGCTACCTTTATCAGTACTATCCTCTGGAGGATAATTACCCTCAAAAGTATCACGAGAACAAGGATCTTCTTGTTTAGGATCGGTAGGAGGGAAACTCGTACAACATTTATTTTGCAGCCCTTGATCGTTACAAAAATCTTGTATCCATTCTGGTGTTTCACTCAGCTTTGCAGCGGTTGAGAAATTATAGAATGTTTGATATTCATAGTCGATTTTAACAAACTGCTTGGCGATGTCATCTAATGTAGACACAATACCTGGCATCACTTGGCGCTGTGCTTGGCACAATATACAACCTATGCTCTTTTTGTCATAACATTTTTGAGGCGCGTTTTTCAGCGCATTAATACAATCCGTAGAATTAGAATTTTTTATACACGCTGTAAAATTTTTTGGGTCAGGCTCTCCGCTATCACAAAGGGCAACTTTACCCCCACATGCGGCACCCAAATCATACGATGAAGTTGTTTTATCAAGCGCCGGCAAAGCCACGCCACACCGCGAATCATTGGGATAACGAATACAAAGATAAGTATAAGGAGGATTGCTTGAACTAATACCTCTTTCGTACGTCGCTGCCAGGCTTTCATAGCAAACCAGGCCTGTAAACAGTTGTTGCATCGGTGTTGTCACCGACGTATTAATATCAGGAAATTGAACAGAGGCAGTCACCGAACCTTGTTTTGCTAGAAAAACCATGACATTAGTCCAAAGGGTATCTGCTAACCCTACCCCCTGCAGAATAAGCCACATGAGAATGATTTGAATCGCACAATATCCCCCGGAAGACGGGAAGAGCCCTACAATGCCTAATACTGTCCGCACGGGCACCCACAGCCCACTCCATTTTTTACCTAAAAATTCACCTTCACTTGCAGTAGCTAAAAGACCTGCTATTGTCGTATAAACAACAATCATGGCGCCTGCTGATAAAGCAGCTGTATTCAGAACTTTGAACATCAAGCCCATGAGTAAGGGTGCATTTTGCCCCGGCAGCACTCCGCTAATATTTCCAAAAATTTGCGTCAGGTAAAAAACAGATTGATCATTAGCCGGTATAGAAAAAAGATTGATGTTCATACCGAGGAGCCCTTCTTGACTGTCGGCTCGCCGCGCCACCATTCGCGAAATGTGCAACCTAATTTGCGATGTTTTATTTGAAAGTACCAAAAATCAAAACGAAGAGCATTGGCTGCAAATAACAGAGTCATCATCACCAAAAGCAGCCATCCCGTCACAGTGCCGTAATAAAAAAGGTAGAAAAAACCAAGCAATAATGCGGCTAAACTCAATACGAGAAAAAAGAGCGCGTAAATCCTGTAATGTCTTGCATTAAACACCAGGTCAGCCTCCGTCACGTGAAGACGTTCTAGCGCTTGCTCAAATGTTTCGGTACGCTGCGGCTTATCCGGTGTAAAGGTTGCCTTGAGGCGATTGCCAATAATGCGTGTATAAGCACTGAGCTCCTTGACCCCTAACCATGCGCCAGGATCAAAGAATGTTTTGCGCGAAATTTTGAATATGTCCTTCAGTGCCATAGCAAAAAATACCCCGATTCTACTGTAAAGTACCTTAGCATCCACCTTGCGAAAACACAACCCATAGAAATCGTGCCCGGGCCTACAGTTACTGGCGCGTCCTATCATTTGCTGAACACCACAGAGTGGTATAGTATTAGGAATTCACGAGCATAAAAATAGGATATCACGTGATATGCCAAGCCTGGATTTACATGCTTCACATGAATTCTGGAAAAATTATGAAGACCCCATGATTTTTCGTGTGATCGCTTTTATGGAAAGCGTTGAAAATTGGACACTGGATGGAAATCCTGAATTAGAAGCCATCATTAAAGCAATTGGTGATAAATTAGACAATATCACTCGCCTTGAACTCAGTAAAGAAGAGCAATTTGTCACGCTCTGCGCTCATATAAAAACATCACGCATCTTGCGCCTTTTGCAAGCTATCGATACCATTGACCCTGGCTCTGCCTCAAAAGTATTAATGTTCGCTGAAGAAAACAATACACCCGATAATTTATTAGCAGGGTTATTTTTACGCCGTAATATTGTATTTGAGCGTTTGCGTCTTTTGACCCGAGTATTTTCTCCACAGCGATTTGAGCTCGTCTTAAAAGCATTGGAGCAAGAAAATGGATAAGCTTCGCTTAATTACTGTCGGTTTGTTTGCATTAGCAGGGTTCAACGCTGCATTGGCTGCTAGCAGCTTATTCCCCGCACTCAACAAATCAAGCTCAAACTCAGCGACGACAACAACGCCGCCGACGTTTACTTTATTGCCCGTGCTCTCCTCAGAAGATTTTGTAAAAGAGGTCAACAATCAAAATAGTCAAACTCAGCATGGATTAGACACGGCTCTTGCAACCTTATTAGGCACAACGCCGCCAGAGGCACCGCCTGTGCAACAAGAATCAAAACAACCACCGCCACCCAAGGTGGAAACACCACCGGACAATACCCCACCACCTGCGGCGACCACCAGTCAGACCCCCGCACAGACGGGGTTTAATCCCTATTCTTATTAAATAACATGAAGGAACGTGACTTATGTCAGGGCTTCGCATCAAAATGATACGCACTGTTTTAATAGCTACATTGGCTTTTACTGTTGCATACCACCCCATTGCATCAGCACAAGATGCGACAACGCAAGAATCGGATACAACAAAAAAATTGAGCGCGTCGGAAGGTTTTCTCAAAGATATCCGCGATATTTTATTCGCAAATATTAATAAGCTACCGCTTTATCTTAATCAACTCACCAAAATGGCTATCAGCTGGCTAGCGCCTGACAATTCAAAAACAACCGCTGAATTACAAAATAATTTGACTCGATTGGCCAACACCCAATCAGTGAATGCACAAATACAGCTCCTTAGCCAAAAGAAATTTCTTGATGAATTTTTAGATAATCCTGCATCGCAAGATACTTTTCCTAACGTCAACGATCTCTGTTTTGAAACTTTACTGAATAAGCCTTATTTCAATCCTGATACGCGATTAAAACTCGATCCTAGCATAGACCCTGCTTATAACTATACTGTCAATGCCTCGGGGCTCAACCTGAAGCACTTCAGACCTTCACCCAGTTGGAATCCTAACGATAGACGACATCCTAGCATTGCGATGTACATCAGGTACTACAATACAGCTTCGGCAGTACAAACGTATAATGGCTATGTTTTAAGTGAACTTTATGCTGAATCTAAAGATAATAATTTAGCTAAACAAACTCAAAACCAGCTTATCCAGCAAGCGAACGATTCTAACTGGTTCACGCAAATTGCGTCTGAGAATTTGGGGATTGTGTTACGTCAAATTCTGCTCTATAACTCGCAAACTTACGTATTACTCGCGCAACTCTTGGAAACGCAGAAGAAGCTATTAGTTTCTCAAACGATGAATAATGCATTGTTGATTGCAGTCAACCAAGAGGCTGAGAATAGGATCTATAGCAAAGCGTCGGGGCAATTACCTATTTAATTAATAAACACGTAGGGGCGGCCGGCGGCCGCCCTATGCGGAAATTGCCGACCCACCGACCAACACCCCCGCCCTCCCTAATTGCTAAAATTGATTGGAAGACAGTAATAGCTCAACCCCTATCCTTGCGAGCTTGCGCGGCAGGAAGCAACCCAGGCTTTTGAGAGCTGATTAGAATAATTCATGCTCGGAAGCAGCGTTGAAAAGCCTAGGTTGCTTCGCTTCGCTCGCAATGACAGTGATAGGGTGAGCTGTTACGGAAGACATTGGAAGGCATTGGAAGGCATTGGAAAACGAGGGCGACCGCCGGTCGCCCCTACTCTATGTTTTGGACTTGTTCGCGGATTTGTTCAATTAATACTTTAAGCTCGACAGAAGCGCGTGTTGTATCAACATCGGTGGATTTCGCTCCTAGTGTATTGGCTTCTCGATGTAATTCTTGCATCAAAAAATCTAACCGCCGCCCTGATACGCCGCCGTGTTTTAAAATACGGCGCACTTCTGAAATATGTGCATCGATGCGATCTAACTCTTCCATGACATCTGTTTTTTGCGCAAACAAAACAATTTCTTGCTCAAGACGTTCGGCATTGAGCTCCAGTTTCGCATCACTGAATCGCGCAATCAATCGCTCACGCTGACAAGTTAAAATTTCTGGCATATGTTGCCGTACTTTCGCAACTTCCACTTTCATATTTTCTAACCGTTGCAAAAATAATTGTTTTAATTCTTCACCTTCACGTGCGCGTGCCGCTACTAATTCTTGCAATGCCTTCTCTAACAATAGCAATACCTGGTCTTGGATCACTTCCAAATCCATTTCCGCAATCTGCAAAATACCCGGCCAGCGTAAAATATCCATGGGATTAATCAAGCCCGGTTGTTTTAGCTTTTGCGCAATAATTTCATTTGCCCGGCATAACTGCTCCGCCAAATGATGATTAATAGTAATCATGTCAGCGCCAGCAACATCACTTGGCTGAAAGCGTAAATAACATTCAATTTTGCCGCGTTTCACATGGTCACGAATACATTCGCGTATAGGCATTTCTAACGCATGTAATGTTTCAGGCAACTTCAAAGAAAGTTCGAGATAACGATGATTAATCGAACGCAATTCACAAACCGCATTCCCCCATTCTCCTTGCCCTTGGGTTCTTGCAAACGCTGTCATGCTTTGGATCATTTTGTCTCCACCTGCGGCCTGATTATTCTGCTTCCGTTCCAGATTATAACGTCTATAATGTGCACCCTGCCATCTATTTAACGAGAGTACCATGCGCCCAAGCCAAAGAAAAAATGATCAACTTCGCGAAATTCGCCTGACTCGACAGTATACCAAACACGCTGAAGGATCTGTGCTAGTCGAGTTTGGCGACACTAAAGTGATTTGCACTGCGACAGCGACCCCTGGTGTCCCGTTATTTTTAAAAAACTCTGGGAAAGGTTGGGTCACCGCCGAATACGGTATGCTCCCTCGTTCCACACATGAACGCATGCCACGTGAAGCGGCCAAAGGCAGGCAAGCGGGTAGAACACAGGAAATTCAACGCTTGATTGCCCGCTCCCTGCGTGCCGCAGTGGATCTCTCTGCACTAGGCGAAAATACGATTACGATTGACTGCGACGTCATTCAAGCCGACGGTGGCACCCGCACTGCTTCTATTACGGGCGGATGCGTTGCTCTGTATGATGCGATTGAACATTTAAAACAAAAAGCTAAATTAAAATCAGAGCCTTTTAAGCAATTTGTGGCGTCTCTTTCGGTCGGGATTTATAACGGTACACCCATCCTGGATTTAGATTATGCAGAAGATTCTAGCGCGGACACGGATATGAATGTGGTGATGACGGAACAAGGAGGTTTTATTGAAATTCAGGGAACAGCAGAGAAGGATACTTTTCAGCAAGTGGAGTTGGATCAATTGTTAGTATTGGCCAAAGGTGGTATTCAGCAATTGGTACAAAAACAAAAAGCTGTTTTGGGGATTTAACCTAACGAAAAGCTCAGGATAGTAACAATTTCACCCTACCGCCGTCATTGCGAGCGAAGCGAAGCAACCCAGGCTTTTCAACGCTGCTTCTCCGAGTTATGAATATTCTAATCAGCTCTCAAAAGCCTGGGTTGCTTCGCTTCGCTCGCAATGACCAGGATGGAGATCCAGCTCAGGATGACAATTTCTGTTTAGGCGATATTGACGGGCCTTTGCTCAACTGGCTATTCGCAGCGGGTTCTGCAGAAGGATGTGTTGGGTGAAAGAACCCAAAACGCTCTCGTGCTTCCGTAGAAATCGCGGCGCGCTCAAGCTGTTCCCGTGCATGAACCAAGGTAGAAGGATTGTTGCTTAAAATCACCCTCCCACGGCTTGTATCTCCCATCAAAAAACTCGCTTTGTTTCTTTCTAACATTTCTTTTCCACTCACATCTTCCAACTGACCTCGTCCACCACATTGCTCTCTTAAGAATGCAGCAACTACCTCTTTTACTGCTTCAGTGGCTGGACGACCTAGCAAATCATAGTGTGAAATATGAAAAGAAGGATCCATCCGAATAAGTGATTGCTGATTGTCTAATTTGTAAAGAATATAATGTGATTGTGCAGCGAACCGAGGATCGCTATTTGCTTTTTCTAAGGTATGTAATAAAGCTTGCTTTAATTCTTCTGGGCCATTGGCTATAGTGTAGTGATTATCTGCATTCATTGCTGGGTTACTCCTTTCCGCCATTATATTGAGGACAGTTTTAAAAATCAAAATTTATTCTGTGCTGCAGGGCGACCGCCTGTCGCCCCTACGTATAATCGATTAGTAAGGGTGCATGATCGGAAAATCGCTGCTCTCTGAAAATTGACGCATTTTTGATCGCGCCTCGCAGTCCCGGTGTGACCACTTGATAGTCAATCCGCCATCCCACGTTTTTCGCCCAAGCCTGTCCACGGTTAGACCACCATGTATATTGGTCAGCTTCTTGATTCACTTGCCTAAAAGCATCGATAAATCCTAAGGAACCAAATAACTCATCCATCCATGCGCGCTCTTCCGGCAGAAATCCAGAATTTTTTTGATTCCCTCGCCAATTTTTTAAATCTATCTGGCGATGCGCAATATTCCAATCCCCACAAATAACAAATTCCTTGGATCGCATCCTAAGTGTTCTCAGATAATCCGCATATCGTTTAAGAAAATCAAATTTGACCGCTTGACGAAGCTCCCCACTGGTGCCCGAAGGAAGATAAACAGAGGCAACACAAAAATCAGTGAAATGTGCTTCGATATAACGACCTTCATCGTCTGCCTCAGGCCAACCCAACCCTGTCAACACCTGCGACGGCTTTTCTTTAGAATAAATCCCAACGCCGCTGTAACCTTTTTTCTCAGCATAATGAAAGCAAGAATAATAACCTTCTGGTTGAAATATTTTTTGCTGCAAATCCAAATGTTGCGCTTTGATTTCTTGCACACAAATGACATCGGCATTCTGTTCAAGCATCCAGTCAAAAAATCCTTTTTTAGCCGCGGAACGAATGCCATTTAGATTTAATGTAATAATACGTGACATACTACATCAATGACCAAGCAAACTGTGTAGCATCTCAACTGTTTTTCCTTGCATTTTATTCTTCATTTGCGATTCCACTTGCGATTCCACCTTTTTCAATTGCTGCTCCGCAACCGCTTTTGCTAGTGTGGCTGTATCCAAGCGAACATTCGGGTCTGTTAAATTACCTGTGATGGTAATAGGAATAGGTACTCCATATAAATTACTTTGATCCGCTGCAGATTGCATCATCATCGCTTGCAAATGAAAATCAATTTTTCGATTGACTAAATCAATGCTACCACTTCCATTCATTTTGAAACGCGGCGCATTAAGCACTAAATCATTATTTACCATGACGCCATCACGAAATACCACATTCCCCGTTAAAGTGCCGAAATCTGTTTGCTGTGCATTGGTTGCCGTGGACACTTGATGTTTTACCAACGCATAAGCATTATCGACTAAATAAGCAATGTCTATTCCTTGCAAAACACCCTGATTTAAACTCACATGTCCTGTACCATTTAAGTTTTTAACTATTGTAGTGGAATCAGTTCCCACCGTTGTCACTTGCAATTCAACATTAGCCATGCCAGCCAACTTCAATTTTTGATTATTCCCACCTAAATCTTGCAAAAGAGGTTCTGCATGCACATTCAGCAATTTGGCTTGCACAGCAATTTGCGGCAATGTGCCCGTTAAATTCACTTTTGCGTTAGATTGCAAAGAGCCTTGATAAAAATCAGCAGTGATAGGCGATAATTCTAAAACGCCGATTTGATAATGCACGGGCACTACAATGTGACTCAGCTTCACTTGTCTCGCTTCAATAGCATCTATTTTAAAGCGGCCTTGTACATCCACTGCATTAGCAGCAGCCATAAAATCAACGTCACCACTCATATTTTTCAATACTTGTAAACTTGCCGTGTCTTGGCCCATTTCTTGCAACAACGCCTTTAAATCAAAGGGCTGAAACTGTAAATGGCCTGTCGCATGTGGACGGGTAGTTAAATCAACAATGCCTATTTTCCCGGTTAAAACTAAATTACCCATCTGCCCATGGAAATGCGTCCACTGTAAGGTTTGCTGTTGCAAATCTGCAATCACATCACCTGTTATCTGCCAATTAAATTTCTTGTTTCCTTGATGTAATTGGGCCGCTAACACAATGTCCCGGAAAGAGAAAATTTGTTGATCTATACTCAAAGCACTCTGGCTGGAAAATACAACATGGCCTGATAGCACTGGATTTTTACTGATAAAATCAAATTCACTTTCAATCAGGAAAGGCTTTAAAAAATTAATATCTTTAGCACGTAATCTCAGTTTTTCAATGCTCACCGATTGTTTCTTTTGTATATCTATCCAATTGATTTCCGCGTTAGACACTTCGATGCCCGATATCATTAATCCCGCAGCGCGCGTTTTGATATCACCGGAACGATTTGAATCAACCAGCACAGTGGTTGAAGTAGGTAACGCCTGCTGGAATTGCCAATTGGCCTTCCCATTAGCATCCTTAATTAAATTTAACTTTAATCCATCAAGCACAATACCACTGGATTCAATTTGTTTATGTAATAATGGAAATAATTTGACACCAAGCGTGGCGTGCTGCACTTCAGCAAATATTTTTTGTTCAAAACCGGTGGGATTACCTAACAACACATGGCCTGTTTTTATGCCCACACAAGGAAAAAATGACCAAGACAAATCGCCATCTATGGTGAGCTGACGTCCAGTGTACTTCATGACTTGCTCAGCAATCAGTGGCTTAAAACGATTAGGATTAACGAATGTGATAAGACAAACAACCGCGAGAATAACCAACAAAACCAAAATACTGATAAATGCACCTAGCCATTTCATAGATTTTCTCATATGCTCTCCTTAGGCTCTATTGACAATTCTACTACGCTGGGCGTAACGTCTTGATTTTCTGCGCTCCGCTGCTCATTTACTTCTATGTAAACTGCGCTGCGGTGCTCTAAAGTCAAGACGTTACACCTCAGCCTAGCGAATTGTCAACAGACCCTAATTTATCGTTGGAGCGGGTGATGGGAATCGAACCCACGCTAAGAGCTTGGGAAGCTCCCGTTCTACCATTGAACTACACCCGCAAGGAATCTCTTTTTCAATTTTCGGATTATCTCATTATCTGAGTCAAAAAACCAATCAGGAATATATATGTACAAAATCAGCTTCTATGTACCCGAAAGCCACCTAGAGCAAGTCAAGCAAGCTATGTTTGCAGCAGGCGCTGGGAAGATAGGCCACTATAGCCACTGCGCATGGCAAGTGTTAGGCGAAGGACAATATAAACCGCTTACCCATAGCAAACCTTTTTTGGGTCAACAGGATCAATTAGAAAAAGCAGCAGAATATAAAGTAGAAATGGTCTGTGAAAAACACCTCATCCACGATGTTATTGCTGCATTAAAATTGATCCACCCTTATGAAATGCCCGCGTACCAAGTCATTGCGATGGAATCCATCTAACATGGACACTTTTTTATTTTACGACATTGAAACAACCGGATTAAGCAAAGCCTTTGACCAAGTTTTGCATTTTGCAGCGATTCGCACTGACCGCACATTACGGGAATTAGAACGTTATGAAATAAAAATGAAGCTCAGTCCGGATGTTGTGCCCTCCCCTTCTGCCATCATCACCCATCACATGAGCTTGAAAGAGATTGCAGAAGGCACTACTGAGCTGGATGGGATTATACAAATTCACCACTGGTTAAATCAGCCCGGCACTATTGGATTAGGTTACAATACCTTACGGTTTGACGATGAATTTTTACGTTTCTCCTTTTATCGTCACTTATTGCCGCCGTACACGCATCAATATGCCAACCAATGTGGCCGCATGGATTTATATCCCATGGCTGTTATGTACTTTCTTTTTAAAAACAGTGTACTCACATGGCCTATGATTGCAGGAAAACCATCCTTCAAATTAGCTGAACTCAACGCAGCCAATCATCTCGCTGTGGGGCGCGATCACAATGCCATGGTAGACGTAGAAGCGACACTTGCATTAGCACGATTCTTTTTTAAAGAGCAAAAAATGTGGGATTACCTCACAGGTTATTTTAATAAAGAATTAGATCTTGCCCGTTTGCGGGATTTACAACAAACACCCGCGCTCATGATAGACGGTATCATAGGTGCTGAACAATCTTACCAATCTCTGGTGTTATTTTTAGGTATGCACAAGCATTACAAAAATCAAATGTTATGGTTGCGCCTCGATACGGAAGATTTCACCAACATGACGCCAGAAACTATTGAAACCATACGTGTAACCCATAAGAAACCGGGAGAACCCGGTTTTATTTTGCCATTAAAAGAACGATTTTTGCAGCATTTAACGCCTGAGCGTAGAGCGCTCGCTGATCATAATAAACAATGGTTAGAACAACACCCAGACATTTTTTCATCCCTCGTCGCTTACCATACTGATTATAAATACCCACTCTATCCCGCGACTGATGTCGCAGCCGGGCTATATATTAATGGTTTCTGGAATGCGGCAGAAGAGAATTTCTGCCGCACATTTCATAGAGCCGCTCCAGAGAAAAAAGCAGCCTTGACAGAACAACTACAAAACCCCAAGCTACAAACACTTGCGGTACGCCTTCTCGGAAAATATTACCCAGAAACACTCAACCCTCGCCAAACAGAACAATTTTCTGATTACATGAAAAAGAAAAATCCCTCCACCGAAGAAGAAACGTTAATCGATTATCAAGGGAAAAAACGATTAACACCGACCATGGCTTTAAATGAAATTGCAGAATTGCGTCATGATGCTGTATTAACTGCTATGCAGCTGGACTTGTTAAACGAGCTAGAGACAGCTTTGATTGAGTCAAAGAAATAAACCCAAGACAGAGCTTCACTTAGTTAGATGATTTCCCGAAATAATAACCAATCACCAATGTAGCAATCGGAGGCAATACGGTTTTGCACGCCTCAAAAACACCGCTTTGTGGCCTTATTAGATCACACACAGCGCCCAAAGCAAATAACACCGCAAGAACAAACAAAATTGCTTTTGCAAATTTCATTAAGTCTCGTGGTGTAATGTTTTCCTCAACAGCAGCAGGAGCATCTACAAGTATGTCTTTGTTTAATTCTTGAGTCATTTTGGGACTACCTATTTAATCCTGAAATCAATAACTGTCTTTGCTTGCCATTTTTGTCTTCAATAATTACCCTATCACCATGCTCAACAGCATTAACAAGCATATCGCTTATCTCTACAGCACGCCTGACCGCATCGGATCGACTAGGCGCATGTACTTTTCTTTGTAATTTATCAAGTTGTTCAATGGTATTTTCTTTCATTCTAACTTGCACGACAGTAGTCATAATGGCATTCTCCTTGTACTATAAATGTAAGTATATATGTATTACAGTCAAATGACAAACCTGAATTTTAACAAGATACAGAAATTACATATTAATTATGCTATCGTAGCATGATCTAAACTCGATAATGGATCACTGAACCGCCATGCGCTATCTACGCCAACTGTTAGCTTGCTTCCTAATTAGCCTGCTCAGCATCCTTGCGGCCGCAGAAACACCCTATGCCACTCCTGCTAAAACAGAAGATCCCTCACCTCCGTCTTCGCGCCTCTGGAATTTACAAGACGCCGATATTTTAAGTGTCATTAACGAAGTTTCTCGTGAAACCGGCAAGAACTTTGTCGTAGATCCGCGGGTAACAGGGAAAATTTCACTTGTATCCAGCAAGCCTATTCAACCAGACCAGGTTTATGATTTATTCCTCTCTGTTTTGGAATTACTAGGCTACTCCGCCATCACCAACGGAGATGTTGTGAAAATTATCCCTAATATGCAAAGCGGCGAATCAGCAACGCGCGTTGCTACCAACAAAGCACCAGGAAAAGGCGATGAAGTAGTCGTTCGTGTCATCCCCCTCGACAATGTATCAGCCAACCAACTGATTCCTATTATTCGTCCACTTTTACCACAATGGAGTAATGTATCCGCCTATACACCCGGCAATGTCATTATTGTATTAGGCAGAGCAGCCAACATAGATCGAATTAATGAAATTATCCATAACGTCGACAAAGCATCCAGCAATGACATCGATATGATCCCATTGCACCACGGCTCAGCCACGCAAATTGCCAGCGTTTTAACAAATTTACAAAACGCCGCGCGAGCAAGCGGAGAGACTCCGCAAATCTCCATCGCACCTGATGAACGCACGAATAGCATTTTACTCAGCGGTAGCAAAACAGCACGTTTACATACGCGCGTTTTAGTCAACCAGCTAGACACACCCAGCAGCGGAGCACAAGGTAACACCCAAGTCGTGTACTTACGTTATCTGCAAGCCAAAACGTTTGCCCCCATCCTGGGTAAGATCGCACAAAATATCATTGGCAAAGATGAAAGCGATAGTACGTCAAGCCATCCTCCCACCAACCCTATGTTACTACCCGATAGACTAGGCAGTTACAGACCTGCCGACACAGCGGCAAAAGCAACACCTGAAAACAAAACCAGTATCCAGGGTGAACCCACAACAAATTCTTTAATTATTACAGCCCCACCCGCACTCATGCGAGCGTTGAATACGGTCATTGCTAAATTGGATATACGACCTGCTCAAGTACTTATTGAAGGTATTATTGTCGAACTTGATCAAAATGATACGAAAAATTTAGGTATTCAGTGGGGCGGTTTAAGCACTGCCACGTCCGCTGCTGATGTGCCACCTAATACGCACTTTGCAACCATCGGCCAAGGTGTTGTAGGCATTATTCCCCATATGCAATTCCAGGCTATTCTGCTCGCGCTGCAAACGACCACCGGCGCTGATATTCTATCTACGCCTTCTGTGGTAGTGTTAGATAATCGCAGAGCAACGCTCGCTGTTGGACAGCAAGTACCTGACCAAACAGGTCAGTATGCGACTACAGGCAGCTCATCGACCGTCACGCCATTTAATACGATTAATCGTTTAGATGTGCAACTCAACTTGGACGTCACACCACAAATTAATTTGGGTGATGCAGTAAGACTCACTATCAAATTAAAAAATGATTCTTTACAGAATCCAGACAATCCAACACTGAATCCAACCACTAATACAAGCTCTATTCAAAACTCTGTTATTGTGAACAGTGCGGACGTATTAGTCATCGGTGGCTTGATCAGTAATAACATCACGAATAGCACAGAAAAAGTGCCCATCCTGGGTGATATTCCTTTGATTGGCCAATTGTTTCAACATAAAACACGCCGCCTGGAAAAGAAGAACTTAATGGTATTTATTAAGCCTACCATTTTACGCAACCCTGAGGATGCCATGAGCATCACCAACACCAAATATGATTTGATACGAAACAAACAAATTAATTGGCCTGAAGATGTGACAAATATGGGCGCACAAAAAACACAAAATATTTTGCCATTATTAAAAGGTGCGCATTTACCGAAACCGTTTGAAGACTAAATGCTTATGATGCCAAAATCTCAGAAGCTTCCATTTTCCTTTGCCAAACGTTATGGCGTATTGATCACAACGATAGAAGATACTTTTGCAACCATCACGCACCGCAACCATCCTGATCTCAGCATCTTAAATGAACTACGACGACACATCAATTTACCGATTAAATTAGAAAAAGTCGATGATGAAACGTTTGGAAAATTACTTGTCAAAAGTTATGAAACGGATTCCAGCATTGCCATGCAAATGGCTGAAGACTTCGGCGATTCTATGGATTTATTTGACCTCATGCATGAATTACCAAAGCCTGAAGATTTACTCGAAAAACAGGATGACGCGCCTATCATTCGTTTATTGAATGCATTGCTGAGCGAAGCAATTAAAGAGGGTGCATCTGATGTGCATATTGAAACATTTGAAGACCGCGTGACTGTTCGTTTTCGAGTAGACGGAATTTTACGAGACATTTTAGAACCACAGCGTGTACTTGCACCCTTGATTGTATCACGCATTAAAATTATGGCAAAACTGGACATTGCAGAAAAACGATTACCGCAAGACGGTCGCATCACTTTACGCATCGCTGGACGCGCCGTTGACGTACGCGTCTCCACCATGCCAACCAGTCATGGTGAACGTGTTGTGTTACGTTTACTCGATAAACAAACAGCTCGTCTCGATTTGGCTCAGCTAGGAATGGATCCCAATAGCTTACGTTTAATGCAAAAACTCATCACAGTTCCTCACGGCATCATTTTAGTCACAGGCCCCACGGGCTCAGGTAAAACGACCACACTCTACGCGGCAATGACTTCTCTTAATAACAATACACGCAATATCTTAACGGTTGAGGATCCCATTGAATTTGATTTACCCGGTATTGGCCAAACTCAGGTGAATTACAAAGTCGAGATGACGTTTGCCAAAGGATTACGCGCCATTCTACGACAAGATCCCGATGTCGTGATGGTAGGCGAAATTCGTGATGTAGACACCGCACAAATCGCTATTCAAGCAAGTCTCACAGGTCACTTAGTATTATCCACCTTACATACCAATAGCGCCATAGGAGCGATTACCCGTTTGGATGATATGGGCATTGAACCTTTCCTGCTTTCATCCAGTTTACTGGGTGTGTTAGCGCAACGCTTGATGCGTCTATTATGCAAAGAGTGTAAAAAACCTATGCCTGCCACCGCAAGTGAATGTGATTTATTAAGTGTGCCATCCCATCCCGCGCCCACTATTTACCATCCCACTGGTTGTAAACATTGCCGTTATTCCGGTTTCAGTGGTCGCAGTGGCGTTTATGAGCTTATCGCTATCGATGAGAAATTACGTGCTCTGATCCACGACAGAAAATCAGAACAGGATATAAAAAAATATGCACGCACTTTATTTCCCAGTATTCGTCAAGATGGGTACAGGCGCGTTCTCGCAGGTGATACTTCCCTAGAAGAAATTTTACGCGTGACGAGCGAGGAATAAGCATGGCCGCTTTCCAATATGTCGCTATAAATGGTAAAGGTACTACGCAAAAAGGCATTATTGAAGCAGATTCGCCCAAAGAAGCGCGCCGGTTATTGCGCGATCAGCATTTAACACTGCTTGAAATAAATCTAGCGCAACAAAAAATGACGCACTTTAAAATCAGCACATTTGGCAAGCCGTCTGTCAGCGCTAAAGAGTTAGCTTTAATGACACGACAATTAGCCACTTTACTCAATGCTGGCCTACCCTTGGAAGAGGTGTTATCTGCTGTCGCAGAACAAACTGAAAAATCTCGTACCAAAGGTTTAATTTTATCAGTACGCAGTAAAGTGTTAGAAGGTCATACGCTTGCTGCTGCTTTTCGTGATTATCCTGAGGCATTTTCTGCGCTGTATTGCTCTACTGTGGCAGCAGGTGAAAAATCAGGACACTTGGATATTGTGTTACAGCGCTTAGCGGATTACACAGAACAGCAATTTCATGTGCGACAAAAAATACAGCAAGCGTTAATTTATCCTGCCGTTATGGTGTTTGTCGCGCTGGGTATTTTGGGGTTTTTATTAGAATATGTCGTGCCAAAAATGATTTCTGTGTACAGCAATATTGGTCAGGCATTGCCTGAAATGACGAATGTATTAATTTCTATTAGCACTAATTTAAAAAGTTTTGGCCTCTACATTTTAATAGTGATTATGATCGGCATCTTTTTTTTCCGCCGCAGCATGAAAAATAATGTACATTTCCGCACTCGCGTACATCGCTTTTCCTTGAAAATACCTATTATTGGTAATGCCATTAAAGTAATTAACACCGCCCGTTTTTCCCGTACTTTTGCGATTCTTTCTTCGGCAGGCGTGCCTGTGTTAGAAGCCATGAGTATTTCATCTAAACTCATTACCAATTTGCCCATTCGTGCCAGCGTTGAAGAAGCAGCCAGCCGCGTACGTGAAGGAGCGAACATTAGTCTCGCTCTAAAACAAACACGGTTCTTTCCTCCGATGAGCATTCATTTGATTGCAAGCGGAGAAGCTAGTGGGCAACTAGAAAATATGTTGGAACGCGCTGCTAACAATCAAGATGGTGAAATTTCTAGGTTAATAGAAACCACTCTCGCCTTGTTCGAACCTGCCATCATCTTAGTCATGGGCGCCATGGTATTATTCATCGTCCTCGCTATTTTACTACCGATTTTCCAGTTGGATCAGTTTACGGGGTAAAGTTAAGAGTACGTGTCATCCTAGCCAATAACGCCTCTCTTTATTCGATCGAAGTGACTGTTACTCTACGGCGTTATTGGGTAGGATCCAGTCTGTTAGCGGCTTAACGAAGTCACACGCTGAGCTGCTAAAAGACTGGATCCTACCCAGTATGCCGAATAAGGTTACTGCTTCTGTCTAGTGTGGGGCGGCATCCTGGCTAGGATGACGCTCTGCCACTGAAACAAGACTGCATTTACTTAAGGGGAAGCGCGCCATTGGTCTGAAAATGTGATAGATGTTCGCTTCCTTTTCCATCACTTGAATGATTTCTACTAAGAAACTGCAACCCAGTTTGGCCCAGGTGGTTTTTAAGTTTGTCTCTCGTATAAAGATGTGCGTTTTCGCTTTCTTCTCCATCATCCGTATACATTTGCGATGCATTTATTTTATCTTCATATTGTTTTTTTTCGCCGCTTGATGAGACGCATAATTTCCATCGTTTCATTTGTCGATATGCCTGCATATAAGAAGAATTATGAAGCGCCGCACAGTCTGGAATAACAGGATCATCTAAGACAGTTCCATTTTCTCTCCTCTTATCAGATGATCGCACACAAATATGTTTCTTGTGAGTATCCGGTAAACAAGCATAAGCAAATCCAGCTTCTATTTCAAAATCGAATGCGGATAAGGTGATTTTGGCAATAACCCAAGTGATGGGAGCCAGAATTGTTCCAAAAACAGCTTGCCATGGTTTTCGATCCTGAGGGAGAGAAGGGTTGAGCGGATGTTGCCAATTCCATACCCAGCCTGCAATGGTACTTGCCAATGATGTGAATCCTCGATCATTCCGCAAGTGCACTTGATAACCATGCGCATGAAAATAAAAAGCAACTAATGTAGCAATACCTGCTCCTAAAGAAACGCCATCTAAAGTAATATTATCTGCAGGGACTCCTTGTTCTCGAAGTCGATTGACCTGCGCGATGACATCATTAACCATATCCTGTTTAGATTTGGGTGCCCTAGGTGAACTGATCGTGCCAACACCTCGATAATTTAATCCGATCGCACAGCAGTTATTTTCTAGCACATCCCTTTTCATAATATCGAATACATCAATGCCATCAATGACATTGTTGTCTTGATAACACATACTGGTTCCAAGAACATAAATATGATAATGCGTAGGCGTTTGATTAACAGGCCGAATTTCAACAGTATCTATCCGATCTCTTCTATTTTCTGGAACATCTGAACCGTCAGTAGGATGAATTTTTACTATGGGATAGGTTACTGATACAGCAGCATCCTGTGCCGCTCTCCTCCGAAACGCCTTATTTCTATGATCAAATGTGGCGTTTGATATGTTTTGGGCCTGCAGAATTTTTTTTCCGATGAATTCGGCAGAAAGAGGATCTGTTGTTGTTTCAAAAAATTTTTGAAATATCGTACGTTGTGGCTGTAGTGGCCGAAAGAGTGTTGAATAGAGAAGCCTTAACCAAGCAACAAAATAATATATCGCATAAGACACAATCGTCAAAGGCAGCTCAATGATGTCCCATATTAATATGGATGGCATTTCCCAGCGTTTTTTAAAGAAAAGCGCAAATGCCCCGGTTGGTTTGGGTGCAGTATAGGAATCGTTCTTTAATTCAGCATCACCGGACATAGGATTCCTTGATCCTTAAAAATGGTCTCGAAGTGTACCATTTTTAGCCAGCCAAGTCCAGTGCGGGATCCAACGCCTTTTATATACTTCAAAACGCATGAGGCACGAGCCCTGAAAATAAAAATATTTATTATCAACCTGTTAACTAGCCCTCCCAATACCTCACAACACACAATAAAGTTCATTTTCTCTACTATACTTATAAAAATACTGATTCAAGGAAATTTATATGAATACAAGAGGCAATGAAAATGAAATGAGGATACAAGCAAGCGATTCTATGCCTTTTATGCTGATAACGCTTGATCCACCTTCAATTGAATTTCAGGCACCAGCAAAATTACAGTTCGCCATGGCGAAGCAAGGTAAATCCACTGCTGGCGTCGAGGAAGATATTAAAGCATTTGCAAAAGCAAATGATCTGCCTGACGACATATTCAAAACAAGCCATAATAAAGGAGGTCAATTGATTCTCTCTGTTGACGATCCCGTTGCTGCAGTAAGAATAGTACTCGCGATACTGAAGGCACCTGATTCGCAGTGCTCCGCGGATCAACTTAATGCATTTTATGAATTTGCACAAAAGAATGCCGTCTTGAAAGAGGATAAGGAGGCTTTACAACAAATTATTAAAACTCAAATTCAACATGAGATAGAGAAAAATAGCATACTTGTTAATACATATAACCGATTAGGCAAGCACGTTGAACATTCTCAGCCAGGCCTTGTCGAGCCTTTAGATAATATATCCGAAAATAACATCACTACATTGGCTACATTAAGAGAAAGAAATAATGCTGTCATTGCTGCTATTAAGCAAGATGAAAATCAATTAATAAACTCGAACAATAACGTCCGGAAAGAGATGCGTTCTATGGAGGATGATATGCGTACTATGAATAGTAAACTACCTCCAGATCAAAATTTGTCAACACCATCTGTATCATCCAATGATTGGACACAGCTTGATCGAAAACCCTATATAGAAAACTGGAGGACGCTGTGTGACCGCGTTAATAAATCAGTAAATACTTACGAAAAAAATGTATCCCTAAAAGATAAATTAGTCACCCTTTTTCAGGAATTCATTACAAAATTCGGAAACGCAATGGCTGCAGTAGCAAATGCTATCTCACAAAAGACAGAAACTCAAAATGAGTCACGTGAAAATTCACCCTCAAAAGGAATGAGAGGTTAGAACCTACCGCGAGAGACTAGGATCTAAAGTACAATTATTCAGCCCTCTTCAAAAACTTTTCCATTTTCTTAAGCGACATCTTTCTCTTCAACAGCGATAAATAATCAATATTTAATTTTCCAAATAAATGATCTATTTCATGTTGCAGACAATGCCCTAATAATCCATCGCCTTCTATTTCAAAAAATTGCCCTGTTTCATTTTGTGCTCGCACTTTAACGTGAGTAGCACGTGGCGTTGTGCTATAGGTACCAGGAACAGAAAGACAACCAGCAGACATGAGCTCTGAACCAGTCTTCTCTATGATTTCAGGATTAATGATACAAAATGGTTTATTCTTTTCTTCTGAAATATCAATGACCGCAATGCGCTTGGACAATCCGATTTGTGGCGCAGCTAAGCCACATCCTTCTGCATGGTACATGGTCTCATACATATCTTGTATTAACTGAGTCAGCGCTTCATCAAACACTGTCACAGGTTCAGCTATTTTGTGTAAAGCAGGGTGGTGTCCATAATAAACAATTGGTATCAAAGCCATACAATCCTCATTTTTTTAGAACAAACTCTGTCTCGACCATGCCAGCTACGTTTGTTGGTTTAACAACCAACTGCGTCACAACCAACCCTTCTTGTTGCCAAAGTGCAGTTAACCAAGAAATCAGAGAGTCAAAGTCGACTTGTTGAAAGCGCAATTTTACAGAATCATGATCGGCTTGTGCAAGCTGTGTTAGGCTGTTCACAAGAGTACTTTGCTTTAGATTATCTTGCACAATACTCAGCCAAGACGCCGTACTGTGCGTCGTGGTAGGTACTTTTGATATCTTTTCTGCGGCTTGTATTTGTCGATCCGTGGTTTGCATCCACGTCAATAGTTGCTTGTTATGTTGAACTTGATCACGTAATGAAGCAACACTACTATGTAGAGGCGACCAAATGATAATGTAGAAGAGCGCAACGATGATCGCAGCGACACCCAAACTGACCGTTTGCTTTTCCCGTAAGCTTAAGTTAAACCACCATTCTTTCATAAAATACCTTGCTTAATCAGTAAAGTTGCTTTGACTGCCGTGCCAGCTGCTCCAGCGCTTTGTTGCTTAATATTTAAACCCTGATGATTAAGGGCTTGAGTAAACGCATCCAATTGAGCAAAATTTTCTGCAGATACACTCAGTATCAATTGATTATCATGAAAATCCATACTCAGCAGCCGCACCTCTTTGTGTTTAGATGAACCGGCAGCAACGATACCGAGCATGGAAAGAAATTGATTGTTACCAGCTGAAACAGATAATTTTTTTAATTTTTCCTCCATACGCTCTCGTGGCGCCACAACAGAAGATGCTTGTGGAAAATGGTGTCGATAGATTGTATCAATTAATTGCTCGGATGACGCAGTGGCATGATGTAAAATAAAAAAAGAGCCGAGATTACTAAAAAATGCTAAACCAACCCAAGCAATAGCAAGACAGCTTGCTGCTATCCAAATTTTCTTAATGGAAGTCGATTTTTTTGTAGCTTGATAACCACCTTGCAACAAATTAATCGATGAATAATTTTCCATCCATTGCGCTACGTGTTCCAAGAATTGATTTTCACTTAACATTATCTCATTCAATTCAATCGTATCAAGCTGAAAAGCAGAAGGTATGCCAGAAAAATTATAAATGTGAATACAAGTCGGTTTTTGTTGTTCTTTAGCCAATTGCCATGCCAACAATGTACTGATATTTTCTTTGTCACAAGTAAACCCAGCATATTCCCCTGTGCGAATGATACCCATTTCATCGTAGACACAGACATACCAATTCTCTGTTGCCCACGGCAGCACTAACATTGCAGGAATAAATGCATCAGGATGAATATGTGCTTGCTCTAATTCTGCAACCCAACTGTCCATTTTTTCTTTTGCAACAACCGCGACAGGAAAATGATTGTTCGCTTGGTATTCACCTATCGCAAAATGCAATAGGCTCACATCATCAATTAATTGTTCTTCTACTGCAAAAGGCAGTGCTTGCATAACACGCTGAGCACTCCACTTGGGTAATTCTACTGCAGTCAGCAAAATAGTTTGGCCAGGGACAATGGCTTGCACTTCATGGTCTTGTACAAGAGTGGTTACATCAGACAAATTCCCACGAACAACAGATTGCTCTACTTGGCCAGTCTCATTAGTCACGAGCCAGCTAGCTTGCCCCTCGTGTAAATAAATTAAAATACGTTTTTGGGTCATAATGTCCCTTTACTTTGCCATATCACTATTTCGGTTGGTTTTTCCTCTTTTACGATGCGATGCAACAGCGTATAAAGCGTTGCTTCTTGTTGCTCTACTTTAACACTGGATTTTACCAAAAAATAGCTGCTATTCACGGTTATTTTATTTTCGGGTATAGGATTATTTTTAATAATAGCAAATTGCTCAAAATGCTGCGTAGTAGGAAAAGGCGCTGATTTAACTTGCATCACAATGGTCTTTGCAGCATCACGAGTCAAGGTAGGACTAAGACTCATCAATACAGGGATAGCAGCATTATTGATATTAATCGGGGTTGCTTCAGGTAATGCAGTAACATAGGGGGAGAGTGCAGCATATAATTCAGCGGTGACACCCTTCACTAATCGCAATTCACTGACACTGGCCATCGGACGATGAGGCACGCGGTAAGGCGGCGATGTTGCTTTTGCATAATAATCATCAAATACATTGTTAATAGCACCTGCAGCAATCCAGTAGGCGATTGCTGCAGTAATTTCTCGCGCACCCTGCACGCCCATTTTGGGATATGCCGCGACTACCAAACGAATAAAATCATCTTTAGCGCCAGCATCGCTCAAATTATTTAAATTAAAATGACCTTGCGCATCAAAAATAGTGCCGGAAATCCTGGCATTCCCCACTTGATTAACAGGCGATTGTATGGGAGTCAAATCAATTAACTGATTGGGTTTTTTTTGCCGCCAATTGGTATTGAGTTGTTCCATGGCCCAAACAAGAGAACCTTGCGCTAATAAATTGGCCTGTAAATTATAAGTGATTAATTCTGTACTACGTAAATTGATACGCAAGCGTTCTATCATGGCAATCGCTGCAATCGCCACCAAACTGGTGACAAACAAAGCAACTATGATCGCAGCCCCCTGTTGCTTAAGGTTTCGCATTAGATGGTTGTCCTGGTTGTATTTGTTGCTGAATTTCCGCTGGAATACGATAAAGTTGGCTAAGTATTCCCCCTTTTTCTAACGTGATAATCACGCGCACTGCACGTGGCAACACGGTTTGTTTTTGATCTGGAGGCGGCCAATTATTTTGAAACTGGCCTTGATTATCCAAATATTCAAAACGTAAGGCAGTGATCGATCGGAGTAAAATACGGTCATTAGGCAACGTTTTTTGGACTTGATCGAGCACAGGCCAAATAGAACGTACTAAATGCTCTTTATCTAAAAAATATTGTGTACGTTGTAACGTACTACGCTGCAAGCTGCCAAAAGGATTTGCCACACCGCCATGCGTGAAAGTAACCGTATCAGGTGTGCCAAGAAATGGCCCTTCTACGATTCCTTTCGCATTCGTGACAGGACGGTTAATAACTTGCTCAAAGTCACGCGACATCAAAAGAAAAGCCATTTGCAATTTAGTCAATGTCGCTGCGTGTTTTGCAGTAGCAGATTGACTATTGAAAACGGTATGCAACGCGCTCACTAATATCATTGAAACAATAGAAAAAATAAAAAGTGCTATCAAAATTTCTAACAAAGTAAATCCATTTTTATGATTGCACATAAAGATAGCCTACTAAATGGATCAATGGGTTGTGTTGATAAACGGTTACATCAATTTCTTGTATGCGTGGATTCGGTGTCGGTTGCAACGATACTTTCCATGACCAATTTTCATTAAGCATCCTGCTACTGTCTTTAAGGGAATCAGGTGCAGCAGGTGGTTTGCGCAAGCCCGCTTGTACTTCATTAATCACTTGATTACCCACCCACAGAGCAATTGTTTTTTTCTGTATATAAAGCGTATCTTTAATATTTTGTGAAGTAGAGCGGATAATTGCTGTCAGCGCGATGCTAAGAATAAGTAAAGCCACAAGCACTTCAATTAAGGTAAAACCCGCATTATTTTTCATGCCATATCCTACTGACCACTGTACCATTCGCATAACCTATGACTTGATAAAGAGGAAGTTGCTCTTTTTTTCCAATCAAGATAATAAAGGGTGCTATATCCCCACTCATAGAAATAATGATTTGCGGTTGGCCACTCAAATCCACTTTTTTGTTTTGTATGAATAAAGTTATCTCTGTATTTTGAGCAATGCGATGTAAACCAAAAATGGGATCCGTTAAGGGGTGCCACGGTATTTTATTGTGATTCGTTTTCGGGTGGTATTCAAAAAATTGGAACCCATCCGGTTTAAAAGCCAAACCCAATGTGGCAGGACGCAGCATGGCCTCTTCTTCGGCGAGCGTAATAACATGCGCAAGGCGATTCGCGAGAGATTCATATTGTTTCTGCTGGTTACGTGACAGAGTTAGCGCAGCGATGCCAGAAACAATACTAATAATGACAATGACAATCAGAATTTCAATGAGAGTGAAGCCTTTGTGAGGCATCAGTTAGTATTCCAATTCCCTATTTCACTATTCCCATCTTTTCCTTTGGGGCCATAACTGAAAATCTTCAATTTTTCATTATCATTTACATATTGATAAGCTTGCCCCCAAGGATCCTGGGGCAATTGTTGCAAATACCCATCCGCTTTCCAATTACGAGGCTGAGGATCCGTCGTAGGCTTAGTCACTAAAGCCTGTAGTCCTTGATCCGTCGAAGGATAAAAACTATTGTCTAATTTGTAGAGATCTAATGCGCTCTGAATAGCCATAATATCTTGTTTTACTTTAACAATTCTGGCTTGCTCTGGCCGGCTCATGATTTTAGGCACGACAATAGCCGCTAAGATACCTAAAATAACGATCACAACCATGACTTCAATCAAGGTAAATCCGATTATTTTTTTACCGTATTTGTTGAATTTGTTCATAATTTTACATCCTGTTTTATCCATTTTCAGAATTACCGATTATACTACCAAAAGAAACAAGAGATTTGTTTTTTATTATCCGGTTGTGAGTATATACTTCACGCTCTAAAAAAGGATTTGCTAATGTAGGCAGCTTTGTATAAAGTATGCGCAGGATCAAGGATGAAGGGACTGACTATAATGTTTAAAAGAAAAATTTCCTTCGGAGGTATTGAGTTATGGCAACTACGAATAAACCAGCAAGAATGGAACAAACTGTCGAAACCGATAAAAAGACCGTTGCAATAGCAGCAACAGATAGCACAGGGAAGCGTGTGCATGCTGTCGAATCACTGCTTGGCACAACCGCTACCAAAGGTGCTTTAGCGGAAGCGCAAAAAAAGGTGTTGGAAGAAACCCGCAAGATTGCAAAAGGCATCGATGACGTAAAAAAGAATAAGAGAACCGCTGTTGAAAATGTTAATACGGGATCTAAATTGAGAAGGTAAGTAAGATAGTCATTAACAGAGCGTATTCAAGCCTCAGTGCAGATACCGCGATTTTGATAAAGGTAGTAACGATGAGGTTTTTTTATACCACTATAGTTGGAGGCAAGCATGTTTGACCGGTTACAAAAACCATTTTTAACGGTTGAAACCGGTGAAGCATATCAACCTGTTCGTCTCACTTACCAATTGCTTCAACCAGAAAAATTATCACAGACGTTAGAAAGTTTGCAGTGTATCCAGAAAAATACTTCGCCTAATTCTTGGAATTGGTACTGGACGGCAGAGTGTAATGATTTACATTTTGAATCAGTCAATGCGTACCAAAAAAATACTGACCGACCGCTGCGCTTGGCTACGATAACGTTACGAGATGGCAAGCTTTTTGTTAATTTAACTTCTTTCAAGCGCGCATGCTTAGCTGTCCCCTTTTTTCATAAAATGTTCACTAAAGGCGTGCTAGCTATTCAATTAGCAGATTTTATCAATAAAATTTTTTCCGTTGATGAACGCTTACCGCATGGATTCGCTGAATTATTCAAAGAAGAAGAGCTTGATCGCATCTTAAATCAACGTGTACAAGATTATGATATAGTCAAAGAACAAATAGAGCATGCAGCCTCCGCTGAGGAAGCACTAAGCTTATTATCGAAATACACTCAAGTGGAAGCTAAAAAACGCTTACCTTATGCAGAACGTTATTCCTTTGAATTACGAGAAGACGACGACCCCGATATCATCTTTCTCGCTTTCTACATTTATCTACGTGGCCGTGAATTAGTCGCCATTAGGCGCTGGTTTGGCCAAGTAGGCTTTGCATTGTCAGAATCAACAGAAGACACGTTGGCCCAAGTATTTGGTGAAATGGGCATTGATCTTATTGATTAAATTCACCATTTGCTTTTATATGGATCGGTTATTTTCCTTATTTTTCAGCAAGTTCTGATTTGCGCGACAGGCCATTGGCATTTTCCCTATATCTGCTACACTAGCATTGTATAAAAAAAGAATTTCTTTCTCTGACAGGAATGTATAGGGGAGAAGCAATGTATGCAAAAATCAAGCCGATTAAAACAGATTTTTGATGAAATAGAAATGGAATATATCGAAGCTTTCGAAATCGCCATAGACCGAGAATTCATGGCAAAATCTCTGGCAAGGCGAACAGAGGCAGGGCTTTCTCCATTAACAGAACCACGCAATCAACATCTCTACCTCTTAGTAGAGAAACATTTCGCTGATCTTTTGCCCCCACTGGAAAAACCCACTTCACAAGAATTATTAAATCGTCTGTCCGAGATCGAGAAATTAATCAATGAGGCAGAAGACGTTGAAAAAGAATCTCAAAAAAAGAAAGAGAATTATTGGTTAGAACGAGAAATACAAGAAGCGTTCAGAAAAAAATTGCATCTGGAATTATCAGAGATTCGAAGATTAAAAAAATTAAGAGAAATCGAAGCAGATTATTTACGACTCAAAGAAGAAAAACAAAAAGAAGAGGAAGAAAAACAACGCTTACTCGCTGCCGCTTTAGCCGCATTAAAGGAATTATTTAGAGAATTAAAGCAGAGCCAATCTATCTATCGTATTCCATTAGATAATGGCCACGTTATTCATATTAAACTGGCCGATATCATCCAGTTATCTAATCAAGAAAATTTATATGCACAGTATTTTAAGGGAGAAATAACAGAAAAACAATTTTTAGCAAAACGAAAGTCTGATATATACGAAGTAATCGATAGTATTGCCGAAAATCGCTCCAGCACAGTCAGCTTCAGAAGAAAAGAAGTTATTTTTAATACAGTCAATAAAGAAATGAGAGCGAGTGGTCATTTTCAAAAAGTGATGGGTATCGCAGAGAAGATACAAAATGTTGATTCAAGCGTAGTCAACACAAAGGAAAAAGAAGAATATATCGATGTTAAAACAGAAGATACTAGTGTGAGGGTAGAAGAAACTGCTGTAAATGTAGTAGAAACCGCCGCAAAAAAAGAAGACACTGCTGTCAAGATAGCAGAGACCAGCCAAGAAAATATGTTAAAAGACCATATCGCGGTCAATACACATACACAAAAGACAAGTAAAGCTAGAAATGATAGCGAATATAGCGATATAGCATTTAATGAGTTAGAAGATATCTTTAATGAATTAAAAAATTATACGGATCACGTGACTACACCTAAGACACCAGATACGATGCAATTGAAACAATTAAAAAATGAAGTAGAACCGCTCGTTAAAAAAGCGATCTTGATGGAGAATAAACAAGAAAACAAACAAAAAATAAAAGCAGAACCCTTGAAACTGAGTTCACGAAGAGCAATGTAGAAAGCATTATGCAATCTCATTGTAAAAAATACATTCTCTCGATTAAAAATTGATCGTCTTTCTCAATTCTTTGTATAAAACCCCATGGTGAACGTGCTAACATGAGCTGCTTTTTTAGAAACAATGGCAATGTTAAAAAAATAATGCAGGACTGCTGATCATTGAGTAACAAAAAAGTTTACGATGCTAAAGGCCATTGAAGAATAACGATATCGTCAAATGCTCAACAGACCCTGATTAACTACGACTAAATTCAAAAAGGAGGGTATTCCCATGGCTTTCAGTCGACAACAAACTGCAGAAGCAGAGGAAGAGTTACAGAAGGCGCTGGCTGACATGTTTCGTCCTCTGGTTAAAATGCAGCAAGAAAGACTGCAGGAATCGCTAAGAGAAAAAGAAGAAGCAGAGGCAAGTCTCCGGAAAGCAGAAAAAAGATTAGCAGAAAAACAAAGAGAACTCGCACAGCAAGAAAGAGAACTATCAAAACAACACGGAGAATTAGCAGGACAAGAAACAAAGCTAGCAGAGCAGCAAGAGATTCTAAAAAATAAAACACTCTTTGAACACATCATGCAACAAGAAACTGTGCAATTTGAAGAAACTAGGTTATTACTACGTGACTTTATCGCTAAACTGAAGCAACGCACGCTCTTTGCCAAATCGTTTGTAAGCAGTATTAAACAGTGTGAAGCGATACAAGATGAACAAGAATTAGAAACAGCAGTCGCTGCTTTACAAGCAAAACTACCCGATATTCAAAGAGAAATCGAAGAAGAAAATGCTATTCAACAACAATTGCTTGATAAAATGGATGAAGCGGAAGCAAGTCTCAATCAAATGCAACACGAAATAGACCAATTTCCCGCTGACCGCACACCTTATGCTGCACAAGAGCAACATTATCAATCCAGTTTAGCTTGTTTTAATACCGAAGTGGACAATTTTGAAAAAATGCGCCCCATCAAAAAAAGCAGCTGATGAATTGTGCCAAAAAGTGACTCAGGATGTATTGGCTTTGATTCAACGAGTAAAAGAAAACCCACTCTCTCCCGTCAGTTCCCATGGCCATACACCGCCCAGTGATTCTGACTTGTCGCATATCTCTGTAGATTTTATTGATCTTGGAGTAAATGCAATGAGAATGGCTGCGAGGAGCTCATCGGATGCTTCATCTCAAGGAAGTCCCAAGCATAGTGCATTAGAAGAAACAAAAGAAATACCTGCTGCCCGCGCACCCACGCCACCACCCGTGCCTACACAACAAACACGTGCTACTTCTGTTCCACCCACAAAGAATAAAACACAGTTACTTAACTGGATGGGAGGAGCCGGCAATCAACCACCCGTGGCAAACAATACAGCAACGAATACAGCGACAGTCGATGCTACTCAGAATGTTGCACACTTGCGGTAATCATTTCTAGACACCCAAAAGGCAGTATTGATGTCGTATCTTAATAGATATATAATTGCTTTTGTTTAACACCATTCATTTTTTCATTAAAACCCGTATTTACTTTTTTAAATAGAAGAGGAGGTGCGGCATGTCAGATACTACGTTTTACCACTACAATAGAAACACAATACTAGAAAACCCCAACGACAATGTAATAAATCAATTAATCTGTTAAAGATGTTCTAACAAAGACGCCATTGCATGGCCGACACACTTGTTTCCATTGATAGGAGGATAAAGATATGTACACTAATCACCTAAAAATGAACGAAATACACCCCACCTCACCCAAAAAAAATACTTATTTATTTTCATGGACATCTATTGTAGCAGGAGCGTTAGTGGGTCTAGGGCTAGGATTTTTGCTCGATTTATTTAGCATGAGCATAGGATTAAGTTTATACAAAAGCACAACTGAAGGGTTGATCACGTTGGCTATAGGAGGGTTCTTGGGGTTAACTTTAGGCGGTATCATTACCATGTTTATTGCAGGGTTCACAGCGGGATTTTTCGCAGGCCCTTTTTGCGACGATAGAAATCTTGGTGCAACCCATGGCTTTGTTGCATGGTGTTTGAGTTTATTTTTGACAGGAATTTTTTCTTTACCTTTAGCTCATTTTATACAATCAAAATATAATTATCCTATTTCTTTTCTCTCTCATGCGAAAATCGACATTTCACAAACACAGAAAGACGCTACGAACAAGAACAATTTATCTTATTTACATGCGATGACTAACAATACGAGCAACACTCAAGATGTTCAAGATGAGAAAAGTGCACATGCTATAGGGATCATCTCGTTAAGCATTTTTTTGATATTTTTCTTTGGCGCGATTTCTGCCAGCACAGGAGGATATTATGGTTTATTATGCTGGAAAAATTGGGAGGTAAAATAGAAAGATATCTACTTTTAAATAAAAATGATGTCACGTTCATTAACAAGGATAATAATAGAAAATATTTTTTCATTGTAAGGAGGTTTGTATGCCACGCGGAGATAAATCATCCTATTCAGCTAAACAGAAAAAACAAGCAAAGCACATTGAAGACTCTGAAAAAAAGCAAGGCAGATCGAGCAAAGCTGCTAAGAGAATAGCATGGGCCACCGTGAATAAACAAACAGGGGGCGCTGCTAAAAAAATAAAAAAGAGTAAAAAAGAAATAGAAACATTTTTTTAAAAAATTACACCCATATATAAATTTGAGTCGATACCTTAATAAGCGTATAATGGTTTTTGATCAAGATTATCAAATTTTTTTTACCCAATCCGTATTTACTTTTTTAAAAAAAAGAGGAGGTACGACCATGAAAAACATCGACAGCAGAAAAAACAGAACAGGAATGCAAGCCCAGGGAAGTTCAAGCAGCAACGAGCGAAAAAGTTCTGAAAAAACAACCAACGAAAAATTAAGCGAAGCAGGAAAAAAAGAAAGCGAACAATCGTCTCGTAGCGGAAGTAGCGACAACACGAGCCGTGGTAGCGGCGGAAGTAATACAAGCCGTAGTAGCACTAATCGCTAGAGCGTAGCTAAGTTACAGCCTGAACACGTTCCGATCTTATGTTTGTTCTCAAACGAGTGCCTGCTCTTTTATACAAGGCAGACTTTCCCATCTAAGGTCGGAGCGGCCAACTGTAAAAGGGCCGTCTTGACAGGGGGGTTTGCGATGCAAATGCAACCCGTCACAGTTATTTCCAAAAGTGCGAGAGTTTCTCACTAAAACTGAGCTAGATATGTTAGGTACTAAAATGAAAAAATTTAAATCGGATTTAAGAAAAAAATATTAATTAAATTAACTTTTTTGGAGGTAATAACAATGAAAATATTATTAAGTGAAACAATTGACCGATATGCTCCCCCTCGTCCTAAGGAGCAACCTCCTAAAGAACCGCCCGATGTGAACAATCCGCCAAATGACGATGAAAAAAAGTCGCCGTTTCCGGGTAAAAAAGAACCAACAACAGAAAAACCTATAAAAGAGCCACCAAAACTGTATGTAATATGAAAATTGATAGTTCATTGAATTTCTTTTTATCTATTTTGAGGAGGAAAATATATGACTCAAGCAGCTGAGATGTCTCCATCTATAGTAAAATCTAGCGAAATAGTAGGCGTGGCAGTGGAAAATTCCAAAAATGAAAAACTAGGTAAAATAAATGAATTAGTCATTGATAAGTTAGGAGGAAAAGTAAAATATGCGGTACTAACTGCGGGCGGGATTTTGGGATTAGGAGAGAAATTGTTTGCCCTACCATGGGAAATACTGAAATATCATGACGATCGTGAGTGTTTTGTGGTTGATATTTCTAAAGAAAAATTGAAGGATTCAGAAGGTTTTGATAAAGACAATTGGCCGGACATGGCAGATGAGAGGTGGGGAAAACGAATCCAAGATTACTACTCTTCTTCCACCGAAGGGAAATAGTAATAGCTCAACCCCTATCTTTGTCATTGCGAGCAAAGCGAAGCAACCTAGGCTTTTGAGAGCTGATTAGAACTCATGAGACTCAGAAGCAGCGTTGAAAAGCCTAGGTTGCTTCGCTTCGCTTCGCTCGCAATGACAGTGGCAGGGTGAGCTGTTACGGGAAATAAAACATAGCGTTGCCGAAACTGATCGGCAACGCTTTTTTGAAATGAAATGTTACCTTCCTCTTCCCCGATTGCTTTGAGAACTTCCTCCGCTTCCTCCGCGGCTGCTTCTTCTGCCGTCGTCACTTTCGTCTTCGTCGTAACCTCCTCGACTGTCGCCTTGTGAACTTCTGCCACTGCGACCGCCTTGGCTCCCATAGTCTCCATGCCAACGTGCTTCTGCTCCGCGTCTACCCGCCTCTTCGTGGCTCATAGGGCGATCATCATCTTCTTCGTAATCATCGCTACTTGAGCGTCTTCTGTCACGGCTGCTTCTTCCGCTCGAGCCATTTTCCTCTTCATCTTCATTGTAACGTCCACGACCGCCGCCTTGCGAACTCCTTCCGCTGCGACCACTTTGGCTACGGTTCATGGAGCGATCATCTTCTTCATAATCGTCGCGGCTAGAGCTTCTGCTTCTGCCACGGCCACCTCTTCTGCCCGAACCGCTTTCCTCTTCATCGTAGCGTCCTCGGCCACTTTGAGAACCTCGTTCACCGCTACTTTCACTTGCATAATCCCTATGCCAACGCGCTTCTGCTCCGCGTCTACCTGCTTCTTCGCGGCTCATAGGGCGATCATCTTCTTCATAATCATCTCGACTCGAGCTTCGACCACGGCCACTCCTGCTGCTGTAGTCATCTTCTCTAGAACGTCTTTGATTAGCTTGAGAACTTCTTCCACGGTCACTGCGATTTTCATTATAGAAAGACATAGAACACCTCCGTTATAAATTATTTTATAAATGTAATAAATTAAATAATTGGAGCGATTCTAAAAAGGAAAAAATTGAAAATTTTACGCCCTTAATAATAAATAAAAAAATAATATTTGTCAACTTCAGTGTAGGTCACTCAAATCTATTTTCATCAACCAATTAACTAAAGAGCGAATTTCCAAACCATGAGGATATGTTTTTTCTCTTTTAAGTTCTTTCACTAATTGAATTTTTTTTACGTGAGGCAAATGTTGCTCAAAGTAACTGAAATTTTTATGCGGAGCATCATCTGACCATTTCACTTCGATCAAACAACGTGGTTTATCTTCGATAGAAATCAAGAAATCGATTTCGCGACCTTCTTTTGTTTTAACAAAATATAAGGTGCATGTTTCTCCGCAGGTATCTTCTATGTAATGCAATTCTTTCATGATAGCAGCGGCTACTACGTTTTCTAATTTAGCACCATTATCCTTGATAGGCACAAAATCGTAAAAATAATATTTAGGTTCCTTTAAAATCGCTCTCGCGATACGTTTAGAATAAGGCGTCACTTTGAAAATAATATACAAATCTTCCAACAATTGTAGCCATCGCTTAATGGTCTTTGCGTCTTTTTCTAGTGTATGAGCTAAGTTAGCATAAGAAATGGGAGAGCCTACATTGGCGTAAAGCAATAAAATTAAATCTTCTATCGCTTTAATATCTCGTATGCTCTGCAAATCAAGAAGATCTTGCCTTAAAATAATATCAATATGACTGCGCCGCCAACGCTTATAGTAAGAAGGCTCCCCTTTCAAGAAAGGCTCAGGGAAACCACTGCAGTGCCACAATCTTTCAAATGCTTCTTCTTGTGGGTAAAGTTGTTTTGCTTCTTTTAGATCGAATGGATACAAGCGATACTGGAAATAACGACCAGCCAACGAATCTCCCATTTTGCGATAAGCATTCAATTTTGCGCTGCCTGTTACTAAAATGCGAGGGCGCACACCTTCTGTGTCATAAATTCCTTTTAACCAACGTTTCCACAAATGCATTTTGTGTAATTCATCAAAAATAACAAGGGGTTTTTGGCGATCCCAATTTATTTCTTTTAGCGCAAGCCGATGCGCAGCAAGGTCATAATTGAAGTAATCAAATTCAGGATACAGAGATTTCGATAACGTTGTTTTGCCAGCTTGCCTAGGACCCGTGATCAAAACAATTTTATCTTCTAAATCTTGCTTAACGTGCTGAAAAATATTACGTTCCATACTGACTATTATGGCATGAATTCCCGATTAGTCAAGACTAATCGGGAATTCATGCCATAATAGTCAGGTATAGCAAATGGTTAAACAAGCGCCCAACCACACAATTTATAAAGTAGGCGCGCGCCTACATTGGCATCCCATTCTGCAGCGGGATCGGCAACACAAGAGGAAACCGCAGTGCCGGGTGATACTTCATTGAGGTCAAAACCTATTATTTTTCGCCCAGACTGTGCCACTTTTTTAATGAGATACAATGCTTCCTGCAAATCAAGCCCACCTGGAACAGGCGTCCCGGTATGAGGACAAAAACGAGGATCTAAGCCATCTATGTCAAAAGAAACATATACCTCGGCGGGTAGGCAATTAATAATCTCTTCGCAAATCGTCGACCAAGAAGCACCGCTCAACTTTTTTTCAGCTAATGCCGTATCAAAAAAAGTAGTGATCCGTTGACTATTCTTTTTAATGTAATGAAATTCTTCTTCACAAAAATCCCGTATCCCTACTTGCACCAAGTGAGTTAATCCCGTTTTTTCAACTACATTATGCATAATCGACGCATGAGAATATTCAAACCCTTCAAATGCAGCACGTAAATCTGCATGCGCATCAAAATGGAGGATCCCCATGGCAGGGTATTTTTCTAAAAACGCTTGAATCGCACCAAAAGGAGTAGAGTGATCACCGCCTACGACACCCACTCGTTTGCCTTGAGAAAGAATATGCTTGGTAGAAGAGTAGACGTATTCATTTAATCTAACACTATATTGATCCACTTTAGTGGCGATTTTTCGTAATTTGGCACTCGCTTCCACGCCACCAGCCGCTATTATTTTTTGCGCTAATTTACCCGCCTCCTTATTCCATTGCTGCACAGCCTTGGACTCTTTCTGCATTGCAATGCCCGCTTCAAAAAAATTACCCAACTCCATATCAAATAAATCAATTTGCTTACTTGCCTGCAAAATAGCTTGTGGCCCTTTGGCTGTCCCTCTACCATACGATGTCGTCACTTCCCATGGCACAGGCAAAAGCACCAACTTAGCTTCTTCCACGCTATAAGGAAGCCCAAAAATACCAGAATCTTTTGATGCAGCCGCGTTGGCATCGAACTTTTTCATAAAGTTATTTTGCACGAGTCCTAATCCTCGAAATAGGTATAACCCTGCAACCCTTTCGTTAAATCATTTAAATAATCTTCACGATCTCTTTCATGTAATGCCGATTTTTCTAATTGCTCGCGGAAAGAACGTATCAATTGATTACGATTGAAATTCACATAACCGAGCGCCGATTCAACGGTATCGCCTTCAATAGATTGCGTCAATTTATAACTACCGTCTTCCATTAAATCCACATGCACTGAATGCGTGTCGCCAAACAAATTATGTAAATCACCTAGAATTTCTTGATACGCGCCTACCATAAATATGCCTAATAGATAGGGGCGTTCTGGATCATGTGGCAATAAAGAAAGTGTGCTATCCAACCCGTAATTATTCACGTAGTGATCGATACGACCATCCGAGTCACAAGTAATATCATGTAAAATACCACGCTCTGTAGGCTGCACATTCAACCCCGACAAAGGCAGAATGGGGAATACTTGATCGATTGCCCATGAATCCGGCAAAGATTGAAATAATGAAAAATTACAAAAGAATTTAACGGCTAATTTTTCGTGTAATTCATCGATCACTTCTCGATGTGCACGCACAGAAGGCTTCAAGAAATCCCGCACCTTAGCACAAGTGGCATAATAAATTTGTTCCGCATAAGCTCGTTTTTTTAAGTCCATCAACCCGTGGGCAAACATTGTTTGCGCTTCTGAATTCCATAAACAAACATCATGATACGTTTCTAGCGCATTACTTTCTGATAAATTCACATAACCATCCCACAGGTTTTTTATCATGGGAACTTCGCTTCCTTCCGGTGGAGCAAGATTGGTAAGATCACATGCTTCTTCTGTCGCAATCACATTGGTAATCAATAATGCATGATGCGCTGTAATAGCGCGTCCTGATTCAGTAATAATTTCGGGATGCGGCAAATTATGTTGCTGACATGTTTCTGCCAGTATGTACACAATGTTATTTGCATATTCCTGCACACTATAATTCATAGAACAATGGCTGCGTGAACGCGTACCTTCATAGTCAACGCCAAGACCACCCCCCACATCGACAATATTCACGGGAGCCCCCAACGCATTGAGCGCCGCAAAATAGCGCGCACATTCACGCATACCGCGATGAATATCAGCAATATTGGCTATCTGTGAACCCAAATTAAAATGCACAGCACGTAATAAATGTAGTTGTTTCTTTTCTCGCAATATCTCAATCACGCGCAGCACTTGTGTCGCAGAAAACCCAAATTTGGCTTTTTCACCGCTGGTATTTTGCCATTTTCCAGCGCCTATGGAAGCCAAGCGCACGCGTATGCCTATACAAGGCTCTATTCTCATTTTTTCAGCTTCATCCAACACAAGATAAAGTTCTGATAATTTTTCCAATATAATACAAACTCTGTGACCCAATCGCTGCCCAATGAGTGCCAACCGGATATATTCACGGTCTTTGTAGCCATTACAAATGATCACCGACTCTGGATGCGCCGAAAGCGCCAATGTTGCTAATAACTCAGGCTTGCTACCGGTTTCTAACCCTACACGTGTTTTAGTATTATCTAAAATAGCCTCTACAACGCGACGCTGTTGATTCACTTTAATGGGGTAAACGCAGGTAAAAGCACCTCGATAATCATTTTCTTTAATAGCACGAAGAAAAGCTTCGCTGAGTGTTTGGATACGTTTACGCAAAATATCTGTAAAACGAACCAAGACAGGGAAGGTTAACCCTGCTTCTTTAATTCGTTGTGACAATTCAACTAAATCAATGCTATCACTATTACCAGCGCCTTTAGGGTAAGCCTGTAAATGGCCACGCTCAGAAATATCAAAAAAACCATCACCCCATTGCGCTACTAAATACGCATCACGGGCTTGTTGCGCAGACCAGTCAGCCATATTGTCTCCCTCCTGCTATACCCCACAAATTAGGATCTGTTAACAATAGACCCTAAGCCATCACCGCGCTCCGCTCTTTAAACAAGCGTGAAAATGCACGTGCTCTCCGCTTGTGCCATGCCCCCTTGCTATAGGCATAACCTGCAATCAAAGGCAATGCTATAGTCGCTTCACTATACACCATCTGTTCATGCACAACAGATACCTTGCCCCACGAACAAGCTTCTCGCAACGTTGAACCAGACAAAGCACCATCACGTTCATCCGCCACAGTAATTTGTATTGCATATTTATGCAACGGCACCTCGGCACCTAGCAATTCAGCGGCAACCACGACATCTTGAGCAAAATTCTTTGGCACTCCACCACCTATCATCAACAATCCTGTTTCATTGGCTTTAATCTTAAGCTGAGTTAATTCACGAAAATCTTTCACTGAATCAATGCACACATGCTTATCTGGATGAGCTACTTGGTGCATGACCAATCCAAATCCCGCGCTGCAATCACTAAACGCTGGCACAAAAATGGGAACCTCTTTCTGATAAGCACGCAATACAATGGATTCTTTGTTTTTTCCATGCTGTTCCAGGTAACGTCCCATTTCATAAATAAACTCACGTGAAGAATACGCTTTGGCTGGCAAGCTATTGGCGATATCACAAATGGTGTTGTCACAAATACGTAATTGATCTTCATCAATCAACGTATCGTAAATACGATCAATGGCCAATGCTTGTAATTCCAAATCATCCAACAAAGGCGAACCTTGGTAATGCTTAAATCCTAAACCTTCAAAAAAGTCTTGGTCTACGATATTAGCGCCCGTCGAGACAATGGCATCGA
>Ga0206868_10007_pt1 | contig 67613 bp, 59 predicted proteins | sample Alteio_BWOrgCont_38_FD_152901 | JGI IMG/M metagenome (GOLD analysis project Ga0206868, IMG submission 152901) | Enriched cells from forest soil in Barre Woods Harvard Forest LTER site, Petersham, Massachusetts, United States -... | ecosystem: Environmental > Terrestrial > Soil > Temperate forest >... | reverse complement strand
GGCGATGCCGACCGCATTGGCGCTGTCGACGAGCACGGCAACTTCGTCGACGCCCACAAGTGCTTCGCCGTGATCCTGAAGTGGCTGCTCGAGAAAAAGAAGTGGCCGGGCGCGATTACGCGTGCGTTTAATACCACCGGCATGCTCGATCGCATGGCGAAGAAATACGGTCGCGAACTCATCGAGCACGGCATCGGCTTTAAGTATGTCTGCGACGTCGTCCTCTCCGGCAAGGAAGTCCTGATCGGCGGCGAAGAATCAGGAGGAATTGGCATTCCGCGCTATCTGCCGGAGCGCGACGGCATCATGAACTCGCTGCTCATCGCCAACGTAATGGCCGACTATGGCATGTCGTTAGGTCAACTCGTCGACTCATTGCAGCGCGAATACGGCGCCCATTACTACGGCCGCATCGACATGCATCTCGATAACGACGTGAAAGACGATGCCATGCGCCGCGCCACGGCCCGCCCCGCAAACATCGGGCGTTTTGTCGTGACTCGTATCGAAGACATGGACGGCATGAAGTTCTTCTTCGACACTCCGAACAACGGCAACGGCGCCGATGCCTGGGTCCTTATTCGCGCCTCCGGGACGGAACCGCTTCTCCGCGTGTATAGTGAGGCGTCGTCGCCCGGCCTCGTCCAGCAGATCCTTGCCGAAGCCGAGAAGTTCGTCCATCAGCGCGCGTGATCTGGTCCACCCGCGTGGCGTCAAACGCGTCGGGCTGCGATAATAGAAGTACGCCGCGACAATGTGCGCAAAAATCCGCGGGCAATCGAAAATTGCTCGCGATTTCGTTTGACCGCTATGAACAGTACGCCGAACCTCCACCCCGATAGCCCGGAAGCGCGCCGCTACAACCGCGTCAAGCGCTGGCTTGAAGTCTCCGATCTGATCGTCGGCTTCGTGTTGCTGTTGGGGCTCGTGCTCACGCACGGCAGCGTGCGCCTGCGCGATATCGCGTACGTCGCCTCGCGGCAGTACTACTCGATTGCGGTTTTCGTATTCGTCTTTTTACTGCTACTGATCAGCAAATTGCTCTCGCTTCCCATTGATTTCTACGGCTTTCGCCTCGAGCACGAATACCACCTCTCCAACCAAAAAATCGTATCCTGGCTCTGGGATGAATTGAAGGGCTGGCTCGTTGGCCTCGTTTTGATGTCGATCCTCGTGATTGTGTACGTAGTGCGCCATGGCGTGCGCCACGCGGCGGACGTTCTCAAAGGTGTAATCGTCGGCAATAAGGCCGCGCCAACCGTCGGTTCCGAACTTGATTTGCTGTGGCATAGGCTTAAACGAGTTTGTGCAGCTTCTTTTCGTCGAGGAACTTTACGACCTTCCCCACATCCTGTGCATTGTTGCGGGTCGTGATCAGCAACGCATCGTCCGTCTCGACAACTACCAAATCCTTCACTCCAACTACGGCAACAAATTTCTTGGGAGCATGCACGAAATTTCCGCCGGCATCGTGGGTAAACGTACCCTTCGAGCTGACGACGTTTTCGTTATCGGTGAGCTGCTGCTCAGCGGCACGATGTTCGAACAGCGCCGCCCATGAACCGAGATCGTTCCATCCCCAATTCGCTGGGATGCAAAAGATGTTCGAGCTGCGTTCACCTTTCGCTGAACGAGGCTCCAGCACCGCGTAATCCACGCTGATGTTCTCGCACTTGGGATAAAGCTTCGCAAAAGTGCGGGTGAAATCCTTGGTGCCGTAACTGGCAGCGATCTGCTCCAGGAATGGCGCGGTCTCGCGTAGGTGCTCACGAAGCGCGTTCGCGAGCGTCCTCGCGCCCCAGACGAAGACGCCGCTGTTCCAGAAATAGTGGACCGATTCCAGAAACTCCTGCGCCTTCTCCGCATTCGGTTTCTCGGTGAAGCGGCGCACCCGCATCACACCGCGCTCATATTGCTCGCCGACTTCGATGTACCCATAACCGGTTTCGGCACGAGTGGGCTTAATGCCCAGGACGACAATGTTCTCCCCAGCGGCGGCGAGCGCGACGGCCTTGGCGATGTCCTTGCGAAACTGAGCTTCGTTGGCGGTCACGTGGTCGGAGGGAAAGAGCCCAAGCACGGCAGTCGGATCGAAGCGCTCAAGGATGAAAGCGGCGAGGCCAATGGCGGGCGCGGTGTTGCGGCCCACGGGCTCAGCCACGATCTGCTGCTTGGGCAGCCCGCGCAGCTGGTTCGCGATGGGCAGCGCGAGATCGTCATTCGTAATCACCCAGAAATGTTTCTTGTCTGCCAAGGGCGCGAGGCGTTCCACGGTTTCCTGGATCATGCTCTTCTTGCTGTTGAGCGGAAGGAGTTGCTTGGCCATGCGCTTGCGGCTCAGCGGCCAGAAGCGCGTGCCGCGTCCACCTGCAAGGATCACCGGATAAAAATTTGCCTTTGTCGGTTGCTTCTTCATATCAGGGTTGTAGTCGGTTCCTGTACTGGATGCGCGGGCAAATTCATGCGCAACACTTCGCATTCCCATTGCGGCCGCACTTCGAATTCAGCGAACTCCGCCGGTACTATCACGGCTTCGCCGGGCGTAAATGCGATGGGCTCGCTGCCCGGGCAGTGCACCGCGGCCGAGCCTTTAACCGCGACAACAATTTGCGCCGAAGCCCCTGGCTCTTCGGAGCGCAGATGCAGCGGCTCTTTCGCCACGAAGCGCTCGACGAAGAACGATGGCGATGCGACCAACACGCTGTGCGCGCCGCTGCCTTGCGGCTTCACTTTGCCGGCGTGCGTCTTTTCTTTTGTGGCGGCCAAGCCGTGCTCCACGTGCAACTCGCGCGGACGCCCATAATCGTAGAGACGATACGTGGTGTCGGAGTTCTGCTGGGTTTCGATCATGACGGAGCCGGGGCAGATAGCGTGGATGGTTCCGGCGTCCACGTAAATCATGTCTCCGGCCTGCACATCGATCTCGTTCAGAAGATTCTCAGCCGTCTTTTCATGGATTGCGCGCTCGAACGCAGCTTTGCTCTTGCCCGGTTTCAACCCCAGCAACACCTTTGCTCCGGGTTCGGCGCTTACCACGTACCAACACTCAGTTTTGCCCCAAGGCTCGCCGATCGCCTGCGCTCGCGCGTCGTCGGGGTGCACCTGGACCGACAGCTTCTCGTGTGGAAACAGAAATTTGATCAGCAGCGGAAATCGGTCGGCGGGTTTCGCTTTACTTCCCGTGAGTGCAGCGCCGAACTTCTTGCAGAGAGCGCCGAGGGTCTCGCCGGCATGCGGGCCGCTGGCGACCTTGCAGGATTCCCCGGTGAGCCACGCCTCGCCGATCGGATTGTCGCCGACAATCCGGGTATAGACGGGCCGGAGGTCGCGGGTGCCCCAGATGCGCTCATGAAATTCGGGGATCAGAAGAAATGGCTGAAGGTCTGGCATGAATAAGATCGCGAATTACTACCGCGGGTGACGCTTCCCGAAACAACTTAGAGGCAGCTCTGGCCAGAACGGGTGCCCCACGTCTCGAGATTTTCGAAACGTGGGGGATTACCGAAGTTATAGGGCCGAGAAAAATTTGTTCATGCGCTCGAGACCGCGCTCCACGTTTTCGTGCGAAGCCGCGTACGAGAGGCGAATGTGCTTGGTGGTGCCAAAAGCCTCACCCGGAACCGTGACCACATGGGCCTCGTGCAGCAGCTTTTTGGCGACGTCGGCCGCCGTGTGCATGCCGCCCTTGCCGAAGGCGCCGCTGATGTCGGGATAGGCGTAGAACGCGCCCTGCGGCATGGTGCAGGTGACGCCGGGAATCGCGCGCAGGCCGCCAACGATTTTGTCGCGCAGCGTGATGTAGTCGGCGCGCATTTCCTTCACGCATTCCTGCGGACCGTTCAGCGCCGCCACCGCGGCCTTCTGCACGATCGAGGTCGGGTTCGACGTCGATTGGCTTTGGAGCTTCTGCATCTGGCTGACGATCGCCGCCGGGGCAAGGGTGTAGCCCAGCCGCCATCCGGTCATGGCATAGGTCTTGGACAGCGATCCGACGACCAAGAGTCGCTCTTTGACTTCAGTCAGGCCGCCGAGCGAAAACTCTTCGCCCGTATAGTTCAGGTAGACGTAGCACTCGTCAGAGATCACGTAGATGCCGCGCTCGTGGGCGAAGCGGGCGATTGCCTTCATGTCTTCCGAGGCCATCACCGCGCCCGAGGGATTCGACGGCGAGTTCAAGATGATGAGCTTGGTCTTGGGCGTGACGGCTTTCTCGACCATCTCTGCGGTGAGGCGGAAGTTCTGCGCTTCGTCGGTCTCGACGAACACCGGCTTGCCGCCGGAGTACTGCACCATGTCCTTGAACGAAACCCAGTAGGGCACGGGAATGATGACCTCGTCACCGTGTTCGACCAGCACCTGGATGGCGTTGAACAGCGCGTGCTTGCCGCCGACTGAGGCGATGACCTCTTCGCGCTTGTAGGCGCTGCCGAAATCGGTGGCATGGCGCTTGGCGATAGCGTCGCGCAGTTCGGCGGTGCCGGCGACCGCGGTGTACTTGGAAAAATTGCCATGAATGGCCGCAATCGCTGCTTCCTTGATGTGCTGGGGCGTGGCGAAGTGCGGTTCGCCGGCGCCGAAGTCGACCAGGTCAACGCCGCTGGAGCGCAGCTTCTCAGCCTCGTTCACCACCGCGAGGGTGGCCGAGATCTCGATGCGGTTCATACGGGCGGCGGGGGCGTGGGTCAGCTGCGAGGTTGCGGAACTCATGAACATTCTCCTGGGTGCTACTTGGATCTTGTAACGCCATTCACTTTCGAGAGCAGCCGCTCGGCGACCATTGGTGGCACCAGGCCATCGACCGAACCGCCAAGCTTTACAACCTCGCGCGCCAGGCGCGAACTGAGGTAAGAATATTTCAGCGCCGGCATCATGAAGATCGTTTCGAGACCGGGATCGAGCTTGCGGTTCATCATGGCCATCTGCAGCTCGTATTCGTAGTCGCTGACAGCGCGAATGCCACGCAAAACCGCGGCAGCGTTCTGGGTGCGGGCGTAATCCACGAGCAAGCCTTCGAATTCGTCGATGCGAACGTTCGGCAGTTCCCGGGTCATTTCCGTCAGCATCTCCCGGCGTTCCGGGACCGTGAATAGCGGGTCCTTCTCCGGATTGCGCAGGATCGCAACCACCAGTTCGTCGAAGATCTGCGCGCCTCGATGAATCAGGTCGAGGTGGCCGTTCGTGACCGGATCGAAAGAACCGGGATAGATTGCTGTGACTCGCTTCAAGATAGGTCCAAAGGAATCGGAAGCTTTGATTTTAAGCCTCTGAGAGCGTTCGAGCAACGGAAGAGCAGCGTGGCGCTTGGGATGCGGAGCTGCACTTTCCATTGACCCTGCGCATCCAAGTGGATACAAAGAAGCAGGCACAAGAACGGAGAAACTGTTGATCCGACTGCTCGACCGCCAGGCGATCCGGGTACTTACCACGATTCTGGTGTTTGTTGCCGTGCTGGCGTTTCTCCGGGCGGTCCGGGAAACGCTCCTGCTGTTTCTGTTCGCGCTGTTGTTTGCTTACCTATTCGAACCGATCGTGACCCGGATCCAGCCGTGGGTGCGGAACTCGCGGGGAGTCGCGATCCTGCTGGTTTATATCCTCTTGTTCTTCATTTTGACCATGACGGGCATGCTGCTGGGGCCTCGGGTATTCTCCGAGGGCCAGCGCCTCGGCCAGTCGTTGCCTTCGCTCTACGAGCGCGTAGCCGACGGCAACATCGCCTTCCTGATCGGCAACAAGCACGGCTGGAGCTACGAGACTTCGCACCGCGTGCAGATGTTGCTGGCTTCGCACCAGGACCAGATTGTCAGCGCGGTGAGCCGCAGCGGCGCCAAGATCGCGGCGGCGCTCACCAACATCGGGTGGATCGTGATCATCCCGATCCTCGGCGTTTTCTTCCTCAAGGACCGTCAGGAACTCCGTATGGCGCTGCAGGACATGATCGACGACCCACGGCGCCGGGAGTTCCTTTCGCGTATGATCGCGGACATCGACCAGATGTTGTCGCAGTTCGTGCGGGCACAGTTAACGCTGGCGGTGATCTCGGGACTGGTCTATACCGTCGGGCTAGCGGTGATGCAGGTGCCCTACGCGTTCGTCCTTGGTGCGGTTGGCGGACTCCTGGAGTTCATTCCGCTGGCTGGGCCAGCGGCGGCTGCGGTTGGGATCCTGGGCATCTGCTTCGGGCTGAGCTATCCCCACGTCTGGTGGGTGCTCCTGTTCCTCGTGGTCTGGCGCATCGTGCAGGACTACGTGATCTCGCCCAAGCTGCTGGGCAGCAAGGTCGAACTGCATCCGCTGCTGACGATCTTTGGGATCCTTGCGGGCGGCGAGATCGCGGGCGTGATTGGGATTTACTTGTCGGTGCCTGTGATCGCGACGGTGAAGATCATAGCCACGCGATGGCGGGCCTACACGGCCGCGGCGGACTTGGCGACCGAGCCCACCTTCCGCATCGAAGAGTAAAAGGGCCTAGCGCATGCCATTCCAGACCATGCGATGAAAAAGCTCGTCCATCTCGCGCGGCGTTTGCTTCGCAGAGGTATCGATCCACCAGCGCATTAGAGAAAGAAAGCTTCCCGCCAGGGCCGCCGACCGCACGCGCAACTCCTGTGGCGAGAGTTTGGCCGCTCGCGGAGATTGCTTCAGGCGCTGCTCAATGCCACGGGTAAAATATCCCTCCGCCAGAGCGTAGAAGTCGTGCAGATGTCCTGAGTCGGCAAGGGCGCGGAAGAGCTTATTTTCCTGGCCGACATGGTCGAAGACTTCCGTTACCGCAGCGACTCGATCGGATTTTTCCTTGCGAACATCGAGCACCGTGCTCATGTGCTCGCAGAACATCTCCAATTGGCTGAAGAGCAGATCATCCTTGTCGCGATAGTGAACATAGAAAGTAGAACGTCCAACTTCCGCTCGGTCGAGAACGTCCTGCACCGTCACTTTCTCGATGGGCTGCTCCTGCATGAGCGTGATCAACGCCATGCCCAAACGCTCGCAGGTGCGACGGGTGCGCTCGTCGGGCTTGCGCTTTTTCGGCTGCGATTTTGCAGGCGCAGACGCTTTTGCGGGCACGTTTCTGGACATCATCCGCCTCTTTGTTCAGCAACGCGGCCCACACGCTCGACACACCGCGCGGCTAACGCTACATTGCGAACTGTGATCGGCAAGTGTACGGCGTCCGATGAGTTTTTGAAAAGATCGCAAAGGAGAATTCTTATGCATCGACTTCGTTTCCTCGCAACCAGTGCGGTTTTGGCGTGCGCCGTGATGGCAGGGGCGCAATCCCCGCGACCCTCCAACGGCGCACCCGGCCTCGAAGAACACATGACCATGCTGACCGAGAAGCTCAGCCTCACGAGCGACCAGCAGGCCCAACTGCGGCCGATCATGGGAGATATGCTCGCCGCCCGCGAAAGGATCTTCCAGGACGAAAGCATGTCGCCCGACGAACGCGCGGACATCGCCAAGGCTGAGTTTTATAAAGCCGACCGGAAGGTGCGTCTGACGCTGACCGACGACCAGAAGAAGAAGCTGGATGAGTTCGAACAGCAGATGCATCACGGGACGCATGGAGACTGAAAAGGAAAGGGCGGCTTGCGCCGCCCAATCTTTTCGTACCCCAGGGGCTAAAGCCCCCATCATTTTGGAACCTCTGAATCACCTGACTAAAGTCGGGTGCTACCGCGAAACTACTTCACCGCTTCTGAATCACCCGACTGAAGTCGGGTGCTACCGCAACGCATCCGGCTGACGCGGGCCTGAAGGCCCGCTGTACCGGTCTTTACTCAGCCTTCTCGTCAACTGCCTTCGAGATGGCGATGGTCTCGCCCACGTCGCCGACCTTGAAGCGCGCGAAGCGCTTTACCGAGATGTTCTCGCCGAGCTTGCCCACCGTGGTTGCGATCAACTGGCCCACGCTGATGGTCTGTTCCTTGATGAAGGGCTGCTCGAGCAGGCACACTTCCTCGTAGAACTTGCTCATCTTGCCCTCGACGATCTTCTCGATCACCGGCGCCGGCTTGCCCGTCTTGGCCGCCTGGTCACGGTAGATCTCTTTTTCTTTCTCCATGTACTCGGGCGTCACGTCCTCCTTGCGGACGAACTTCGGATCGCTGGCGGCGATGTGCATGGCGATATCGTGCGTCAGCTCCTTGAACTGCTCGGTGCGCGCGACGAAATCGCTCTCGCAATTCACTTCGACCAGCACGCCGATCTTGCCGCCGGCGTGGATGTAGCTGACCACCGAGCCTTCGCTCGTGGTGCGTGTGGCCTTCTTGGCGGCCGAAGCGATGCCCTTCTTGCGAAGGATCACGATGGCCTGCTCAATGTCTCCCTTAGCTTCGGTGAGGGCATTCTTGCAATCCATCATCGGAGCGTTGGTCTTTTCACGAAGATCTTTTACCTGTGCTGCACTGATGTTCACGGTCGTTGTGCTCACTTCCTCTTCCAGTCTGGACTCTATAGAAATCCGTAAGAATATTGCGTTACTTTTCGGCCTTGTCGCCGGACAAAACTTCTTCCAAATCCTTGTGCGGAATGCTCTGCGAGAAGCTCAGGCGATAGCCGTTGGGATCTTCGATCACCAGCTCTCGCGCATTCCATGGCCGGTCGACGGGACCGTCCAAAACCTTGCCACCGGCGGTTCTCACTTTCGCCACCAGGTCGTCGACGCTGCTCTGCCAGGTGAAGCTGACGGTCACACCTTGTCCCTGCGCCTTGTGCTTCTCGCCTTTGACGATCAGGACGTCCTGGTACCGTCGTCCGCGAAGGTGCGCCATGGTTTGTGGGATATCGAAAACGCTTTCGAATCCCAAAACCTGGTGGAACCAGAGCCGAGTCGCATCGACGTCCGCAACTGTCAGGCGGACGAACATGGGCATCACGTAAGTCTGCGGTGACATATTAGATTCCGAAACCCTGCCGGCGGACTCAAACGGCAACTTATACAAAATGACCCGCGCCGTGGTGCGCGCGGGTCGTGATACCTCAGGGGCTAAAGCCCAACTTCATCGGCTGGCGTAACGCGGCGTTAAAACGCCGCTCTAGCCTCCAAGACGCGGCGCTGAAGCGCCGCTCTACCCGATGAGCGAGGCTCCTACTTCTGTTCCGCCGCGGCGGCTTCGAGGTTCTCGGAGACAGGCTGCTTGCGCACGCCCTTGCCGAGCACCTCTTCCATGTTGATCTCTTCGGCTTCGGCAGGCGCAGCTGCTTCGTCCGTCGGATTCGCCAGCCCGTGCTCTTCGTCGTCGCCGATGAAGCTCTGCGGGATCTCTTCGGTCGAGGAGCCGACGTTGGTGCTTTCGATCATCGACTTATCGGCCAGCTGCACGCCTTCGGCAACGGAGTCCGCGATCTTCGAGGCAAACAGGCGGATGGCGCGCAGGGCGTCATCGTTGCCGGGGATCACGTAATCCACTTCGCTCGGGTCGCAGTTCGTGTCTACCACCGCAACCACTGGGATTCCCAGCTTGCGCGCTTCCTTCACCGCGATCTGCTCCTTGTTGGAGTCGATCACGAAGAGAGCGTCGGGCAGACGGTTCAAATTCTTGATGCCGGCGAGGTTCGCCTGCAGATGCTTGCGCTCGCGCTCGAGCTTAATGACTTCTTTCTTCGGCAGGAGCTCGTAGCGGCCATCCGTGGCCATCTCGTCGAGTTCCTTCAGCCGCTTCACCGACTTCTGGACGGTGATCCAGTTGGTGAGCAGTCCGCCCAACCAGCGCTGGTTGATGTAGAACATGCCGCAGCGCTTTGCCTCTTCGGCAATGGCATCCTGTGCCTGGCGCTTGGTGCCGACAAAGAGGACCAACTTGCCCTCGGCGGCAACTTCCGACACGAACTTCGACGCTTCCTTGAACATCTTCAGCGTCTTTTGCAGGTCGATGATGTAAATCCCATTGCGCTCGCCAAAGATGTATTCCTTCATCTTGGGGTTCCAGCGCTTGGTCTGATGCCCGAAGTGAACGCCAGCTTCGAGCAGCTCCTTCATGGTGATGTTAGCCAAACTACCTCCTAATTGGATTGCATCCTGAGCCAGGCCCAGGATTTCCATTCCGTGACCCGCCCCGTATTAGCGGGTTGGGAGTGATTTCGTTCCGGTACTGCCTTGCTCACTTCAGCCCCCGGAACCACAAAGCCGAAGCAAAAATCCCTGTCGCGCCAGCCCGAAATGATGTCTCCGTCGCCACGCTCTCTCTTGTCATCCTGAGGAGCGTAGCGACGAAGGATCTGCTGTTTAGCGCTTGCTGAACTGGAAGCGCTTGCGTGCACCCTTCTGGCCGTACTTCTTGCGTTCCTTCATGCGCGCGTCGCGGGTCATGAAGCCTTCTGCCTTCATCTTGCCGCGGAGTTCGGCATTGAACTCCTGGAGGGCGCGGGCGAGGCCCATGCGGACTGCATCCGCCTGGCCGTTGACGCCGCCGCCGCTCACCGTGGCGACCACGTTGAAGGTGGAGATGGTTTCGGTCAGCACCAGCGGCGACTTCGCCGACTGACGCTGCGCTTCGGTCACGAAATACTCTTCGTAGCCCTTGCCATTGACCTTGAACTCACCGCTACCGGGACGGAGGAACACGCGGGCGACTGCCGACTTGCGGCGGCCCGTTCCGTAATATTGAACCAATTCAGCCATTTCGAATGTTTTTCCGAGGACGGCTGCCCGCCCTCACCCTTCTTCAAACTTATTCGGCCGGTGGCCGGCGTTTACGCGTTCTGCGACGACTCGGGCTTTTGCGCGATGTGCGGATGCTGCGCACCCTTGTACACCTTCAGCTTGCCGCCCATGGCCTTGCCAAGCTTCGACTTCGGCAGCATCCCCTTGATCGCCTCTTCTAGGATCAACTCAGGACGCCGCTCCAGGCGCTTCAGGAACTCTTCTTCCTTCATGCCGCCGGGATAGCCGGAGTAGTGGTAGTACTTTTTGTTGTCGGCCTTGAGGCCGGTGATCTTGATCTTTTCGGCGTTAATCACCACAACGTGATCGCCAGTGTCGATAAACGGCGTGTATTTCGGGTTGTCCTTGCCGCTCAGGATGCGCGCAACGCGGGACGCCAGGCGACCCAACGTCTGCCCATCGGCATCAACGACAAACCATTTACGCGCAACTTCCCCTTTAGGGAAATACGTGGACATCTCAAACTCTCCCAGATATTGGAAAACCGCGAATGAAAACCGCTGGATCAGCCGGCGCGCAGGACGCGCTCAGAAGCCACCTGGCGAACAAACGCAGGACTACAGAAGCCTTAAGTGTAACGAAGGCAAACGGGCAATGTCAACGCACACCGCCGCCACTCGACGATTTCCCTGCCCTTTGCGGGCCGGTCAAAGGCTCTTGGAGATTGTAGCGGAAAAGAGAATGCAAAGCGAGTAGGAATGTCGCTAGAATTTGGGGCCGTGAACATGCCACGGGCTTTACTTTCCGCAGCGCTCTTGATCACGGCACTTCCCTCATGCTCAGCGCAAACGGCTGCGCCCGATATCGCCAACGGTATCGAACGCGACCTAAAACACAAACTGCTGACCCTGCGCGGACTTTACCGGACGGAGAAGCTCCACTTTGCTCCCGACGGCAAACCACTCACGGCAGCTGAGGTTTCCTTCGGACCCAGCGATGCAATGTTCGATCTTCAGCGTGCCGAACAAAAGAACGGAAAGCTCGTTCTAACTGGGGATCTACCAGCCATCCACTACAACAGCGACACAGGAAAGATTTCCTACACCGAAGGGCACATACTTCGCGTAGTTGAAATTGATATGCCGGATCCCACGTGGGCTGCGGCGATGGACAGCTTCTGGAAGGTTTTCTTCAAACCGGAAGAGCAAGTTGCAGCGCCGTGTCAACCTGACGAGGCCGAGGCCTTCCGAGCTTGGGCCGCCCAACCAGGTCAAGCCGTCCCAGATCAATCGTTGAAACCTCCAAAATGCTTACCTACCGGCGAGCGTTTGCCCTCTCGACGTTATGTAACGCCGCCGCGCGCAAAGTACGATCCCGAACCCAACTACACCGACAAAGCGAAAAGCGCACATGTGCAAGGAACATGCCAGTTGAGCGTGATTATCGATCCTCAAGGACGGATCTCCGCCATCATGATCCAGAAGCCGCTGGGAGATGGGCTTGACGAAGAGGCGGTCAAAGCGGTGCACACATGGAAGTTCGATCCCCCTATCGCGGACGGTAGCCCCGCTGCCATCGTCGTAAAGGTCGAAGTTAGCTTTCACCTGTACAAGTGACGAGCTTTCCTTCGGGACGAAGAAGAACAACACGCCCACTTAATTAGTCGGGCTTTCCCGACAGCGAATAGCTCGTACTCCGCCCGCCGCCTGGGTTCCGAGTCAAGATGCCAAGTTCGATCAGCGCCGCGATATCCCTCGCCGCCGTGTCTTGCGACGTCTTCGTCAGCTTCGCCCACTTCGATGTCGTCAGGTTTCCCTCGAAGCCGTCGAGCAGACGGTTGAGCACCGAGCGTTGGCGATCGTTGAGCGAGAAATCGGCAATCGACTTCCAGAAATCCGCCTTCGCGAGAACGGATTCGAGGGTGGACTGTGCGCCGTCGATGGCCTCGCCCAGGGTTTCGAAGAACCACTGCATCCACCCGGTGACATCCATCGAACCCTTCTGGGTGCGCTCCAGAATTTCGTAGTACTGCGCCCGTTTCTGCTCGATCTTCGCGGACATGCTGTAGAAGCGCTGGGCGCTGTTGTCCGAACGGGCGAGCGCCATGTCGGCGATGGCGCGCGCGATGCGGCCGTTGCCGTCGTCGAAAGGATGGATGGTGACGAACCAGAGATGCGCGAGGGCGGCCTTCACCACCCAATCGCTCTCTTTCCCGCCGTTAAACCAGGCAAAGAACAGCTTCATTTCGCGCGGCAGGCGTTTCGCAGCGGGCGCCTCGTAGTGGACATGCTCTTTCCCGATCGGGCCGGAAACGACCTGCATCGGACCCGTGCTGTCGTCGCGCCATGCGCCGGTGTTGATCTTGCGCATGCCGCTGCGGGCAGTTGGGAAGAGCGTCGCATGCCATCCGAAAAGGCGCTCTGCCGTGAGCGGCTGGTCGAAGTGGCGCGTGGCGTCGAGCATCATTTCGACCACGCCTTCGATATTGCGATCCACGTTCTTCAGACCGCCGATGTCCATGCCCAGGCGCCGAGCCACCGACGAACGAACCTGGGTGGCATCGAGCTTTTCGCCTTCGATCTGGCTGCTCTTGAGGACGTCCTCGGTAAGGGTTTTCAGCACCGCTTCCTGGCGGAGTTGGAAGCCGAGGCCCTCCATACGGCCCACCAGCCGGCCTTGGCGGTGGCGGACGTCGGCGAGCAGCCCAGCCAGGGCTTCCCGGTCCCAACGGAAGTCAGGCCAGTCCGGCAGTTCGTGGATGTAGGTTAATCTCCGCACGATATGCGGAGATTATGCGGCTTATTCTCCGCAAGGTCAAGATTAATCTCCGCAATTTATGCGGAGATTAAGAGCCCTACTCTCCGCACCCTATTCGTACGCCAGCGCGTCGATCGGATCTTTCTGCGCAGCCTTTATGGCCGGATAGATCGCCCCCAGCATCGCGCCGATGATCGCGATCAGCGTCGCGTAGCCGATCCACGGAGCGGTCATCTGCACCGTCATCAGCGGGAACTTGGCGCGGATGCCGACTTTTGCGGCGTAGCTGATCGCGATTCCCAGCGCGATCCCGCAGATCGCTAGCGTAATCGTTTCGCGCAGGATCAGGCGCACGATGTAAACCTTGTCGGCGCCCAGCGATTTCAGGATGCCGATCTCGCGGGTGCGCTCCATCACCGCCGTGTACATCGACTGGAAGATCACAATGAAGCCAATGATCATCGAGATGCCGACGACGACCTTGATGAACGACGCGAATCCGGGCAGGTTCTGCACCGTCATCATCGAGAGGAATTCTTTTAGCGAACGCACGGTGTAATTCGAGAGCGCTGGAACGGCCTTGATCTCCGCGACCACCGCGTCGGCATTATCGGGATCGTCAAGCCGCAGGTAGAACATGCTGGCTTTTCCCTGAGAACCCATCAGTTCCTGCAGCGTGGCCATGGGCACGAACTTGCGCGCGCCCTTGCCGTTCTCCACGATGCCCGCAACGCGAAATTCTCGATTGAACAGCTGCAGCTTGTCGCCGACATGGACGTGCTTGTCGTTGGCGAAGTAATCGTCGACGAGCATCTCATTCGGACCCTGGAATGGGCCGCCCTTGATGTAATGGAACGGACGACCGGTCAGATCGAAGTTGTAGGGTGAGTCGGGCGTGAGGTCGATGCCGTAGATCACCTCAAGACTGCCGGCGGTATTCGTCTGCATGACGACGGGAACCGCGGCCTTCACGTGGTCGAACTTGGCCAGCACGTCGGCGATCTTGATCGGCACCGAGGCACTGCTGAAGCTGGACAGCACAGAGGCGTTGGGCGGCTGCACCATCACGTCGGCGCCAATGCCCGCGGTGCGCTTTTTGCTGTCGTTCAACATGCCGACCGACAGGCCGACGATCAGCAGGATCAACGTAACTTCAATCGCAATGGCGACGATGCTGATCACCGAGCGCAGCGACCGGTGTACCAGGTTCGAGACGATCATCCGGTTCATCATGTCGTTTTGATTGTACGGGAACGAAGAGTTAAATTTTCATTTGGTCGATCTATTGTTTTCATGGGGTTAGCGGGAAATTTTCGCCAAAATATTGATTCCGGGCGACTTAGATATCAAAATATTGAAAAATAAGGAGTTAGAGCAAGAAGCAAAAGGTAGCTCCGCTCCGAATGCGAAACGTTCTTCGCATTCTCCGGTCGCCATGACAGTGTTTCTTGTCCCCTATATTCAGAATAGCAATTCCGAGGGGGTAAACCGGACACTTTTCCGAAGATTATATTCCGCTTTGAATCAGCGGGTTACGGCGAAAATTGGCGATCTTGACCCTTGACAAGACCGGTATGGCACTTTGATGCTATTCAGAGACGGAAGCCGCGGTTTTACTGGCCTTCGCCGCCGCTGGCGCTGTGGACGTGGTCGTCGAGATTGACGAGCGTCGAGCCTGGGGGTTGCTCGAGCGCGAACTGTTCCGGCGTCATGGGTTTGTTGATCTCGAGTTTTATGAAGTGGAGGGTGATGGTGTACTCCTCCTGCGGACGCCAGATGCGGATCAGGTTCGGGAACTGCATGCCATCGACGGGCTGGAAGTCGTCGTAGCCGGCGTCGGTAGCGACGTAGCCATAGCGATCATAGACGACCTGACGGTAAGGCATCAGCGTAGTGCGGCTGAAATAGATTTTGCGGGCCAGGTACCACGTGCCGGATTCGGCGTCGCGGCGGACCACGTCTAGGATGTAATTGGGCTGCTCGACGTCCTTTTTGGTCTGGGGATCCTGGATGATCTCGTTCGACCCTTCGAGGACGGCGATCTCGTCCTTGGGATCGATTTCGTGCAACATCAACGCGTCGCTGATGTGCTGTGGCCGCAGGTTTTCCAGCGGGGACGGCGACGGCTTATTGATGGCGTTATGCCCGACGATGAACCGGTTCTTGGGCGGGATCCAGAGCTTGAATTCGTTGCCGTCGCTGACCATATCGAAAGCCTTGTTGCGGACGATGGGCAGCAGGCCAATCATGTGTAAATAATTGGGCTTTTCAGCCAGCAGGTAGCCACGAATCTGCTGGTATTCGGTGATTTTGCCCTTCTTGGAGCCGCCGGTGGAGGCGTCGATATCGACGGTGGCGTTCAGGGTGGTGATCTTCCGCGCGTCCTCGTTCACCCGCTGGGCGAGCTCGTCGCGGGTGGCATTCTTCAACGGCTCGGAGCTCATGCGGATCTGGACGGGTTTACTGCGGAGCAAACACCCGGTGCCAGAGAGGAGCAGCCCTGCGATGAATACGGTATGAAAAAGACGGCGCAAATGCATGGTATGAGACGGGGGCCGAACGATACAGACTGCTGAGTTACAACGGCTTAGATTCCAGAGAAAGTATAACGTGACAAAAAGTTTTCATGGGGCGTCGGCGGTTAATTCGGCGGGGGTTGGCGCGGGCGGAACAGCAGGTCCCACGTCGCTACGCTCCTCTGGATGACAAGAGGGGTTTAGTGGAGCGCAAGCCCGGTGTCGGCTGACCGCGGAGCGCTATGGCTGGATTATTGGGCGCTGGCTAGGGCGTGGCGATAGGCGGCGACGTTGCGATTGTGCTCGTCGAGGGTACGAGCGAAACGGTGATGGCCCTGCGCATCGGCCACAAAGTAAAGGAATTGCGTCTCCGCCGGATGCATGGCGGCATCCAGCGCCGCACGGCCAGGATTCGCGATGGGACCCGGTGGCAGGCCGGCGTACTTGTAGGTGTTGTACGGCGAGTCGAACTGCAGATCGGACTGGTAAATCGTGCCGCGATAACGGTCGTTGAGCAGGGCCGCGTAAATTACGGACGGATCGGCGGCGAGCACCATGTTGCTGTTCAGCCGGTTGTAATACACGCTCGCGACTTCGGGGCGTTCGGCGGCTACGGCAGTTTCCTTCTCGACGATGGAAGCCATGGTGACGATGCGGTGAACATCGGTCGTCAGGTTGAGCGCGGTGGCTTCTTTGCGGAAGCGACGGACCATGGCGGCCGCCATATCGTGCGTCGACATGGTCCGGGTGAAATCGTAGGTGTCGGGGAAAAGATAGCCTTCGAGCGACTTGGCGTCGGGATCGATGTCTTTGACCAGGAACAGGTCGGTGCGCGCGGCATTGAGGAAGTCGGCGGACGTGGCTAGACCGGCGGTTTCGACCGCCTGCGCGATGTCGAACATGTTGAAGCCTTCAGGAACTGTCACGGTGCGGACGTAGATGTCGCCTTTAGTGAGGCGGTCGCGGACGGTGAGGGCGTTGGCGGCGGAATCGAATTTGTACTCGCCTGCTTTCAAAGTACGCTCGCCGCGCAGGACGTGCATGGCGAGAAAAGCGACGTCGGAGCGGATGATGCCGTTGGCCTTCAACTCGCGGGCAATGTGACGCGTGGTCCAGCCGGGGCGGAGCAGGACGAACTTTGGCTCGGTGGGCGTGACCGGGAGCCAGAGGGCCCAGGCGGTCCAGAGGGCCGCGGCGACGAAAAGCAGGAGGAGGAAGTTGAAGAACTTACGCATCAGTCAGCAGTTTAGATGAGGAATGGGAATTGCAGGATGGGTTAAGTGGGGGGCTAAAGCCCTTGACCTTTTGTTTTGCCCTGACGCGGGCCTGAAGGCCCGCTTTACCCTCAGGGGCTAAAGCCCCAGATGTTTGGGTGGCGCAAACGCTGGGCTGAAGCCCAGCTGTACCAACTGATTTCATTAGGCGTGCCGGCGGCGTTCCAGGAATGCTTGCAAGATCAGGACGGCGGAGAGGCGGTCTACCGCTTCGCCCCGCTTCTTGATGCTCATTTCGCTCTCGCGCAGGACGCGGTTGGCTTCGACGCTGGTGAATCTTTCATCCCAAAGGTGCACCGGCAACGAAAACTGTTTGTGCAGCATGTCGGCGAACTCGCGGGCTTTTTCTGTGGAAGAGCTATCGGCGCCGCTGAGGCGGAGGGGCAGGCCGACAACGATTTCGCGGACCTGGTTGCGTTCGAGGACGTCTTTCAGGAATGCGAGGTCGGTGCGCTTGTTCTTGCGCAACAGCGTCGGCAGGCCTTGCGCGGTTATGCCTAGCGGGTCGGAGACCGCGAGTCCGATGCGGCGGGTACCGAAGTCGAGGGCCAGGATTCGCCCATGATTTCCATCCCCGGCAGAGCTGAGTTCGGTTTGCTCGGTTGGATGGGGTGCCGCAGAAGGCTCTTTTAATGTGGCCACGCTGAAATTATAGTTTGCAGACGCTGCAACCGTGAGGGTGAAACAGGGAATGGAAAACGAGCCGGTCGATTTCGAACAGCAAGCCGAGGACGGCGTCCCTGAGGTTCAGCAGGTCACCGTAGATCGCGGAACCGCCGAAGAGCTCGAACTTCGGCGCATGCAGCGCACCCAAACCACCGCGCTCTTTATCCTCGCGATCGCCACCGGACTTGCGCTGGCGTACGTCGCGAAGATGGTGCTGGTGGTGCTGTTTGCTTCCATCCTGCTGGCGTTTGTATTGGCGCCGCTGGTCGATTTCGGGGTCCGCTTTGGCGTGCCACGTTCGCTCTCATCGCTGCTGGCCATCTTCCTGCTCTTGGCGATTGTGTACGGCATCACGTTTGTTTCATACAACAAGGCCGTCGATTTCATGCAGGACTTGCCCAAGTACAGCCAGAAAATTAAAGGGCTGGGGCAGAAGTTCCAGCGCAAAGCGGAAGCGCTGCGCAAGACCACCGAAGACATTGTTCCGGAATCGGCGGAAGACAAGAAAGCGATCACGATCAAGCAGAGCAGCAGCTTTTCGGACACCATCACGAGCGCATTGGGATCGGTGGGGGAGATGGTGTTCACGATCAGCTTTGTGCCGTTCCTCTCGTTCTTCATGCTGAGTTGGCAGGAACACGTGCGATCGAAGACGGTGATGCTGTTCAAGATGGAGAACCGCAACACGGCTTACGTCACGCTGGGCCTGATGTCGGGGATGATCCGCAGCTTCCTCGTCGGCAACATGCTCGTGGGCTTGTTTGTGAGCGTCGTCAGCCTGATTATTTATGGCTTCCTCGGCGTGCCGTTCTTCTACTTCATCGGGTTCATCAGCGGATTTCTCAGCATGATTCCCTACCTCGGCGTGGTGCTGGCGATCATTCCGCCGCTGGTAACCGCGATGGGTGTGCTCACGGTAGAGAAGGCGGTCATCATCGTGGCGACCACGCTGGGACTGCACCTATTCGCGATGAACGTTCTGTATCCGAAGATTTTGGGGAAGCGGTTGCAATTGAATCCGCTGACGGTGACGATTGCACTGCTGTTCTGGGGATGGCTGTGGGGCGCGATGGGATTGATTTTAGCGATTCCGGTGACGGCGGCGATCAAGATCGTCCTCGACCATGTGGAAGGGTTCGAGGGGTATGGGCACTGGATGGGCGAGTGACCTCGGGGGCTAAAGCCCCTTCTCTTTTGCGGCATTGACGCGGGCCTAAAGGCCCGCTTTACCCTCAGGGGCTGAAGCCCCCGGTTTCTTGGCTGGCTTTGTCGCGGGGCTGAAGCCCCGCTGTACCGATTGTGATGGGGCTGAGGCCCAGCTGTACCGATTGTGATGGCCCGCTTTACCCTGAGCCGCTCCACCTACTAGATTATGCGTCGCTGGGCATAGCTTCGAAGCCTAGCGCGCTGGCCAGCTTCTCCGGGATATCGACATCCGTCACCGTGACTTTGTGGTGCTCGGCTAATTCATCGAAAACTTTGCGGATCGTGGCGTCGTCGAAAGCGGCGGGAGTCACGAGCATGTGCTCGAGCTCTTCGGCGGTACAGGTGCGGACGTACGAGTTCACTCCGATGGTCAGGTTGACTTGGAACGAATCGGGAGCGTTGGTGAAGGCGTGCAGGATCGCTGACATGACGATCAAGATGCGGGGATGCTGGATGGGGTTTTCGCGAAAATTAAGCTTCGGCTATGGAGCTGGCTTCCGGGAAACGAAGTTTGCACTTGGAGAGCGCCTTGCTGAGGAGTTCCTCGATCTCGGTCTCTTCCACGCTCTTGGCCATGGCCAGTTCGCTGACGAGGAGGTAGCGGGCGCGCTCGAGCATTTTCTTCTCGCGGAACGAGAGCGGCTTGGCCTGGCCGAGGACGAGCAGGCTTTTCAAGACGCCGGCGACTTCCATCAGGGAGCCGGTGCGCATGCGGTCGGAATTTTCCTTGAAGCGGTCTTTCCAATCGCTATTGCTGACGATCTGGGGGTCGGTGAGGAAGTCGATGATTTTCTGGATTTCGCCGTTGCGGACGACCTTGCGAAGGCCGACGATATTGACGCTATCGAAGGGAACCATGACCCGCAGGCTGCTGGCTTTGATCTTGAGCCAGTAACACTTCTGCACAGAGGCCCCGATGGTGCGGCTGCTGATCTGCTCGATTATCCCGACCCCATGGTTCGGATAAACCACTTTGTCGCCGACGATAAAACTGAGAATGTTATTCATGCAGACCGTTTCACCTTAGCGAACCGATAACCCGGATTTTGCCAAGGGACCCCGGCGATTCCGGCAGCCTCTTCGAGGCAAATAGAGGCACTTCTAAACTGTAATAAATTGTACGTTTAACGCGCGAAACTGTCAATTGACGCAGGTTTCGACACAATTCGATGTTTCGTGACACGAGGCATCGAACGGCGGTGAAGAAAAGTCTAACGGAATGCAGCGTTATAATCGGAAGATTCGAAAGGTTGAGTCCCCCGAAGTATGACAGATCAAATTAGGCAGAAGCTCCAACAGGAGATTGAAGTCCTGGAGCACGAACTTCAGCATGAGCTACCCGCGGAGCTGAAGAAGGCCGTCGCAATGGGCGACTTGAGCGAGAACGCCGAATATCACATGGCGAAGCAGCGCCAGGAGTTTGTGCGCGCACGCCTGGGCCAGATGAAAAGACGCATGGCGGAACTTTCGCTGGTGAACATGGCGAACATTCCGAAAGACCGCGCTGCCATCGGGTCAACCTTGAAAGTGCATGACCTGACGAAGGACGAAAAGATCGAGTACAAGCTCGTAACCAGCGAAGAGTCGGATGTGACGAAGGGATTGATCTCCACCACGTCACCGATTGGACGGGCTTTGTTGAACAAGAAACCGGGCGACGTTGTGGAAGTGGTGACGCCGGCCGGCAAGCGCGAACTGGAGATCCTGAAGCTCACAACGATTCACGACGAAGCGTGATATGACTTGGACCAATGCAGTGGGACGGGCCTGTGGCGTCCTGCTCTACAAAATCGTCGATGGGCTCGCGCTGACCCGGATCAATCCGAACGTCCTGACATTTCTCGGCTTAGTGATCAACATTGTCGCGGCGGTTTTCTTTGGCTATGCGCGCGTGGAAAACCAGCAGCGCATGTTCTTTTATGCCGGGCTGGTGATCATCGGCGCCGGCATCTTCGACATGGTGGACGGACGCGTGGCGCGCGCCACCAACCAGGTCACCATCTTCGGCGGCTTCTTCGATTCCGTGATCGACCGCTACTCCGATGTGGCGCTGTTCTTTGGGCTCCTGGTCTATTACGCGCGCACGAACCGGTTCCTGTACGTAGTGCTCGCAGCGTTCGTGATGGTCAGCTCGGTGATGGTGAGCTACACGCGGGCGCGAGCGGAATCGCTGATCGAGAGCTGCAAGGTCGGATTCATGGAGCGGCCGGAGCGGATTGTGCTGATCATCATCGGCGCGTTGTTTAACCGGATGGCGCCGGTACTCTGGGTCGCGGCGGTGATCTCGACGGTCACGGTGGTCCATCGCGTCGTGTACACCTACCAGAAGAGCAAGATTCTGCAAGCCGCGGTGGATAGCGCGAACCAGGCACAGGCGACGGCGACCGAAGTATCGCCGGTATCGGGATAACTTTCCGTCTCTCGTTTGCGCTTCGCGGTCAGCCAATGAGACAGCTTGCATAACGCTAAACCCCTCTTGTCATCCAGAGGAGGGGTTGTATAGGGACAGGCCGTAGTTTGGGCTGACCGCGAAGCACTTGGGCTTTGTCATGGGCAGTCGTTTGCCGGGGGCACAGCAGGTCCCACGTCGGGCTGGCGCCCTCCTCTGGATGACAAGAGGGGTTGAGTATTATGCAAGCCGCTTCGTTGGCTGACCGCACGGCACCTGAGCGTCCTATCGTCGCTTGTTGTATTCTGACCCGTTTGCATCTTCGTTTTTGTGAGTGTGTTTGGTGAGTATTTTTCCAGTCATCCTGGTACACGGTGGGGCGTGGGCGATTCCTGACGACGCGGTCGCGGCGCACCAGCGCGGAGTTCGTCACGCCGCCGAGACTGGGTGGCGGGTGCTGGAAAAGGGTGGGACAGCGCTGGATGCCGTCGAGGAAGCGATCGTCGCGATGGAAGAGGACGACACTTTCGACGCCGGGCGCGGTTCGTTCCTCAACGAAGACGGCAAAGTCCAACTCGACGCATTGTTGATGGACGGCGCGACCTTGCAGGCCGGCGGTGTGGGATGCGTGGAGCGGCTGCGCAATCCGATCCGTGCGGCGCGGAAGGTGCTGAGCGATAGCCCGCACATTTATTTCGTCGGCGAGGGCGCCGAGCGATTCGCGGCGGAGCACGGCGTCGCGCTTTGCGCGAATGAGGATTTGATCCTGGATCGAGAGCTGGCGCGGTGGAAGGAAGCTAAGAAACAGAAATTCCTGACCGTACCTCCGGAGTTTGCGGGACCTCCGACGAATTCGCATGACACGGTCGGCGCGGTGGCGCTGGACGCAAAAGGAAACATCGCGGCCGGAACTTCGACCGGCGGTACGCTGAACAAAGCGGCCGGGCGCGTGGGAGATTCGTCGCTGATTGGCTGCGGTTGTTATGCCGATAACGTCAGCGCAGCGGTTTCCACGACCGGATGGGGCGAGCCGATGATGAAACTTGTGCTGGGCAAGTGGGCGGCCGATCGGGTGGAGATGGGCGAAGCGCCGCAACAGGCGGCGGACCAGGCGATGGACCGCCTGAGAAGCCGGCTGAACGGCCATGGCGGGATCATCCTGCTGGATACTCGCGGGCGGATCGGGCTGGCCCACAACACGCCGCGCATGGCCTGGGCGTGGCGACGGACCGGAACCGAGGCCGACGGCGTGGAAGTGAAACGCGGCTAAATATTGATGAATATCGATTTACAGTTTGGCTTTTAAGTTCTACGGCACGTTAGTTCTTGCCTTTCCTGCGGTTCCTAGTGTAAAAACCCCCGATTGGAATAAATGAGCAGCCATTCATTTTTCCGGCGCCTGTGCACGCCGGACGGACTGCTCGCGACACGATACGTGGGGTTTCTGAAGTTTCCTGAACGGTTGAGACAAGAGGATGACTATGCGGATGTTGGTTCGATCGGTGGTATTGGCGGTCGCGGTGTGCCTGATGGCGGCGCTCGGCTTCGCGCAGGGATCGTCGGCGGAGTTGCGCGTGACGGTAAAGGATTCCAAGGGTGGCGCAATTAAAGGCGCAACCGTCACGGCGCACAACACGGCGCAAAACTTTGAGCGCACCGGCGCTGAAGCGACGGACGGAGAGTACGTATTCCAGGCGCTTCCGCCGGGAGTTTACAAGATCACCGTGGCGGCATCCGGGTTCGCGAAGGAAGAAGTTCCCGCCCTGCGGCTGACGGTCGGACAAGTGGCAAACCTGCCGATCGAAGCGAAAGTAGCGGCAGTAAATGAAACCGTCGATGTCAGCTCCGAGACCGAGTTGGTCGAGACGCAACGAACGGGATCGGCTTCTACCGTAGGACAGGTGCAGATCGATAACCTGCCGATCAACGGCCGCAATTACATCAATTTTGCGCTGACAAACTCGCAGCTGTCGCGCGATACCGCACCGTCGATCGGCGCGGCGCCGACCTCGGGTCTCAACGTCAGCGGCCAACGCGCACGCAGCAACCTGGTGACCGTGGACGGCGCGGACGCCACAGACAACTCGACGGATGGCGTTCGTTCCACGGTGTCGCAGGACGCCGTGCAGGAGTTCCAACTCACCACGAACGGCTACAACGCGGAGTATGGTCGCGCTGCGGGTGGCGTGATCAACATTGTGACCAAGTCGGGCTCCAACGATTTTCACGGTGATGTTTTCGGCTACCTGCGCAATCGCGATATCCAGGCGGTGAATCCGTTCAGCACGATTCCCGATCCGGCCTATACGCGGGTGCAGGCCGGCTTCACGGCGGGCGGCGCGATCAAGAAAGACCGAACTTTCTATTTCGTTTCGTATGAAACTACACGGCGCCACGAGAGCGGATACAGCAGCATCGGCGCAAACAATTTCGGATTCCAGAACTTCGACTTCACACCGTTCGGAGTGCCGATCACGCTGCCGCTCACTCCGCAGCAGATTGGGTTCATCGACCAGACCGCGGCGGCCGGAAACGCGGCGCTGACCGGGCAGGCGGTGCAGTTCGGATTGCTCGCAGGAAGCACGGCAGTGACGGCGCTCACCGGCAAGAATCCGCTGTACAACCTGGGACAACTGCCGGGGCCGGGATACTTCACCCCCGTCTCTGCGGGTGTGCTCAATGCATTGCCCGCGTCGTATGTCGGTATGAATACTTTGCTCGGCAACTTCCCGATCTTCGAGGGAACGAGCTTGTGGTCGGGACGTTTGGACCAGCAGATCTCGTCGAACAATCAACTCTCGCTGCGCGTAGGCGTGAGCCCGAGCACAACCACAGGTATCCAGGTGAACGCGCAGGGACCCCAGAACTACGGTGAGAACGCGTGGTCGCGAACTTCGGACCAGACCTATCGCGACTTCAACGCGACGGCGTCGGACACGTGGACGCTGGACAACAACAAGGTCAATGAATTCCGCTTCCAGTACGCGCGCCGCGGCTTGCTCTACAACTACGCGTCGGAGGCGCCGGGCGGCAGCAATGTCGCCATCAACATTCCTGGATTTGCATTTTTCGGCCGCGAACCATTTTCGTTCGTGCGCCGCACCGAACAACGCTTTGAGGCGCTCGACAACATGACGTGGACCGCCGGCCGCCACACGGTGAAGTTCGGATTCGACGCCAACTTCCTGCCGCTGCGCGCTGACTTCTCGGTGAACTTTGGCGGACTGTATGACTTCGGATCGATCCCGGTGGGATCCCTTTCCAACGGCAGCACGTTCCCGGATTTGAATCCGGTGCAGGCGTACGGCGCGGGCATTCCGCAGGACATGGTGCAGGGCGTGGGCTATGCACACGATGCATTCACCAACCTGCCGGTGGGCGTGTTCCTGCAAGACAGCTGGCGCGTAACCAATCGACTGACGCTGAACTACGGCGTGCGCTACGACGTGGAATTCTCGCCGACTTTCGCGGCGGCGACCCCGCTGGCGGCTTCGGCGCAGGACTCATTCGGCATTACGCAAGGCATACCGCGTGATTTCAACAACGTCGCGCCACGCATCGGTTTTGCGTGGGACCCGATGGGCGATGGCAAGACGGCAGTCCGCGGGTCGTATGGCATTTTCTACGACCATCCGCTGCTGGCATTGGCGTTTGACTCGAACGTCGCGGACGCAACCAAGGATGCACAGATCGTGCTCTTCGGCGGCGCGCCCACGCCTTGCAGCCTTGCGGATCCGATCGGAACTTTGACGGCGACGAATGCCTTCCAGGGAAACCTGGGATGCTTGCCGCCTTCGTTTACGTACATTCCGAGCCAGCAGCGATTCAATCCGACGCCGGGGACGAATTCGATCTGGGTGAACCAGAACTTCATGACCGGTGGCCCGGGCGGCGCGCCGTTCCCGTTGACGATGCTTCCCTTCGGTTACCCGGTGGCGAAGAACTTTGTGTATGCCTATTCGAACCAGGCAAACTTCACCATCGAACATGACTTCGGACACGGCTACGACCTGAGCATGCAGTACAACTTCAACGGCGGACGCCACCTGAACCGTCCGATCAACGTGAACGCGTCGAACAAGAACAACCTGCTGATCCAGAACTGGTACAACTGGGTCGCTAGCCAGAGTGGCGCGGCACAGCAGCAGGCGGAAGCGACAAGCCCGCTGGCGGTGAACGCCTTCGGTGTCGGGCCGACGGGACCGTACGTTCCCGCGGCGTTGGTGAGCTTCTTCCGGCCGTCCGGACTGAATCCGACGCTGGCGCCGTACTATCCGTCGAGCGCACTTGCATTCGTGAATGGAGTGCTGGCTGCGGATGGATTGGGCAATCATGGCGTGATTCCGTTCAGCGACATTCCGGCGAACTTCTCGAACGGAACGTCGGACTACAACGGAATGACGCTCAACCTCACGAAGCGGTTCTCGAACCACTTCCAATTTGTGGCATCGTACACGTGGTCGCACTCGATCGACGATTCGACCGACTTGCAGTCTCCACTTTCTCCGCAGGACAACTACGATGTGGCGGCAGAGCGATCGAATTCACTATTCGATCAGCGCCATCGTTTCGTGTTCAGCGGCGTATATGAAACCGGGTCGCACTATGGCGGCGCGTGGGGCAAGTTCATCGACGACTGGACGTTCGCGCCGATCATCGAATTTGCTTCGGGCCGTCCGTTCGATATCGTGAGCGGCGAAGACCAGAACTTCGACTTTGGCGCGACGACGGACCGTCCGATGGCGGCGGCAAAGGGACAAACCGATCTTTGCGGCGATACCGCAGCGCCGTCGAAGTTCTCGCCGACTGGCTACCTTATTCCGACCTGCTATGCGAACGTGCTCGCGACAGGAGTTGTGCCGAACCTGGATGGCAACATCGGGCGTAATGCAGGCTTGACGCCGGGCGTGGTGTTCAACGACATCCGCGTTTCGCGGAAGTTGAACTTCGGCGAGAAGCTGCATCTCGAAGGCATCATGGACTTGTTCAACATGGTGAACAAATTCAATGTTGCCGACGTGAATCCGCTGTGGAACAACGCTGGTACGCCAACGGCATCGTTTGATCCGCGGCAGTTCCAGTTTGCGTTGAAATTGAGCTGGTAATAAGGTCTCAGGTTTCAAGATTTTGGCGCCTTGTGATGAGGCGCCTTTTTTATTGTTTACAATCGACGGCATGGCTAATCGGAAACGCGCCGCCGCTACGGACTGCATTCATGCCGGTGAAGAGCGGCACGGCAAAGGGAATGTGCCGCTGACTACGCCGATCGCACAGACCTCGGTATTCGTGCTCCCGAAATTCGCGGACTTGAGGCGGTATGCGGAAGGAAAATCGCAGGACTACTTGTACTCGCGCTATGCGAATCCTACCGTTGCCGCGGCGGAACAGAAGATCGCTGCACTCGAGGGCGCAGAAGCTTGCGTGGCTACGGCTAGCGGAATGGCGGCTTTCCTGTGCGCGACGTTGGCGTGTTGCCAGGCGGGGGATGAGATCGTTTCGTCGCTGGATATCTACGGCGGCACGCTGAAGCTGATGGAGACGGTATTGGCGCGCTGCGGGATCAAAACGCGCTTCGTTCCTTTTCAAGACCTGGATCGCATTGAGAAGTACATCAACCGGCGCACGCGGATGATGATGATCGAGACCCCGAATAATCCCACCGTGCGTTGCATCGACCTGCGGCAGATGTGCGCGGTGGCGCGGAAGCATAAGCTCACCGTGCTGGTGGACAACACCTTCGCCACGCCGATTTTGCAGCAGCCATTAGCACTCGGTGCGGACCTGGTTTATCACTCGGCGACCAAGTATCTCGGCGGACATAGCGACGTGACCGCGGGCGCGCTGGCCGGGCCGAAGAAGTGGATCGACCTGGCGCGGCAGGTGATGATCGTGACTGGCGGATGCCTGGATCCGCACGCGGCTTACTTGCTGATCCGCGGGATGAAGACGCTTGAAATACGAGTGCAGCGCGCTTGCAAGAACGCGCATGCGATCGCGCGATTTCTTAGCCAGCACGGCAAAGTGAGTCGGGTGTTTTATCCCGGGCTGCCGGAAGATCCGTTTCATGCATTGGCGATCGGACAGATGCGCGATGCGGGGATGATGGTGTCGTTCGACATACGCGGCGGCATGCGTGCCGCCGAGAAGTTTATCGATCGCCTGGAATTGTGGTGCTTGGCGACCACGCTGGGCGGAGTGGAGTCGACGGTGTCGTATCCGCTGCTGTCATCGCATGTGGGATTGGGGAGAGAGCGGCTGAAAATGCTTGGGGTTTCGGATGGGACGATTCGGTTGTCGGTGGGGATTGAAGATAAGGACGATCTGATTGGGGATTTGGAACAGGCGCTGGAGCGGGCTTAGGACGTTGACCCTGAAATTCGGGGCGATGTAGCATCGGGTTACCGCAGGGGCTAAAGCCCTTGTGTTATGCGTAGCTGGACGCTGGGCTAAAGCCCAGCTGTACCGATTTTGCTAGCTGTACCGGTTCTGCGGGAGCCCAGTTAACTTGGTTGCTGGGGGCCCGCTGTACTGTGGTTGCGGGCTACTCTGCCGTGCTGTGAGTGCCGGCCGCGTTTTGGCCCATCCTGTCCTGCGGACGAGGATGGGGCACCCACGTTCAGGAAGCATTGAGGGAAATGAGAAATCTTCGAATCTGGTCACTTCTCCTGCTGGGCGCAGTGATTATCACTACGGCGTGCGAGACGGATAATCCGAAGAAGCCGGCGACCAATCCGCCGGCAATCGCGATGGCGCCAACTTTAGCGCCTAAGAATGCGCCTGCACCGCAAGCGCCGGTGGCCGTTGTTCCTGCCGTAAATCCGGCGGACGCTCTGATCGCGAAGGCCGAGAAAGAGTTTCAGGCCGGACAAGCCAATTACAGCGCAGGGCACCTCGAGGCCGCAAAGGACAACTTCGATCGTGCGTTCACGACAATGGTATCGAGCGATCTCGATATTCATGCGGACGAGCGCTTGGAGAACGAGTTCGACAAGATTGTCGAGTCGGTGCATGAACTCGAGTTGCAGGCGCTAAAAGAAGGCGACGGATTTACCGAGCAGAAGTCGGAGCCGGCGCCAATCGATGAAGCGAATGAAGTGACCTTCCCTGTCGATCCCAATATCAAAGCGCAGGCGATTGCGGAGATCCGGCAGACGCATTCCGATCTACCGCTGGTAATGAACGACCAGATCGCTAGCTTCATCTCTTATTTCTCTTCGCGCGGCAAAGGAACGCTGGCGAATGGGATGGCGCGCTCGGGACGCTATCGCGAGATGATCTCGCGTGTGTTCAAAGAAGAAGGCGTGCCGCAGGATTTGATTTACCTCGCGCAGGCCGAGTCGGGCTTCCGTTCGCTGGCATTGTCGCGAGCGGGCGCGCGCGGGATGTGGCAGTTCATGGCGAGCCGGGCTTCGGGATATGGGCTGGAGCGCAATTGGTGGGTCGATGAGCGGCAGGATCCGGAGAAGTCGACGCGTGCGGCGGCGCGGCATTTGAAGGATCTGTACAACATGTTCGGCGACTGGTACCTGGCGATGGCCGCGTACAACAGCGGTCCGCTGACGGTGCAGCGCGCGGTGCAGCGCACCGGCTATGCGGACTTCTGGGAGTTGTACAAGCGCAACGTGCTGCCGGGTGAGACGCGCAATTACGTGCCGATTATTGTGGCGATCACGATTATGTCGAAGAACCCGGCGCAGTACGGGCTGGATACGGTGCAACTCGATGAGCCACTCGCCAGTGATCCTGTGACCATCGATTATCCGGTGGATCTGCGGTTGGTGGCCGAGTGCGTGGATAGCTCCGTCGATACGCTGCAGCAACTCAACCCTAGTTTGCTGCGCATGACGACGCCGAAAGATCAATCGTTCATCTTGCATCTGCCGGTGGGAACGAAAGAAAAGTTCGAGCAGGAAGTGACGGCGATTCCCTTGGAGATGCGGGTGTTGTGGCGCTTCCATCGAGTGCAGCCGGGCGACACGCTGGCGTCGATTGCGCGCAAGTATCACGTGAGTTCGGAGGCGATTGCCGAGGCGAACAATCTTTCCGACGATGAAGTGAAGGCGGAAGCGAAGCTGATTATTCCCGTCGCGCCGGGACGAAACAAAGAGAGCGCGAGCACGGAATCTGGCGGGTATTCGAAGCATCCGACGATTTACAAAGTGCGCAAAGGCGATACTGTCGCATCGATCGCGGATGATTTTGGAGTTCCGGCGGAAAAGATTCGACGGTGGAATCACATCAGCGGCGATGAAGTGAAGCAAGGACGCGTGCTGCACATCTTCAAACCGACGGGCGAAGAAGAGGAAGTTGCTTCGACTTCACACTCGCATTCGTCTCAAACTGCGCCGGAATTGAAGTCGCACTCGAGTGAAACGAAGAACGCATCGGCGAAGTCTGCGACGCATCACACGGTGAAACGCGGAGAGACTTTGTCGAGCATCGCGAACGAATACAAGACGACGGTGGCAGAGTTGAAGAAGAATAATCCGACGGTGGCGAAGCTCCGGCCGGGCGATGTGCTGGTGATTCGACGCTGATCGAACACTCCCATAACTAGCTTTTAAATCAATTACATACGGATGACAGAGATTGGCGCGCTGCGGCTTGTTTCGAATGTGAACTGCGGAAACAATTTCTTGGGGCTTGGCGTGTTGCCACGTCGCGCAATTTCAGATAGAGTCCGTATCCTTGATGCAGCGCCAGTCACGCGAGTAGCGGGCGTTGCGGTGCTATAATCCGCGCCATCGCACGTGATGATCGTGATTTGTATTTCGCAATCGTTTGCGTTCGCTGGTGGATTTAGAGTGTGGGCGAAGCAGTTTGGGCCCAAACAAAATCAATCGAAGTTCCAGGCGGAGCGAGGCAGGAGGACAGATGAGTTTCGACGACTACACCTTGTACGGACGTGATGACGAGATGGACGAGTTCGGCGATTCCAACGCGTTCGACGAGTCCCTTGACGAAGATTTCGAGGACGAAGAAGAAGACGAGGAAGTATCCGCCTCGGAACCAGCGGAAGAAGAAGACATTGATGACGAAGATGAGACCGAGATGACGGGCGGTCCATCGGGCGCAGCGACACCGAAGCCGGCTCCGCCGAAGAAAGCGCCACCGAAGAGGGTGGCGGCTCCAGCGGCAGCGGCGACCCCAGCGCCGGCACCGGCACCAGCCAAGGCAGCGGCACCAGCGAAAGCGGCAGCACCGGCAAAGAAGGCGGCGGCTCCAGCGAAAAAGGCAGCCAAGAAAGCTCCAGCGAAAAAGAAAGCTGCCAAGAAGGCCGCGAAGAAGGCTCCGGCAAAGAAGAAGGCAGCCAAGAAAGCTGCTAAGAAGCCAGCGAAAAAGACTGCGAAGAAAGCTGCCAAGAAAAAAGGTGGGGCGAAGAAGCCCGCCAAGAAAGCAGCCAAGAAGGGCCGCAAGCGCTAACGGATTACAAAAAACGATTTGGCCGCGGAGAGATCCGCGGCCATTCTTTTTGCGCCACTTCGCGCGCTTGGACGATCTAAGAAATCACAATCATGCTGAATCAAATTAAGGTAGGCCATGCTTCGTCGAAGCCGGAAAGCGCGTTGGAGTTGCTGACCAGCTGTCACGATCACATTCGACATTTCACATCCTCGATCAGCAAACTCGCGCACTCGGAAGGATCGGAGCTAGCAGAGATCAGCACCGCTGCCGCGGCGGCGCATCGCTACTTCAGCGTGGCACTGCCGTTGCATGAGGCGGATGAGGAAGATAGTTTGCGTCCGCGACTATTGGAAAGCGGCGCAGCGGAAATCGCGCCTGCTCTGGAAGCGATGACGCATCAGCACCAGGCGATCGACGACCTGATCGAGCGATTGCTGCCGCTGCTGATACTGCTTTCGAACAATCCGGCGATGCTCCCGGAGCTGCATGGTGAGCTGTGCACGATTGCGAAGGCGCTCTCCGAGGTATTCGCCGGGCATTTGGAGTTGGAGGAGCGGTCGATTTTCCCGGCGATGACTACGAGCCTCAGTCAAGAAGCCCAGGCGCAACTGCTTGCCGAGATGAGGGGACGTCGGAAGCAGGGCTAGTTTCCGCGAACTGAAGTACGCCCGGCCATAGTGCTCATCCTTTCGTAACGTCCAAAAGGCCAATGCCATGTGTAGTCTAATGGCCATCCCCCGAGGAGGACCCGGTGCCTGTCCCGGCCACCACACAGTCGAAAGTAGCGGCAGCACGCGGCGCCATCAGGAGCCTGTATGCGCTGTCGCGCTACGTGCGTGTGTTTGGACTGGGCCATACGCGGACCGGGGAGCAACTGGAATCGGCTTATACGCGCGTTCGCGCCTTGATTCCCGCCGAAGGGGTTGCGGTGATTTTGGCCGCGGACCGGCTCACCGTGGGCGATACACCCGTCGATCCTGGGCCCGCCGAACAAAGCTTTGCACGATTCCTGCGCGAGACCCGACAGACCGCATTCGTTTTCAATGAGAGATTCACGCTCGAGGCGCTTGAGGATGTAGTGAGCGCGATGGCGTTCGATCATCCTGGGATGCGAACCCCTGTCGGCTCGAGCGTACCGACGCCTTTGGGCGAAGACGCGCGGGAATGGCTGAGCGATCCGGCGCGGCTGCTCTACTTCATCAATGTCGCGACCCACGAAGGGGCAGCCGGGGAAGGTGTGCGCATTCCGCACGATGCGATCCCACGTATAGCGGAACAAGCTACCGAAGATATCGCGCAGATCTTGCATGTGCTCGGAAAGCTCGGCACGAGCACGTCCGAGGGTGCGGCACTGGGGGCAGCGCGAGAGTTACAGCGCGTACCGGATCCACTGCTGCTTTTATTGCGCGAAATCCTCCAGGAATTCTCCGAGCTTCAGCCAGCGCCGTCACGCGATGCTTTGCTGCTGCAAGCCGCAGACCAGATGGTGATTCGCTTCATTCTTACCAAGCTGGAGAATGGCGAGATCGTCGCGGCGCAGGTACCGGGCTTGCTGGATCGTTTGGGGAGACAACTCAACACCCTGCGAACCCTGATGCCGGGCTACGAAGAGAAGATGGCGCGCGGCGGGATCGCGCTGGAATCTCATCTCGAGAAATTGGAGCGCGAACTCTGGGACACCGCGCCCGACGTCGCGCGGCGAACCGTTCTGCTCTTCGAGACGCCCTACTACGTGCCGGCATCGTGCATCGCCAACTACGTCGAACGTTTGATCGTGCACGGAGAAGAGTTGGTGGCGGCGACGATCTTGAGGAACTACGGTGCTGCTATCGACGGTCGCGATGCGGAAGGCAGACGGCGATCGGCGGTTGGCGTATCCGAGTTGGCGGAGTTATATGCGCTGGTGGTACCCGATTACGTTGGAAAGCTGGTGAAAGCGGTATCGCGGCAGTTGATGCGCGAATCGGACATCCGCATGCAGTCGCTGCTGAGCGCGGCGCTGATTCGCCTGAGCTATGCCGTGCAACAGCAACGCGATTTCGCGGCCACGGCGGCGGCTTCGGACGCGTTGGAGGAGATCGTTCACCGGCGCCCGATTTTAGGGATGGAGTTGCGATCGCGGATTTCGGTAGAGAACCGCCTGCCGGAGTACCTGGATGAGGCGGTAAGCTCGAAAAATGTAAGCAATGATCTGCTTGGGTTGTTGCAACGGCATGCCACGCCGGTCGCGCAGCAGCTTTGTAGCCGGTTCTTGAATTGCAGCTTGCGCGACGAATCAGCGCGGCTGACGAATCTTGCGGGGCAGATGGGCGATGAGACACGCGAGGAGTTGCTGCGTCGGCTGCGCACTGGGAGCTCCGACGATGCCCTGGGTGCGGTCGGTTTGCTGAGCTCGCTGGCGCCGGACGAAACGGCGGCGGTCCTGCCGAAGCGAGCGTCGGAATGGACGCGTCCGCAGCAGGATATTTTGATTCGCCAGCTGGCGATCGCTTCTTCGTCGAAACGTGGTGCGGTGTTGTTGAAGCTTTTGCCTGACCTGGATGCGCTGATTATTCCGGGGGCGATCGATGAGATCGGGATGAGCGGCGACGTTGAAGCGGCCAGCAGTTTGATCGAGATTGCTCATGCCGGCGACAGTCCGCGCTTCACCGCGTACAGCAAGGTGAAGGCGATCGAGGCACTGGGACGATTGCATGCCGCAAAAGCGGTGGACGGCCTCAACGAATTGCTGCATGCGCGCAAGATGATGCACTGGACCGAACCGCACGAACTGCGCATTGCCGCTCTGCAGGCATTGCACATGATCGACCCGGAGCAGGCGGCGCGCTTTGTGCCGCAGAGCGGGATTACTGTGGCTGAGCTCTCGCTGGGGCCTTTGGCGGTGGATCCGGAAAACCCGTGGGCGCGACAGCGACGCTATCAGCGCGTTTTCCCGATGAAGCCGATGACCGCGGTGGCGACTTCGCTGGCCGGCAAGGCAGGGCTCGACATCGTGACCCTCAGCCTCGGCGGCGGGAAAGCGCGGCGGCAAGGCAAGATGCAGCCGGGGAGCGACGTGACCCTACAGCTGCAACTGGCGTTACGCAAGCTGAACAGCCAGATTTTGGTCCGCGAAGTTGCAGGGAATGAAATTACGTTTGAAATTGCCGACATCGGATTGTCGGACCGCTCGCGGTTGCGTCATCTTCTGCTGGCGCAGACGCCCGCTACGCCGCCACAGCCGCCCCGCGCCGTGGCCTAGCGAATTGTAAAGTTCCTGCCTTAGCTGCTATCTTTCCCTTTCTCGCTTCTCCTGAAGTTTCGTTCTGGAACAGTGCTCGTCTTTCCGGCAATCCAAAGCTGAGTTGGTTGCGTACCAAATGCGGGGAGACGAAAAAGGCGGACGACTGAGCAGCCAAGCGTCAAAACCCGATACGCCAGACGCCACCTTAATCGCGCGCGTTCGCGCCGGCGATCAGGACTCCATGACCGTGGTGTATGACCGCTATGGGTCGATCGTCTACGCAACGGCGCTGCGGATATTGGGAGACGCTGCCGCCGCCGAGGATGTTCTCCAGGAGATTTTCATGCAGTTGTGGCGCAATCCATCGGCATTTGACGGCAGCCGCGGCAGTTTGCCCGCGTGGCTGGGCGTCATCGCGAGGCATCGCGCCATTGATGTGCTGCGCAAACGGCATCCGGAGACCGATTTTGAAGACGTGGTGATCGCGGCGAGCGTCGATCTGGGCAGAGAAGCCGAGCGGAATGTGATCGCCGAAAAAGTGCGCGGCGCGATGACCAGCATGGTTCCGGAACAGCGTCGCTGCATGGAACTGGCCTACTTCGAGGGGCTCACCCATTCGGAAATCGCGGCGAAGACCGGTGAGCCGCTGGGAACGGTCAAGACACGCATCCGCAGCGCGTTGATCCAGCTGCGGAAGCTGTTATCGCCAGGAGAGCGCTCGTGAATACGCACGATCAATTCGCGGAAAACGTGCGGCTCTACGCGCTTGGCTCGCTCGACGCGGGCGAACGCCAGAGCTTCGAAGGACATCTGCACGAATGCGCGGAGTGCCGTCGCGAGCTGCACGCGGCGCAGGAAGAGCTTGGATTGCTGGCACTGAGCACGGTGGGGCCGAAGCCTCCGGCGCGGTCGCGCGAGCGTTTGCTTTCGGCGATTGCGAAAGAACCGAAGCGGGTGGAGCGGCAGGCGAACATCGGCAAAGGCTGGATGTGGATCCCATGGTTTGCCACTGTCGTATTTGCACTTCTCTCGGCGCTGCTCTACTTTGCGAACCTGCGGCTGAAGAACGACGTAGCCGCCATCCGTGCGAATAGCCAGACGCAAGAGGTCGAGTTACGACAGGCACGCGAGATGCTGGACCTCCTGAAGTCTCCGGACGCTATGCGAGTGACTTTGACCACGCCTAACGAAAAGCCGAAGCCAAACGGCAAGACGATCTATAGCCAACAAAAAGGCCGGCTGATCCTTATGGTTAGCAATCTAGCTCCCGCGCCTCCTCATATGGCGTACGAGCTCTGGCTGGTGCCGAAGCAAGGCGCGCCGGTGCCCGCCGGAACCTTCTGGCCGGATGCCAGCGGAAATGCCACGATGATGCAGACTACTATGCCGTCTGGCATGGAGCCTAAGGCGTTCGCCGTAACGTTGGAGAAGGCCGAAGGCTCCGATACTCCTACCATGCCCATGGTTATGATGGGCGCGGCCGGAGACTAGCGGGGAATTTCTTGTTCCGAATACGGAACAGACATTTTTCCTGTTTTCGAATACCACTCTGCGGGTCATAATCAGGTACTCTCGTTGCGAATTGGCAGATTTTTCCAGCGCGAGGGAAATTACCGTCTAGGCCAGATCCCGGAGTTGTTGATGAAGACAAGGACGCTTCTCTTCTCTACCGCCATCTTTGCATTGCTCTTGCTGATTTCCTCTCCCTTCGCCCAAGCGAGCGATTGGCTGCCAATTGCGCCGGAAGACCTGGCGCTAAAAGACAATCCGGCAGTGCCGGGATCGCAGGCGATGATCTTGTATCGCTCGATCTCCCGCGACGACCTGCTTGGCTCACAACAGGAGTATGTGAGGATCAAGATTTTCACCGAAGAAGGCAAGCGGTACGCGGACGTCAATATTCCGCCGTTCGATCGCGAGTTCACGGTATCCGGCGTGAAGGGTCGGACGATCCATCCGGACGGATCGATCGTTGAGTTCTCTGGACAGGTCTTTGAGAAGGTAGTTGAACGTACCCACGACGTTCGCTACATGGCCAAATCCTTCACGCTTCCCGACGTGACACCGGGCAGCATCATTGAGTATCGCTATACGCGCTACTGGGAGGCGTTAAATCCATCGACGCGTGTGTATTACTACTTCCCGCGCTCCGAGTGGGAACTGCAGACCGATCTGTTCCAGCGCACCGCGCACTTCGACTTTAAGCCGGGGAAAGATGATCTGTTCAGCTATCGCATGCAGGCGGTTCATCTCCCGGCTGATTCGAAGTTTGTGCGTGACCAGGTTCGGCATCTAGTGAACCTGGATTTGAAAGACATACCCGCGTTCGAATATGAGCCGTTCATGCCGCCGGTGTTTGAGTCGCAAATGCGCGTGCTGTTCTTTTACAGCACCGACCTGAGAATTCCCGAGGGCGACGAATACTGGAAAGGTCAAGGTAAGAAGTGGTATGGCAGCGTAGAAGGATTCATGGACAAAAAAGGCGCCGTGGCAAACGCTGTTGCGAGCGCGACCGCTCCGTCAGACTCGCCAGAGGTGAAGTTGCACAAGCTCTACGATTACGTCCAGGGCTTTGAAAACCTGAGCTACGAACAACGGAAGTCCGATAAGGAAGCGAAGGCGCTGAACCTGCGGGAAAACAAGAATGTCGAAGACGTACTGAGCAGCAAGATGGGCCACCGCAACGACCTGAATCGGACGTTCGTCGCTCTGGCGCGCGCCGCCGGAGCCGATGCAACGTTAATTAAGGTGACGGAACGTGATGAAGCCCTGCTGCATCGCGAGTGGCCGGTGTTCTCGCAGCTAGGCTATGAGATCGCGATGGTGAAACTGAATGGTAAATCGGTGTATCTCGATCCTGGCTCGCCGTTCTGCCCGTTTGGAATCCTGCCGTGGGAAGACACCGGGGTTTCCGGACTGCTATTCGATAAGACGATGCCGACCTTCGTCACGACGCCCATGCCTGACCCCACGGACGCGGTAATCAAGCGCTCGGCGAACCTGAAACTTGCCGATGATGGTTCCATATCCGGCGAAGTGGTAATCACGTTCTCGGGAGAGGACGCATTCCGTCATCGGTTGCGGGCACGCAATGAGGACGAAGTCGCTCGCAAGAAGTCGATGGAAGAGATGTTACAGAACTGGATTCCAATGAAAGGCGATATCGAGCTGGTAGAGGTCAATGAGTGGAAGGCCTCGGAAGTACCGCTCATCGTGAAATACAAGGTGTCGTTGCCCGGATATGCGAGCCAGGCCGGGCATCGAGTTCTGATTCCGACAACATTCTTTGCCGGTGCGTATAAGAACCCGTTTACTGCAACGCGGCGCACGACTCCCATCGTGATGGAATATACGTACGACCGAATTGATGACGTGACCATCGCATTGCCAAAATCGATGCAGGTAGAGAGTCTGCCGAAAGGGATCGCAGACAAGAACGGGGTCGCCGACTTGGCGGTCAACTACGCGAACGAGAACGGCAATCTGCACTTTACGCGGGATTTTCAGCTGAAGGGCATCGTGCTGGAACAGAAATACTACCCGGCGATCAAAGACTACTTCCAGAAGGTACAGGCGGGAACCAATGAGCAAGCTGTCCTCAAGATGGGCAATTAGGAATCTGCTGCTCGTGGCGGTTTTCTGCTGTGCGGTCTTCAGCACGCGGCCAGCGCGAGCGGGCGATTCAGTTCCTGACTGGTTCCGGCAACTCGCGCAGGCACCACTGCCGAACTACCCCGAAGAAGCGGACGCTGTTGTGCTGCTCGATGACGAGACAGTGACCGTTACCGACAAGGGCGAGATGTATGTGAATTACCGTCGCGTCATGAAGATTTTGCGCCCCGGCGGCAAGGAGCTTGCCACCTTCGGAACTTATTTCGACAAGGACACGAAGGTTGAATCGTTTCACGGCTGGAGCATTTCGGCGAAGGGGCAGGAATTCGAGTTGAAGGACAAGGACGCGGTCGAGAGCAGTCCTTACAACGATGGCGTATTTAGCGACATTCATTTCAAGGTGATGACGGCTCCCGCAGTTGAAGTTGGAGCCTACGTCGCCTACGAATGGCAGCAGCGCTGCCGTCCGTACGCCTTCAGCCAGCGATGGTGGTTCCAGGAACGGCTACCGGTCAAAGTGGCGCGCTTTAGCATCCAGCTACCTTCAGACTGGGAGTACCAATACCGCTTCGGTAATTGGACGGAGAAAAAGCCGGAGAATACCGGTGGCAACAACTGGCGATGGGAGATTGACGACGTTCCTGGCATCGAACGCGAGGCTGATATGCCGGCGGCCGGATCGCTCGAAGGGCTGATGGTGGTGAGTTTTTATTCGTCCTCGGTAGCGCAGGCGGCGCGCATTTCAACCTGGAACGATGTGGCAAAGTGGGCAAACTCGCTCAACGTCAGCCGGCGGAACGTGACGCCGAAAATGCAGGCTGAGATTTCGCAATTGACTGCGAGCAAAGCAGACACGCTGGAAAAGGTGCGTGCCCTCGCCTACTACGTACAGCACCAAATTCGATATGTTGCGATCGAGATCGGCATAGGTGGATACCAGGCGCACATGGCAGGAGACACCTTCGCCAATAGCTACGGCGATTGCAAAGACAAGGCCTCCCTACTGGTCACCATGCTGCATGAGATCGGGGTTGAAGCTTACCTCGTATTGGTCGATTCCCATCGCGGAGTGGTGAATCCGGCGGTTCCGACGCCGTGGACCTTCAACCACGCAATCGTCGCGATTCGGGTTCCTAAAAATGTTGAAACGGCGACGCTGTATGCGACGGTGGATGATCCGAAGCTCGGGCCGATTATGTTCTTCGATCCGACGAGCGAGATGACCCCCTTCGGTATGCTGCCGGCCGGCGAGCAAAACAGCTATGCGCTGGTTCTCACTGACAACGGCGGTGAACTGGTGAAGATGCCGCTGCTCCCACCACCGGTGAATCGACTGCTGCGGGTGGCGCACCTGGAATTGACGCCTGAGGGCAATCTGCAAGGCGAAGTGGAAGAGATTCGCAGTGGCCACGAAGCTTCCCTCATGCGCGCCGAGTTGCTCAACGAAAACCGCGATAAGCAAGTTAAGCACTTTGAGAGTTTTCTTGCCGAATTTCTTGACCATCCACGACTGACTTACGCCAACATCTCGGGTCTCGACAAATACGACGAGCCGCTCGTTCTGCGATACAAATTTGTAGCCACAGACTATGCCAAGACCGCGGGAGACCTCATGCTGGTCCGGCCAAGAGTGCTCGGCATCAAGTCGAACGACCTCGCGGAAAATAAAAAGCGTAAATATCCAGTGCAGTACGCGACGACATCGATACAGAGCGATTTGGTCGATATCAAGCTGCCCGCCGGATACAAGGTCGACGAACTCCCGGAAGCCGCGAACGTTACGGCACCGTTCGCCGAGTACAAAAGCAAGTTCGAAACCAAGGACAACGTGCTTTACTACAACCGTTCGTACACGGTGAAAGACTTGTCGGTGCCCGTGGACCAGATGGGCGAGCTGCGCACTTTCATGCGCGGGGTCGCGGCGGACGAACGGAATACGGCGGTGCTGAAGAAGACGCCCTAGGAACGCGATTGCGGGTCAGAAAAGGCGGGCTGCGGCCCGTCTTTTTGCTGGCGGAATCCTTTCTATACCCTTTGTCATCTTATAGATAGCCGAATTATCCCGAAATTGAAGTAATTGTGCGCGAGCGCACATCGCGCCGCCTTTGGATACACTAAAATACCGGGCTGCGAAAGAAGCCGCGCCTCGGCGCGTAGGTGAAAAATGGCACATTCCACAATTGCAGAACCAAAGACGCGGCACGACGTGCCGCTCGCCAAGAACAAGCACCTGCTTCGGTGGGTGGAAAAGATGGCGGAACTCACGACTCCCGCCCGCATTCACTGGGTGGATGGCTCCGACGAAGAGAATGAGCACCTCTGCGCGGAAATGGTCCAGAGCGGCACCTTTATAAAGCTCAACGAAGAACTTTGGCCTAATTGCTATTACGCACGTTCCGACGCCAGCGATGTCGCTCGGGTCGAGGACCGCACTTTTATCTGTTCCCTTTCGAAAGATGCAGCCGGGCCGACCAACAACTGGGAAGACCCGTATGCGATGCGGAAAAAGCTGAGAGGCTTGTTTGCCGGATGCATGAAAGGCCGCACGATGTATGTGCTGCCGTTCAGCATGGGTCCGATTGAGTCGCCGATGTCGCAGATCGGAGTGCAGCTCACCGATTCGCCATACGTCGTGGTGAACATGCGGATCATGGCACGCATCGGGATCAAGGTTTTCAAAGAAATCGATAAAGACACGAAGCGCGTCGTTCCCTGTCTACATAGCCTGGGAGCACCGCTGGAGCCGGGTCAGAAAGACGTGCCTTGGCCGTGTAATAAAGAAAAGTACATCGTGCATTTCCCGGAGAGCCGCGAGATCTGGTCGTTTGGCTCCGGTTACGGCGGGAATGCACTGCTCGGCAAGAAGTGCTTCGCGCTACGCATCGCGTCCACCATGGCACGCGATGAAGGCTGGATGGCGGAGCACATGTTGATCGTCGGCGTAGAGTCTCCGCAGGGCGAGAAGACCTATGTGGCGGCGGCCTTCCCGAGCGCTTGCGGCAAGACGAACTTCGCCATGCTGATTCCTCCGGCGGGCTTCGAAGGCTGGAAGGTCTGGACGGTCGGCGACGACATCGCCTGGATCAAGCCTGATTCGAACGGACAACTGCGTGCGATCAATCCGGAAGCAGGATTTTTCGGCGTGGCGCCGGGAACTTCGGTCAAGACCAACCCGAACGCGATGGCGGCGCTCGCGAAGAATACGATCTTTACGAATGTTGCACTCACGCCCGAAGGTGGCGTTTGGTGGGAGGGCATGACCGACACGCCTCCGGCTGAGTGCCTGGATTGGCAAGGCAAGAAGTGGACGCCGAAGATCGCCAAGGAAACGGGCGCCAAGGCTTCGCATCCGAATGCGCGCTTCACGGCTCCGGCCCGGCAGTGTCCCACGATCGATCCTCACTGGGAAGATCCCGATGGCGTTCCGATCAGCGCATTTATTTTCGGCGGACGCCGCGCAACTACGATGCCGTTGGTTTACCAGGCCTTCAATTGGAGCTCGGGCGTTTATGCCGGCGCAACCATGGGTTCGGAGATGACGGCGGCAGCGGCGGGAACGATCGGAAAAGTGCGCCGTGATCCGATGGCGATGCTGCCCTTCTGTGGATACCACATGGGCGACTATTTCCGTCACTGGCTGAAGATGCAGCGCAGTCTTTCAGTCACGCCCCGAATCTTCCACGTGAACTGGTTCCGCAAAGGCGCCGACGGGAAGTTCCTGTGGCCCGGTTACAGCGAGAACATGCGCGTTCTGAAGTGGATTGTCGACCGCGTTCACGGACGCGCCTTCGGCAAGGAGACGGCGATTGGCTGGCTTCCGATTTACGAGGACATCGAGTGGAAAGGCATGGAATTTCCACGCGAGCAGTTCGAGGAGTTGGAGCGCGTGGACCGCGAAGATTGGAAGAAAGAGGTCATCGGGCACGAAGAGCTGTTCATCGAGCTCCACGATCATCTTCCGCCGGAAATGGTTTACGAGCGCGAGTTGCTGATTTGCCGGCTGTAGTTTTCGATTCATAAAAGAGAAATGGCGGCCAACTTTGGCCGCCATTCTTATTGCGAAACGGGCTGGTTCATTCGGCCGTGACGGTTACGGACGAGGTGCTGCTGCCGTAGGGCCCGATCGCGGTCAGTACGTATGTCGTGGTTCCCGCCAGCTTCTGGACCAGGCTGGTGCCGCGAATCACACCCTCGTTCGGATCGATGGCGTAGTAGGTGGCGTTGGTGGCGCTCCACGTGAGCGTGATCGCCGTGCCTTTGGGCGCCGAGTCTGCCGAGGCTTTGAAGCTCGTGATCACGGGCGCCGGGCCAGTCGGGATCGTCGTATAGACCGTACCCATTTTCACCACTTCAAAATCAGCGGCGGTCAGGGATCCAAGGTTATGTAAATCGTCATTGTTCCAGCGGCTGTCCGTGGTTCCGGTCAGAAACATATTGCTGCCGTTGTCGGCCATGATCATTCCATAATTTTTTAGCGCGGTGAGAATGATCTGGTTGGTCTTGGAGAATCCGGAGATGTTGACGCTTGCCTTTAAGCGGAGGCGCATTCCCATTGGGGCGGCCAGCGACGAACTCGAATTTGCAGCCCAATGGGTTGCAGGGAGAGTAAAAGCCTGGCGGCTATTCTGAAGCGTCACGCGAATGGCGTGGTTGATGGAACCGTTCAGAATTTCGTCATACCGTACGAGGCCGGCGAAGATTGGCAGTCCAGCGGCGTCGGCCGAAGTCCATCCCCAGGGGCGATATTCGCTCTTTTCCAAATCCCAGGCCGCTCCGGAGCCGGCCTTCCATGTGCCGTTGGTATTGGGATAAGAACTATAAAGCTCGTAAAGCCAGCAGTTTGCCGGATCAAGCACTAGAACGTGACGGTCGCCATCTCCGGGATTCGGAAAGCCTTCGATTTGCGCATTCGAGGGAATCGGCATGGGGCCCGGATCGCTCTCGTCGGGCGACTGGGTATAGGTAATCGAGACCCCCGATTGCGTCATGGGCGCAACCACGTAGGGGATTCCGATGCTCTGCCCTTGATAGGTTCCGGAACCGAAGTCGGGATGAAGCGGCTCGCCACTGCCGATGAAGTCAATAATCGCGGTGGAATTGGGATCCACCGGCGACGCCGCGATGTTCTTGTTCCAAAGGCTGGAGGGGCCGAACGGAACGTAGCCGTTTAGGCTGCCTTCCTGTCCGAGCGTCATGCCATGACAGGTGGGCGCCGGCGCGGATCCGGACTGGGCTGGGGCTTCTTGTGAGAATGCAGAAACGCCGAGGCATAGCATGAATCCGGCGCAGCATGCACCGGTGAAGAATTTCCTAAGCATTAAGAGTGTCTCCTTGAGGATGATGGTCGGAGGTGGCGCCGATGTCAAAGCTCAAGTGCCCATGAGAGCTCGTCTTTAGGGCATGGACTTTCGGGTTAGCACGAAGGCTGGCGGGTTAACTCGGGATATTGTAACGCACGTCATTTCATCCTGCGGCGGCGCGGTTCGCCATTGGCGCTTTCGTGGCAGCATCCGCGAGGGATTTGTCGCTCGCGGCAACGTAGTGGGACATCAGAAAATGGGCGGCGAACAAACCGGCTTCCGCGATCACGAGCAGCGACATCCCAAGGCGCAAGCTTTGCGAAGCTGCGGAGAGCGATCCGATACAGAACGGCAGGGCGGCGGCGCCCAAGCCGGCCGAAGCAAACATGAAGCCGAGCCTAGAACCGGACTGTCCGGAGAGCCGCTGCGAGAGCATGGCGATCGCCGTCGGAAAGATCGCCGCGCAACCCGCTCCCACTCCTGCCACAGAGATGAATAAGCCTACAGGCGTGCCTAACAACAACATCGCGACGGTCGCGGCGGAGGCCACGGAGATCGATACCGTGAGCAAGAGGCGTTCTCCGATCCATTCAAGGAACGCGGGAGCACAGAAGCGCCCGAGGAGGAATGTGGTCCAGAACGTGTCTTGCAAAAGTGCGCCGCTTCGCAATCCGAATCCGTGAACGCGAGTCGCAAGAGTCGGCAGCCATCCTGCGACGCCATTCTCAATCCCGACATAGATGAAGATAAACGCGCCGCAAGTCACAATCAGTTTCATCATGCCAGGCGGGAGCTTCACGCTGCCGGATTGCACGGAAAAAGAAGAGACGCTCACCTTCGGGATGACGAACGCGGAGACCGTTAGCACTGCGGCGAAGGCGACAAGCATGCCGGGAACCTGAAAGCTGGTGCGCTGCAACGCGGCGAGAATGAGAATCGGCGCGGCGATTGCTCCCAGTGCCCACGCAAAGTTCAAAACGTTCAATATCGAGGCACGATGATCGGGCGCGGCTTCACTGACGGCTGCGGTAATCGACGGCGTGCAGAGACCCATGCCGAATCCGTACAGTGCGATCCCGGAAACCGCAACGACGCTCCACGGAGTTGCGAGCCCGAGGCAGCCCAGCGCAGTCAGCAAGAGTCCAGCGCGAGTAATGCCATGCAGTGAGTAGCTCTTTGCCAGCCGCGTGGAGAGAATGGCGCCTGCGAATCCGCCGAAGAATTGCGCCAGAAAGAGGCCGCCAGCTTGCCTGTCGCCAAGATTCCAGCGCTGAGTCAGACTGGGCAAGAGTGGCCCCAGCATAGTCATCGCTATGCCCACTAGCGCGAAGACAAAGTGGGCTGTGATCAGGAAGCGTTTCATCCCCGGCCCGAGGCGGCAGCTGAGGAAGATGCAACGGCAGGCTTGGCGGTGGACTCGCGAACAATCAGTTCCGGCTCGACCTCGACATCGGCAGAGCACTTCTCGGGCGATGCGATGCGGGCGATCAAAGTCTCGGCAGCAAGGGCACCCATTTTCGCCAGGGGCTGGCGAATCGTCGTCAGCGCAGGGATATGAAATGCTGCGCCGTAAATATCATCGAAGCCGACCACGGAAACATCGGCCGGAACATGGAGGCCCGCTTCCTCAAACGCGCGAATGGCGCCGATCGCCGAAACGTCATTGAAAGCAAACAAAGCAGTAAATCGGGCTTTCGATGCGAGGATGCGCTTGGCGGCCGCATAGCCCACTTCCGGCGACGGTGACTCGCCTTCCATCTGCGCCGTCAGCTGCGCCTCCACCGAAATCCCGAAGCTCTTGCACACTTTGCGGATCGACTGCCAGCGCACCGCGGTATCGGAACTGAAAGACTGACCTTTAATGAAGGCAATTTGACGATGTCCCAGTTCATGCAAGTGGCCGATGGCTAAAGTGGCTGCGTGGTCGTGGTTCAGGACGATATTGGTCACCCCGGCGACGCGCTTGTGTCCGGAAACCGACACCACCGCGAAGGGAAGGTCTTCGTCGTAGGGGGTATCGATGGTGATAAGCCCTTCCACGGCACGGGTATAAAGCAGCTGCGGGTACTCGCGGATGAGCTCTTCTTTGTGGCGATGGCTGGCCGCCAGCCAGGCATATCCGTTGGCGAGCATGTAGTCCTCAATGCCGCTGAGGACGAGGCCGGAATAGCCGTCACTGAACTCCGGCAGCAGGACTCCAATCGAGTATGTCCGCTGTTGGCGCAGGGAGCGGGCAATGAGGTTGGGACGATAGTTGAACTCGCGCGCTGCCGCCCAAATACGCTCCTGCGTAGATTTTGGGATCATGTCGGACAACGGCGTTCGGTTCATGACAATGGAAACCGTTGCCGACGAGAGACACAGGTGTTCGGCGAGACGCTTTAAACTGATCGGCTGCTTGCTGTTCCCGGAGTTGGGAGGAGCGAGCGCAGGATTTTTCCGCCGAGGCATGCGGGGAGTTTCGCACACTAAAGCGCCTCCGGCAAGAGCGGGAAATTACTTAGAACCGGCCCCGGTATTGGCACGCGAACTAGGAACGTGATATTCTCGCGCCGCTCGTTAAATCGATTATGTATCGATTTAATCGGTCCAACCCGCGCTTCGGGGAACAACAAAGAGTCGCCCAGCGACCGATCCCGGAACGCCCATTCGCGTTGCACTTATCGGAGGTCACATGCTCGCCCGTTTCAATTCCATTCCAGTCGTTCGCGTCGTGCTGCTAGTCATTGCGCTGGCAGTGTCGACAGTTTCTGTTCAAGCCCAGTTCCGCGCGTCACTTCGCGGGACGGTAAGTGATTCCACCGGCGCCGTCGTTCCGGGCGCAACCGTGACTCTCGTCAACAAGGACACGAACCAGACCGAGGTGTCCACGACCGATGGCAATGGAATTTATACCTTCAACGCGCTCGCGGCGGTGCCGTATCGCCTGACGGTGGAGCGGCAGGGATTTCAAAAGAAGATTCTCGAGAACGTCCAGATCATTCCAGATCAACTCAACGCACTGGATCTGGTGGTCGCGGTCGGACAGACGCAGCAGACCGTGACGGTCACCGACACCACGCAGGCGCTCGACTCGGAGACGGCGACCGTGAGCGGCACGATCTCCAGCAATCAGATCCAGCACATGCCGTCCTACAATCGCGACGTCTTCCAACTGGCTCAGTTGGCTCCCGGAGTTTTTGGAGACGGATCGCAGTCAAGCGGAGGCGGCACCAATACGACTCCGGGCAATCAAGGTCCTGGTGGCTCCGGCGGTGGAGGCGGCATTTTCGCCACGGAGAACGGCGTGCAGATTCAGAATGCCGGCGGGCAGTACGAAACGAACGGCATCAGCATTGACGGCATCAGCACGGTTAGTGCGGTGTGGGGTGGCACCTCGGTGATTACGCCGAGCGAGGATTCGATTCAGGACATGAAGGTCGTGTCCAACAGCTACGACGCGGAGAATGGACGATTTAGCGGCGCACAAATTCAAGTCACCTCGAAGAGCGGCACAAATCAACTACACGGCAGTGCATTCTTCAAAGCATCGCGCCCGGGGTTAAACGCATATCAGCGCTGGGACGGCCCGGGCACGGACAATCCAGGAACTCCTGCGGACCGTGGCCTGAACCGGGATGACAATCGCTTCAATCAGTATGGTGCGAGCTTGGGCGGCCCGATCTGGAAAAACAAAATCTTCGCCTTTTTCAATTACGAAACGAGCCCGAGTTCCGCTTCCAGCACGGCACAGGGCTGGTACGAAACTCCGCAGTTCCACACTTCAACGAACCTGGGCCCGATTGCGTCACAGTATCTCGGTTTCCCAGGGTCGCAGCCTACTGGGACGATCGTAAATGTGAAATGCTCTGACATCGGGTTGATCCAGGGAACAAACTGCGCGCAAGTTACTGGCGGATTGGATGTAGGTTCGCCATTGACGTCTGGAGCTGGTCATCAGGACCTCACGTACGGAGGAACTCAGAACGCACCGGGCCTCGGCAATGGGCTGGACGGAATCCCGGACATCGCTCTTTACAACACAGTCGATCCGACTAAGACATCGCAAATGCAATATAACGGGCGGGTGGACGCGAACGTCACATCGAACGACAAATTGGCATTCGCAATCTACTGGGTTCCGATCACAAGCACGGATTACCAAGGGCCCGTGCGGCCGCAAAATCTCTGGCATCACGACCAGACCAATGACGCGTTTTCTGTCATCTGGGACCGCACTTTCTCGCCAACGTTATTGAACCAAGTGCGTGCGAACGCCGCTGGCTGGCGGTACAACGAAATCAACAGCAACCCGCAGGAGTCGTTTGGGTTCCCGGAAGATAACATCTCCAACATTGGTTCCGCGAATTTGAACTTTTTCGGAGCGCCGGGTCCCGGCGTATACGACCAGTGGACTTACGACTACAACGATGTCCTTACGAAAGTCATAGGCCGTCACAACGTCAAGGCGGGCGTGGACTTTACCCGTCTTTCGTTCTTGCAGGAAAATATCTACTCGTCCCGGCCCCAATTCGACTTTAACAATCTGTGGGATTTCGCCAACGATGCGCCCTACCAGGAGGCGGGCCAGTTTGATGCTGCAACAGGCATTCCTTCGCCGAACCGGCAGGACGATCGCGAAAACATTTGGGGACTATTCGTACAGGATGACTTCAAGATCCGCCCGAACCTGACGATCAACCTCGGGCTGCGCTGGTCGTATTTCGGAGCGCTCGAGTCCAAACAGAACAACCTTGACGTGCTGAAGTTCGGCCAAGGTGTGGATGCGTTAACCGGTATGAGCGTCCATATCGGCGGGGGGCTATCCAATCCTCAAAAGAACAACTTCGGACCGATGATCGGATTTGCCTGGTCGCCGAATGGCTTCAATAACAAGCTCGTAGTTCGCGGCGGCGTTGGCGTGGCCTACAACCAGGACGAGATCGCAATCACCACGAATGGTTACGGGAACCCGCCCAATGTTGTAAATTCACAATTCACGTGCAACTATCCGTACACGGCGAATCCAACGTGCGCGGGCTCGAACATTCTGTATGAGATAGCAGGCAGCCCGACGTCGATCTTCGGCTACAGCCCGAATGACGCCGCGAAAACGACCTTTGGCAGCAACAATTTACCGACTTCGGGCCAGAGCAGCGTTACCGGGTTCCCGGCGAACCAGAAAGCCATCGCCAGCTATCACTACTCGCTGGACATGCAGTACGAGTTCCCATTCAACACCGTGTTGTCGCTCGGCTACGAGGGCAACGAGACTCGACACCTGTTGATTCAGGAAAACTACAACGTAGTCGCGGGTATTGGCGGAGCGACGATCAACCCGCTCGTCAATGAAGTCGGGTACTGGGATTATGCGGGCAACGCGAACTACAACGCTTTGGTAACGTCGGTAAACCACAGCTTCTCGCATCATTTCCAACTGGCCGCGAATTACACGTGGTCAAAGGCCATGGACGAGAACTCTGGTCCGTATTACCTCGACCCATATCCGGCGAGCATTCACAATGCCTACGGTCGGGCCGCCTATAACGTCGCCGACGCGTTTAAGTTGTACGGAATGTGGCAGCCGGTGATCTTCCATGGCAGCAACAACTGGATGGAGAAGATCATCGGCGGGTGGTCTCTAAGCGGAATCTGGAATCTGCACTCCGGCTTCCCATGGGACCCAAATTACGGCACCGCAAACGGCTCGTTGTACTACCAAGGCGCCAACTACTACGGATCGCTTCGTCCGGGTAGCGTTTTGCCGGGTTACGGGACCAGCACCTCCAACGGCACATTTGAGGGCACCACGAACACGAACTTTGGCGGCAACGGCACGACATTCTTTACCGGGCCGACCTACGTGCTGGCGCAGCCGTTCCCCTCGATTACAGCCGCACCCGCACCGGGAATCCAGAGAAACAGCCTGAACGGCCCTGGCTATAACGACGTGGACATGAGCCTTACGAAGGGCTTTGGCTTGCCGAACAATAAAATCCTGGGAGAAAACGCGAAGTTTGAATTTCGTGCTGACTTCTACAACATCTTCAACCAGACGAACCTGAACATCGGGTCCATCGATACGAACCTGGGCTCCGTGAACCCAGATGGATCAATCGCGGCGGTGAACTCGCACTTTGGCGTGATCGGGGGCGCGTTAGGCAGCCGCACGGTCCAACTCCAGGCGCGGTTCAGCTTCTAATCTCATTCTCGAGAGGCGCGTGGTAAAAAATGCGCCTTTCGGTTTTTCTAAGTTGCTCTATGCCCGTTCCGGACATCTAGTACGACCGGACGGGTTCTCCTCGGGCGGTGGAGACAACTCCACCGCCATCTTTATTGCGGTATTCTTATAAGAGTAGTTGCGCCATGCACGATCCGATCGCCGATAAGCCCAGCTTCGTCTCCCGACGAAAATTTCTTAGTTCTGCGGCCAGAGCCCTGGTTGCGGCGCCGCTGTTCTCCGTACCCCTGCTTCAATCGTGCGGCAAGGGTGGAAATTTTGGCTTTCAAGAGGAGGTTCGGCCTTTCCAAGGGCCGGACGCCGTGCTCCTCGACGAAATCGAGCGGACCGCATTCCAGTTCTTTTGGGACCAAGGCTATCCGACGACAGGCCTGATAAAAGACCGCACGCACGCACGCGACTCGGACTCCTACTTCGGGTGCAGCATTGCGGCCGTTGGCTATGGGCTGGCAGCCCTGTGCATTGGCGATGCACGAAATTACAGGCCGTCGCGGCAGATACGGGAACGAGTAAAGACTACGCTTGCGACTTTCCTCAATAAGACCGAGAGTCATGAGGGATTTTTCTACCACTTCCTGAATTGGACAAACGGAAAGCGCATCTGGAACTCGGAGCTTTCCTCCGGTGACACCGCGATTTTTCTCTGCGGCGCGCTGACCGCCCGCCAGTACTTTGGCACCGACTACGAAATCGTCGACCTGGCGACGCAGCTCTACAACAACGTGAACTGGCCTTGGATGTGCGACGGCGCCATGACGGTATCGATGGGCTGGAAGCCCGACTCCGGATTCATCAACGCGCGCTGGAGCCATTACTGCGAATTGATGATGATCTATCTGCTCGGCATCGGCTCCCCCACGCATCCGCTGCCGCCGGAGAGTTGGCATGCGTGGACGCGCGAAACCTACACGTATGAAGGCATCACATACATTTCATCAGGCGACCCGCTATTCACGCACCAGTTCTCACATGCCTGGTACGACTTCCGCAACAAGCACGATGACTACGCCGACTATTTTCAGAACTCAGTGAGGGCAACCCTCGCGCACAAGAAATTCTGCCTCTCACTGCGCGATCGCTTTCCTGACTACTCCGATTCATTGTGGGGGTTCACGGCATCGGACGCGATCGACGGCTATGTAGCGTGGGGCGGGCCACCACCGCACGGTCCGATCGACGGCTCCGTGGTCCCGTGCGCGACAGGCGGATCGCTGCCGTTTCTCTACGACGATTGCATGCAGGTGTTGCGAAACATCCGAGGCACTTATCCGCAGGCGTGGAGCCGTTATGGATACACCGACGCCTTCAATCCGCTGAAGAAGTGGTACAACGCCGACGTGCTCGGCATCGACCAGGGCATCATGATGGTGATGATCGAGAACCAGCGCACCGGATTCGTCTGGAACAACTTCATGAAGAACATCGAGGCGCAGAAAGCCATGCAACTCGCGGGCTTCGTCCCCAATAGCGCTTAGGGCTTGACCTCGATTTCAGCGGGTGTGCCGCTTGCCGAGTCTGAGGTGATCCAGACGCTGACCTTCGCCGGTTCCACTAATTCCTTCATATCGATGTTCCAGAATGCAAGCTGCTGGCGCCCGAGAGCGAACTCGACGGTCTTTGATTCTCCGGCCGCAAGACTCACTCTCTGAAATCCCTTGAGTTCGCGGACGGGACGAGCGACGCTGGTTCCACGCTGGCGGATGTAGAACTGAACGATCTCGTCTCCGGCGCGATCGCTCGTGTTCTTCACCACTGCGCTCACGCGGATTTCAGATTTCGGATCGTTGCTATTGAGGGCCTTCGCGCTGGCTGCGCTGGCGCTGACCTGCGGGGCCGAGAATTCGAACGTGCTGTACGAGAGCCCAAAGCCGAAGGGATAGAGCGGCGAATTCTGCTCGTCGATATAGCGCGAATGAAATTTCTCGTCGCCATTGGTGGGCGGATGGGTCAGGTCGACCCCTGTGGCCGGGCGTCCGGTGCTGAGTGCGTTGTAGTAGAGCGGCTCCTGGCCGACGCTGCGGGGGAAGGTCGCGGTCAAACGGCCGCTGGGGTTTGCGACGCCGAACAAGATATCGACAAGCGCTGGACCAGCCTCAATCCCCGGGAACCACGCTTCAAGAATTGCATTCAACTTCGGTTCGACCGGAGTGAGAACCAGCGGACGTCCGGAGAACGCGAGAAGGACGACTGGCTTGCCGAGTTTCGCGGCGGCATCGATGATCTCCTCTCCTGGGATTCCGAGGTGAGTACGTGATGCAGCTTCGCCGGTCATCTCCGATGCGTTTTCGCCAATCGCAACGAGGATCAGGTCGGCATCGGCGGGCACGGCGCTCGCGTCGGCGCCGAAGGTGACTTCGATGTTGTGAGCGGACGCGTAAGAAGTAAGAGCACCGCGCAACGTAATTACATCGTTGGGCTTGCCTTGCGCGTCCCAAGAGCCGAGCATGTTCTCTGCGTTGTCCGCCATGGTTCCGATCACGGCGATCTTGTGAACACCGGTCAGAGGCAGAACTTTGTCGTTCTTTAACAGCACGAACGACTCTTCGGCAGCCTTGCGCGCGGCTTCGCGATACTGCGCGGTGATCGGGCCATCGAAGGCGGAGCGAGCGTCGTCCGCATACGGATGATCAAATAGGCCGAGCGCGAATTTCACGCGCAGTACGTTGCGGACCGCGTTGTCGACCACGCTGATCGGAACGGCGCCAGATTTTACGAGCTCCGCGAGATGCCCTTCATATACGTTCCCTTCCATGTCCATGTCGACTCCGGCGAGAATTCCGCGCTCGGCCGCCATACGGTCGTCATTGGCAATGCCGTGGGCTTCGAGTTCCCATAGCGACTGCCAATCGCTGACCACCATCCCTTTGAAGTTCCACTCTTTGCGCAAGACCTGGCGCAGCGTGAACGGGTTCGCCGAAGCAGGCACTTCGTCGAGAGAATTGAATGCGCTCATGAAGGTGAGCGCACCGGCGTCAGCGGCGACGTGAAACGGGCGAAGATAAATCTCGCGCAAGGTGCGCTCGGAAATCTCGGTGGTGTTGTAGTCACGGCCGCCCTCGGCTGCGCCGTAGCCGACAAAGTGCTTCACGGAGGCGGCGATATCGTCGGGAGACTTCAGGTCGCCTTGATATCCGTGGACATAGGCCTTGGCAATCTCCGAGCCGAGATACGGATCCTCGCCTCCGCCCTCCACGATTCTGCCCCACCGCGCGTCACGCGCGATATCGACCATGGGCGAGAACGTCCAGCGGATGCCGTCGGTGCTCGCCTCGCGTGCGGCGATTCGCGCGGTTTGCTCGATCAACGTGGGATCCCAACTCGCCGACAGCGCAAGTGGAACGGGGAAAATTGTCCGATAGCCGTGGATAACATCGAGCCCGAAAATGAGCGGGATGTGCAGGCGCGATTTCTCGACCGCGACATGCTGCATGGCGTTCGCTTCCTTGGCGCCGATCAGGTTGAACAGCGATCCAACCTGGCCCTTTGCGATCATCTCTGGATAGCCGGAGCGTCCGGTGCCGGGACCGGTGGGAGCGCCCGCTGAGTACTGGTTAAGCTGGCCGATTTTCTCGTCGAGCGTCATCTGCTTCAGAAGCTGCTCGACCTTGTTGTCGATAGCGGGATCCGCGAGCGGCGAAGACTGCGACCACAGGGTAGGGGAGGCAAATAAGAGGGCGAGACAGAGAAGATGCGGAATGGCCGAGCGCTTCATGGCGGATGGAGTCTCCCGATCTAGATTGGGAACACGGCCACGACGCTCGACGATCGGGGATGCAGAGAAGCTGCGGACGAGTCCGGCCGGGAGCGCGCGTGGACTGAGAGTGCTCTCAGTGCCCCACCTTTGTATCCTAAAACCGGGGCGGTGTCATCCGAAATGCTCTACTTAATCGATTAAGTAGAGCATCGGATAACGACACTTTCGCAGCGTGAAATCGCATTCAGCGCAGGCGGTTATAGCGGTTGTGCTCAGTTTCCGCGAGTTTATCGAGGGCCTTCACTTCCGTCCATGCCTTGCGACCGAGGAAAAAGAAAAGGACGGCAGCGACAACACTAATAATAATCCAGAGTAGAAGGTGCATTATCGGACCGCCTGTTTGGTTGTGGGATAAGCCGAATCCAGCGCGAGATTGAGCTGCAACACGTTGACGCGCGGCTCGCCGAGGAACCCTAGTTGGCGGCCTTGGGTAAACTGTGCGACAAGTTTCCCGACATTTTCTTCCGTCGTGCCGCGTTCGCGTGCCACGCGCGGAATCTGGAACTGGGCGCCCGCTGGAGTGATATCGGGATCGAGGCCGGAAGCGGAGGTCGTGACCAGGTCAACCGGTACGGGCAGGTTCGGATTCTCGGCGTGCAGCGTCGCGGTGTCCTGTTTCACGCGAGCGATGAGCTTTTGGTTGGTGGGACCAAGATTCGATCCGCCGGAGTTGGAAGCGTCGTAGCCGTTCCCTGCCGCCGAGGGACGGGAGTGAAAATAGCCTGGGCCAGTAAACGGCTGTCCGATGATTTTTGAGCCGATGAGCTTGTTGTCTTTCGAGAGCAACTGTCCGTTTGCTTTGTCGTGAAATAAGGCCTGGGCAATTCCAGTCACAACCAGCGGATAGACCAGCCCAAGAAGGATAGTCGTCACGATCGTCATGAGAACAGCGGTAATGAGATTTTTTTTCATGGCTACTCCTACGCCAACCGAATGCTGGTGATAATCACGTCGATGATCTTGATCCCGATGAACGGGATGATGATGCCGCCGAAACCGTAAATCCAAAGGTTGCGGCGAAGCAGTGCTGCCGCGCCCATGGGGCGATATTTCACGCCGCGCAGAGCGAGCGGAATGAGCGCGATGATGATCAAGGCATTGAAGATCACGGCCGAAAGAATCGCCGATTGCGACGTCTTCAGGTGCATGACGTTCAGCGCATTGAGCACCGGGAATGTTCCGGCGAACATCGCGGGGATGATCGCGAAATACTTCGCGACATCGTTGGCGATGGAGAAGGTTGTCAGCGACCCGCGCGTCATAAGCAGCTGTTTGCCGATCTCCACGATCTCGATGAGTTTGGTCGGGTTGGAATCGAGATCGACCATGTTGCCGGCTTCTTTCGCCGCTTGCGTGCCGGTGTTCATTGCCACACCGACGTCGGCCTGCGCGAGCGCGGGCGCGTCATTGGTGCCATCGCCAGTCATGGCGACGAGTTTGCCGTCACCTTGTTCGCGGCGGATGAGATCCATTTTGTCTTTTGGAGTGGCCTGCGCCAGGAAGTCGTCAACGCCGGCTTCGCGCGCGATCGCAGCGGCGGTGAGCGGGTTATCTCCGGTGATCATGACGGTGCGAATGCCCATCGCCCGCAGCTGGTCGAAGCGCTCTTTCATTCCGCCTTTGACGATGTCCTTGAGTTCGATCACGCCAAGCGCACCCCGAGTGCGTTCCGCGACGACGAGCGGTGTGCTGCCCGCGCGCGCAATGTCATCGACGGTCGTCTGCATCACGGCCGGGAACTCCTTTCCCGACTGCATGACGTAAGCCTTGATGGAATCGACGGCGCCCTTGCGGATCTCGAAGCCGTTGAGATTTACTCCAGACATCCGGGTTTGCGCGGTGAAGGGCACAAAGTGCGCCTCATGCGACGAGAGATCGCGTCCACGCAGGCCGTAGCGGTCTTTCGCAAGAACAACGATGGAACGCCCCTCGGGCGTCTCATCGGCGAGCGATGAGAGTTGCGCGGCGTCGGCAAGTTCCTGCTCGGTGACACCGGGAGCGGGAATGAATTGCGATGCCTGGCGATTACCCAGGGTGATCGTTCCAGTTTTATCGAGCAACAGCGTGTTCACGTCTCCGGCGGCCTCGACGGCGCGGCCCGACATGGCGAGCACGTTGTGCTGAATCAGGCGATCCATGCCGGCGATGCCAATCGCAGAAAGTAACCCGCCGATCGTTGTGGGGATAAGGCAGACCAGCAGAGAAACGAGGACGAAGATCGTCTGCGGGGCGCCGGAATACATGGCGAATGGCTGAAGGGTGATGACGGCCAACAGGAAGATGATCGTCAATCCTGCTAGCAGGATGTTCAGCGCAATTTCATTCGGTGTCTTCTGCCGCTCTGCGCCTTCCACCAGCGCGATCATGCGATCGAGGAATGTCTCGCCGGGATTCGACATGATCTTGATGCGGACCTGGTCGGAGAGCACGCGCGTACCGCCCGTCACCGCCGAACGGTCACCGCCGGCTTCGCGGATGACGGGAGCGGATTCGCCCGTGATCGCAGACTCGTCGACCGAAGCGACACCCTCCAGGATTTCGCCGTCGGAGGGGATGAATTCGCCGGCGGAAACAAGGCACATGTCTCCGGCGCGAAGATTCGAGCTCGGCACCTTTTCGATTTCGCCGCTTCCCTTCAGGCGATTGGCAACCGTTTCCGAGCGGGCTTTTCGGAGGGTGTCCGCTTGCGCCTTGCCGCGGCCTTCTGCCATGGCTTCGGCGAAGTTCGCGAATAATACGGTGAACCACAGCCACAGCGTGATCTGAAGATTGAACTTGAAATCGGTTCCACCGCGGAAGAGCAAAGCTGTCGTAATCACGCTGCCGATCTCGACCACGAACATGACGGGATTCCCCATCATCTTGCGCGGATCGAGCTTAACGAGCGATTCCCACAGTGCCCGCCGTACGATCTTCCATTCCCAAACTGCTTTTGATTTCGATGCCATCGTCGTGAGCCTCAGAAGGTCTTGCCGGCACCCATCAACAGGTGCTCGAGGATTGGTCCCAGGCTCAGTGCCGGGAAAAATGTCAGTGCGCCAACGATGATGATGACGCCCATCAGCAACGTGCTGAACAAAGGAGTGGTCACCGGGAACGTTCCCAAGGATGGCGGCACATACTTCTTGCGGGCCAGGCTGCCCGCGATTGCGAGCATCGGGATGATCATCAGGAAGCGGCCGATCATCATCGTGAATGCGCCGGAGATGTTGTACCAGGGCGTGTTTCCATTCAGCCCGGCGAAGGCGGAACCGTTGTTGCCGGCCTGAGACGTGAAGGCGTACAGGATCTGCGTCAATCCGTGTGGGCCAGAGTTTGAGATGCTCGAGGTGCCAAACGAATACAGACCGGAGATCGAGGCCAGGCTGAGGATGACGATCGGAAATACCAGCGTGACCAGCATCGCCATCTTCACGTCGTAGGCTTCGATCTTCTTGCCGAGATATTCGGGAGTGCGGCCTACCATCAGCCCCGCGATAAAGACTGCTAGGACGATGTAGATCAACATCCCGTACATACCCGCACCAACTCCGCCGAAAATCACCTCGCTCAGCATGATGTTCACCAGGGGAACCATGCCGCCGAGCGGAGTAAACGAATCGTGCCAGCCGTTGATTGCACCGCAACTCGCGTCGGTGGTGATAGTGGCAAACAGGGTGGAATTCGCCATACCAAAGCGACCTTCCTTGCCTTCCATGTTGCCGCCCGATTGCAACGCGGTTACGTGCTGATCGGCACTCGCGAGCAGCGGATTGCCTCGCGTCTCCGCCCAGTATGCAGTGGTCACGCCCACGAGGAAGAGGATGGCCATCGCCGCCCAGACGGCCCAACCGTGCTTCGGTGATCCGGTCATGCGGCCGAGGGTGTAGGTCAGCCCTGCCGAGAGCGCGAAGATGCAGAACATCTCAATCAGGTTCGAAAGCGGGGTTGGATTTTCAAAGGGATGCGAGCTGTTGGCGTTGAAGAAGCCGCCGCCGTTCGTGCCCCATTCCTTGATGATCTCCTGCGAAGCCACCGGACCCTGGGCGACCGTCTGCTCGGTCACGGTATCCATCACCGGCTTGCCTTGCGCATCGACTGCCGGCTTGCCGTCAGCGTTCACATGCTGCACCTGCTGCGGTTCGACCAGTTTTATGGTGTCGTACGGCCGGAGATTCTGCGGCACGCCTTGCCATACCAATAACAACGCGCCAATGATCGACGCGGGCAAGAGCACCCACAGCGTGCAGCGAGTGAGATCGACCCAGAAATTGCCGATAGTTTCTCTCTCGCGGCGCGCGATGCCACGAATGAATGCAATCGCGAGCGAGATGCCGACCGCCGCTGAAGTGAAGTTGTGATACGCGAGGCCGGCCATCTGGGTGAAGTAGCTCATCACCGCTTCACCGGTGTAGTTCTGCCAGTTTGTATTCGTGGTGAACGATGCCGCCGTGTTGAACGCCAGCGCCTGCTCGATCCCAGGGAATTTCTGTGGGTTGTAGGGCAGTGCGTGTTGTGCACGCTGGATGAGATACAGCAGCAACATTGAGACCGCGCTGAACAGAAGCATCGCTACGGCATACTCCGTCCAGCGCATCTCACGATCTTCGTCCACGGCGGTGGCACGGTAGATCAACCGCTCCAGCGGACGCAGCACTGGGTCGAGAAACGTGCGTTCGCGGTTGAACACTTTTGTCATGAAGATCCCCAGCGGTTTCGTCACCGCCAGGATCAGGCCGAGAAAGATTGCGATCTGGAGCCATCCATTCGCTGTCATCAGAATTTCTCCGGACGCAACAGGGCGTAGAACAGATAGATACCCACCAATACGCAAATCGCGAGCATGATCAGGGATTCGATATGCATGGGACCTCCCTTACTTCACACGGTCGCAGAAGCGAACGTAGCCGATGGAGATCGCAAAGAACGCGATCGTAAGAACGACAAATACGATGTCTTTCATCGTTATCTCCTAGAACTTCACGAGAATCGCCATGTTGAGGCGGTTCTCACGCTTCACCAGATCCGGCGCCCATCCAGCGACGAGCGAACCGGGTGCTCCCTGGTCTCCGCCGGGAGGCGTCACGCCGCCGCTGCCCGACCAGTAAGGAACGTTGGAAGCGCGATGGTTGTATTCCCAGCGGAAGGTGATGTACTGGCTGGGCATGTAATCAAAGGTTGCGGTCGCATCCCACGCGCGGAATGGCTGACCGGGGTTCTCAGTGAAATACGGCGTTCCGGAAGCCGCGGTCGCACCGTTGATCGGCGGCAGAAGGACCAAGTAGCGTCCAGGATTATCGATGGCGCCGCCACCGATCGTCACACCGAACTTGTCCTTGTCGAGCCAAATGCGGTTGTAGAACATGAAACCGAGGAAGGTCTGCTTCGGGAGTGTCGGGGTGCCATGAATGCACGCCACGCCCGCTCCGCTTTCGCAGCCGGCATCGACCGTGAACGAGAACGCAGCCTTATCGAGTTTTCTCTGGGCGTTGTCGTAATACTTGTATTCGACGCTGTCGTCGGTGTGCCAGCGGGTGCGACCGGGGATGCCGAGGTCGTCCTGACCAATACCATACTGATTGCCGAGGATCGACCAGTTGCTATTCGGGCGATAGAGAATTTGGCCGCCGATGCCGGGGCGTCCGTTGAAGCGCCCGTACGATTGCCAGCCGTTGATGATCCAGGGTTCGATCTTCAGCTTGGCCGTCGGAAAGATCTGAATGCGCATGCCGTTGAAGAACCACGGCGTATTCGATGAAACGAAGGATGGCTGATAGGCCCAGTTGTCGAAGTTGTAGTAGCTGAACAGGCCCACGTACGACATAAAAATGCCGGCGTCGACGTTGATGCCGTGCATTACATCGAAGTGATAGCCGCCATAAGCCTCGGAGACGTAGCGATAGGCATCGGCGAGGTCCCATTGTCCGCGCGCCGGGCTCGCGTCGTTGCGCGGCGTGGTGACGGAATACATGCCGAACTGTGTCATCAGGCGCGCGCGCACGTTGTCGTAGTGAAAGTCACCGCCCACGCCCAGTTGTGTGAGCTGGAACTCCTCAGCGCGAAAAACTTCGCTCGATCCGCTGATGGTGTCGTCCTTGGGGTGGTTGTAGTCGTAGATGTAGCTGGTATCAGTACGAATCTCAGGCGTAAAGAATTTGGAATCGAAGGCCGCGGTTTTGGTGCGCGCGGTCCCGTTGAGCCAGGTCCAGTCGCCGTTGGAAAACGGTTCTTCTTTCTTCGGCTTTTCCGGAGTTGCAGGAGTTGTGCTGGAAGTAGTTGCGACCATCGACTGCACGGAAGGTGAGACGTCGGTGGCGACCGCTGGAACTGCGGGCTGGGCCGCGCCTATTTTGCTGGCGTTCAACTCTTGTTCAAGCTGTTCGATGCGCTTCTTCATGGCATCGAGTTCCGCTGCAACGGCGGGCGGAATCTGCTGATCGGCTGCAGCTTGCGGTGCAGCCGAAGAATTCGTTTGTGCAATGGATGTGCCCGGGAGCAAACACAGGCACGACGAGACGAACAAAGTTAACAGCATCGACCGCGACGCCGACATACATCCTCCACGATTGAAAGCAAATGAATTCGGTTTGGAGCGATTCCCCTACGCGATGGCAGACGCTTCCCTGCGTCGCCACCGTCGCGACATGCATTGGATAACGGTGGAACGACAAGGCCCGCTAAAGAGTTCGTAAGGAAGTTATAAGTCTCCCTTGGCGGGAAAGGCCTGCACCGTGCGATTCAACGACTTAGCGGTGAAAGCCGTGGGTCATCGAACGAGCTGCGCCAACATATATAACGACAAGCATGACAAGAATGATTGTGATGGCAGACATGAAAGCACCCCCGGCGAGCAGAACGTTACGGTTCCATTCGCCTTCATCTATTAGAGAACTGAGGGCCGAAGTTTTCGCTAAGGGTGGGATAAAAGGTTCGTAATGGCGGAGGCGCGATCAGCAAAACAAACGGCGCTCGTGGAGAGCGCCGTCAGGATCGATTGCGAAGTTTCTAGACGGTTCGCGGCTGGTAGACTTCGCCTTCTTTCGGACTGCCCCACATTTTTTCCAGGAGTGCGTCCAGCGAGAACAGCCCGGGCCCAAGGATCAGAATCATCAGCGCCGCAAATAGGAAGGTGTAGGAATCGGCGGTATAGAACTTGCCGGGATCGCTGAAGATGGAATGCAGGGCATCCTTCTCGGCGGTGAGATAGGCAACGAACATGTCCCCGGCTAGGAGCAGGCTGATGAATCGAGAGCCGAGCCCCAGAGCCAGCAGAATCCCGCCGACAACTTCGAGGCTGGAAACGCAGACCGCATTGAGGTGTGGCATCGGAATGCCCAGCGAGGTAAAAAATTCCGTCACTTGCGGAATGCGGTGCAGTTTTCCCCATCCCGCCTGCCAGAACTGCCATCCCCAGTAGAGCCGCACCGCGAGCAAGAACGGCGCTTGAAGCCGGTTGGCGACGCTGATAAACACACGATTCCCATTGCTTACGAGCGATTTCATGCTCATGACGAAATCCTTTCAGATGTGTGGAAACTTCAGGCCGCGAACCAACCCAGGCCCATCCAGAGGCCGAACCACTCCTGCACCAACGCAGGCCAACGATCTTCGGGAACCGTACTTCCGCTGAATGCGGACTCCAACGCTTCGCCGAGATTCTTTCCAGCCTGCAAAGCCTGTAGAAGCTGAAACGCTTCGCGATCCACGCGGCGATAGCAAACCGAATATTCCGCGCGATGCACCACGATGAAAGATTGCTCGCGACGAATCTCCGGAAGCCGTTTGCGTCGCCAGCTCGTGATCTTCGGGTTTGAATTTTCCAATTTGCGAATCTCGAGCAGAAGGTCATCGACCGCGAACTGCGACTCGACCAGACGAATGTAGGGCTGCAGTTGCAGGACCGCATTTTCGCCGGCTCGCGCCCAGCCTTCCGGTGTCACGGTCGGCTTCTCTGCTCCATCGAACGCCTCGATATGCGCCCATTCGAGCCGAGCCATCTCCATGACCAACGCTTCATGCGGCTGGATGCGATTCGGATTCTGCGCCAGCCACTCCACGAAACGTGAACCCAGGTTGCGCAGCGTGAACGACGTGGATGGACGCGCCACGAGGTAGTCGCGGGTCATCGCGTGAAATTCACGCACGCCGACAACGGCGCGAACGCCCGGGAAATCTTCGACCAGCGAATCGAGAACGCGATACCAGTACGAACGGCTGTAGATTTCCAAGCGTTCCAGGCTCGAGAGCCGATCGTTCGGCTCGATGATCGCTTCGGCTTCGGACTTCAACCGCCGAGGAGACTCGTCCTTGCCAGTCAGCGGATGCATGACCGCATTGCCCATGCGCTGCTGAAGTTCCCGCAGCGTGCTCATACCCGCGCCTCGATGGCGTTCGATTCGGGTTGCAACACATTCTCAGTCGCGACGTCCGCCAGGAACTGCTTCGCCTTCAGCGCTTCGCCGTGCACTTCATCGAAGGTCGGGATTTTGTCGTCCCACTCGAGCAGCGTAGGCGTGAGGCCGCAGCGGCGGATGGCGTGCGCGTAAAGCTTCCACACCGGGTCGATCACCGGATGGTCGTGCGTGTCAAGAATGTACTTCTCGTATTTCGAATGTCCCGCGATATGAATCTGCGCCACGCGCTCTGCGGGCACGCTGTCGACATACACGTGCGGATCGAAGCTGTGGTTCACCGACGAGACGTAGATGTTGTTCACATCGAGCAGAATGCCGCAGTCGGCGCGCTCGACGACTTCGTTCAGGAACTCCCACTCCGTCATCTCGGACTCGTGGAACTCCGCGTAGCTACTTACGTTTTCTACTGCGACTGGAATCTCGAGGAAGTCCTGCACTTGGCGAATCTTGCTTACCGTCACGTCGATCGCTTCCCATGTATAGGGGAGCGGCATGAGGTCGTGGGTGTAACGGCCGTCGACGCTGCCCCAACAGAGGTGGTCGGTAAGCCACGGAGTTTTGGTGCGGCGCGTGAGTTCCTTCAGCCGCTTCAGGTGTTCGCGGTTCAGCGGATCGACGGAGCCGAAGTACATCGACACGCCGTGCTGCACCACGCGGTATTGCTCGAGAATCGCGTCCAGCACCGCCAGCGGACGCCCGCCATCGAGCATGTAGTTCTCCGAGATGATTTCGAACCAATCCACCACCGGCTTCTGCTCGAGGATATGCCGGTAGTGCGGGATTCTTAAGCCAATCCCGATCCCATAATGCGTGAACCCATTGAATCTATTCGCAGCCATTCCATTCCCGATTGCTGTAGCTATGAAAGTTGAGGGCCGGCGTTTCACACCGGCCCCCCAGGAGCGTTGAACTAAACGGCCTTCGGCATCTTCGAGCCGTCGGTGGCGCAACCGCCCTTGCCCTTGCAAGAGTTCTTGCCTTTGCAGCCGTTGTCGCTGCTCTTGCAGCCGCCCTTGCCTTTGCAATCGTTCTTGCCTTTACAAGCATGCTTGTCGGTGTCGCCATCGGCATTCTGCGCGAGGAGAATGTTCGCGGCGTTCTTGCTCGCCTTCACGCTCGTCGGAGCGTTGGAGGAAGCGTTCATCGGGGTGGTGGCGGCATTCGCGCCGGCCAACAAACCAGTCATAGCTGCGCTCAGCAGGAGGGCCTTCATCGCTTTGTTCTTCATGGTTGTTCCTTTCGAAGTTATGTAGGGTTTTCCCAACGAGGGGTTTTGACAATGCAGGTGGACCCGGCTATCGAAGGCGTCCTGCACGTCCGGTTGAAAATTCGCATTCCGCGAGCCGAGATAGCAGCCCATTGCGGAATGTGACGCCCGTGCCCAAAGGAAGTTACACCTAATTTTGAAAATTGTGTTCAAAATTCTTTCCTCATTAACTGTAACTTCCGTAGTACGTTACGCGTCATGTAGTACGGGCAAAGCAGCTACTTGGATTTGAGGGGCGGAGTTTAGATTGGTGCGGGTTTCCGGCAATCCGGGATCGGCGGAAGACGACGCGTGTCGGGAAGCCGAGACAATTGCGCGCATTCTCGCCGGCGAACGCGAGCTTTTCCATTTGCTGATCCAACCCTATGAGAAAAAGCTGTACTTCGCCGCATTTTCGCTTTTGCGAAATGCAGAAGACGCGGAGGACGCAGTGCAGGAGGCCGTTTTAAAGGCCTACAAGGCACTTCCGAGCTTTCGCAGCGAGTCGAAATTCAGCACATGGCTGGCCAGTATTGTGTTGAATGAAGCCAAAGGCCGGCTGCGTCACGCCCGCATTTTGGCATTCGATTCGATCGACCAGTCGCCCGATCCCGACGAGGATTTCACCCCGGCGGTAATCGCCGACTGGCGGCAGGTCCCGCTGGAAGCATTAGAGCGAAAAGAGCTTCGCGAACTGATCCAGGAGGCCGTTGCGACGTTGCCGGAAATTTATCGCGAGGTCTTCGTTTTGCGTGATGTGCAGGAGCTGAGCATCACCCAGACCGCCGACGCCTTGGAAATTTCGGAGGGCCTGGTAAAGGTGCGCCTGCTGCGAGCGCGCCTGATGATGCAGAAATGTCTTGCGCCCAAATTGCGATCGGAGCGCGGCGGATTGTTCGGGTTCTTGCGAAAGGGGGTCGGCGCGTCATGGTTCTGAAATGCAAACACGTTTGGCGCGAAATCTCGAACTACATCGAGGGAACGGTTGACCCCGATTTGCGCGCGGCGATCGAGACCCATCTCGCGCACTGCCGGCACTGCGCGGCCGTGCTCGATTCCACGCGAAATATCCTCGTGCTGGTCGCGGACGATCGGACTTTCGAACTCCCGGTGGGATACAGCGATCGCCTGCATGCCAAGCTCGCGGAGATCATCGAGACCGCGCCTCCCGGCACTTAAAAGACGCCACTACAGTTCGTGGTGAAACCAGGGATGGGTAATCAACTCCAACCCAATCACCACGAGGCTGACCACTGCCAGCACCACCTGGATCCTGCGGCTTCGCTTTTGTTTAGCCGTGAGAGGCTGAATACGCCAGGCGGCCGCGGGATTCTTTCGCATCCGACCTTCGTTCCAAACCAGCAGCAGAACAACTAGCGATCCGAGGCCCCCGAGGGTCAGCAGCGGGATGCGGAGCAGATTCTGGTGGAACCCGCGAGCCGGTCCAGCGGCGGTCGCGGAGATCAGCGAGCTCAGACCAATCGCAACGCGAATGCCGCTCAGTCCAACAGCGGCCACGCAAAGGCTCTCGGCCAGGGCCAATGCGAGCGAGCCCCAACCCAACAGCTTAAGCCCGAGGCCGCCCTTCGCCTGCGCCGCCGTCTGCGGTTCCATCCCCATGCGAAATCCTCTGTAAGTGTGTGGGAAATAATGCCTTCGGGAATTCCAATATGGTAAACGACGAAACCGGAAAATCGCCTTGGTTGCCGAAAATGTCTGCCTGAAAGCCGAGTTTCTGGTGTAAACTTTGTGGACTTTCCGCCCCTCGGCGTCACTTCGTGAACTTGTGTAATCGTGTGTTTAGGAAAGGCGGCAAGAACGCCGATGGATTCCACTCGCAAACACTTACGTTTTAACTGCCAAGGCAGCGCCGACCTGACCGATGGAGCAAACGGTCGATGCTGGGGACACTTGGGCGATATCTCGCTCGGTGGCTTTTACGTCTCTACTTTCGGCCCTTGGCCAATTAACACTGAAGTCCGCTTCAAAATTGAGGCGGAAGGCAAGGAAATCTGCGGAGTTGGCGTCATCGCAACCTCGCATCCGGGGGTTGGGATGGCGGTCGTCATCAACGAACTGTCCCCCGACCATAAGGAAAGGCTCACTCAGGTCATCGACTCCTTAGAAGGCACCGGAGACGGTGCCGCTGGGATCGGCCTGCGCGTCTGATTTCGCGAACTGCCGTGCTTCCCTCTCCCCCACGGCAGTGGTCATTTCCGCACACCCGCGTTCCGGCTCGGACACGCTATCGCTGTTTGGCCGCGTAGAGCCTCCGTAAGTGCTTGATCGCACGCGAGGAAACGGCGGGCGTTCTGGCAGGCAAACTGCTCGATGAGCATCTCGCACGCCTGTCTGCTGGAGCCTTCATGAGCAATCGAACTGAGCGCGAACGCCAGGTTTTGAGCGGTCCCCTCGAAGATCAGGAACTGAAGCGGCGTTCCGACGCCGGGTGGCGCATGTCCGCCGTCGAGTGGGTGCGCGAAGCACCCGCGGACGCCGCGGCGTCCACCGAGCCGGTACCGTACGGACTCCAGCTCGCACCGGAAACCGCTGTTCTCGAGATGAACCCCACCGAGTGGCAGGCACTTCTGCTGATGATGGACATGACGGTGCAAGAAGGGCCGTATTGGAGCATTGCGGAAGAGCTCAATCGCCGCGGATTCCGCACTCGAAACGGCGATCCGTGGACACCGATCTCGGTTTTCCAGATGCTTCCTCGTCTCATCGAACTGGGGCCGCGCATCTTCGCCACCGATGAATGGCGCAAACGCCGCGAACATTTACACCGCGCTGGAGACTGATTTCGTCCGGTATACTGCGCTGAAATGCCGGTTTTTGTCTCTTTTTTGCGCGGTATTAATGTGGGCGGGCACGGCAAGATCAGCATGGTCGCCCTGCGAGAGTTGTATGGATCGCTGAAACTTCGCGATGCGCAGACCTATATACAAAGCGGAAATGTGGTTTTCCGATCCGGGCAGTCCGGCGAGGCTGCGATCGCAAAGAAAATTCAAACTGCGATCGGGAAAGCATTTGGATTTCATCCCGAGGTGATCCTTCGCAGCGCAAAGGAATTGCGCGCCATAATCGCTGCTAATCCGTTTGCAAAGCGGAAAGACGTCGAGCCCAATAAACTGGTGGTTATCTTTCTGGTGACGAAGCCGAGCGCCGAGGTTCGCGCGAAGCTCGCAGAACTTAAGGGTTTCCCGGAGGAGCTTCACCTGGTCGGCCGCGAACTTTATGTCTACTTCCCCGTTGGGATGGGCCAGTCGAAACTTCCACCGGTTCTCGACCGCATCCTGAGTGCGCCAGCCACGGCGCGCAATTGGAATAGCGTGAACAAGATGAACGAAATGGCTGCGGAGCTAGAGGGACGCGATCGCGCCGAAGGGTGATCGAAAATCGCAGCTGCTACGCAAACAAATTTCCTCTCAACAACTTAAGCCATTTTCGGACAGGAACAGCGGATTTCGAATCTGAAAGATTATTCTCCGTTCGTTCATGCCAGCGTCATCTTGCCCGACCAGAATCCCCGTAGCGGCAGTTCAGCTTTTCTAAACCGCAATCCGGGGAGGACGTTTATGGTCCCGAAAAATACTGGAAGCGACCGTCACCCACACCTTTCGCATCGCCTTTTATTCGTCGTCATTTTCACATTCATTTTTCTTTCTTCTGCGATAGCGCAAACCCAGAAAGGCATCGTCACGGGGCGCGCGGCCGACCCGGCGGGCGCGGTGTTGCAAGGTGCGCGCGTCGTTCTAGATCCAAATGTCGGACGCATTATTTCCGACGCGCAAGGGCTCTTCACCGCACGTGACGTGCTAGCGGGAAAGTACACGCTCACCGTCTCCTACGTTGGTTTCACCGACTACACCACATCCATCACGGTTGCGGCAGGGCAGGTGGTGCGCGTCGACGCAATTCTGAACGTCGCGACGAAGGCTGAAGAAGTGATGGTGTATGCCGAGCGTCCCCGGGGGGATGCCGAGGCGATCAACCGCGAACTCTCCGCTGACAACATTCTCAACGTGTTGCCTGCCGATGTGATCACGAGCTTGCCGAACGCGAACGTTGCCGACGCGCTCGGGCGCATGCCTGGCGTCAGCCTTGAACGAGATGAAGGCGAGGGCAAGTACGTCCAGATCCGCGGCACCGAGCCGCGATTAAATAACGTAACGATCGACGGGATCAATGTTCCCTCGCCGGAAGCGGATGTGCGGCAGGTAAAGCTCGATACGATTCCTTCCGACATTGTCGAGTCGATCGAGGTAAATAAGACACTGCAAGCCGACATGGATGGAGATGGCATCGGCGGTTCAGTCAACCTTCGCACCAAGACCGCGGGCGAGTTACCCACGATTACAGCGTTCGGCATAGGCGGCTACAACCCGATCATCGGCGGCCGCACCACCAGCCAGTTCGGCACGACCCTCGGCGATCGTTTCGGTGCCAGCAAGAAATGGGGAATTCTGATCGGCGGCACGTACGACTACAACGGCCGCGGCATCGACGATATCGAGCCGTCGCCGGATTCCGGCATGGCCACTCCGTACTACGACAGCATGGACCTTCGCGAATACCGCTATAACCGCACGCGCTGGGGATTGGCAGGGAGCACCGACTACAAGATAAATGAAGGATCCATGGTGTTTGTGCGATGGATGTATTCCGACTTTAAGGATGACGGGGACAAGTGGGCCTATACGCTGAACGACCAAGACAGTCCGCAATTCAGCACTTCGGAACGTGTCCCCGACTACGCCATCGCAAATCTGGTAGTTGGGGGACACCACGTTTATTCGACGAGCTGGTTTGGATGGAGCGCCTCGGTGGCGCGTTCTGCCGAGAATGGAGCGGCGGGCAATCCAGGCGCGGACTTCCAATTCAACGGAACTCAAATCTGCAACTACGACGCGCAAGCGACGACGGATATCTATCGTCCACAATTCAACGCGGCTTGCACGGCTCCGGGGTCGCAAACCTATACCCCATCACTGTGGAGTTTGGAGGACCTGGCTTTCACAAAAGGCGCGACGTCACAGCTGAACTTGC
>Ga0206868_10006_pt1 | contig 68804 bp, 53 predicted proteins | sample Alteio_BWOrgCont_38_FD_152901 | JGI IMG/M metagenome (GOLD analysis project Ga0206868, IMG submission 152901) | Enriched cells from forest soil in Barre Woods Harvard Forest LTER site, Petersham, Massachusetts, United States -... | ecosystem: Environmental > Terrestrial > Soil > Temperate forest >... | reverse complement strand
ATAGCCTGCGGGACCGAGCGCATAGTGGGTAGTCTGTGCATCCATGCTTTTCTGGGGAAGGTTGTAGAGGATGGGTGGCGCGAGGGACTTGTTGCCTGCGGGAATGGGAAGGATCGTGGCCAGTTCACGCATCTCGGACCCGGACATGGGAGAGATGCGGGAGAACTCCGCATCGACGACGATGTTGCCCTTCCAGAAAAGGACACGGTTATTGTCGGAGGCGGCGCCGGCGCCAATCTCGGCCTTGGGCCAGCCGGAGTGACGGTAGAAGGAGTAAGCCCCGTAAGCTCCGCTGGCGTCCACGAAGCGGAGAGCCTTGAGCTTGAGAGTCTGGCCTTCACGGGTATAGTCGTTGAGCAGAGCGTCGGCGAAACCGTACTCCTTGAGCGCAGCGGCGCTGGCCGTGTCGGCCTGTGCCGGGTCGGTTACAGGCTTTCCCGGCGAAGCAGCTTCCCAGCCAGCGAACGAAGCAGGCAACAAGGGCTCGTCTGGCTTTGGCGCGGAGACCGCCTTCGCGGCCTGTGCCGTTGAATGTGTTGCGGGGGCAGCCTGTGGCGCGGCGCTTGAGGTAATTGCGATAGCGAAGAAGAGGGCGAAGGTGCAGTAGCTACGCATACGGTCAATCTTCAGCGTATACCTTGCACCGGACTGGCGCCACGAGCGCGGGTTTGATGCGGTCATACAGTATTAGACACCGCAATCACAGCTTTTGGGCATCGATGCGATCGCTGCGATAGTCTGCGACAAACTGGCGGCGGACGATTCACTTTAACCGATTGAGCTGGATGAGACGCAGCTTGGGTTCCGCTCAGCGATATGATCTCCGCAGGAGGGTGGTTCAATGGCGACGGCGAAACTGCTGATGATTCTGGGCGACTTTGTTGAGGACTACGAGGTGATGGTGCCGTTTCAGGCCCTGCAGATGGTGGGGCATACAGTCGATGCGGTTTGTCCCAACAAGAAGGCGGGACAGTTTGTGCGCACGGCGATTCATAACTTCGAAGGCGACCAAACCTACTCCGAAAAGCCAGGGCATAACTTCGTACTGAACGCTACCTTTGCCGACGTGCAAGTTGAGAAGTACGACGGGCTCGTGATTCCCGGCGGCCGCGCTCCGGAGTATTTGCGGCTAAACGAAAAAGTGCTGGAGATCGTGCGGTATTTTGCCAAGGCTGACAAGCCGATTGCCGCGATCTGCCATGCGGCGCAGATTCTGGCGGCAGCAGGCGTTGTAGCGGGTAAAGAAGTAAGCTGCTACCCTGCGTGTTCGCCGGAAGTAAAGCTAGCAGGCGGCCGCTATGCAGAGATTGCAGTGACCGAGGCAGTAACTGACGGCAAGCTGGTGACAGCTCCAGCCTGGCCCGCACATCCCGCCTGGCTGGCGAAATTTCAAGCGGTCTTGATAAGCCACATGGCGGCGGAGTCGAACTTGGTGCAGGTTTGAGCGGACGAACTCGCAGCAGCGTTGCCAAGGTAAAGCAGCCAATCGGGCAAAAGCCGCGTCCTATCGAAGTGGCCGCGATCAGCGACAGCAAGATACGGGGGACGGGGCAATGACCGAGGCCGGAGCGGAATCCGCGAACGGCTCTGCCACGCCTGCGATGCCAGCGCGGCGCAGAAGCCGTTTACGACGATGGCTTATGTGGATAGGTTTTGTCGTCGGCGTCCTGGCCGTGGCGGCGGGAACAACGATTGCCATTCTGCTGCATCGCGCCGAACCCATGATGCGGGCCAGCCTTGTCGACACGCTCCAAAAACGGTTTCATGCAAAGGTGGAGCTGGATGATCTGCACGTTTCAATATTGGATGGTTTCTGGGTCGAAGGCCGCGGCCTGCGCATCTGGTTGCCTCCCGACATTCAAGATGCTGTAACCACGGGTAGCGATGCGGATGTCTCCTGGCGTTCGCAGCCCTGGATCATTGTCGGCAAAATGAAGTTTCACGCATCGTGGCGCATTCTGCCGGGGAAACCGATTGTGGTTTCGGTGATCCATATCGAAGATGTACGGGTACAGCTGCCTCCCAAGGAGGATCGCCCGCACCTGAGCATGCCGGGAAACAAACCCGGCGTGGCCAAGCCGGAAGACACCCCTGCGGCACAGGCTTCGGTGCAGCAACCCTCGCCAAAGCCCAAGTTCTTCAAGATGCCCCCGATTGAGGTGGGGAAGATCGAGTGCCAGGCCGCCGAACTGGTAATTGAACGCAAGCAGGACTCTACTAAGCCTCCCAAGCTGCCGCTGGACTTTCAGTTGCGGAAAATCACGCTTACCCCGGACGGTCATGGCGGCCCGGTTGCCTTTGTGGTGGACATGGTGAACGCAAAACCTGTCGGCATCATCCACTCGACAGGGCACTTCGGACCATGGGTTTCAGGCGACCCCGGTTCGCTGCCGGTAGAGGGCGACTACACCTTCGACCATGCGGACCTGGGCACCATCAAAGGCATTGCGGGAATTCTCTCTTCGACCGGAAAGTACACCGGCACACTGCGCAGGATCGAGACTGAAGGTGACACCAAGACGCCGGACTTCCGGCTCGAGCGCGTCGACAAAGGCTCCGGCGTGCTGCTCACGACCCACTTTCACGCCATTGTGGATGGAACCAACGGCAACACCTATCTGCAACCCGTGGACGCGATGCTGGGACACACGCATATTGTGGCCAAAGGGCAGGTGGTGCGAGCCTCCGACCTGGTTGCAGGCGCGCAAGGGCATGACATCACGCTTCACGTGGATGTGGATCGAGGCCGCATCGAAGACATTTTGAATATGTCGGCCAACTCGGATAAACCCTTCATGACCGGCAACCTGGCTCTGAACACCAGTTTTCACCTGCCGCCGGGAAAAGAAAGCGTGTGGGACAAGTTGCAACTGGATGGGCAATTTCACTTGAGCCAATCGCGATTTGACAACGACAAGATGCAGGGCAGAATCGAACAACTGAGCCTGCGCGGCCAGGGCAAGCCTAAGGAAGTAAAGACCACCGATCCGGACAGCATTTTGTCGGAGGTGCAGGGGCATTTCAAGCTGGGCGGCGGCAATCTGCAACTGCCAGATTTGGACTATAAGGTGCCAGGCGCGGAGATTGTGGCACACGGAACCTATGGGCTCCGGGAAGGCTCACTCGCCTTCGAGGGCGACGCGCGTTTGGATGCCTCGATCTCGCAGATTGTGGGCGGCTGGAAAGGGTTGTTATTGAAACCGGCGGACCGGTATCTGCGCAAGAACGGGGCTGGAACGGATGTTCCGATTCACGTAAACGGCACGCGCAAGGAACCCAAATTTGGTGTGGACTTCGACCGGCTGGGAAAGACAGATAACTCGGCAAAAGAAGCAAACCCAGAGAAAGACCAACACCCGTAACGAACGAAGAATCTCAAGCAGAAAATTTCAAAAGGCTTTCTCATGATCTCCAGAGAATTTCAAACCATTGAACCTAAGATTCTGTACTTTGGCACACCCGTAGCTCTAATCAGCTCGTTGAACGAGGATGGCACGACCAACCTTGCGCCGATCTCGTCGTTTTGGACACTCGGCTGGTCGATGATGCTGGGCTTATTGGACGAAACCAAGACCGCGGACAATCTCGCGCGGCACGCAGAGTGCGTAGTGAATCTGCCCTCGCCGGATATGTGGAAGCAGGTCGAGGCGCTGGCGCCTCTCACCGGCAAAAATCCCGTACCGGAGATCAAGGCCAAGCAATTTCATTTTGTAGCCGACAAATTCAGCGCTGCGCAATTGACTCCACTGACAAGTGAAGTCGTGAAACCTGCGCGTGCGGCGGAATGTCCAGTCCATCTTGAAGCGCGTGTCAGCAAACTACATTCCATGACCGGCGCAAAGCTGAATGATCTGGGTGGTGGCGTAGCGGCAGAAGTAGAAGTGTTGCGCGTGCATCTTGACAAAGATCTGGTGTTGGAAGGCAAATATGTCGATCCTGCGAAATGGTCGCCGCTCATCTATAACTTCCGTCACTATTTTCGTCTTGAGGACGAAGAACTGGGCAAGACGTTTCGCGCCGAGAAGTAACTCCCGCTGGACCTGATTTAGCGCGCGTCGGGAAGTAGACCGCTTTCCACCAGCGCTGGCGGATGCCGATGATGCGTAGCCTGCTCGTAGGCGTAAGCCCAGCCGAGCAGATCGCCGTCATGCCACGGCCGCGCGGATATCTCCAATCCGAAGGGTAGGCCGCTCGGATAAAAACCGCCGCTGACAACAATAGCCGGCACGCCGATCATATTGACCCAGCTTGTCTCCGAATGCGGTCCCTCGCTGATACCACCATTCTGAGGCATGGTCTCGTCAGGCGGAGGCATCTGCGTCGCAGGGTAAACATAGCCGTCGAGATGGTTGCGGTCCAGTGTTTCCAGGTAAATATCCAGCGTCTTTTTGCGCGGGACAAAGTAGTTGGCCTGCGCTGCAGGGTCCGATTCGATATGCGCTTGTCCCTGTGCAGTCAGGCCGTGGCGGTCGGTAGCAGTGCTATCGCCGATGATGGTGCTTGGTAGCGGCTTTCCGATGACCTTTTGGTACTCCTCGGGAGAGTGGTATTGCGCGGGCCCAAACTCTTTCAGAAAGCCTTCTGTGCCTTCGCGAACATAGGGCAGTGAGCCGACGCGGCTGGCAGTGCGGGGAAAAGAGTCGGGAAGGATTGAATCGTCGAAGACAATCTCAGCGCCGGCAGCACGCATGCCGTCGAGGGCTTTGAGAAAGGCAGCACGCGTTTCAGGCCGCAGCGGAAGGTCGGTCTTGCGCTCCTGAGCTTCGGCAGCATCCGCAGGCACGACGGCAGCAATGCCCTGAAAAGGAATATCTGTACCTTTCAGAATGAATGCCGGAACGCCGAAACGCTTGCCCTTCAATGCATCGGGCTTAAGGTATTGGGTATATGGACCAGGCTGGGCTTTCGCGGCGGCATCGGCAGTACGCGCGTCAAGCGGGTCAGGAGTGGGATGTCCATCGAGATTGATTCCCGCCATTGCATCGAGCGCCATCGCCGCGTCCGTCACGTTGCGCGCGATGGGGCCGGTATTGTCCAGCAACCAATCGAGCGGGGCAATGCCAGCGATAGAGACCAGACCGCGTGTCGGGAAGACTCCAACAACAGCGGAGGTAGCCGAGGGCATCCGGATCGAGTTGCCGGTGTCGGTTCCATTGCCGAGCACTGCCATATTGGAGGTGACGGCAGTGACCGTCCCTCCCGACGACCCTCCAGGCGAGAAGCGCACGTCGTAGGCGTTGCCGGTGCGGCCAAAGGAACTACTGCGATTCGTATCGCTGGCGGCAAAGTCGGGCATATTGGTGTGGCCGATGAGAATCGCTCCTGCAGCGCGCAGACGTGCAACAACGGTGGCATCGCGAGGGGCAATGAGTTCATGCCCCGGAATGATGTAACCTGCCCATCCATCCGTCGTGATCTGGCCCTCAATGCTGGTATTGGCCTTGATCACGATGGGGACGCCCCAAAGCGGTCCATGCAGCGCGTTCGCGTACACTCCTGCTGCGGCTTCGCGGTCTTCTTGATCCGCGGCAGCAAGGGCTTCCTTTTCCATCACTGTCTCGACAGCACGATAGATACCGTTGTACTTGTGTGTGCGCGCAAGGTGCCACTGAACGACCTGCGTGACGGTATATTTATGGCTGGAGTAGAAGCTCTCAAGCCGCGGGATCGTGACCTCGAAGAGATCTTTATCGATGTCGGACGCTGCAGGTGATTGGGCACAGACGGAAGGCACAACAGACACGACGATCAGCAGGAGCACGCTCAGTTTCGGCATGACTCATCTTCGCATCCCGGGATTCTGCATAGAGAAAAATTCGACGCGAGATGAAGACAGCTCAGGAAGCGACCGAGATTGCTTCCCGTTTGGTCGGAAGAACATTTTTGTAGCCCTCATAGACGTCTTCGAAGACAGCGTCCCAGGAGGCCGTAAGCGCATAAGCGCGCGCAGCCTTGCGCATGGCGGCAAGTTTGGCGGGATCTGCGATCAGGTGGGCGATGGCTTGGGTGAAGTTTTCGTCAGGGATTACCTGGCCGGTTTCGTCTTCGCGCACGATATAGCGCGGCCCGCCGTCGGGAGTGACGATGGCCGGAACGCCGCTGGCCAAGGCTTCGAGCACCACATTGCCGAAAGTATCGGTGTGCGAGGGAAAGACGAAGAGGTCCATGCTGGCGTAGGCCTCGGCCAAGGCTTCGCCACGCAGCACGCCAGGGAAGTCGGCCTGACTCATGCGGTCGCGCAGCCATTGCCCTTCATCTCCTTGCCCGATGATAAGGAAGCGGAAGTTGGTATGGCCCTGCGCGATGAGCTCGTCGTGGATAGTAGCAAGCAGGGTTATGTTCTTCTCGACGGAAAGGCGGCCCACGAAGCCCAGGATCAAGGCATCGTCACCAGCGATCCGCCGGCGCTTGGCCGGGGTAAAAAGTCCCGTATCGACGCCGCGTGGCATAAGGAAGCAGGGGCGTCCAGTGGCCGATTCGAGAAGCTGGCAGAGTTCGATATTGGGCGCGAAGAGGACTTTTGCGATCGAATAAAACCGAGCCGCTGCAGCCAGGGTCAGGTCCTGAATCTTCTGCCCTGCCGATTGCGAATGGCGATCGGGTAGATAGCGCAGCAGCCAGTCGGAGCGGCGGGCCAGATATTCATGAACATTGGTATGCCATGACGCGGCCAGCGGCAGGTTGCGATGATATGAAAGCCCTGCACCCAGCATGCCCACTTCGCTGGGGCCCGTGATGTGGATGAGATCGGGTTGAAAGCGATCCAGAATCTCACCGATCAGGGGAATATGACGCGGAAATGCAGGATCGAAGCGAAGATCTTTTTCGAGCGCGAAAGAGAAGATCCCGCGCGGTAGTTCAAGGGTCCAGACGTTGCCGTCCTCAATGAATGCCTGAGTACGATCTCCGGCGCGGATGCAGAGAAAGGGCAGGTTTCTACGCCGGGCAAACGCTTCAAAATGGCGGCTGGTATGCGCGACCCCATTGACTTCATGGAAGGAGTCTGGGAAGTACGCTACTCGGGGTAATGTTTCGATCATGTCGATGGTGAGACGTTCGCGTTGAGCTTTGGACTCGTCTCATCTTTGCCACGATAAATATGTGTCAAGGACGGGACATCCAAATTTGCGGTTGAAAGGAAATCCCAGGTCCTGCAATCGAGACCTGGGCCACCCACATTCCTAAAGTTCAGTTAAATCTCAGTATGCTTCCTGGTCGCCCAGTTCGAAACGGAGCTGCGTTGAATCGCTCCAGGCATAACGCAGACTGCTGGAGAACAGGCCCGTCCCCATCATACGCACCATGGCCAGGAGGCCGGAAAGCACTCGAGGAGCATGGCCGCTGGGCCAGATTTCGTTCAAGGGGCGGACGACGCCGTTTGCATCCGGGTGGTAGACACGCTCATCCCAGGTGCGGCTGCCTTGCGGAAACTCCGGATAGTTGCGGATAGCATCCATCGTGGATTGCAGGATGCGATGCTTCCAGGGCTCGGCGTACTGCGGCATGAAGAGCACGTTGCTGCGGCGCTCCTTGCGGACCTCGTTAGCGAACTCATTGAAGCTGGTGGCATTGGTCAGGTTGATATTGGCGTTAGGCTCGACGCCATGGCGGTCGCCGCCAGAGATCAGCAGCATATTCCAGCGCTCGGCGAGGCGGCGGACGGCGCGATTCTCTTCCCAGTCGCGCAGGCCATTGAGTTCAAGGGCGTGAAAGTGAGCGCCATTTTTTTGCAGAAATTCATTGACCAGGAACTCGTGCTTCTCCTGGCCGATGCGGTAGAGATCCCACAGCGGATGGTTGAAAATAACCAGCACGTTGGGCTCTTGATTCAGAGCAACGAGCAACTCGGTGAGGCGCGTATCGCTGGGGTTGGCAGTGAACTCTGCGAGAGTGTCCATCCACTGAGTAGCGCGGGCGCTGGGCAGGTTGTGAATGCCCAGGTGAAACGTTTGTTGTCCTGCGTAAGGGGTGGTCCACTCGACGGAGGTGGGGATGTGCCGGGCCGAGGGCACAGACCGCAGAAGCAGCGGAGCCTGAATGTTGTCATGGTCCGACAGCGAAACAAGGGCGCCAATGTCGAGTTTTTCGATCTGCTGGCTTTCGAGGTCGAAGGCCAGTTTGGGAGTGAGCGGTGGAGTCCAGTAGCTGGCTTTCCAATCGATCCGGATACCGTGCTCTCCATTGGAACGGCGCTCGAGACGCTGCAGCAGAGGCCGGGCGATAGCGTATTGCGCGCCCCAGTCGGCTACAAAGTCCAGGGTTTCCTGCGATTGATTGGTGTGGCTATGCAGAGAAACGCCGGTCTGAAAACTTTGCGCTGCGCCGGCATCGCGCCAAAGGTACGAGATCGTAGAAGTGGGCATTGAGGTCTCCTGTCTGCTCTCTGGCTTGCGATTCTTAGCGACAGTATGCCCCGAAAACGATAAATATGCTGTGAAAGCGGTGCGAATGTCGGTTCAAATTTTGGGTTTCAAGTTACGGGGAATCAAGGGAATAACGAGCCACGGCATGAATTGCTCTTGAAGCTCGTATCGCGACTGTTTATATCGCTGATTGCGGTTCAGTTTGGGATGAGTTCCGGTTTAGGGTAAGCTTTGATCAATGAACAAGCTGTATATTAGAGCCCGTTCGGTTGGACGACGCCTAGGTCTTCAGCGGCTTTACTATCGGGTTTTCCCCCGTCGTCAATATGAAGAGAAGTTCCACGAAGCCATTCTTGCCGCCCTGCAGACAGGCGACGTGGTTTGGGACATAGGGGCGAACGATGGATTCTACGCAAAGATTTTCTGCGAGAAGACAGGAGCCGGCGGGCGTGTCTTTGCATTCGAACCAGCGCCGGAGTCGCACGCTGTGTTGAGCCGCGAGACCGAAGCCTATCCCTGGGCGCAGAATGAACTGATGGCGCTGGGAGACTTTGACGGCACCAGCGTGCTGGTCCAGAGTGAGGCGCACCGCCGCAATCACCTGCAACGCGATGCGGGCGAAGCTACCGGAGCCAATAGCGTCCAGGTTGAGGTGAGATCTGGGGATTCATACTGGGCATCGTCCGGAATAACGCCCCATGTGATCAAGATTGACGTTGAAGGCTTCGAAGAAGAAGTGCTGGCCGGCATGGACCGCTTGCTGGCTGCTCCCAGCCTGCGCGCCGTGTTTGTCGAGGTGCATTTCCGCCTGCTGGAAGAACGCGGTCGCGCCGATGCTCCGGTACGCATGGAAAAACTGCTGCGCCGCAAGGGCCTGCAACCCAAATGGGTTGACGAATCGCACATTGCCGCCACAAGAGTGAACGCCTAAACCGGCTCGAATTCACTCTACAGAGTTCGGGCAAATTCCGGGCCAAGCAGTTCCTCCGGGCTGACCGGCGGTGCGGGCGGTTGACTGGCTTCATGTTGCAGATGGTTGGCGATGAGGCCTCGCTGCAGCAACTCGAAGGCCTGTTCAGGTGTGTCGGCGAACTGGAAGAGTTCGACGTCCTTGGGCGAAATAGCCCCGGTGTCAACCAGCCAGTCGAAGTTGAAAACCTTCTTCCAATATTCGGGACCGTAGATGACGACCGTGATGTTCTTGGCCAACTTGTGCGTCTGGACCAGGGTCAGCACTTCAAACATCTCGTCGATCGTGCCAAAGCCGCCAGGAAAAACCACCAGGGCCTTGGCCAGATACGCAAACCATAGCTTGCGCATGAAAAAGTAGTGGAACTCGAAGTTGAGAGCCGGGGTGATGTACCGGTTGGGGCGCTGCTCAAAGGGAAGCTTGATATTGAGGCCAATGGTCTTGCCGCCCGCCTCGTATGCACCGCGATTGGCCGCTTCCATGATGCCCGGACCGCCGCCGGAGGTGATGACGAAGCGATGGCGCGCCGGTATGCCGGAGCCTTCCGGGGACAAGCCCTTGGCCCAGGTGGTGATCATCTGCGCCAGGCGGCGTGCGTCTTCATAGTAACGAGCCATTTCGACGGCGGCGACAGCGCGGCGGCGGCCGAGTTCGCTGGCCGTACCCTCAACAATTTCAGGAATAGTCGCGGGCTGTTCGTGTTCAGGAGCGGGCGCCACGGAGCCGGTGTTGTTCAGCAGTTCCAGCGCGTGATCTGCCTCTTCTTTCCCCTGAAACCGGGCGGAGCCGAAGAATACGACTGTGTCCTGGATGCGCTCGCGGCGGAAGCGCGCAAGGGGCTCGGCGTACTCGGCCATAATGCGGATCATGCGGCCGTCGGCGCTGTTGAGGAAGCCCGGGTTTTCGTAGGCCAGCGGAGCCCGTTCCAGCATGGGCAGATCTGGTGGGGGCTGAGCTGGCTGCAATTCGGCGTTCGTGGCGCTTGTAGATTCGGTCTGTTTCGGTTCGCTCATGCTGATGTCCTGCTTCGGCTTATGTTCCCGGTTGGCTTGGGACACAACCGTTCCCCAGAGCCTGAACACTGAGTGTACTGGCTGGGGCCGCCATGGAATGAGCGGGAAGGATAGGAAATTACAGATTTCGCTTTGGAGAATCCCGGACCGTCAGCGTGAGTCTGGGCCGTCGCCAGGGCGCAGGACATCCCCCAGAGCGATCCACAGATTGAGCAAGCCGAGACCGGAAATAAGTCCGCGAACCGCTCCCTGCGTGATGAAGTGCATTAGCCACGGGGATTGGGAGAAGAGTGGATTGTTGTCCCACCAAGGCGAAATCCACGGAGCGATGCAGACCAGCAGCCCGACATAGATGCACACGATCACCCACAGAAACCTCTCCGCCTGCTGCAGCCAGTGTGGGATGCGTTGCGGAGCGTTCGTTTGGGGTGGCCCTAACGTATTTGGAGGGGTAGTCTGGGCGGGCTGCATGGGGTTGTCTGGAGTAGTCGCTGGCTCCTGGTTGTCAGGTGCCGGGACGGAAGTTGCGACGGGTCTAATCTCGTGCTGCTCGGGCATCAGAAAATCTTCGACCCATGCGTAGCGCCGTATCTGAACGGTACCATAGCGGACGACGGGACCGGCTCAAACCCAGGTCTCAGCATACTGAAAATGCAAGACCTGGGCTGTCCGGATTTGTTCGTTATTCGCCGGAGTTCTGGCGGGATTTGGGACGGCGGTTGGCCTGCAAAATCTTCTTACGCAGGCGCAGCGACTTAGGGGTGACTTCAACCAGTTCGTCTTCGGCGATGAACTCGATGGCTTGTTCGAGATTCATCATCCGATAGGGAACCAGCCGAAGGGCCTCATCCGAACTCGACGCACGCATGTTGGTCAGCTTCTTCTCGCGCACCACATTAACGTCCAGATCGTTATCGCGCGAGTGCTCGCCGACAATCATGCCCTCGTAGACTTCGATGCCGGCTCCAACCAGAAGCACGCCGCGATCCTGCAAGCCATGCAGGGAATACGTGGTCGTAACACCCTGGCGGTCGCTGATCAGCGCTCCCGAGGGCCGCTGCGGAATCTCACCCTGGTAAGGAATGTACCCGTCAAAGAGAGTGTTCATCACGATCGTGCCGCGCGTCTCAGTCAGCATTTCGCTGCGCAAGCCGATGATGCCACGGCTTGGAACGCGGAACTCCATCCTCACACGTCCAGATCCATGGTTGTGCATCTTGGTCATCTCGCCCTTGCGAGGACCAAGCTTCTCGATGACCACGCCGGTGTGCTCTTCAGGAACGTCGATGGTCAGATGCTCAACCGGCTCCATCTTGACTCCATCGACAGTCTTGGTGACGATCTCCGGGCGGCCAACCATCAGCTCGAAGCCTTCACGGCGCATCATCTCAATAAGCACCCCGAGCTGCATTTCGCCACGGCCCAGAACCTTGAAGCTATCCGGGCTGCCCGTTTCTTCAACGCGGATCGATACGTTGGTAAGCAGTTCGCGGTCCAGCCGCTCGCGCAGGTTGCGCGATGTTACGAGCGAGCCTTCCTTGCCGCAGAAAGGCGAGTTATTGACGCTAAACTGGATAGCGATAGTAGGCTCGTCAATGACGATAAGCGGCAGCGGCATCGGGCTTTCGACGCTGGTAAAGGTCTCGCCGATGGTGATGCCTTCAACGCCGGCGATAGCCACAATGTCGCCCACTTCAGTCACAGTAGTCTCAGTGCGTTTGAGTCCGGCGAAGGTGAAGAGCTTGGTGATCCTGACCTTTTGCAGCGACAGATCGCGGCGCGAAACCATGACTTCGTCGCCTGCTTTCAGAGTGCCCTGGAAGACCCGGGCAATAGCGATGCGGCCAAAGTACTCGGAGTAATCCAGGTTGGTCACCAGGATCTGGAGCGGCGCTTCGGGATCGCCGACAGCGGCTGGGATAGTGTTGACGATGGCGTGGAAGAGCGGCTGCAGATCCGTGCCGGTAACGGCCATGTCCGTGGTGGCCGTACCCTGCTTGGCTACGCAATAGAGAACAGGAAAATCGAGCTGGTCCTCTTCGGCATCGAGATCGATGAAGAGGTCATAGATTTCGTTCAGCACTTCCTGAACACGTGCGTCGGGACGGTCGATCTTGTTGATGACCACCATCGGCTTCAGCTTGGCTTCGAGAGCCTTGGACAGCACGTAACGGGTCTGCGGCAGTGGACCTTCGGCTGCATCGACCAGGAGCATGACTCCATCCACCATCTTGAGACCGCGCTCGACTTCTCCGCCGAAATCGGCGTGGCCGGGCGTGTCGATGATGTTGATCTTGCCGCCTTCGAAGAAGATAGCCGTGTTCTTGGCGAGAATGGTGATGCCGCGTTCGCGCTCAAGGTCATTCGAATCCATGACCCGCTCGGCGACGGTCTCATTGGCGCGGAAGGTGCCGGACTGACGCAGCATGGCGTCGACGAGGGTGGTCTTACCGTGATCTACGTGGGCAATGATGGCGATGTTGCGTATGGTCTGACTCACAGAGGTTCCTAATTTTCCTTATCTTGTTTGGCCAGTTGGATCGGCGCTTCGGTTCAGCCAATCGATGGCCATGCGGTCGGGGGCGTAAAACGGGCTGGATGCCGCATTCTTCGCCACTCTAATTCTATCAGCAGGCTTGGTTAGAGATGAAACCTGAGCCAATTCAGTAACTTCGAGAGAAACATCTACCCGTGTAGGCTGTTTATCTGACCATGTTGATCTCAACCTCAATGCGCCGCTTTAGTTTGAGCCTGTCTCTCATCGCATTGCTCATTCCCTGTGTCCGCGCCAAGGCTGCCCCAACCTTCGGATACAAGGTCGTCGCGCGGCTACCTCATTCGACGGAGAGCTATACCGAAGGGTTTTTCTATCGCGATGGGCTGTTTTATGAGGGCACCGGGCTCACTGGGCACTCGGCCCTGCTGGTAATTCAACCGGAAACAGGCAAGCCGGTTCAGAAGCTCGAAATTGCGCCGCAATACTTCGGCGAAGGCATCGTCGACTGGGGCCCGAATCTTTACGAATGGACCTGGACCTCGCACATCTGCTTCGTTTACGACCGTTTCAGCCTGCGGCTCGTGAAGCAGTTCTCGTATACCGGCGAGGGCTGGGGCATGACCCGCACCGCCAAGGAACTGATTACCAGCGACGGCACAGCGAACCTGCGCTTCCGCGACCCCGAGACATTCAAAGAGACCCGTCACATCGTCGTGAAAGATGGCGCTAAGACCGTCGACCAGCTCAATGAGCTTGAGTACATTAAAGGCGAAATCTACGCCAATGTCTGGCATTCGGAAAAGATCGCCCGCATTTCCCCGAAAGACGGCCATGTCATCGCCTGGATCGATCTGACTGGCCTGCTGCCTTCGGACCAGAAAGTCAACGCCGAGTCGGTGTTGAACGGAATCGCCTACGACGCACAGCACGACCGGCTTTTTGTGACCGGAAAGCAGTGGCCGGCGGTCTTCGAAATCAAAGTTGTTCCCACATCGCACCCCAAGGCTCCCGCGAAGTAATCGAATCGATAACCCAGAGAGACAGTTCACCACAAATTGGATTTCCGGGGGTCTCAGCGGTTATAAACTTTCGATATGGGAAGCAAAGACGCACCAAAGCGCGAAACCAAGAAACAGCCTAAACCGAAACCGAAGCCTGCTCCAGGCCGGCCACGTCAGGACTGAATTGCCGCCGATTCCCCGGCCAGCAACTGCCTCGCGCTGAGAGCAGCGCCTCGTCATGCCCGATTGCCCCTCGTTCGCCGAATTACAGCTAAAGCCTCTTCCCCTGAACTCAGCCCGGGTTGAACAGCGGAGATGTTAGGGTCTTTAGATGCGGATCATTGCGGGTGTATTGCTGTTGCTCTGCTTCGGCGAAGTATTGTATTTCGTGCGAGGAGATGTAGCGGACTACGCGGCATTCAAGTTGCTGACCGAAACCGCTGACCGGCAGCGGCGCTACCGAGTCTGGATTTTGAAGAGCCTGCTGCTGTTTTCAGGAATCAGCCTCGTGGGATTGGCCTTGTTGGGCCGGCTTCACGCTTTGGCCATTCTGCCAGACGAATTTAGCCCGCTCTTTGAGAGACTGCAATCGAATGGAACACTGTCGAACCAAATACACAGCGGCTTCCTGGTAGGCTTTGGCGGGGCCGTGCTCGGAGCCTTGATTGCAGGAGCACTCGCCTCAAGGTTCATGGTGAAGAAGAGAAAGCCTGTGGCAATTGGCGATATTGAGGCTCTCATGCCAAGAAACTGGGCTGAAACTCTTCACACCGGCCTGCTTTCACTGAACGCAGGATTGAGCGAGGAGCTTTTCTTCCGCTTGCTTCTACCGCTCTTGCTGACGATTCTCCTTGGGAACGCGATCGCCGCGTTTGCAGTGGCCGCTCTGATCTTCGGCGCCATCCATCTCTACCAGGGGACGATTGGAGTGGTCGCGACGGCTGTACTCGGCGCTCTGTTTACCTTGTTGTATCTGTGGACAGGAAGCATCTGGATCGCAGTCGGCGCTCATGCCACTCTGGATTTGATAGGCCTGGTGGTACGGCCATCGATCGCAAGGATATTTGCATCTTCCTAAAGCAAAACCGGCTGCGAGTCGTGCGCCGGATGCCGGTCGAAGCTAAGATCGGGCAGATCTTCAACCGCATTCCGCAATGACCGCTCCCAAAGCGCATGGATGGTTTCCAGTTCCGGATCTTTGTCGCGAAACTTTCGGTAGATGTCGAGGCTGAAACTGTCATTCTTATAGAGCAACAGCTCGATGGGCGGGCCTACCGTCACGTTCGAACGCATGGTTGCATCGAAGGAAAGCAACGCATATTTGGCTGCGGATTTGAGACTGGTCGATTCGTAGACAATGCCCCGATCGAGAATGGGTCGGCCATATTTGCATTCACCGAGTTGCAGGAAGGGGGAGTCTTCCGTCGAACTCAGTGGATTACCCTGCGGATAGATGAGAAAAGTCCGAGGCCGCTCTCCCCGAACCTGGCCGCCCAGCAGCAGATGCACGTTGAAGTTGTAACTGTCGCGCTCGAGCGCGGCACGGTCGAGATCCGAAACCTGCCGGACGGCTTCGCCGACTTCACGCGCCGCCTCGTACATCGAATTGGCCTGGGCCAACCCCTCGCCGGCGTCGAAACTGGCGCGCAGCAGGTTGATCACCGACTGGCTCAACGACAGGCTGCCGCTACACAGAATGACAAAAACCCGCTCACCCGGCTGGAGAAAAGTGTGCATCTTGCGCGCCACATTCAGATCGTCGGAACCGGCATTGGTGCGCGAATCCGACGCCATGACCAGCCCTTCGTGTGTCATGATGCTTAAACAATAGGTCATGTATTCCCCGTTTTTGTGGCCCTGCTGCTCCTGAATTCCTGCCAATCGCTCAAGCCAATCACTCAAGATTGAGCCGCCGTTCATCTCTCGAAAAGGAGCATCCAACTAACTATGCTCATCCGCTTAGGGTACGACATACAATTCGATGTTCCCGCGCCGTTGGCTTTTGTGGCTCAATTGCGCGTGCATTCTTCCAGAGCGGCCGATCTCCGCGAACCCGACGCGGTACATATCGAACATAGTAGCGGCGCGATCGCTTCTCATGAGTATAGCGATTCTTATGGCAACATCTGTACCCGTTTTCTCGCGCCACAGGGCCACCTGCGGCTGTCGAACTCGACGCTGATCGAAGACTCCGGCCTGCCCGATCCGGTAGCCTGGGGCGCGCGTGAGATTCCTCCGCAGGAGCTGCCCGACGATGTTCTGTGCTTCCTGCTCAACAGCCGCTATTGCGAGGTAGACCAGCTTTCAGCCATTGCCGTGGAGCTTTTCGGCGACATAGCTCCCGGCTGGGGACGAGTGCAGGCCATTTGCGATTGGGTGCAAACCAAGGTGACCTTCAACTACGGCATGACCCGCCCAACCAAGACCGCGCTGGACGTGTTCACGGAGCGGGTGGGCGTCTGCCGCGACTTTCAACATCTGGCTGTAACCTTCTGCCGGTGCCTGAATATTCCGGCACGCTATGTCGCAGGCTATCTGGGCGATATCGGCGTACCGCTGCGGCTCCCGATGGATTTCAGCGCCTGGTTCGAGGTGTATCTGGATCACAAATGGTGGGCCTTCGACGCGCGCAATAACATGCCTCGCGTTGGTCGAGTATTGATGGCCACCGGGCGCGATGCGGCGGACGTCGCCTTCCTGACCTCCTTCGGCAGCTCAACATTGACCAATTTTTTCGTGGTTTCGGAAGTCGAGCCAGCACCAACGACTTAGCGTCTGAATTCTCAGTTCTTTGAAGACAGGGAGCGCGAGGCCAGTCCAAGAACCGGAATTCGTCGAATGGTCGATGTAGCGTGGATGAGGATTTCTCTGTCTGCGGCTGCGAGCCTGCTTAGATCTCCACCCTCAAAATAAGTCAGCGCCTTAACGGCTTCGCTGGGCTGGAAGGCTGGGGTGTACATTTCGGCGGCAGCGGCTAAACCGTCCTCAAGCTTGATACCCGATCTGAGAATTGCCGCAATGTCTTGGTAGTCCTTTGCCTCAATCCTTTGCTGGACGACCTTCAGCTTAGTAGAGATCAGGTCAAGCAGCGACGCGACTTCCAGCACTCCATCGTCCGTCCGGTTTGGCACACCCACACGACCTATACCGATCGAGCCGAAGAATGAGAGCTTTACACTGGATTCAATCGCTGGAACAAGCACGCTCAGAGTGTCGGGTTGGCTCTGGATCACCTTCGAAGTTTCCAGAAAAGCGAATGCGCGCCTGAGCCCGTCCTGATCGAGCGGCTTTTCAGTAAAGAAATCGAAGTCGACTGAAGTTCGATGCCCCAGGCGCAAGGCAACAGCCGTTCCGCCATACAAGACCAGCCCCAGTTCGACACTCGCCGCGAGCAACGGCCAAATCGCTCGTTGCGCTGGGGGGAGGATTTCAAGACAGGGGGCAAAACTGGTCACGCCGTTTTCCTGACCGGCATGGGCGGTACAGGGACACGACCAAACTCGGCGAGACCTAAGCGATAGTGCCAATAATGCCAGGACCGAGGATTGAATTGGCCAGCTTCTGAGTTGATAAGCACTTCGCGCAGATAGTCGTCCCCGGCCACCTCGGCCAATGCAATAACATCGTCCCAGTCGCCCAGATTCATAACCTGCGCGGCGACCCGGTCAGGGTAGAGCATGGCTTCCTCGGGCGTCTTCCACCAGATGTAGCGGGCAGCAAGCGTTTGAAGGCAGTCGCGCGTATCTGCTGTCAATCGGGTCTCGAGACGAGTTGGCTCGATAGCTTCCATACCGTGCGCTCCCTCCTATAGTTTAACAACCCTTCAATCATCTTCGCGCCTTTTTAGCGAACTCGGCTTGCGCACCTGAGCCCTCAAAGCGTAACCTTGCGCCATGTCTCGATGTCGATAGTGCCGGTCTGGTACTTACGCCGAGGCGATCTTGTGCAGATTTTCAGTCAGTAGATTGAATCCCATCCTGCGACAGGGGCCTCCAGCCCCGGCCAAATCCAGAAAAGCTCACGAACCACGAAATTCATTCAAGGATAGAGGTGTTTGTCATGGGTATTGCAGCGAGTGTGACGGAGTTGATTGGCAAGACTCCGCTGGTGCGGTTGAACCGGATCGCGAAGGGTCTGCCGGGCGAAGTGGTGCTCAAGCTTGAGAGCCAGAACCCGATGAGCAGCGTGAAAGACCGCATCGGTCTGGCCATGATTGAGGCCGCCGAGCGCGACGGCAAGATCAAGCCCGGTGAAACGGTTCTGATTGAGCCCACCAGCGGCAACACTGGCATTGGATTGGCCTTTATCGCCGCCGTCAAAGGCTACAAACTGATCCTCACCATGCCGGAGACCATGAGCATGGAGCGGCGCATTGTGCTGCGCAGCTTTGGCGCGGAGCTGGTGCTGACGCCGGGGCCCAACGGCATGAAGGGTGCAATCGCCAAGGCCGGCGAAATCCTCGCCGCGACACCCAACGGATTCACGCTAGGCCAGTTCGACAATCCGGCCAATCCGGCGATCCACTATGCCACCACCGGACCTGAAATCTGGGCAGACACGGACGGAAAAGTCGATTTCCTCATCTCCGGCGTAGGCACCGGCGGAACTTTGACCGGCGCGGGCGGCTATCTCAAGGAGAAGAACCCCGGCATCAAGATCGTGGCCGTGGAGCCGACTGACAGCCCGGTGCTGAGCGGCGGCAAGCCGGGTCCGCACAAGATTCAGGGCATTGGCGCGGGGTTTGTCCCATCGATTCTGGACACCAAGCTCATTGACGAAGTGATCCAGGTAAGCAATGACGAAGCTATCAACGCGGCGCGGCGACTGCCTTTGGAAGAGGGTCTGTTTGTAGGCATTTCTTCAGGCGCAGCCGTTCATGCGGCGCTGAAGGTGGCTGAACGGCCAGAAAATGCAGGCAAGCGGATTGTGGCCATCATTCCCAGCTTCGGCGAGCGCTATCTGACTAGCGTGCTCTTTGAAGCAATACGCGCGGAAGTGCAGGCGTTGCAGGCGCAGCCCGTGAATCTGTAAGAAAAGCCACTAGTTTCTAGCCTCTAGCTCCTAGCTAGCGGCTAGCGGCTAGAAGCTGGGAGCTTGAATTTTCCATGGAGTGGCTTCAGCGGATTCGCGAAGACATTGGTTCAGTGATGGCGCGCGATCCCGCCGCGCAGTCGGGATTGCAGGTATTTCTCTGCTCGCCGGGGCTCCATGCGGTTTGGGCGCATCGCTTCCATCACTGGCTATGGCGGCACAACTGGCGGCTGACGGCTCGTCTTCTTTCGCAGATCACCCGTTTCTGGACCGGGGTGGAAATTCATCCCGGCGCGCTGCTGGGGCGCAGACTCCTGATCGACCACGGCATGGGAGTAGTAATCGGCGAAACAGCCATCGTGGGCAGTGACGTAACCCTCTACCAGGGCGTCACTTTGGGAGGAACCGGCAGCCCCAGCGACGCCCACAGCCGCAAACGCCATCCCACACTCTGCGACGGTGTCTTTGTCGGCAATAACGCCAACATCCTCGGAAACATCACCATCGGCGGGAATTCCCGTGTTGGTGCGGGCTCAGTAGTGCTCCGGGATGTTCCACCCAATTCGACGGTGGTGGGCGTGCCTGCGCACATCGTTTATCGCAATGGACAACGGGTGCTAATTACCGACCCGCATGAGGTAAAAGATCCGCTCTCCGACGCGCTGATTGCCCTATCCGAACGCGTGGAGCAGCTCGAAGCGATGGTAGGACGAGATCAAATCAAGCAAAATACCTTCGCGGCCGAAGACCAGGAACGCACCGCCTACCGGCAGGAGCTGGAAAAGATGCGCGACTACGTAGCGATGGGCGAAGGTATTTAGAGTTCATCGCACCTCCCTCAATCGACGTAACGCCGCCTCACTCTAACCTGAACTCATCGCCGTGATGACTCGAACAGGGGATGCCATCTCTGGGTCTGCGAAGGTACACTGCGGATACGAATCCTGGGAATAGTTTCCCTCCCTACTCATGCATCCTTCGCGCCGCCTAGTCTTACTATTCATTGCCCCGCTCCTCTCCGCGGCGCTAAGTCCCGGAGCCGAGGCGCGGGTGACGCCTGTTCCGGTACCCAAGGAACTTCTATCCTCACAGTTCAAGGTCGAGATCAACGGAAGACCAGCGGATGTAGCCCACGCAGCAGCCAGCTACGATTTCGTCAGCATTGAGGCGACCACAGCCGTACGGGTCTCGATCACCGCGACCGAAAATGGCTTCTGGGACCGAGGCGTCGATATTCAGCCCTGGCGGCTGGGGATTCGTCCCCAGCGCAACGGGAACACCATCGAATTTGAGCTGAAGGATGTCGCCAAGCTCTCCATCTCCCGCCCCGGCGACTTTCTCAATCACGCCAAGATCCTGTTCCTCTTCGTTGCGCACCCCGCGCCCCTGCCGCCCAAGAATGCACCTCCGAGCTTCCACTTCATTGGCCCTGGCATCCACCGGGGCAGCCTGAACCCGAAGAACGGCGAGACCTACTATCTGGCCCCGGGCGCAGTAGTCTTCGGCAGCATCAACCTCTGGAAGGTGCATGACGTCAAGATAATGGGCCATGGTGTGATCGTGTACGATGGCCCGCAGAATCCGGAAGACGACGACGGCTGGATGCAGAAGCAGGACTGGCATTGTATCGGCGCGCTGGAGTCTCACCACATCGAAATCGATGGACTGACCTGCCTGATCCGCAGCCGGACTTGGTCCGTCCAGATGAAGGATTCGACTGACTTTGTCTACGACGATCTGCGGGTGATCGGCGGCAATCCCGGCAACGCCAACCAGGACGGCATGGACTGGCTAGGCGGCGGCAACACCGTCGTGCGCGATTCCTTCTTTCGCGCCTCGGACGATGTCTTTGCCCTGCAGGGCAACTGGGACGGCTATGGCCACGCTGCAATGATCGCTCCAGGACACGATGTGTCCAACATCACCATTGAGCACAGCGTTCTCTCCACCAGCATCTCGAATATCGTACGCACCGGGTGGCCTGAGAAAACCTTCAATTCGCATACCTTTACACTCCGCGACTCTGACATCCTGCAGGGTGGCATAGGCTCCTGTGGCTTGCCGTTCGCGCTCTTTACCTTCTGGGGCAAAGACGGAGCCAAAGGTACACATAGCGGATACACCTTTGAAAATCTGTGGATGGACGACTGGTATTCCCTCTTCCAGATTGAGCAGGAGCAGCCTGGACTACAAGGCTTTACCTTTCGCAATATCTGGTCGCTCGAGCAACCCCCGCTTGTCTCCTCAAGGCTTGAGGGACAGGTGAAGGATGTCCATATCGAAAACGTGAAGTACGGACAGGCCGTAGTCACCTCCGACGGCAACCTTCCCCTACGCGTGAGCGGTGGAGCACAGCAGCCCACCTATACCGGCGGGGACAAGGGCGTGCGGGCCATGTTCCACGTAACCCCTCAAGTATTGGAGGCCGGCGATCGCGCGGATTTTGAAGCGGACACCGCAGCCAATCCCCATGCTCGCTACAACTGGATTTTTGGCGACGGCACCACGGCTACCGGCCAGAGCGTTCGGCACCGTTTTCCCGACGCGCTGGGAACGCAGTTGGACGGTCCTAACGCTCTTGGCACCAACGGCAAAAGCGCCGGTCGGTTTCGTGTACTGCTGCAGGTGGTAGATAAGCAAGGACATCAGGATTGGGCTGCGCAGGACATTGCGGTAGTAGGTCTTTGGCACGGTGCCGTGGAAGGCGTCAACGGCACAACTCAGGCTGGATTGCAGTTTCAAATCTATCCCGGCACATGGCCCGAGCTGCCTTCCTTCAAAACAGAGACTGCAGTGCGCAGCGGTGTGGCGGCGAAGCTGGGAGTTCCGGATTCAGGAGGGTTTACGCGTTATGCCATTGTCTACAGTGGACTGATCGAAGTGCCCACCGATGGCGGTTACAGCTTCCATCTGCTCTCCCGCGACGGAGCGCGTCTAGTGATCGACGGAGAAGTTGTTGCTCTGACCGGGCCCCCGTTCGGAGAGGTCTGTGGCTCGCCTGTCAATGCCGTACGTAATGCTCTGGGCACAATCGCTCTGCGCGCGGGCAAACATGTGCTGCGATTGGAATCCCTGCAATCGATGAGCCCTGCAAGCCCACGGCTACAGTGGTCCGGGCCGGGAATCAGCCTTGTGGATGTGCCTGCGGCGGCCTTCAGCCATCGCAACCTGCCGAGTATACAAGCCCGGCCCACCGAACGCGTCAGCATCGCAAAACCCTAGTCTGAGTCGTAACGGTCAAGAATTCTCCCACGCAATGCAAAACCACCTGTGTGGCCAATTGAGACCAGCTCACTGTGGCCCGGAGGCGTAGCTTTGACAATGCCGCGGGGTTGACCCCTCCGGCATGCGGGGCAGAAGGCGCATAGCCCTTCAATTCAATTCGCTTCCTCCTCAGGGAGGAACTCAAGGAGAATGTACATGACATCATCGACCGTCACATCGAGCACGCATGACAAGGTAGAAGGCAAGGTCCACGAAGCGAAGGGTGCCATCAAGGAAAAGATTGGCCAAATGACGAATAACCCGAACCTTCAGGACGAAGGCACGGCTGAGAAATGGAATGGCAAGGTGGAGAACAAGATCGGCGACGTGAAGAAAGTATTCGAAAAGTAGCCGTCGATCCCTACATCCTCGTCCCGCATCTGGACGATCGAAAACTGAATATCCAAGAAAGGGTCAACCTTCGCGTTGGCCCTTTTTTCGCGTTCCGCAGGAAAGCCCACAAACATGGCCGCACCGACATCGGGTAGGAGGAAGACTTCACAAGAACTCAATACGAGGTCCTAAATCCAGACACTCGATCAATCTGATTGTCATTCGGCCCGCAGTGAATTCACCGGATCCACCTGAGTCGCGCGCAGCGCGGGCACATACATTCCTGCGAGGGAAACGCAAACGAGTAATGCCACAGCGATGCCGAACGCCGAAACATCGAAGCTCCGAAATGAAAATGGAGAATTCCTAGTCAGATGGGCAAATGCCAAAATGGAGGGTTCGGCGAGCACAATGCCAAATACTAACCCGACCGCGATCTGCCGGCCGCCACGCAACAGAATCGATCGGAAAACTGAAATTCGGTTCGCACCCAGCACCATGCGAATCCCAAATTCACGTGTGCGTTGATTGACCGCGAAAGACAGAACCCCGTAAACGCCGGTGACAGCCAGCAGGACTGCGATTGACGCTATGACTACGATGATTTGCGCCAGAGCCCGTAGGTTTTCGGCATTGGATTCCATCTCCTCCCAGATGGTCTGAGGCAGATTCGCTTGCGTCCGGTCGAGATTCCTTACTACATCGAATATGGCCTTCTCCATGATTGAGGAACTTCCCGTAAAGCGGACATAGAGTTGTCCTTCGAGCGCGGCCGGATCACGTAGAAGGTAGATCCGTGAACCATCGAGGACCCCGAAACGTTCGGAGCGAGTATCGGCGGCGACTCCGACGACTGTGTATCGCCTATCATCGGGAGTGATAATGATCTTGCCGAGAGGGTCTTCGCCCGGCCAGAACTGCTTGACGAGCGCCTGGGACACCACCGCAACAGAGCTTGTATTCGCTGACGATGAGTCGGAAGAAAGAAACGTCCGGCCCGTCATCATGCGGATAGCAAAGGTAGAGAAGAAGTCGGTTGAGACATGATCGATGACCGCCGGCTGGCCTTGGCCAGCCCCCTGTTGCGGGAGCCGAACCTCGCTCGGCGGCGCCGGGTGGAACGGATTCAGAGTCTCGTACGCTAGTGACTGTACACCGGGAATTGTTCGGATGCGCGCTTCAAGATCGCGATAGAAACCTAGCGCTTTCGTGCGGTTTTGGGGCGACGTATCGATCACAAGCGGAACTGAAAGCGTTTGACGCGTTTCGAACCCAGGATCCATCGCGGTAACCATGGCGGGCATACGCGCGAACAGGACCGCTGCGGTCAGCAGCACAAAGCTCATAGCGATCTGTGCAACGATCAGGATGCTCGTCATTCGTGAGCGCATAGTGGCCGTACCTTCGCGGCCCTTGAGTGCGGTGATCATGTCTAGCTTCCACGCTGCGTGCATTGGAGCAAGTGACGAAACGACACTGGCAACGGCGACAATGGCAGCAAGGTAGCCAAAAACGCGCCAGTTCGGGTGCAAGAGCGGAACCAGGGCGGCGAGGTTCGGATTTGCCGCATTCATGATCATTTGCGGCACGTAGTAAGCCAAAGCAAGACTAATTAGACCAGCGATGAGCGCAGTTAAAAATGCCTCGAGCAGCAACATGCGTAGTAGTCGCGCTCGACCCACGCCGAGCGCAAGCCGTACAGCGATCTCGCCGCGGCGGACCACTGCCCGAGAGAGAAATACCATCGTCACGTTGCAGCAGGCCAGCAAGAGCACCAGGAGAAGCGGGCCAAGTATCAATGCCATCAGCGCAGGAATAGTATCGCGGTATGCTGGGGTTTGAATGAACGATCCGTTGGTCAGCTCAATCGAGGTCTTACGGTTGAAGGAGGTGACCTTGCTCTCCATGTAGGCGCGGTCCTGATTGCGAAGGATCGTTGTCAGCTCTGCCTTCACATCCACTCGCGAGTATCCAGGCCGCAATCGGCCCGCGATTTGGAGCCACGGCGTATCGGGATTGGTGAGTGGGTTGGTCGTGCCATTGTCCAGCAGCGCTTCTGCAGTGAATGGTACAAAGACACCACCCGCCATAAAATTAGCAATGTCAGATCGCACAATGCCGACCACGGTAAAGGGTAAGCCGTTGAGATGGATGATCGTACCGACGATCTTCGGATCGCCGGCGAACAGGTTTCTCCAAACTGGTTCGCTCAACACAGTGACTTGAACCGCGGCGCCGCGTTCGCACTCGTTAGGATTTAGGAAGCGGCCCAATAGCGGTTGATCGTTCCCGAATACATGGAAGTAATTGCAGGTTACCAGCAGAGTCGGGAGGCTTCGGTGTGCTTCCTCTGCAATCGTCCCATGCGTCGTCCACGCTGCGGCTTCCGCAAGCGTCGTCGCATGGGCGCGAATCGCCTCATAGTCCTTCGTGGTGAAAGCTGAATACTGCCCGGCGCCAGTGAACCAGCCTTCGTATCGCGGATAAACCTGGACAAAACGGAACGGATCTGTCTGCGTGGGTGGATTCAGAAACATCGCATTCAACAGAGTGAAAACGCCTGCGTTGAGACCAATTCCCAGAGACAACGCTAGGACTGCGATGCTGGAAAGCAGTGGCGCTCGCCTTACTGAGCGGATCGTATAGAGAAAATCTTGCCGGTCAATCCACATCTATGGACCTCCGAGAAGGGCGTGGTCTCCAGAATTCCAAAGAAAACTCCTTCTGGCAACGGCAGGCGACGAATTAATCAGATTCCCAGACATAAAATCCCTCACTGATCAAGTGAGAGCGGCTCAAATTCACTGCTATCTACTGGCCTACTTTTGCTCCGCCTCAGTGGCCGGGTTTTACTCCGCCCTTGGTAAGGAGTTCGTCTCGACGAGCTTCAGTTATTTACGGAAACGAATCTGCTTCCCTCCTCACTATGACAAGCAAGGAGGGATTAATTCCCATGAGTGATTTCATCGTTCGTTTCCACGGCATCGCGTTGAGCCCCGAACATGAACAACGTGTTCAGGCTTCGATTCAAAAGGCAGTTCTGGCTGAGGTTGCCGCTGGCTCTATCGCAGGCTATACCCCTGATCCGGATGGCACCGACACCGGCGGCTCGGTGGCATTCCTGCCCAACCACATCTGGCGCGGAATCATCTACCTGCCGGCAGCCTCTCTGCGCGCGGATCTCAATGCAATCACCGCGCCTTTAAGCGTAGTGGCAGGACAGCGAGAGGAGTAATGCCTCTCAACAACCCATGCTCCGGAATTCTCTTCCAGAGACTCGTCTATCGTTCCATCTGGCTTGAGAATTCCAAAGCATGGCTATACCCCTCGAAGGTGATGTGATGGAAAGACAACTGCCTGTCTTATGCCCCAGCTCGCAATGCAAGGATGGCGCGATCGTGCTCGGCATCGTCCTGCCCAACAATACCATCGCCTATGCCGACCAGCGCTACAAGCTCGACGCCAGCCAGGTAGAGGAGATGCAGCACAACGCGATAAGTCCGGAAAAGCGATTCCGCTTCTCTTCGCCTTGCGCCCAGTGCGGATGTGCACAATGGGTTAACGGCAAATCCGGCGGCAAGTGCGGTGTAATAGAAGAAGTGCTCGAAGCGCCTCGGCCGGAATTCCTGCCCAAGGCCCTGCCTGAGTGCTCGATTCGTCCCCATTGCAGATGGTTCCTGCAGCGCGGCGAGGAGGCTTGTTCCGTATGCCGGTTCGTCATCACCGACACCGCAATCATCACCGAGGCAGAGGCCGCAGAATTGGTAGCCTAAACGGCGATGTCTCGCTTTCGAGCGATCCAACTAGATCGATGAGCAATCAATGCGAAGAACCGGCGCCTGCCTCTGTGCGTTCCATTTCGAGGATGTGCCGTCGGCAGAATATAAGCGGTATCCCTCCAAAGATTCCGAAACTGCAATCCACAAGCCGCCATACGATGGGAAGATCTCGAACTTGACCGGCTATCAGAGCCAATGGAATGACTCCTGCACAGGCAATCAGCCCGAAAGTGATAACCCACTTGTTCCGTATGGGATCACGGTAAGGTCCGATAAAGGCCACCGCGATGACAAGATGAGCGAAGGCTAGCCAATCGGTGCCATAGGCCAGAAAGGGATAGTGCCGGTTCGTGCTGGCGAGGGCATCGTAGACTCGTGAAATCCAGGGGAGTAGATGGGTCAACTCAGCAAAGGAGCGCAAGGGATCGCTCTGCAAAAGGACCAGGAAGAAATGGAGTTCGGTCTCCAAAGGAAATGCTGTGACGCCGCTTAGAATCAAACCGGCCATCACTACGCCTAGCCAGAAACGAATGGCGCGGAGATGATGGTTTTGTATGACGAAAGCAGAGCTCACCCTCTTCACTTCAGCCATTCGATCCTTTGTCATCATGAGCTCGTCTCGCGTTCGATCAAGAATATAGTCCGGTTGCAGCGAATTCACGGGCTCACAAGTTTACCGCCCGCTACACCTCTTCTGCCTAGGAAGATAGAGGCGGCGGAACTGCGCTGAGATTTTTGCTGTCCTGCAGCTTTTCGCCTGCGCCTCGATACCAGTCCACCTTCCGCGTCACAAACATCACTGCAGCTAGAAGAAGAAACAGCATAAGCGAACCGAGAATAAGGGCATTGTCCTCCGAGATGAGCAGTCCATAAATTGCCGCGTAGAAGCTGGTAAGCATCGCTCCAAAGCCGAGGCCTCGTCCCGTGCTTCGCAGTACATAGGAAAGATAAAAAGTGAGCAAGCCGATACAGGCAATGCTGGCGATCAGGTACGCAGCGCCAAAAGCCATGTGCTCGGAAAAACTTACGAGCAAGAGGAAGAAGATCGCAAGGCCGAAACCTACGAGTAGATATTGAATCGGGTGTATCGGTAGTTGCTTCATCAACTCGAAGATAAAGAAGCCGCCAAAGGTGAGCACGACGAAGAGTATTCCGTACTTTACCGCCCGATTGCTAAGGCTGTAAGGATCGAGCAGTGTTGTCAGGCTTACGCTCATGAGATCGATTGACTTCACCGGATTGGCCTCGAGCTGCACCTGTGTCCCGCTGGCAAGCGAGGAGACCTCCCACACGGCATGGAAGCCGGTGTTGGCCACATCGCGCGTTCTTGGAAGAAACTGTCCACCAAAAAGAGGTGACCTCCAGTCCGACCGGATCTCCAGCAAGTTCGTATCCCCAACCGGAGCCATGCTCAGCGTCTCAGTTCCTGCGAGGTTCAAGTCGATAGCGAAATCCACATGGCCTTTCAAGGCAGACATCCCGTGTAGTGGAATCCGCAAATTGGGCTGCCATCCCGTAGTGGCAGGAGCTCCCTGGAGCATCGTCTCCTCAATGCCATTCACTAGGACCTTAGGCCTTCCAACAATCCCGCGGACATCGGTCACGGAAAGCGCCAGGTAGGGCTCACCCCACACAACTGTACCTTCCGTCTGCGGATCGACTACATCGAAATGGCCTTTCAACTGGCTCTGAAGCTCGTAAACTTCTACCTTGTACAAACCATGCCGGCGTTCGCTGGGCAGCATGACGCCATGCACATTTAGCTCGCGAGGAAAGCTCGTCGCGGTCTGTTCCTGCTTCCGTACGCTTGTCTTCTTTACGCCCTTGTCATTGGTCTCTGTGGTTTCAATAGTCTGAGTGTATGGACGCACCAATACTGGCCCGATGAGAATCTGTGGACCGGCATAGCTTCCTTCGATCGACTGCACCGCCGCATCACGGAACTTCTGTCTGTCATCGACAACGCCGCTCACCATAAAGAGAGCGATCAGGATTACGCAAGCAAGTGCGAAAATAACAAAGCCCTTCTGTAACAACATCTTGTTCATCACGAAATCTCCTCTAGCTCCGTCTCAAATCATGTCTTGTTTTTGTGTCCTGAGAGGCTTGTTAGGCACTCTCATGCATGTAGTCGTGGGGATACCAAATCATCAGCCGCCAGCTGCTGACAGGGCGGGGCACTGTGCAGATAGGTTCGGAATACCGCCAAAGCGCCGCTCCCTTTGTCTGAACACTTCAAGAGCCGCCTCCAGGTCGATGGCACTGAAGTCTGGCCACATGCAATCGAGAAAAACCAGTTCTGCGTAGGCTGACTCCCACAACAGGAAGTCGGAGAGGCGCTGCTCGCCCCCTGTCCGAATCAGCAGATCGACATCGCCCGTGCCACCGTGATTTGCAGCAAGCAGGTGCCCCAGCAGGTCCGTCAAAGATGATCGATCATCGAGTCGATCATTGGCAGGAGTGGAGGACATTCCAAGCGCGGCCTGCGCAATGGCATCCCGCGCGGAGTAATCTACGGCAACGCGCACGTGAATGCGGCGTCCTAGGGCTGTCGCTGCTTCTACTTCCTCGATCTCTCGCAGCAGAGGCTTTGGGAGGCGGTCCCGCCTGCCGATCACTTCGAGCTTCGCCCCGTTCTGTCTGAGACGCTCGCGCTCCAGTCGCAAATAGCCACGGAGCAACCAGAAGATGCTCTGCACCTCGAAAGCAGGTCTGCGCCAGTTGTCCGAGGAGAAGGCGTAGAGCGTCAGAGACCGTATGCCGAGATCGAGCGCGTGCTCGACCACGCGCTGTGCGGCTGCAGCCCCAGCACGATGGCCGGCGAGGCGAGGGAGGCCGCGCCGCTCAGCCCATCGACCGTTGCCGTCCATGATGATCGCAACATGCAAACTACTTTGCATTGCAAAGTCACTAGGCAAGGAAGAATCGCTTTGCGTCATAAAGTAACCTCAGAAAAAAGGGGTCAGGCTTTGGATGGCGTGAGGCCACGCATCAGGCCGGGCGCGGGTTCGTCTTTCGAAACCTTGGCTGCATCCTTTACTACCTGTTCGAGCGTGGAAAGATATTCAAGAAAGCGTTCACGGCCCGCCTTGGTGATCCGGCAGAAGGTCTGGGGACGATTGTGTTCATGTCCTTTGGTGATCTCAACCATGTGTTCCGCTTCGAGCACGCTCAGGTGACGGCTGAGATTGCCGTCCGTAAGCGAGCACAACTGCTTCAAGTCATTAAAGATCAGCCCCTTCGGATTGGTGATAAGGCACGTCAGCACGCTGAGGCGGGCTCGCTCGTGGATCACACGATCCAGGCCTTCATAGGCAAAACGTCCTTCGCTCCCTCGGGGCTCACGCTTCATCTTCATTCTCCGGCGTGGCAATAAGAAGTATCCCCGCCACAAGCAATTGACCAACGCCAAAGGCAACGCCCATCGTCCACGGAGCCAGTGCGCGGAAATCACCCAGCGCAAGACAGACTAGTCCGGTCAGCAGATACCACGTGCCTGCCGCAATCATCGGGCGCGGCAGAAAACGGCACGACGAAAAGACGCCCAGGCTATAGATAACCTGCCAGATTCCCGGCAGCATCCAGAGAACCGACGGCACGAAATGCACCAGCACGCCTGTGATCAGCATCCCCGCACCAACAGCAGGCATAAACTGCTCAACAGCGGTGCGTATCATCTCATCGGAAAGGCCAGAGTGCAATCGCCGAGTGCGCGTATAGATTTGCACTCCGGCAACGGCAGAAGAGAGCACGGCAGTTCCGATCCAAAGGCTTAAGTAGGCTCGTAGATGGTTAGCCGGGTCCGGTAGCCAGAACGCTTGAGCGGCTGCAGCCAGCAGGGCGACTACACCCGTGCCTGCGAGCGTTGCTGGACCGTAGCCGCGAAACTGCGTGCTGCGAGCCATTTGCTTGCGTATGCTGCTGATGTCACCCAACGCACTATGAAGATCGCTCATGCGTCCCCACTTTACACTGCAAAGCGGATTGAAGGCAAGCCATTTGTTGCCTCATGCAGGCAGTTTCTGGATTGCATTAGTTCTTGTGGACATTTACGTAATACAGGTCCGTGGCGGCATTGAATTGCTCACTGTATTGTTTACGGTCCAGATCGGTCTTTATGGTCTGCCAGCGTCCAACGACAGGTGTGATGGTTTGCCAGTGTTTCTCGGAGCCAACCTTGATCGGCATGGCGAACGACGGTTCATCGGCCTGCCATCGATACGAAACCGTGTGAGCCTGCGGATCGAATCGCAGCTCGAGTGTAGGAATCGCCGCGTGGCGCAGATATTCATTGAAGATCGGGGTCAGGTCGCGTTTGCTGTGCCGGCTGAAATATGCTGCGACGTCGGTCGTCATAATCGTCTGATACTTGAAGTGCTGATAGTAGTCGTGCAACAGCGCAAACCACTCATGATCGTCGTCGATAACGCTACGCATTGTGTTAAGAAAAAGCCCTCCCTTCTTGTATTGATCGACAGGAGGAGTGCATACTGTGCCCTCCTCGCAGATCACCGGTTCGGCATTCTTTATGTTCTCCTTGCCGGTGTTGATATAGGTGATGGCGTCGCCCTTACCCCACATGTATTCCACGAAGACAGACTCACAGTAATTCGCCCAACCCTCGTGAATCCACATATCGGAGCGGTCGCGCGCCGTGATGCTGTTGCCGAACCACTCGTGCGCGCTTTCGTGCACGATGATGAAGTCGAACCATGTGCCGATGCCTGTCTTAGGCCGGCCGAGATAGCCGTTCTCGAAGTGGTTACCGTAGGTTATGGCCGTCTGGTTCTCAACGCCCGAATACATCGCCTCGACCAGCTTGTATCCGTCCTTGTAGAAGGGATACTCGCCGAAGGAGTGTTCGAAGGCTTTCAGCATATTCTTTACTTGAATGAACTGCCGCTGCGCCTTTTCAAGATCTTCGGGAAATACGAAGTAGTCGAGCGTGAGAGGTCCGTACTGGTCAAGGTATGTATCGCTGGAATGCACATATTTACCAATGTTCAGCGAAACGTCGTAGTTGTTGATCGGATAATCAACCTTCCATTCCCAGCGTGTGTATCCATCACCAAGATCGGTCTTTCCCTGAAAGCGACCGTTCGAGACCTCGACGAGATCGCTGGGTGCCTCGATGCTGATATCCATGTTTTCAACTTCGTCCAGCCACTGATCCTTGTTCGGCCACCACACGCTGGCGCCTTCTTCTTCACAGGCCGTATTCACAAGAGGTCGGCCCATCGGATCCTTGCGGAAGACTATGCCTCCGAATCGGCCCATTTCAACGGGATGGCCGGAGTAATAGAACTCGATTGTGTAGGTATTTCCCTGCTGGAGGGTCTCAGGAAAGTCGACATAGACAGTTCTGCCGGCGGCTCGTTCGTACTTGAGCAAACGCCTGCTGTCATTCGATTCATCCAGTACGATCTTGTCGATTTTCAAGGCCGGTACGAGATCAAGTTGGATGCGCATTGTCGGCTCCAGCATCTTGAAGCGGATGACGTTCTTACCGCTTAACATCTGGTGTTCCGGATCGACGCGCACGTCGAGGTGATAGTAGAGCAGATCGTTATTGGCACGGTAAGGCCCGTAGGCGCCACGCAAGCGATCCGCCTCGCTGACGACGGTGGAAGTATGTGCACCCGTCGCGAGCTGCCCATGCGCAGCCGGCAGCGCCAACGCGGCCATCAGCAGACTGCCTTGAAGAAGACCTGTAAGCGTGCAGTAAGCGGCTCTCATGATGGTCTATTCCCTCGCCGTGTTGCGTCGATTATGGATGTCTCCTGTATTGCACGTCGATTGCAGCTCTCGAACATCTCCCGTTTTCTTTCCACGTGTATCGCTTTTAAGGTTCGTCTTTCTCCTCCGCGTCCTTTGGCTCAGCCAGCGACACCTTGTTCCAATCGGGAGGTTCCACGCCGAGCAGGTAGTGAACGAAGTAGTCGTCACGGTAGTGCTCATTGGCCAGTATGGCAACACCATGATTCTGGCCGGGGATATACAGCATGTCAAAGTGCTTATGTGCTTTGACCAGGGCATTGACCACCTGCAGTGAAGACGCTGGATCGACGTTGGCGTCCAGTTCGCCGGCTACGATCAGCACATGGCCCTGCAGCCGGGACGCATTGTCCACGTTGGAGGAAGCTGCGTATTGCGGACCTATTGGATAACTCATCCACTGTTCGTTCCACCACATCTTGTCCATGCGATTATCATGGCAACCGCTGTTGGTTACTGAAACTTTATAAAACTCCGGGTGGAACAACATAGCCCCCATGGCGCTCTGGCCTCCAGCTGAGGTGCCGAAGATGCCCACACGCGTAATGTCGTAATAGGGATACTTTGCAGCCGCGGCCTTGTGCCACAGGATGCGATCGGGAAATCCTGCATCGGCAAGGTTCTTCCAGGCCACATCGTGAAAAGCCTTGGAACGGTTGCTGGTGCCCATGCCATCGATATGCACGACGATGAAACCGAGTTCGGCAAGCGCCTGGTCCGGTGCTAACGAACTAAAAGTCTTCGGCACAAAGGAACCTTGCGGTCCGGCGTAGATGTTCTCAATCACCGGGTACTTCTTCTTTGCATCGAAGTTGAGCGGCCGGGTGATCGTTCCCCAAATGTCCGTCTTGCCGTCTCTGCCCTTGGCTACGAACACTTCCGGGAACTTGAAGCCGGCAGCCAGCAGGGAGTTCGTATCTCCCCTGTCGAGGTCCAGCACAACTTTCTGATCTTCACTGCGGCGAAGCTGCGCAACCGGCGCCAGGTCCACGCGTTGCCATGTGTCGACGTAGTACGTGTGGTCCTTGGAAAAAACAACTGTGTGCGTGCCATCCGCATCCGTGAGCCGGGCCAGCCCCGTGCCATCGAAGTTGATGCGGTAGTATTGCGTGAAGTAGGGATCCTGATCCAAGATTGAGCCGCCAGCCGCGAACCATATCTGACGCTTTGCCTCATCCACAAAAACCACATCGCGCACCAACCAGTTTCCCTTGGTGATCTGATTTTTCACCTTTTGAGTCAGGCCGTCATAGAGATAGAGATGCTCCCATCCGTCCCGCTCCGAGGCCCAGATAATTTCCTTGCCATCGTTGATGTCGTAGCGAAACTTGCGGCCTGCCGAGAGTCCCGGTCCGAGATCGTTGTAGTAGAAAAAAGTCGGCGTCGCTTCATCGATTAAAGCGATGGCGTGGCCCGTGTTTGCGTCCACCTGGATAACTTTGTACGTCTGGTGGCCGCGTTGGTTGTACTCGAAGGTGAAGCCGCGGCTGTCCTTCCACCAGACGGGCGTGGTCAGGTCGTAGGGGTCTGGAAACAGCGCATTGTCGATCTCGGTTCCCTTGCGGGTCGCCACATCAAACAGCACGGGATATGCGATGTCGACCGGGTCGCCGGGCTTAACGTAGTGCGTCGTCATGTGCCTGGGCTGCAACTGGTCCCGGGGCGAAGACTCAATGTATGTGATTTCCCGGTCGAAGCCAGGCCGCGTGTGATAGGCAGCCAGCTTCTTCGAATCCGGCGACCATGCAACACTGCGCAGCGAGTAATGATTATTCTCCGTGCCGTCGAAGCTGAGCGGAAACGCATCTCCTTTCCCTACGGGCTTGAGATACACGTTGAAATCTTGGATAAACGCCTCCCATTTTCCGTCGAACGAAGCGCACACATCGGGCGGTTGCGGTGGACGCTGGCCGGGAAACTGCGAACCTACGCCCATCCGCGCAGACTGAGGAGCTCTCCCTCGCCGTTCCCTTGTTTGATGATCGGGCGAGGACGCACAGGCTTCCGGTAGATGTCGGGCGAGTCCTTCGTCATCCTCCTGCGAAGCAGGCGGCTGCCAGGCAAGACCGTCGCTTGGATCGCCGCCCGGGCCTTCTGGATTGACGTTCTCTGAATTGACGGCCTCAGGACTTACAGCATCCGGATCCTCGCTGGCCGTATGGTGTTCATCGTCTGGGTCGCCAATGGGCCCGGCCTTCACGCAGGTATACGCCTGGAGAGCGCATTTGTAGAGCGACCCGTCGACTCCGAACTGGATTGTCTTAGCCTCGTCGAGAAACGTAAGCGGCGCTGTCTGCGCATTCTCGGCTGGGCGACGAGGGCCGCCCCGTCCGCGTGGCAAGCCGGATTGGAACGGTAGTGTCTGCGCGGTGTATTTATGCCCGGTCGCCTTTGAAACCGCCTCGGAAAGCTTCTCATGATCAAACGCAATCTTCTTCGCCCCGGCATCTGCATCGACGAGCATATACTCTGCGCCGCCCTTGACACTGTGCGCATACCAGAACCGATGCGAGTCTGCGATCCAATGCGCCGGACCTGGCATATTAACGACGAGGTCCCGCGCCTTGGCCTGTAGATCGTGTCCCCGCTGATAGTCGGCAAGTGTGCCCTGCGCGTGCAGCGTAACTCCGGCGGAAATGGCAATCAACAGGTTCAAGGTGATAAGACGACCGTTGGTCATCGTCGGGAGCCTCCTATGGCTTGTGTTGTCGGGCATTGATGGGTGACGCCCAAAGGATCTGTGGTAACAGTACGATCGTTGACCGGCTTCTTCGAGGCTGCGTGGCTCTTTCACAGCCGCGATACCTACATGGTCTATGCCGACAATCAGGCCGGCCCGAACTCGCCAGGCACGCCGGCCGCCACTTGTCTTTAAACTCGATGACGTCTGGGTGCGACGTCGTGGACGAGGCGGGATTCAAAATTACGCCCTGATAAGTACATGCGCCGAGTGGAGAGTTCGCAGTCCCATAAGCGGCCCATGCAAGTTGATAGCTTCACGAAGATCCTTCGATGGCAGAAAATACCTCGGCTTTCAGGAAAAACACTAAAGAGAATACATTTTCGTATATATCATTTCGGGCAGGCAGTTGAAAAGGTGAAAGATCATGCCTTTGCGCATCTTTGCAGGCAACGCAGAACCGGCAGCGCTGCTCGAGAGCAACGCTTGCCGGTTCGTGGATGCCAATCGGATTGAGAGGAAGCGGTATTACCAGCTGCCGCGTTCGCCAAAGATATCAATGACGTGGCCTAGGCGCTCGGCGCCTTTCAGCCAATTCATCTTGAGCGCGGTCTGGACAGCGTCGGCGTCGGCAGCTTCCACGCCCCGAATGATGGCCGTGTGTTCCTCGACGGAGGTGTGCAGGTCGTTGATGATGGAACTGGCGTAGAGGCGCCAGTAACGCTCCGTTTGCGGCTCGATACCGCCGTGCAGTGTGGTGAGCCGCGGACCAGCGCCGTATTTGATGATGAGGCGGTGGAATTCCCGGTCGATCTCGAAGATCTCTCCGGGACTGCCGTTTTTACCGCTGGCAATACCCGCAAGCCGCTCGTTCAGCGCACGCAACTGGGAGCTGATCTGTTTGCGCTGTGGCTCGGGAAGCAGCGCCACGCCACGCCCTGCGATTCCTTCGAGATTTCCGATGATCAGGTAAAGTTCATTCGCATCCTCTTTGGTAAGAGGAGCCACAATCATGCGCGACTTGCTGATGTTGCGGTGTTCCAGAACATAGCCTTCGCGCTGTAGCCAGTGAATCGCCCCGCGAACCGGGGTCCGGCTCATGTTCAACCGCTCGGCTAGATCGGCCTCCAGAATCCATGTACCGGGAGACATACGGCCGTGCACGATCAGCTCGCGGATCTCCCGAAACGCGGTGATAAGGCTGGTGCCATGTTCGGGCTTCGATCTCGTACTCTTTGTCGAGGTGGACTTCTTGCTCTTTTTTGTGGCCATGATTCTCGGAGTGTAAATCGGGATTAACTCATTATCACACGTCTGAAACGCAAAACTGTATACAAGACCGCCTGAGATCCGTGTATCGACAGCCGTGTAAATGTTTGTACATCGGAGCCAAGGTGCTCTAATTTCATGAAGATGCTGCTGCTGACGTCTTCCGCACGTGAGTTGCTGCGCCGCGCCGAAGGAACCAATAGACCGGTACGCCGCTGAGAACGATCAGCAATCCGGGCCAGGTGGTCGCGGTGCGATAGCAGAAGAGCACGCCAAGAATGATAGAGGCGCCGAGAATATAGAGCCCAGGCAGCCAGGGATATCCCCAGCAGCGGTATGGACGCGGCATTTCGGGACGGGTGTAGCGTAACCGAAAGATGCCGAAGACCGTGAGGATATAGAAGATCAGGGCTGCCGAGATAACGTAATCCAGCAGATTGCTGTAGAGGTTGCCGTAGGTCCTGGTGGAAGAATCGTAAGTGCGCGGAAGCACCAGCAGCAGCGCCCAGGCACACTGCATCATCAGCGCGGAGGCTGGAACGCCCTGCCGGTTCAGCCGTCCCGCCCTGCGGAAGAAAAGGCCATCCTGTGCCATCGCATAACAGGCACGTCCGCCTGCTAGCGTGATGCCGTTCACAGTGCCGAAGGTCGACACCATGATGAGGACAGACATGGCAAACGTACCGAGACCCGGCAGAACGGTATTGACCATCTGCGTGGCGACGCGATCCGAAGGCGAATTCTGAATGGCGTGGACCGGAAGCACTGCGAGATAACAGAGATTGCACAGCAGATACAGGACGATGACCAGAGAGGTACCCAATGCCAGCGAAAGCGGCAGGTTGCGCTTTGGATTGCGCACCTCACCGGCTACGAAGGTGATGTCGTGCCAACTGTCGGCAGAAAATAGAGAACCGGTCTGCGAGACGCACAGCGCAACTATCATGCCGAACGCCGTGTAGATGTCAGCGTGTCCGATCTGTACGGTATTGTGCGGATGCCACGCATCGGCAAAGTTCGCATGGAACACGGACGGCGAGCGGAAGAATGCGAACGCTCCCAGACCGAGCAGCAGCATCATCCCGAGCAGCTTGGCTACCGTAAACACGTTCTGGATGAGCTTGCCCCAACGCACGCCACAGCAATTGACCACCGCGATCAACAGAATGATGAACAGAGCGGTGGCCTGTGCAGTCGACAGCGAAACCGCGTAGCCCGGCAACAAGTTGATAGGGGCAACCAGATAATTGGTCTCGCTGATTGAGGGAAACGTAACTCCCGCGAAACGTGCAAACGCAATAGCGACGGCTGCAATCGTTCCCGTCTGAATCACCGTCAGCAACGTCCATCCATACAAAAAACCCACAAGCGGCGATAGTGCTTCGCGCAGGTACACGTACATGCCCCCGGCAGCCGGCATCATGGCTGCAAGTTCGCCATAGCTGAGCGCACCGGCTACGGTAAGCGCACCGGTGATGATCCAGGCGATCAGCAGCCAGCCAGCCGAGCCAACCTGTCTCGAAATCTCCGCGCTCACGATGAAGATGCCAGATCCCACCATGATGCCCGAAACGATCATCACCGAATCGAAAAGACCAAGAGCTTTGCGAAACTCCGCAGCGTGCTCCGGTACAGCTTCCGGTGGTGTCGATAGCCCTTCTGCGCTCAAACCTGCCTCCTCATGCCGAATATTCCTTGCCGTTACGAAAACTTGGCGATGACTTCGAAGTGGCCGCTTCCATGGGGAGCGATCACAGCAGCATCGTGGTGCATACCGCCAAGCGTACCTGCTTTTCCATCACGGTAACACTCGTAACGGTCTTACCGGCGGGAGTGGCCGGTGACATCTACTTTGCTCGCGGTTACCGTTCCCAATGCAGAACCGGGTCGACGGGACGAGAATTGTTTTTGCTGCGCGCTGGCGCTGAGGCTATTGGCGGCTGCCGCACTCGCCGCGATCGTCTGCAGGAATCTGCGTCGATCCATGGCAATTCTCCTTTTGTTTCGTGAAAAGCACTCGAGAAAGCCGCAGCTTAGGGGTGTGTGGGGTGCGGGCCGTAGAACTCCCAATTCGACTTGTAATCGCGCGTCAGCTTGAGGTTTTCAAGGTCTGCGCGCAGCAACTCAACCGGCATCGCGTTCTCTTGCAGAATGGCGTCGTGGAACTGGCGCTCCGTCATCTTGCCCGAGTCAACCAGCTCATGGCGCATAGCCCGGAACTGCAGCGCGCCCATCAGGTAAGCACACTGATAGAGAGGCCCAACGGAGCCATCGAAGGAACGGCGGACTTCAGCCGTTGCATTATCCGGCTCAAAGCCGACCGCGTCGATCAGGAACTGCACACATTGGTGTGGCGTCCATTTGCCCAGGTGGAAGTTCATAGTAAAGATCACGCGCGCGGAACGGTGCATCCTCCAGACAAGTGCTCCAACGCGTTCCTCCGGGGTGGCGTCGAAGCCCTTGTCCCAAAAGATCATCTCCCAGTAGAACGCATTGCCCTCGCCCCAGAAGGGTGTCGAAAACGGTCTGCGGTACACGTGATAACGCGAGGACATATAGAACTGCAGGAAGTGCCCTGGAATCATCTCGTGAAATGCAGTGGCATGAGCGAAGGGAATGTTATTGCCCCTCATGCTCATCTCGCGCTGATCGAAGGTCATCGTATCGGTGGGATAGGAAACGCTGATCTCGTTTCCCCCGGTGAAAAATGGATTTACCAGCTGGCGCTCAGGCGTCATCATGATCATGCGCCAGGTCTCGTCTGCCAGAGCAGGTACTGTAACCAGGTCGTTCTTCTTGACGAAGTCAGCGCCTTCCACGACGAGCTTGCGGATGAGCTCAGGTTGCTCGCCGGGTGCAACATGCATGGTCTTCACCTTCTCGGCAGCAGCGTGCCAGTCATCGCCGTAACCCATCTCGTGCGAGGCCTTCAGCATCTCCTTCATGCACCAGTCGTACTCTGTCTGAGCGATGGCGGCGAGCTCTTCTGGCGTGTACGGGATCACATCATCCTGCAACTCTGCAAGCAGCGCGTCACGGCCGGCGGGATCGCCGATAATGGTCGTCTTGTCGTCCGGAGGGATGCCGACCAATTTCTCCTTCAGGAAGTCCGAATACCCTTGAAGTGCTTTATCGGCTTCATGGAATGGCTGATTGACCCACCATGTAAAGACCGGATCATAGCTGTTGTACTGACCGAACCAGTCATGGAGGGCTTCACTCAACTGCTTGGTCGCGGCAACAGCGCGATTGGCGACAACTGGATCTATCTTTGGCTTTGTGCTGTCCGCCTTCGTTCCGTTGCGTGGCCCAGGATCGAATTGTTTTCGCACGGCCTCGATCTGCCGCGTAATCTCCGCAAGCGTTGCCGCGGCCTTTTCGCCGTCTGGCCTCTGCATCTGTTGTTTTGCATCGATCAACGCTTCGATCTTCTTCTCAAACGGCAGCAGCGGCGTCATCTCGTCGATCTGCTTTTGTCGAATCGCAAGCTGATGCTGTCGCGAAACCAGCAAGTTCTGCAAGAGAAGGTAGTCGACCTGATCCTCGTGGGACAGATGACCGAAATCGATGGCATTGAGAGCGGCCAGTTCATCGGAGTAGAACTTTGAGAACCGCCGCATGTGGGAGTCAGACAACTCCAGCGAGTAGGTCTTCTGCAGGGCCATACTGTCCGCTGAGTACTGCTGGATCACCGCGCTCATCGTCGGCTCGCCAGCGGCCGCCGCCTTTGTTTCTCCGAGCGACGGGCAGGCCGCCATGAGTGCGATCGTCGTCAGACCGTAGGCTCCTGTTGCCCGCCAAAAACGCATGCATCGCTCCTCGATCTAAGATCACGCGAAGACCCTTAGGGCGCTAGAACGAAACCGGTCATGGCTATCCTCGAGGTTTGCTGCGCGTGCCATATTTATACACGTCTACGAGTTTGTATACAAATCGGTATTTGTATATGCTTATCCGCAACTGAATATCGGGGCTTTTGCCGCCAAGCCGGCGTGCCCATGAAAGGGAGCTTTCCCATGGGTACTGCAATCTCAAGACGGCGGCTTCTTACGACAGCCGGCGTGAGCACGGCCGGCATGTTGCTTTCACGCCACATTGCGTTCGGTGAGTCCGCGGATTCCATTGCCGCCGAATCGGCGCAGAAACAATCCTCTGCATCACAAATGCGCACAGGCCCGGCCGGCCTCGAACTGACGATTGTCTCTGTTCGTCCACAGATGTTACGTGTCACTGTCGCTGCTGTCGACGAGATGGTAGACACATACTACGACGATGGCAGCCTTGTGCCGCGCACATACCTGGGCCCCCTGTACGCTCAGCGTACCGACCAGCCTGGGCAGCCAACCGGCGTGGCGTGGGGAGAATACACGGTGCACGTAGAGACCGCTCCCCTGCGTGTAAGCGTCCGCCATTCGCAGCGTGGCGTTGTTCAGGAACTCACGTTCCATCCAGAAGTCAATCAGGTCCAGTTTCAATACAGCGGCGCGCCGGTCTACGGTCTTGGACTGGGCACGCATCCGCTGGACCGCCGCGGGACGAAAGACGTCATGCGCAACGGCGCCGGAGATGACCTTCGAATCTTTGGCGCGCGCAATCCCATCCCGTGGCTGATGGGCAAAGGTTGGGCTCTCTACTTTCATCTGCCGACCGGCCAGTTCGATCTTACGGGCGATGCAGGCATATGGCATCCGAGCGATGTCGCGCGCGCGCAGGACATCTTCCTGATGGTCGGTGAGACGCCCGCTGATCTGCTGCGTGAGTACGCCGAATTGACCGGCTATCCGCACCTTCCGGCACGCTGGACGCTTGGCTTTCAACAGTCGCATCGCACACTCGATAGCCGGCAGCAAATCCTCGACGAAGCGCACACCTTTCGCGAGAAGCAACTTCCATGCGACACGATGATTTATCTCGGCACCGGCTTCTGCCCTTCCGGCTGGAACACCGGCCATGGTTCCTTCGCCTTCAACAGCGCAGTCTTTCCTGATCCGGAGAAGATCGTCAACAAATTTCACGCGCTGCACTTCAACGTGGTTCTGCATGTGGTGAACCCTCCTGAGACATTGCACGGTTCGGTATACGATACCGGCACAGCTGCGTCCGTTCCCGGCGATGCGGCGAGCTACTGGGCGCAGCATGAGCCGTTCGTGCGTATGGGCATCGATGGTTGGTGGCCCGATGAAGGCGACGTGCTGCCAACGCCCTCGCGTCTGGTGCGCAACCGCATGTACTGGGAGGGCGGCCGCAAGACGCGCCCCGATCGGCGCCCGTTTGCACTGCACCGCAACTGTTATGCGGGCATCCAGCGCTGGGGCTGGCTGTGGTCCGGCGATACGACCTCTACTTGGGAAACACTCAAGACGCAGATCATGGAAGGGATCAACGCCGGCCTGAATGGCGTGCCCTACTGGGGCACGGACATCGGCGGATTTGTGCCAACGCGCGAGTTCACCGCCGAACTCTTTGTGCGCTGGTTCCAGTTCGGCGCGTTCTGCCCATCGTTCCGATGCCACGGACGTACATGGCAACTACGCCGTCCCTGGGGATGGAACACGGGAAGCTATGGCCCATCGGAGATGGGACCAAACGCGGCGTCGTTTTTGCCGCACCAGGAAGACCTGCACAACGCGGCTGTCGAACCCATCTGCCGCAAGTTTCTGGAAACCCGTTATCGTCTGCTCCCGTATCTCTACTCCACCGCATATGAAACCCACACGACAGGTCTGCCGATCATCCGCAGTCTTGGACTGGAATTTCCGCAAGACGGCAAGTCATGGGAGACGGACGATGCCTTTCTGTTTGGACCTAATCTGCTCGTCGCGCCCATCTACGAGAGCGGTGCAACGAAGCGTACTCTGAATCTGCCCGCAGGCAAGTGGTGGGATTTCTGGACGGCGCAGCCCATAGAAGGCGGCCGCAATATCACGCTGGAAGCCGCGCTGGAATCAATGCCCCTGCTGGTGCGTGCTGGAGCAATCGTGCCCACCGGGCCAGTGAAGCAGTACACAGAACAACCCAGCGATGAGCCTGTCACTCTGACCGTCTATCCGGGAACAGACGGCGCCTTCACTTTCTACGATGACGACGGCCTGACCTTCGCCTATGAACACGGTGACTTCCAGGAGATTGCAATGCATTGGGATGACGCCAGACGAACGCTGACGCTCCGCCATAGCAAAGGTTCACGCACCAAGCCTCGCCGATTCGTTGCAAAGCTTGCTGGCGGCAAGGAACGCGCGATTACGCTAGCGGCTGCCAGCACCTCAGTGACACTTGATTGAGCCGGGCAATCACGACAATGTGGGGCAGGCAGGAGCTAACTCGCCGACTCCACGGCTGGCTTCTGAGTGAAGAGACGAACACCAAACACGGGTCCAGCCGTGGAGTGGTTGTGCGGAACAAAGCGGACCCGAATCTTTGATTTGTCCTTGGTGAGTGCCTCCGGTACAGGATATTCAACGTCAAAGAATTTGCCCGGCTTGTCATTCTTGAGCTGTTGCGAAGCAAGCAGCACATCGTCGACGAGGATGTCGAAGTTCTGTCCGCGCTCGTCGCCCCAATAGGTAGCCATCAAGACAAGCAAACCGGGCCGCGTCTGCATCGTAAATTCGAAGTACCCTCCCGAGCGCGCGTCCCGCCCATTACGTCCGCGATAGGTCACCGGGTAAGAAGTCTCGGAAACAAGGTTATGATCCCGCTCCGGCTGCATCTCACCCAGGTGCATCACATCGACCGAACGCGCAGCAATATCGCGCTGATGTGCCTGGGCCGCAAGGAAAGCAGCCTCCTCGATCTTCCATTGCCCTTCGCTGAAGCGTTTGAAGTAGACCGCGCTGCGCCTCTCATACTGGCTGTAGAACGGAACAAAGGTGAGGTCTGCGGGACGCACCACACCGTGAGTCTCATAGGAGACACGCTCCAGGTTGCCGGCAGGTTTGAATCCTCCGAGAAGATCTTCGCCCACCATTGCTGGATCGGGGTTGTCCCAGTTCTGCGATGCGGGTCCAAGGTCAGCGGCCATCACCATCGGTCCGCGAACGACGGCGATAGTGTTCGCGTCGCCGGGCGTGGACTCGATGCGCAAGTCAAGCGGCAAAGTAATGGCGACAACGTCGCCCTCCCTCCAGCGACGGTCAACGACCGCATAGCCGTTCCTCAAGCCAGGTGTGAAAGAACCCGGTGTGAAAGGTTTTCCATTCACCGTTATGTCGGCGTTGCCTTTGGCCCAGCCGGGAATCCGCAGTGCGACGGCGAAGCGGGCGGGCTTGGCCAGGCTGGTCAGCTTAAGCCGTGACTCAGGCTGCATCGGATATTTTGTTTCCAGCGCAAACCTGGCGCCTCGTGTAGCCCACGTCGCTTCCGCTGGAATGTAGAGATTGACCAAGAGCGTGCCGTCACCTTCCCAGAAGATAGATTCGCCGTGTTTGGAATGGCTCTCCATGCCTGTGCCTATGCAGCACCAAAAGCCATCCTCATGCGGCGTTGAATAGCCGCGATGCGATCCGGTCATCAGCGGAGTCATATACGTAAAGCCGCCAGTCGCGGGGTCCTGCGCCGCCATCACATGGTTCAGATGCGCGCGCTCGTAGTAGTCGAAGTAAGCGGCATCCGGCTTCCAGCTGTAAAGATGACGCGTGAGTTTCAGCATGTTGTAGGTATTGCAGTGCTCACAGGTCTGTTCGGTAATGTGTTCGGCGATTGTGTCCGGCGCGGAGAAATACTCGCGGTCCGCATTGCCGCCGATCACGTAGCTATGGTGCTCAGTCACCGCGGTCCAGAAAAAGCTCGCCGCATTCGCCGGTTCCGGCTTGCCGTTCAGTTCGTGGATGCGCGCCAGGCCAATCAGCTTGGGAACCTGTGTATTGGCGTGAAAGTTAGCCAGCTTGTCCTGCCTGGCAACCAGCGGATCGAGCACCTTGCGGTCATAGATGCGCTGGGCCAGGCCAAGCCAGCGCTTGTCGCCGGTCTGCGCCGAAAGCTCCGCGAAGCTCTCATTCAGTCCGCCGTATTCGGTATTCAGCAGCAGCTGCATCTGCGCGTCATTCAGCGCGGCAAAAACGCGCGCGAAATACTCCGCCAACCCGATCTCAACCTGCAGCGCCGTAGGATTGCCCCAGGCTGCATGTACATCGAGCAGTCCAGCCATCAGCTTGTGCACCGTATAGAGCGGCGACCACGAGCCATTGAGATCGAAGCCGCTCGAATGAATCTCCCCTCGCATAACCTCTGGAAAAATCTCTTCGCCGTCAACGATTTTGCCGTCCTTACGTTTTCGGCCCAACGCGCCGACGTAGCCGGTACCGCGGGCGGCCTGGGCGTGCGCCAGTTCCGCGACAACGTAGTCGGCGCGTTCCCGGCAGGCCTTGTCGCCGGTCTGCTCATAGGTACACACCAGCGCCGACAAGTAGTGACCAAGCGTGTGACCCGCGATCGTGTCGCTCTCCCACCCCCCGTAAATTTCTCCCTTGGGAGGCAGTCCCGCGTACAGCATGAAGTTGTGCAGCAAACGGTCCGCGCTGAGACTCAACAGGTAGGTGCGATTCACTTCAACGGCAGTAGCGTAGTCGGAGGGCCTAAGCCGCACCGCCGACAACGGCAGCGGCTTCACCGATGACGGAAACACAGGAGCGCCAGCCGCACGCACCACAGCAGGCGTGGCGCTTGCTGCCACCGTCGCTGCTGCGCCAAACAGGAAGTCACGGCGATTGGAGTTCATCCACAAATCCTTTGCTTATCAGCAGACACCCAGATTATTGTGCGTCCGTAGCCGAAGCGCGGTTGCAACAGGCGTGTAGATATTCTTTGTATTCAATTATGTATTTTTTGTCAATCGATACTTTCCTGAATATCTGTGTAATCCTCCACGAAATTTACGATTCCAGGAGACCGTTCGCGAGCTGACAGCAAACGCCGGCAGGAGAAAGGAGCTGTATGGAAAAAGATGTACTTTTACTGCAACCTAGTAGGTTTTTCATCTTCGAGAGAGCCGCGAAACTGAATTGAGAAAGACATGTCAGGCAGGTTAAACTTTGATGCGTACATTTACGTATACAAAATGTACAGTGATATGATTTCCCGGCAAAGCGTTCTACGAATTGCAAGGACCGGTTTCAATCCGGAATAGCCCATGCGCCAGACGAAAGTATCGTGTTATGCGTCACTTGATCGTGCGGCAAACGCCTGATATTCTCCACGCCGGTCGGCTTGTACATCCGGCGCATCGACACTGCTGAAAGGAACAAAAAATGAAGCCTTCCAATGCCTGGTCTCAAGTGCCCGTACCTTCTGCCGAGATGCTGCCAGAGCCACCTTCCGGCGCAGCCGTCAACCGCAGGCATTTTCTGGCCGGCGTTGCGGGCACCGCCTTGCTCTCGGCAGTCGGCCCGTCCAAAGCCCTCGCTGCTGTTGTAGGAGACGTGACTGTGAACCTGGCAAAGGTCGCGACGGCTTCCGCGTCCTACACATCAGGGGATACCAAACTCTCGGCCTTGAACGATGGAGCCGATCCTCTCAACTCACGCGATGGGAGCCATGGCAGCTACGGCAACTGGCCACGCACAGATGCGCAGTGGGTGCAGTACGAGTGGAGCAAGCCCGTCACCACAAATCGCGTAGAGATTTACTGGTGGGTTGATGGACAGGGTGTCGGTGCGCCGGGTTCCTATCAAGTGACCTATTGGAATGGTTCCGAGTTTGTGCCGGTTTCTCATGCAAAAGGACTGGGTGTCGCCCCCAACAGCTTCAACAGCACCAGCTTCGATGAGGTCAAGACAGACAAGCTGCGTCTGGAGATAACCTCGGATGGCACGCACTCCACCGGGGTGCTCGAGTGGAAGGTTTACAGCAGCGGTGCGGTGCCGCTCTTCCCGCCAACCGTCGATGCCGGCGTGGATCGCGCGGTTGTGCTGGGAGGCAAGACGTATCTCTCCGGCAGAGCCGACTGGCTGATGCCCACAGCAGCGTCGCGCGTGCTTTGGAGCAAAACCTCGGGACCGGGTCAGGTCGTCTTTGCAGATGCGGCTACAACCGATACGACTGCAACCTTCTCCGAGCCCGGCGAATACGTGCTCGAAATCACCGCCTTTGGTGACAAGGAAAACAGTAGATCGAAGCTGATCGTGCACGCGGAACAAGCTCCTCCCAGGGAGCGGTTGAACGTGGTCTACACCACGCGCTACGCAATCGACAACCCAATGTGGAACGAGCGCGCCAAGACACTGATTGTCGACTGGATTCCGCATTGCGTAGCGCAGTGTGAACGCACCGATTTGAAGCAGGGACAAGGCGGCCTGGACAACTTCATTGAAGCGGCCAAAGCGCTCCGAGGTGAGCCGCACGCCCGCCATAAGGGCTACGTCTTTTCAAACGCCTGGGTTCACCAGACGGCCGAGTCCATGTGCATTGCGCTCATGGTTGACCCGCAGGGAGACGCAGACATTGCTGCCGCGCAGGAAGCAATGAAAGTCACGCTCGAAAAGTGGATCCCGATCGTTCTTGCAGCCCAGGAATCCGACGGATATTTACAGACGGCGTACACACTCGCCGACCGCAAACAGTGGCCCGATCGCTGGTCCCCCGATCATCGCGGCAATCACGAAGGATATGTCGCAGGCTACTTTATTGAGTCAGCGATCAACCATTACACGCTGACCGACGGCCAAGACCTGCGGCTGTACAACGGAGCCAAGAAGCTCGCCGACTGCTGGGTAGCTAACATCGGTCCAGGCAAGAAGGATTGGTTCGACGGTCACCAGGAAATAGAGCAGGCGCTGGTGCGCTTTGGCCGATTCGTCAACGACACAGAAGGCAACGGTCGAGGTGACGGCTACATCAAGCTGGCAAGGTTCCTTCTCGACTCGCGTAGAGGCGGGCAGGAGTACGATCAGAGCCATTTGCCGCCTATCCGCCAATACGAAGCAGTCGGTCACGCCGTGCGCGCAACCTACTTCTACTCCGGCATGGCTGACATTGCAGCGGAGACTGGCGATCAGGACTACCAGAGCGCCGTCCTCTCACTCTGGGACAACATGGTCAACAAGAAGTTTTACGTGACCGGCGGCATCGGCAGTGGCGAAACGTCGGAAGGATTTGGTCCGAACTACTCACTGCGCAACGAGGCTTACTGCGAGTCTTGCTCCAGTTGCGGCCTTATCTTCTTCCAGTACAAGATGAACCTCTCCTATCACGATGCAAAGTATGCTGACCTATACGAGCAAACGATGTACAACGCTCTCTTCGGCGCAGTCGATATGGAAGGCAAGAACTTCTGCTATACCAATCCTTTGGTGAATACGCAGCGCACGCCGTGGCACGTATGCCCGTGCTGTGTGGGCAATATTCCGCGCACCCTGCTCATGGTGCCCACCTGGAGCTACACCAAAGGCCCCGACGCTCTTTATGTGAACCTCTTCATTGGAGGCCGCGTAAACGTGGGCAAGATCGCCGGCACCGATGTGCAGGTCGTCCAGAAGACCGAGTATCCATGGAAAGGCGCCGTCGCCATCGCCATCAACCCCGCGGAAGCAAAGACCTTCAGTGTGCATGTGCGCGTGCCCAATCGCGCCACATCGAAGCTCTACACAACTACTCCTGAGGTCGACGGCCTGAAGCGGCTGGCAGTCAACGGCAAGCGTGTCACGCCAGACATCGTCAAGGGTTACGCGGTGATCACGCGCCGCTGGGAGAAGGGCGATACTGTTGAGCTCGAACTACCGATGGAAGTGCAGCGCATCAAAGCCGATCCGCGCATCAAGGCTGACGCCAACCTGTTGGCTCTGCAATATGGTCCGCTGATCTACAACGTGGAAGAAGCCGACCAGCATAATCTCGACCTCGCATTGAGCAACGAACCGCTCAAAGCAGAATGGCGGCCCGATCTGCTCGGTGGCGTCATGGTCATTACCGGTAAGTGGCAGGATGGAACGCCAATGCTCGCAGTTCCGAATTACGCGCGCATGAATCGTGCAGCACACGAGCACCCGGAGGTCGCAGGCGATGGCTCGGTGAACTACGCGCCCAGTGCGACGAACAACAACACCAACAAGAACAAGCCGGCTGTGAACGCAGGAGCAGCTTTCCAGGGGGCGGCGACACCGCCGAACTCAGCCGGCCGGCGCCGTTACCCACGCAAGGTCGAGTCCAAGGTCTGGATGCAGTCGCTCGCCTAAACTTCTCGAATGCAAAGGAAGAAGGCCACGTCAAAGCTGACGTGGCCTTCTTCTTGTTTCTATCTCTGAAACATCCCCACAGCCATCACGTCTCCTGCAGTGCCCGAAATGCAGTTGATCGGACTGCGGGAGGTGCGGCGAGTGCCGTGCTCAGGACTGCCTTCGCGTCTGCCAGCTCTGCGCCGGCGAGCTCCAACCGCGGCGGACGAACCAACGCTGAGCCGGTGCCTGTCATCCCCTGCACCCACTTGATCAGCTGCACGAACTTGGGTACGGTATCCATTCGGAGCAGAGGAAGGAACCAGCCATACAGCTCATAGGCTTCTTTGCGCTTGCCCGCGAGAGCCAGCCCAAAAAGCTCGACCGACTCGCGTGGAAAGGCATTGACCAAGCCTGCGACCCATCCGGTTGCACCGGCATCGACAGCCTCCACCAGCACATCGTCTACGCCAACGAAGATCTTCAGACGGTCACCCAGAACCTCGCGAATCGTCATCACACGGCGCACATCCGCGCTCGACTCTTTGACCGCTTGCAGGTTCTCGTACTCGCTCGCCAGCTCCGCAATCTGAGGCGCCAAAAAGTCCGTCTTGTAAGCGATGGGGTTGTTGTAGAGCATGCACGGAAGCTTGGTCGCGCCAATCACCGCTGCGACATGCTGCTTCATCTCGCGCCAGTCCGATGTGTAAACGTACGGGGGCAGCACCATGAGGCCGCTGCAGCCAGCCTGTTCAGCTTCCTTGGCCAATAGGACAGAGTTGGAGGTAGCAAGTGAAGAGATAGCCGCAACCACCGGCGTGCCCTTCGCTTGAGAGGCCTTGACCGCGGTCTTCAAAATCTCGATCTTCTCGGCATGTTCAAGTGTGGCGCCTTCGCCGAGCGAACCCAGCGCTACAAGGCCGTGGCATCCATTTTCCAGCAGCCACGCAGCGTGGCGGAAGAGGAACTCATGGTCGACTGCGAGATCCGCAGTAAAAGGTGTCGTCATCGCAGGCATTACGCCAAACCAATTCATCGGGTGTTCTCCTGTAGATTGGGAATCTTGATTTCGTCGGTGCGGAACGGCGCCGAACACAGCGCCGCTATTGGAATGGGAAAAATCGGGGAACGCACCGACGTGTTGCTCCAGCCGAAGAGTGCGTTGAGAGCTGGACCGCAAATGCGTCCCTGGCACGGGCCCATACCGCATCGCGTCTGAAGCTTAGCATCGGTCCACCCGCTTTGCGGGTTGGCTTGCTGTTGCACCTGATCAAAGCGCACATCCTCGCAGCGGCAAACGATTGTGTCTGGCTCCGCTAGCGTGCGAAGCTCATCTCGAAGTGCGAAGGCACGGTCCATCGCACGGCCGAAGTCGATTTGTGCATCGCGCTTACCGCGAAGCCGAGCAGCTGCTCCAGCTTGCCCCGAGGCAGCCAGGCCTGCAATTTTGCCCTGCAGCATCGCGGCCTCAACACCGGCAATACCGGTGGGCTCACCCGCGCAATACACATTCGAGATCGACGTTCGCTGTTCTTTGTCTACCTGCACGCAGCCTTCGCTGACCTTGCAGCCAAGTAGCGTCGCCAGCTCAGTATTGGGAACCAGGTGAAAGCCACACGCGAGTAAATCGCAGCCTTCTGTCCAGATCCGCAAACCGTCAGTGAACTGCACAGCCCGGACGTTTTGGTCCCCTTCAACGGAGACTGGCCAGCAGCCTGTGCGATACGGCACACTTGCGAGCTCCGCGCGAAGACGCATCCCCTGAAGAACCTTCCCGGGATGCAAAATCAGGGCTCGGCCAAACGGCACAAGACGCCGCAACGGAGCCTGCTCAGCGACCAGGACAATTTCTGCACCATCCTGTTTTAGGTGCGCGGCAACGGCCAGCAACAACGGTCCCGTACCGGCTACTGCCACTCGCTTGCCGCGAATGTCATAGCCGCCCCGCACCAGCGCCTGCAATCCACCGGCGCCGAAAACTCCAGGCAAGGTCCATCCCGGAAACGGCAGGAAACGCTCGCGGGCACCGGTAGCAAGGATGAGCCCTTCGAAGGTGAATCTCTCCAGAGTCTGAGTCTGATCAACCCACGCGTCCAACGTGCCGGATGCATCGGCGTCCACGACTTGGCGGCCACTGTACAGCGTAGCCCCGGAAGCTTCGAATCGACCGATAGAGCGGGTCTTGATGGGGTCCTTGACGTGAGTGATGCGAGATGCCCCGGCGGCCGATCGCCAGATCTGCCCGCCTACATGCTGATTGTCATCCAGCAGTGCGACACGATGGCCAGCTCTGGCAGCGGCCGTTGCGGCTGCCAGTCCCGCCGGGCCAGCTCCTATAACAACAATATCGAAGGAGAGGTTCATCGCTGCGTCTGCACCCTCATGCCTTCGTGACACTCAATTTGGCAGGTTCTCTGATGCGGCGCGCCATCGACGTCGGCACGGCACTCAAAGCAGATTCCCATGCCGCACAGCGCCGTGCGTGGCTCTCCAGTTTCCGAGACGCGGCATGCAGCACCTGCGTTCAAGAGAGCCGCCGCGAGCATCGCGCCTCGCGGCACCTGCACTTGCTTACCGTTCACGAATACAGTCAGTGTCGCGGCCGAAGATTCGTTCCCTTCACGCATAGAGCGCCTCGCTGGACCACGTGCGACTGGGTAGAAACGGCGTGGGATCGAGAGGCACATCAACCCCCGTCAGATGATGCAGCACCAGGCGCGCCGCGCCCGGGGCGTTTGTAATCCCAAGACCTTCAAAACCCATTGCCACCAGCACAGACGCATCTGGCGTGGGACCGATCAGGGGAAGCTTATCGGGCGTCGCCGCACGAAACCCTGTCCAGACGCGCACCACTGAAAGAGATCGCAGCGCCGGCATATATTCCACTGCGCGGTCCAGCATACTGCGCAAGATCTCCGAGTCTGCTTTGCTTAAAAGACTTCCATTCTGGCGCGATGAACCGATGAGTAACTGCCCGGTCTTGCGCGGCTGTAGGTTAAACGCCACCGAGTCTGCAGCAAGATTGTGTGCGCTCTTGAGGTAGCCAAGCTCTACCAGTTGATGGCGGACAATCCCTGGGTAGCGGTCTGTAATCACCAGATGTCCTTTGCGCGGCTGCACGTTCAGCCAGGGACAAAGACGAATGTCCGTCCCCGTCGCAATCACGATGCGTCCAGCACGCAAGCGCGTGCCATCCTCGAGCACAACCTCGCCTTGAGCCGCACGCACAGCAGCGCTGCCGCGGACCATACGCGCGCCTTGTTGCTCCGCGGAGGATAAGAAGTACGCAGCCGCGGCAGGCGGATAGATCACTGCATCGTTCGGGACCAGCAGTGCTCCGGCCAAGCCTGTGCGCAGGTGTGGCTCCGCCTCGCGCAAAGCCACCTCATCCAGAACCTCAGAAGCAATGCCACTCTGTGTGTAAAGCCGCCGCTTGGAGAACACCTCCGCCATCTCCTCGGCATCGGCTGCGACCCACAACGTACCGCACTCTTCATATTCCACGTTAGCCGGCAGAGCGCTGCTGAGCATGCCCCACAGATCGCGTGAGTAGTGCGAGAGCGCCAGCTGTGCTGGAGAATCGTTCATGGCGACCAAATGGCCCATGCCTGCTGCGCTGGCCGCTCCAGCCGGCACCGCTGCCTCCACGATCCCCACGCGCATCCCGGCCGAGGCACACTCGTTCGCACAAGCAGCTCCTACAATCCCGGCTCCAAGAATGACTACGTCGAACATCTCCATCAGAACTCGATACCACCTGAAAACGGGTCGTCCTCTTCGAAGATATGAATCGACTCGGCGGTAATCCACGCGCGCCCCTGTATCGTGGGCAGCACAGCCTCGCCGCGTGCCTCGATCGAGCCAGTAAAGTGCGTTCCCAGGAAACCCTCCTGCCGCCAAATCTGTCCTTCCTGCAGTTTGCCATCTGCGTAGAGGCAGGCCATTTTTGCGCTCGTCCCGGTGCCGCATGGAGAGCGATCGAAAGAAGCCCCCGGGCAAAGCACAAAGTTGCGGCTGGAGTTCTCCGGTTGTTCGGGTTTGCCAAACAGCTCGATGTGATCGATCGGCGCGCCGTCTTTGCCAGTGATGCCAGAGGTAGCCAGAGCTGCACGAATCGCATGAGCAGCCGCAAGAACCTCTGCGCGGCGGCTTAGCTTCAACTCAAACGGGTGATCGCCAATCAGGAAGAACCAATTGCCGCCCCACGCGATGTCTCCCACCAGGGTGCCGATACCAGGCACCTCGACCGGCACCGCGGCGCGATAGCGGTAACTCAGAACGTTGCGCACACAAACGCTGCCATCCGCATTCAGTTCCGTCTCAACCTCGCCCACAGGCGTTTCGATCTTGTGCTTACCCGGCTGAATCCGGCCCAGGTGGGCCAGAGAACGAACCACGCCGATCGTGCCATGTCCACACATACCCAGATATCCCACGTCGTTAAAGAATAGTACGCCGGCAACGCACTCTGGGTTGTTTGGTTCACACAGCAGAGCACCGACGACAACCTCTGAACCGCGTGGCTCGCATGTCAGGGCCGAGCGAAGAGTATCGTGGCGGCTACGCAATATCTCCAGTCGTTGCGCCAGAGAGCCCGTGCCGAGATCGGGCCCACCTTCAACAACGACACGCGTAGGCTCTCCTTCCGTATGTGAGTCCAGAACTCGGACTCTCCTGTACGTTCCTACCGAAGTCATAAAAGAAATTGTAGACTATTTTGAATACAAAATGACATATGATTTTTAGCTTTATATATCTAAGACATGCAACCACAGTCATGGCTCGGCGTCCATCGGAGCTATGTGAATTCCTCGCTCCGCAGAGGCCGCAAGCTAACAGCAATTGCAACTTTTTACCCTGCCGAAACCAACGAGCCGTCCGCGCCAGGCGGACAGCTCGTTGACTTCCTGTATTGACTTCGTGCATGGTTCTCTTCGGCCATTAAAACTGCAAGTTTGCGCGAATCTCGATCTGTCTCGGTCCCGAGGTGTTCGCCGTCGTACCAAAGGTGCTGCTCTGAACGCATGCGGTGCTCGCACTGCATACTGGGTTCTCAGTACCCCCGAACCAAGCCACATGATTGAACGCGTTGAGGAAGACACCTTGCACCTTGAGGCGAATATCTTCCTTGATCGGGATCAGCTTGCTAAGCGAAAGATCCGTGTTGAAGTTTCTAGGATTGTGCAGCCAGAGTAGAGATCCGAACTGGCCCGGCGTCGAAGCAGGGCTGATGTACGTAGTGTTTGCCTGGCCGTTTTGCTGGTTGATGTACTTCGCATCGAACAGGCTGACATAAGGCTTGCCGGGGATGGTGCGTGGACGAATCTGCTGCTGCAACTGCTTGGCCGTCACTCCGGTAAGCGTGATACCTGAATCGCTGCCGTTGAAGGTGCTGGTTCCTCCACTGAGCAAGAATGGCTCTCCGCTCTGCCAGGTGACAATCGAGCCGAGCGTCCAACCTCCGACCACCGTGTTGGCGATCTTGTTCTGATTCAGAAATCGTTTTCCGCGACCGAACGGAAAATCATACGTGCCGCTCGCATGGAACACATTACGGGCGTCATAGGCGCTCGGGAAGTAGTTCAGGCTCTTGTTGCGCAGCGTATAAAAACCAGGCGCACTGTTGTTACGGCCTGGGTAATAACTTGGCGCCGTGCTGCCCTGCACGCTGGTTCCCAGAGACTTTGAGTAGGTGTAGTTGGCGTCGAACTGCATGCCGTGGATTGCGTTTTGGCGGAAGTCCACCTGCAACGCGTTGTAGTTGGAGAAACCCGAGTTGGTCAACTCCGAGTTTCCGGCGCCCGCCGCGTACGGATTTTCCTGGAAGAAGTTAATCGGATACGTACCCGATCCGGGGACGCCCTGTGCCGCGCACGGACTGAAGCTTGCGCCGATCAGCGAGCAAAGATAGGTCGAGTTTCCAGCCAGCGCGCCTGCGAATGCACCCGCCTGCCCCTGCCTCACGTAGTTGATAAAGGTTCCGTTCGTATAGTTCGCGTCGAGGCCCGAAGTTTGGAAAGCCTGGTCCAGGATAGGTGTTGGATTCCCGCCCTGGAAGGTAGTCCCTCCGGAAGCTGCCAGGTTCGCTTGAGCCGCTTGAAAATCCTTCAGGAAGCCGTTCTCGAAGATATTCACTTCGTTGAAGTTTTCCAGCATCCACTGGTCCTTCGCGACGTTGCCGACATACCGTACCTCGACGACGTTATTGGTTGTGAGCTGACGCTGAATGCCAAACGACCAGGACTCCACATACGGCTGCCTGATGTGAGGGTCAAACGTGGTATATCCCGTACCGCTGAAGGTCTGGAACGACTCCGGAATAGTGGACTGGAACGGCGACGGCGAGGTGGACTGCAGAGCTGGAAGAGCGCCTCCCAGCGTGACCGAACCGGCGTTGTAAAAACCCGCTGCCGGTGTTACGCCCGCCTGCGGAGCCACAGGATCGGCATAGTAGTAGGTATTGAAGTTTGCGCCGCTATTCGACCCGATGCTCCAGAAGTTTTGCGCGCCTTCGGTGTAGTTCTTGAATGTAAAGCTGCCGCGAACCACGGTGTTGCCCTGCCCAAAGATCTTGCCAAGCAATGTCTCCGGAGCCTCATGCGGATTCCATGCAAAGCCTACCGTGGGTTCAGGATGCACATAGGTCGGCGCGTAGGCCTCTGCGTGTGGTCCTTCTATCGGATTCTGATCGCCAGTGAGCACGCCGGGCTGGAAGATATTGCCGACGCCCGAGGGTCCCCAGAGAGCGCTGATCGTTGGGTGCGTGTAATAGCCGGTCTCATCCTTCGATGCGCCGGTAAAGTCCCAGCGCAAACCATAGTTCAGCGTGAGACTGGGAGTCGCTCTCCACGAGTCCTGAACAAATACGGCGGCCTGGGTCAACCGCTCATGAAGGTTGAACGAGACGTCCGGGTGAAACTGCTTTGTGTGGATGTCCACAAACTCGCCAAGGCTGTAGTAATTCATGCGTCCGGCCAGCGTCGCATACAGACCTTCCACATCGCCGGCCGCGGAGGTCGGACCATCCGCCACCGAGTTGTCCAGCGAGGTCTGGACCGGGTCACCTTGACCAATTGCGCTGACACCGACGTAGGGTACGAATTGGTTGTTGTAGTAGTGGTCGACTTCAGTTGCGCCCGATGCGCCAAAAGTGATGTTGTGCCGTCCGCGGCTCCAGGTGTTGTCGTCTTTAACGCTGGTCACAGGATAGAGATTTCCACCTTCGAGCGCAGCGAAACCATTGATGCCGCTGTTAAGACCAAGCCCGAAAGCCAGTTGCCCCTGTTGCATCATCTCTGCCGTCGGAGATCCCATGCCCTGGGTGTTGTAAAGGAAGTTTGTATAGAGGTAACCGGCACGGAATGCGCTGACGAGGTTAGGCTTGATCGTCCAGTCGAAGCCTGCGACCACTTGATAGTTTCTGTTCTTGTCGCTGCTTGCTTGATTCGCAAACAACGATCCCGGATACGGTGGCGCTCCCGTGTTGATGTAATAAAAGTTCGACTCGGTGACGGCGCCGGTAAAGCGGAAATTCTGCGTTAGATTGTAGTCGAGCCGGAGAGTGGGGAAGCGCTCGATCGTGGATGCCTTGTTGTAGAAGTTCAGTTGGTTGTGGTTCAGATCCAGAGGCGAAATGCTGGTGCCGGTCAGCGCGGAGGCCGATTGAATGTTGGCGAGGTCGGTGGCGATGATGGAGTTGATCGTACCCGTGCATGTCGAGCAGCCCGCACTCTGTCCCGTCTGCAGCACATTGACAGTCTCAATTGCATTCGTCGTCGCGTTGGCATACGTATAAACGCCGGAGAGCGCCGATGAAGTGGCGATTGGTGTCTGCACCAGGTTCTGATTGGGCCGGCGATAGTTACCGAGGCTCGCGAAAAAGAACAGCTTATCCTTCAGGATGGGACCGCCGACATTGCCGCCAAAGTCGTTGATGATGAGCAGGCTGCGCGGCAGACCGGCATTGTTGTTGTTCCAGCCGTTGGCGTTCAGGTCCTCGCTGCGATAGTCCTCAAACAACTCGCCATGAAAACGATTTGTGCCGCGCTTGGTCAGGAAGCCGATGTCCATGGCTGCCGTGCCTCCCTTGGACGCATCGAGTTCCCCCGTCTCCACGGTCATTTCCTGCGTAGTCTCCAAGCGTTGAATTGTGCTTGGGCCATCCGTGTCGAAGCCGCCGCTCTTGTTGCGATTCGTCATGGTAGAGAAGCCGTTGGTGCCTGTATCCACGGCTCCGCCCGGAAGATTGTTGAAGTTATTGTCGACCGCGCCCGGCACCAGAAATGCCAACGAGAAAACATCGCGCGCCCCCGTCGGCAGGTCCTGCACCTGCTTCATGTCAATCGTTGTAGAAAGCGTATTCTCGGTGGTGTTAAAAATAGGGCTGCTTTCGCTGTTCACTGTCACCGTATCGTTCGCGGCTCCCACCTTCAGGCTCACCGTAAGGTTGGTGACCTGGTTTGTCTGAATCGTTACATTGGGGTATTCGCTGGAACTGAAGCCCGCCTTGCTCACATTCAGGCTATACACCGCGGGATTGAGGAATGGGATGACAGAAACGCCCGTAGTCCGCGTCGTCGCGGAATGAACGTCGTTCGTACCCAAATCCTTCAGAACCAGCTTTGCTCCGGGAATCAACGCTCCCGAAGAGTCCACAACGGTGACATTCAGAGAACCGGTTGACAGATCCTGCCCGTGGCAGCGCAATCCCGTCGCGGCCAGGACACAAATGGTCATCAGCGGAACTGCAAAACGGCGGAAAATTCCGCGATGTAAACCGACGGCCTTCAACATTTGATCCCAATGCTGCATATGCGCCTCCAAGCTCCTGATAGATCGTTTTTGGGGCTTACCGCAGCCCCTATTACGTCGAAAAGCGTTTCAAATGTGTTGAGTATTTAATAATGCATGTGAATTTGTATTATTTATTGTTCCCATTGTCAAGAACAGTTTGCATCTTGATGACTTGATTGCGCTAAGGCACAAAAACAGCGTCTCTTAGACAACCCCGTTCCTGCCCAATTCTGAACACAATCGAGCAGCGCGAGCTTTGTAAACACGAAAGCCTCCCAAAAAGGGAGGCCCATTTTGAATTCCTCTGAAGCTGTTAACTCTAAGTGGTGGCCAGAGACGGGATCGAACCGCCGACGCCGGCCTTTTCAGAATGCCAATCCGCGACAGCGGAGTTCGTTTCCCGGTATTTCCATGAACCATTGCTTTTAATCAGGAACGATAACAATGCTGGCCCCGTCACGTACAAATAGTGATCAGCGCGATCACTCTTTCCCCTCTGAGGTGTTCAGCACTCGACTAAGGTACTCCGCCAATTGGGTCTGCAGCGGAGATATATCACTTCGGTCTTTCAAAGCCAAGTATAGGAGGCCACCAAGATCGCTAGGAACCTTCGCTCCTTCCTCGCGAATCACAAGTGAATTCTTGCGTCCCTTCGCTCCCGCAAAATAGCCCGCCTCGTAAACGACATTGTCTCGTGGCGCGAATTGATTGCTGAGCTTGCCAGAAAACTTGTCATCCGCCATAAAAAGAAACAAACCACAGCTGGTCGAGGATTCTGCCCGCTCTATCGAATCCCAGATCGTATCTCCGGCCCGAAACTGATGCCAGTCGAATACGCGCAGTCTTAAGGATTCAGTCAAGAATTTGTATAGCTTATTCGCCGTGTCTGTGGCCTTTGACGAATAGCCGAGGAACACGTGCCGGAAGCAATCCACTTCCTCAGCCCAGCGATTGAACACCGATGTGAAGTCGTCGCTATCAAGCCATTCGGGCTTTAGTATAAGCGGCATCTTCAGAACGTTTGGAAGATGCCCACTCCTGAGGACACCTCGTTCCGTGAGAGCCTTTTCGCGAAGGACCAGCAGGGGCTTGCGAGCTGCCACGGCCATCGTCGACTGAATATGACAGAATTCAGTGGGCGTAATAGCCGGATTTTTTTTCCTTTTATAAAGACGCTCCGCCCGCCACTGAGAGCAGGCGTAGATCAACACTCCCTGTGAACCACGGATCCGCGCATACCGTGTTTCGAGCGAATCTATTGGGGAAGAATCAGGCGCGATACGAAAACCACGTCGAGTCAGCTTGTCGGTTAACGCCTCAAAGAATATTCTCTGCTCTTGCGACATATTCTCTTCCAAGGGAGAACTGAGAGCGATTGTTAGGGGGGTATGCAGGGCCACATTATCTCCGGTGCGCCATCATTTGCGCTTTACGAAACTATAAGTCTTCTTCAGGAGGACGCCACTAGGAAATTTGCTAAGTCGAGGTTTAGACAGCGAGAACGGAAGAAGCCGGTTCAAGTGTGTGTTCTCATGATCTCAAGTCTTGCGACTAGGGCTAACCTGCCAGGGGATCATTTCCTCTAAGTTTGGATCTCAGTAACGCAGGCCGGAATTCAAGCAGTCTTGGAGGAAGATCCTAGCAGGGCTAGCCTTCCATGTGCTCCAAGCCTGTCATCAGAGGCCGCACACGCTTGAATCAGTGTGCCTTTGAATGAGCATCGAGAGCTATGTCAATGTGGTTCCTGACCGGGCACCATCGCATGGACAACAAAACTGTGAGGCAGCGTGTCACGTTCAAATCCGAACTACGCGAACACAACTAAAAACTTAACAGTCCGCGCCTTCCAACGAGGCGAATCCCTTTGTGCCAATTGGAATGAAAACGCGGACTGGCGGTTCCGTAAGTAACTGATATTAGTGGTGGCCAGAGACGGGATCGAACCGCCGACGCCGGCCTTTTCAGTACCAGCCCGATAGGCTTTTCAACAACTTACAACACCGCGGGGACTGCCAAAGTACGCGGAAGTCGTGCAAGACATCAGGAATTGTGGGTTGGGTTGTGGGTTGAGAAATCCGCCTTTTAGGCCCCCTGCCCTATTCCGGCAGCAAGGGCCGTGATATCAGCCGAACAGCGCATTGAACCCTCGCAGCATTGTAATGTTTCGACGTCATGATGCTATAGCGTCATAGTTCCTAGACGGCGCGCCACTCTAGCGCTAGAACATTAAAGCGTCGCGAGTTTGTGGCATCGCAACGTCGCGGCTTCACGAAATCGCGACGCTCAGACAGCGGGGTGCTACGGCATCATAGCGCTGAAACGGCGCGATATTGCGATGCTAGAACATCACAACATTGAAATGGCGAACCACTACGGCGTCATAATATTGCGACATCGTGATCGCATGAGGGTATAAAGCTGAAGCGTCATGACGTGACGACATCATGGTGCTAAAAAGGTGTAAAGCTGTGCGGCTATGGTGTCGCGCCGCTGCAACACCACGACGGCAAAGCGCTTCGATTCTGTGCATCCTCAATTGCATAGTGTTGCAATATCACGCAATCACGCTACTGTGATGTCTCTACTGCGCGAGACAACCCCATAGGCCCCTATGAAGAAGAATCGAGACTCCAGCGAGTTGGCTGCTCGAATTGCCGCCGCCGCCAGCCAACCAGCAGGACGGGGTTCCTTACCTGCGCCAACATTGATTTCAGCGCAACCAGCGGCCATACAGCCAGCTCCAGCGCCAGAAGCCCCACCATCGAAGCCAAAGAAAGTGAAACGCAAAGAGCCGGATACCGTCCCCATAACACTTCGCCCCACGAGCGCTCTCTTGAACAAGTTTGTTCTTAAAGCATCTGAACGCACACGTGAGGAGGGGAGGGTGGTCTCCGCACAACAGATCATGCTTGAGACATTGGAGCGGAGCGTCCTATGAACCGTACAAAACGCGTTTTCTTCGGAGGCAGTAAGGGTGGTGTCGGAAAAACCTTGGACTCCCACCTAGCCTGTCTTGGCGCTATCTTGTGCAATCAAGCGGCCACCTACGTTTTGACTGATCCCGACCGGGAAATTCGCGACCAGGGACGGCCCTATGACGTGCTTGACGGCAGGCAGCCAAAGGAATTGGCAAGCATCCTTAATGCGAGCCGGAGCGCTTCGGACGGCTGGGTGGTCATCGATGGTGGTGGCAATCGCCAAGCATTCGATTTGGCAATTGCCGAGGAAGTGGACCTTTGCATATTTCCGTTTCGTCCATCGCATGAGGACATGGATACCGTCTCAAAGGACCTGGACCGGATTGCTAATGCGTTGGCATGGCCCACCGCCTGGCCGACCAATATCTTTGCGATGGCGTCCGCCCAGTCCTTCATCAATCGCCTTTCTAAGAAGTATCCCTCGCGAGTGATTAATAAACCGATCCCGTTCGTAAATTCAGCTTCGGATTTGCTTGCGGAGTCTCTCGATTCACCATCGTCTCCGGTACGGCGCTTGGCTCGAAAGGTGTTCGGCGTCATGGAAGCCCAATTTGAACGCACCGTGAAGTCTGTGAAGCGCCGCGCAGCCGGCTAACGATGGCAATCAAACTTGTTTTTCAGTTTGCTCTTCAATAAAGGCCAGGATGTCCTCTTCTGGTGCTCCGCCTAGGCGCATTGCCTCAACAGTCGATTGGACTTTCTCACGCAAAGGCGGGGAGGGGATGGCTGCAAGCGACGGCACTGCTTGCTCGACTTCACCCCGAAGCCGTGCCAGGCGGCCCACCTTGCTTCGGTTTCGTTCCTGCTGCGCGGCTCGAAATTCCTCACCGGATTTGTTCCACCAGGAAATCGCGACTTCATGAATCGGCGCGCGGGCATGGCGCCGGCGCAGATCGATATTAACGCCCATATCCGACAGGCCGTTCACTTCGAGAAGGGCAGGGTCCACGACCTTTCTCCTGAAATCGAGCCCTCGCTCATATGTGTCGGGCGGAACCCCAAGCAGATCCCGGAATTGCTCGTAGGACATGGTCTCCACGCAGTGCTCACGGTTTGCGCGAAGACACACCAGCTCATAAAGCGCGATCGCATATTTGCTGGTCATCGCATAGGCGACCTCACACCGGATGCGTCCCCAGCGGTTCGACTTGGCGAGCACGACACGCAGGCGCTTCGGAATTCCGAACTGTACGGTCCCGTCCCTAGATTCCTCTTCGTCCGTGTCCGTGAATTCCAGCAAATGCGTCTCCATGACACGCTTTTTGCCGGTGCGCGCGGAGATATAGGTTACCTTCACTTCGGTGCGTCGCAGGCGTCGAAGGCTCTCTCTGACGCGATCATTGCTTTCGTGTTTTGAAGACGCCTTGCGAAGAGATGCCAGCGTAATCTCCCACTCTGCGTCCGGCTCCACAAGCCGGTCGCTGTCGTGCGCGATCTGCAGCAACTGATTGAAGATGGCGCGGTCGGATGCTTCAAGCGCGTGCGCGCCCGCAATCTCGATCAGCTCGGCTGCTTTGGGAAACCCGTGAAGGTTAGTGTGCTGATTGACGGTGAGGCTCATGAAGCCGAGCTATAATGCGACCCGCCTTAATAGGCAAGTCGTTTCGTCAATCATGTAGCCAAGACGACCGCCCGTTTGGTCGCATTTATCGGTTGCCAGAGTTCCGGTGTCAACGACGTATTTTCCATACGCCCGTTTGGTCGCATTTGCTGTTTTCGACAGACGGATCATGAACCGCCCGCTTGGTAGTAATTGGCGGAATGGCAGCTACCAGAGAGCGCGGCTCCGCATACCGCCCGTTTGGTCGCATCTTAACGCGTGGCCATAAGACTCTCCTCCAATTGACCAGCCGCCCGTTTAGTCGTATCTAGAGGACAACCGCACCTCATTCTTTCTCTCTCCTCGGCCACCAGAGCCAACAAAAAGCAGTTATCGACCATCACGTCGAGGCATGCCGCCCACTTGGTCGTATATGCATGCGTGCAAGTTGCGATGCCGCCCGCTTGGTCGCGTTCTGACGCCCGTCTGGTCGCAGTAATCCGCCCCTTTGGTCGCTTCAAATTGCCCCTTTGGTCGCATTTCGCCTACTTAACCATCTGTTTTGCAAATTTTTTATCACCCCTGAATATGAACTTAAAGAGAAATTGAACTTTTACGATGTCGACAGAATTAAGTCCCACCCATATGGAAGCTCAAGCCCTTCGAGGGCTTGAGCTTCCCAAGGAAGGGAAACCCTTCCTTGACTAGCCCAATGAAACACGGCGGGGGGTAGTGGTGTTGGGTTTGAAGTCCAAGCCGCCCGTCAGGTCGCAATTGAGATCACTGGTCAACCCGTTGCGGATGCGTCTATTAGTTGATTCGAGTCATGCACCGGTTGCATGTTCGCCAATGCGGCGCTATCGTCTGCACACTCTTTTCAAAATCGGCCTGCCATCAAAAGAGCAAAGGCCGATTTTGAAAAGGGGAGAGGCCGTGACCAATTTCGATGAAGCGTCTCGCATGATCGATACGTTCGCCAGCTGCGGCGCGACCTCCTTCTTCGTCACCAAGCTTGAGCTTGAGTGGCCAGGACACAAGAAAGCCAAATGGGGCAAACACTACTCGCTTGAGTCCTTGCGCGAGAAGCTGCCCGGCATTGTGAGGACCGCCGGCGTCCGGCACCCAATGCGCCTGCCGGACGGGCAGAAGGTGATGGCGGGCGAGAACGTCATCATCCGGCCGACCGGGCCAGATGTAGCCTTCATTCAGCTCGATGATCTGAAAACACCGGAGCAGCTGGAGTGGGTGCGGCCCGCGGCATTCATCATTCACGCCACAAGTCCCGGAAACTGCCAGGCCTGGCTGGCGATTTCCGGCGTGCCGGACGACAAGGATGCTTTCAAGACGCTCATGCGGCGCGTGCGCGCGGCTGTCGGCGTCGATACGAATGACAAATCTGCCTCGCATGCGACGCGCCTCGCCGGCACCGAGAACTTCAAGACCAAGTACGGGCCGGATTTTCCGACGGTCCAGATTGTGGAGGCCCATCCCGGCCGTATCGTGAGCCCGGAACAATTGGAAGAGATGGGACTTGTTGCCGCACCGGAGCCCGGTGTTGCCGTATCCGCATTCTCAGCTAAAGCCGGGCAGGGCAGAGGCGGCGTTCACCACCCCAGGAGCAACAAGGTGTGGCCAGACTATGCCCGGTCGCTGGCGGGTGCCCCGCCGCGCCTGCAGGGCAGCGGTCCGGACCGCAGCCTGGCGGACTTCGCCTGGTGCATGACAGCCATCGATTGGGGGTGGAGCATTGAGAGGACCGCCGCAAAACTTCCGGAAGTCAGCGAAAAGGCCCGTGAGCGGGTTCAGTGTGGAGACAAGGGCTACCCGCAGGTCACCGCCCAGAACGCGGCGGCTGCGGTCGAAAGAAACGCGCTCAAAAGGGGCAGGGGGTAACGAAAGAGGTTCAGTATGGGAGGACTGTGACCCCGGTGCCTCATTATCCTTTGAACTGCCTGATTTCCCACATTAACACTTGTAGAGCCACCCAATACCGGGATAAAACCCGAAAGGAATCTTGGTAAAGTTGAATAGTTGAATGGGAGCTTATTTCACCCTCCGTACCGCCAAGAAGGCCCCGCTCTTCCTTGCAGAAGAATCGGTTAGACAGACTGACCCTAAGGTTACCCTTCGGTCCGGCAAACTCATGGCAAAAGCCTTCGCCGCGTCGTTTGAAGGCAAAGACCGGGAAACCGTCGCCCGTTCATTCACCACCGCCACTATCGAAACCTATTGGAATAAGATCCAGGAAGGCGCGTCCCACGCGTTTCGGCTCCCCGGCTTTTTTGCCGAGCAGCATTCAGCGGAACTCCCGGACACCGCCTTGACCCTTGCGCGCACGATGGGTGAAGCGGCCTCTGATCTTGATCCCCTTGCTGCCTCCTATCTCATCAGCGTGACCTATACCGCGATGTTGCCCGACGAGATGCGTTCTCGCTTGGGAGCGTATTACACGCCGCCGCCCTTGGCCGAGCGCCTTGTGTCGATGGCAACGAAAGCCGGCGTGAATTGGAAAACCTGCCGCGTATTAGATCCGGCATGTGGGGGAGGGGCCTTCCTCTCCGCGGTGGCAGCGCCGATGGTGAGCGCTGCAGGTCACGCGCCCGCGGCCAAAACGATTGCCAGCGTTGCACGCCGTCTCAGAGGATTCGAGATCGACCCTTACGCCGCATGGTTATCGCAAACGTTCCTGGAAGTGTGCTTCATGCCTCTGTGCCTGCAAGCGCGTCAGCGGTTGCCTATTGTCGTCGAAGTCCGCGACAGTTTGCAGGCTGCCGAACCTAGAGAAAGCGCCGAACACTACGACTTGGTGATCGGAAACCCCCCCTATGGACGGGTATCGCTCGCCGCGGATGTTCGCGAACGATACAAGCGCAGCCTTTACGGTCATGCAAACCTGTATGGGGTCTTTACGGATCTTGCCATCCGGTTTGCCAAGACCGGGGGCATCATTGCTTATGTGACTCCCACCAGCTTCCTAGCAGGCGAATATTTCAAGGCCCTCCGGTCGCTGCTCGCGTCATCTGCTCGCCCAGTCAATATCGACTTCGTTTCCGTTCGCAAGGGCGTCTTTGACGACGCCTTGCAGGAAACAATGCTCGCCACCTACCGCAAAACCGGCGTCTACCTTACCCTCCCGACAGTGCATTTCATTGCGCCCACTGAAGAGGACAAGATCGACGTTGAAGGGGGAGGGGCCTTCGAGCTGTCGAAGGGTGGCGGCCCATGGCTCGTGCCGCGCACCCGCGAGCAGGCGAGGCTGGTTGCGGTGCTGCAAACGATGTCTTATCGGCTCGGCGATTACGGCTATACCGTCAGTACAGGACCGCTAGTGTGGAATCGCCACAAAGACCAGCTCGTAATGAAGGCGAGTAAGAATACCTTTCCGCTGATCTGGGCGGAGTCCATTTCCGCTGACGGGAGATTTTGTTATCGCGCGGACAAGCGCAACCACCTTCCTTACTTCAAGCCCCAAGACGGGGATGAATGGCTCATCACGCGCAAGTCCTGCGTATTACTCCAGCGCACGACAGCTAAAGAGCAATCACGTCGTCTCATAGCGGCAGAGCTACCCGAGTCTTTCATTCGTGAGCATGGAGCTGTCGTTGTAGAGAACCACTTGAACATGATTAGGCCCATTACGGATGCCCCGGCAGTGTCAGCAGCCACTATTGCTGCCCTGCTCAACAGCTCAATCGTTGATCGGGCATTCCGTTGCATCAGCGGCAGCGTTGCAGTATCGGCATACGAGCTGGAAAATCTGCCATTACCGGACCCTGCCGGCCTGAAAGCATTGCTTGGTCGCAAGTCGAGCCGTGATTTCATCGAAAAAGCGTGCCTGGAGCTCTACTCCGTGGATGGTGACGAGTGAGTTTGCCGCCCTATATTGACCGCGTCACCATACATAAACGCCTGCAGAAGATTTTCCCTGAGGGCGTTCCCCAGCGTAATTACTGCGTTCGTGAAGCAGCGGCATCGACAGTTTTCACAATGCTCTATGTCGGCGCCATCGAAGCGACAGGTGAATGGGCCGCGCCCAAACAGATCGTGCGTATGACCGACGCTCAGGCCGCAATGAATGAAGACTCCGCCAGGACCGCTTACGCAATCGACTCCATGAAGCCCGGTTTTCAGCCGGCAGGGAAAACGTGGTATCAGGAAAACAGCCGCGAGCAAATTCGCGACGAAACGATCCGCCAGGGATTCATCACCAATAACGCGGTGAGTGAGCGCCCCGGCTTGGCAACTACGTCGTCACGACCCCGTTACGCCCTGAAAACCGAATTTGCCAAGCTGTTCGATCCGGCCCTCTCCGAGGAAGACTTCGAGAAGGCGGCAGAGACGTGGCTGGAGCAGCATCTTTCCGCAACGGCGCTCGCACGCACTGTACTGGTAAGGCGCGGCGCCACTACAACCGGGGAGGGGATTCTTGTCACCTTTCCGAACGGGGAGACACGCCGCATGGCCCCCGGCCCCAGCTCCGTCATATCCAAGGCCGTCATTGAGGAATTCGCCAAGCGTTACTTGATCAATCCGGCAGTCCTATGGGTGAGCGAGAGCGGAGCCAAGGTGGTGAAGCGCGATGACGAGCTGGCGGCACAGCTGAAACTGAAAATCACCGCCGACCGCAACCTGCCCGATATTATTTTGGTGGACCTTGGAGACGGCAAGGACGGCCCTGTTCTGCTGATATTCATCGAAGTAGTCGCGACAGATGGCCCCGTCACGTTGCAGCGTCAGGAAGCGTTACTCAAAATCGCCACTGATGCAGGATTCCAGTCAAAGCGCGTCGCCTTCGTGACGGCATATATCGACCGCTCCCACGCCGCCTTCAAGAAGACTGTTTCCGAGCTGGCCTGGCGCTCTTTTGCGTGGTTTGCCGCAGAGCCCGAGCACTTGGTTGTCTTGCACGATGGCCGGGAAGAAACTGCCAGAACGCTTGCGCAGTGGCTCTAAAACAAAACTGCTGTTATATAGCAGATTAACAACATGAAATCAGCTCAGTACCGATTGGTTTTCGGGCGCAGGTCGTGGAGGTAAGGAATGGAACGCATGCATAGTCCGCAGGACATATCGTGGTTTCTCGACATTTTCAACAAGGGGCAGCTCGATCTCGATCCTCCTTATCAGCGCCGCAGTGTGTGGTCACGGACCGATAAGCAGTACTTCATCGATACCGTTCTGAGCAATTTGCCCGCGCCGCCCATATTCCTGCATAAATCACTCGATGATCAAGGCCGCCCGACATATCACGTCGTTGACGGTAAGCAGAGGTTGCAAACAGTCATTGATTTTACGAAGGATAAGATTCGAATTGCTGACGATTTTGCGGACGCCAACCTCCGCAAGAAGCGCTGGACACAGCTGGATCGCGATGTGAAGGCCAGGTTTTGGAACTACTCTATCGTTGTCGAAATTCTGCCGGACATCACCGACTCATCTGTGAAGAATATTTTTGAGCGTATCAATCGCAATTCCCGAAGGCTGATGTCGCAGGAGTTGCGCCATGCCAAGTATGAAGGATGGTTCATCCAGACTGCGGAAGCGGAAGCGGAAAAGCTTGAGTGGAAGACCCTCGGAATCGTGACGCCGGCGCGAATGAAACGCATGGCGGATGTTCAATTCATATCCGAGCTTATCGTCCTCACCATCAAGGGCTCAATTGAAGGCTTCGACCAGGACTCACTCGACCAAGTTTATGCCGATTATGAGGACTTGTCGGAAGTACCAAATTTCATCGAAGACAATTTTCGGAATGATTTCGAAAATACAAAACGATACGTAACCGAGTTGTCTGTGGCAAACCCGGACTTACTGGAGTTTTTTAAGATCCAAAGTCACTTCTATACCCTCTGGGGCTATCTCACTGCGGAGAAGGCCCGCAGGTTACCGCCGGCCGATTTTGCCCCCCGATATCTGAAATTCTTGTCAGATGTGGCAGGGCTCATCGAACAGCTTCGCGGGGACGAAGACATATCGGCCTACTCTGCCGAGGCGCCCGAGCAGCGTGCGATCCTCTCTTACGCATTGAACGCCCGCGGTGCGAGCACCGACCTGACACCACGCCAGACCCGACACGATGCACTCGTCACGGTTATGCATGGTGCTGAGGCGGTGGGCCATGAAGATCGCTAAACCTATCCGGGATGCATTTGATAACGGCGAAGCGCTCTATATCCGGCTGAAGCGAGAAGTGCGGGAGGTCCTGAAGCCGCGGGTTGAGGATTGCGGCTGGTTCTATCGGGACAGAGTGAAAGGCCTGGAAAGCTTTGCGCTAAAAGTTGAAACCGGAAGATACCCGGACTACGCGCGTTTGGAAGACTTTTTCGCTTGCACGGTCATCGTTCCTACCTTCAGCCATCTACCTGAGGCGATCACCCTTATCTCGGGGGTGTTTGAAATCGTTGAGCGCAGGCCGAAGGTTGACGCGGAAACGCACAAGAGCGCGTCGGATTTCATTTTCGACGAATTGCGTCTCTATGTGAAGAGGCTGCCAGCGGCTGATCTGCCACCGAGCGAGTTCGACGGTGTCGTTTTTGAGATCCAAATCAAGACGATTCTTCAGTATGCGTGGGGAATTGCGACCCACGATCTGATCTACAAGACGGACGAAGTAAGCTGGCCCAAGGAACGGATTGCTTATCAGGTAAAGGCAATGCTGGAACACGCTGAGCTGGCGATTGCCGAGGCAGGGCAGCTTTCATTGGCACCGGCTGTCTCCAAACAAGACAACCGCACAAGGGACATACTGAAAGTTATTGAGCAATTGCGGTCGGTCTGGACAGGAAGCGACATGCTGCCTGATGATCTGAAGCGGCTCGCCGAGAGCATTGTCGCTGTATTGCGAGCAGGAGACGTGCAGGTGGAAAGGTTGACCGAAATATTGCTATTCGAACAACGGAGAATTGGGCTATTGCCGAATGATCTGTCGCCGTATTCTTTTATCGTTCAGGCACTTGCGAATCATCCAGATATACATTTTGAGGGGAACTTCAAACGAAACCACATCCGCATCAAACTGGTTATTCACGATGGTATGGAGCTTCCTGCGTCAATGCGTGTTCCGCACAACCGAATCATCGTGCTCCAGCCTTTGTCCGTCACGATGTAACGGACAGTAAATGCGCAGTAGCGGCTGCCCTCAGCTTCAGGTTCCAGTGACGCAGCGCAAAATTCCTTAAGGGATATTTTTGCATCAATTTGGTCGGAACCCTAATCAGGTTGTCTTGTCATGAACCTCAATGAGAGACACAATTTCCTTGATTCTCAAATCAGCGGATAATATTAGTGGTGAAACTATGAAAACGTTTGGAACAGTTCTCTCAGAGGCGCGGAAAGCCAAGGGCATGAGCCAGAAGGAGCTCGCCGCCAAGGT